>Ga0136616_10001540_pt1 | contig 12109 bp, 13 predicted proteins | sample AntDrymUQ2992106_2_FD_106648 | JGI IMG/M metagenome (GOLD analysis project Ga0136616, IMG submission 106648) | Polar desert sand microbial communities from Dry Valleys, Antarctica - metaG UQ299 (21.06) | ecosystem: Environmental > Terrestrial > Soil > Desert | place: Antarctica: Dry Valley...
AAGGCCGAGTAGAGGATCACCCCGGGCGCCAGTGGATGGGCCTTGACGTCGCGGCAGACGGTGAGGCCGTCGACGTCGGGCAGGTTGTAGTCGAGCAGGATGATGTCGGGCCGGCTGCGGTACAGCAGTGGGGCCAGCTCGGCCGCGGTGGCTGCCGCTCCGGCCGGGACGAGTCCCGGCTCGGAGCAGATCGCGGTGTGCAGGCCGAGACGTATGGCCTGGTGGTCATCGACGATGGCGACGCGGATCATGCGCCGACCGGGCTGCCGCTGCGGGTCCTGCCGCGGGCCGTGAGGGCGTCGTAGAGAATGAGCAATAGAAACGCGCCGCCAATTGCGATCAACCAGGTGCCAACGCTGACGAACGAGCTAAGAGCGCCGATGCCCACCGCCGACGCGATCAGTCCACCAAGCAGGGCTCCGACAACGCCCACCGCGAACGTGCCGAGCACGCCGCTGGGCTCATCGCCGTTGTGCAGCCCCTTGGCAATGGCTCCGGCGATCAGGCCGAGGACGATCCATCCGATGATCCCCATGTCAGCTCCTTTCTTGAAAGGGTGTGACACCAGGGTGGCCGGGCGGACGATCCTCGACCATGGGTCGCGCTCCCCAATTCCGACTCGCCGGTCAGGGTTCGACGAGGCCGTGGCGGATAGCCCAGCGGGTGAGCTGGATGCGATCGCGCATGCCGAGCTTGGCGAGGATGTTCTCGCGGTGGCGCTCAACGGTCTTCGGGCTGATCTGCAGCAACTGAGCGATCTGATCGGTGCTGTGTGATTCGGCTACGAGTTTTGTGACTTCTTCTTCGCGCGGGCTGAGCGGGCTGCCCAGCCCGCGCTCGGGGTCATTGAGGTATACGCGCATCAAGGTGCGGATCGTGGGCGGGTAAAGGAACGGCTCGCCGCGCATCGCGGCGCGGCAGGCCTCGACGAGGTCGCGATCGGCAACCGTCTTGAGCACGTAGCCGCTGGCGCCCGCCTTGAGAGCTTCGAAGCAATAGGCCTCGACGTCGTGCATCGAGAGCATCAGCACGCGCAGTTGCGGGCGTTGGCGCACGAGCTCACGGGCGGCTTGCAGACCATTGCGGCGCGGCATGGCAACGTCGAGGACGGCTAGGTCGACCTCGTGCTCGAGCGCCCGCGCGACCGCTTCGATGCCGTCTGAGGCCTCTGCGACGACGTGCCGGGGACTCGTCGCCCGCGCGCTCGGGAAGCAGCACCGGGCCTACCAGGGCCGCCGCACCGGCGAGCGCCCGGTGCTGCGCGCCGGGCGACATGCCGCGCAGGCGTGGCTCGAGCAACTGCCGCGCGACACCCCAGGCGTACGCGGTCTCGAGCTCGCTTCCACGCGCCGCCGCCACCGCGAGGCCGCGCTCCGGCGCGGCCTCGCGAAGCGTGTCCAGTAGGCTCGTCTTGCCGATCCCCGCCGGTCCCTGCAAGACGATCACGCCGCCGCGGCCAGCCAGCGCGTCGCCGAGCGCCGCCTCGAGGGCGGACAGCTCGGCTTCGCGCTCGTGAAGCCGCGGCAGCATGATTGTGCGCGACTCTAACCGGCGGACCGCCGCCGGTCCTAGCGAACGGCGATCACTCGGGACATCCCGAGCCGCCGGTGCTCGCCGAGGAAGCAGACAAGCCCGTATGGGGCGGCGCACCCGGCCCTGGTTCCCCGATCTCGGCCAGCACGTGATAGGTGAGGCCAGGCCGTAAGGCGACGGTCACCGCGCCTGGAATCGCGGAGCTCGCTTGGATCGACACCAGTCCAAAGGCCGAGTCACGGCCCGTCCGGTCGTCGCTGGCCAACGCGGCCTTGAGCTCGTCCGGCGTGACGCCCGGGTTGAGCAGCAGCGGGTAGGCCGCGCCTCAAGCGCCGAGGCGGATGAGACGTTCACGGCCCGGCAGCTCGCCTTCAGCAGCCACAACCCGGGGACCTTCAGCGTCCCCCTACGCAAGTGGTCGTGTCCGCAGACGCCGAGTATGCGCTCGCCCGGACGAACCAGCACAGCGTCGGGATTCGACCATCTCGCTCTCGCTCACCTATGTGCGCGCGGAACGTCGTCCGAAGAGATTTCCTCGCTGGCGTGTCGGCTACGAGATGCAGTGAGCCGGCCGACCGGGCCACCGCCGTAGGCTCAGCGACAGAAGTCGCCCGGGTCGATGAGGTCATGCTCGAGGGCTGCCTCCAGCGTCGCGGCGGCGGCACGCATGCTCTCGCGCTCCGACATGGCCACGGTCGCGGCTATCTGCTCGGCCCCTCGCTCCAGATCGCGTTCGAAGCACTTGGCCTCCTCGTCGGTGGCGTGCGCCTCGCGCAGGTGGCCACACCCACCGCAGCGCAGTCGAATCGACCAGTGCGTCGCGTCCCTTTCGTGCCAGCGCACGGGATTGACGAGGTCCTGTCCGCAGACCGGGCAGTCGACGAGCCGAGCGCATGGCGCTGGGAGCGGATACGTGGGGCCTGCGAGACTCCTGAGGAGCGCCCGCACGCGTGACTCTGTACGCCGCATCCCCACAGGGTCGTCGGGGACGACCGAAGGCGCCATTGGGGGCGCTCCCCATCCGGTACCCGAGGCAGCGTCAGGTCTCATCGATCGCGGCCGGGCTGCGCATCGGCTCACCGCGGCGGCGTGCGGCGCGGCCGATGGCGTGAGCCGCCACCGGGGTGGTCACCGTGAGCAGCGCAATGATCAGAACGGCGCGGGCGATGATCGCGCCGTCGCCGCGCACCGCGGCCGACATGAGGAGAGCTGCGACGCCGAGGAAAGCGGCCTTTGACGCGGCGTGCAGCTGCGTGTAGACGTCCGGCATGCGCACGACGCCGTAGGCGCCAACCGTGAGGATGGCCAGACCCAGCACGACGAGCGCGTCGGCGAGGATCGGGGTCATGTGAAGGGCCTGCGGTTCTCGTGGTAGCGGCAGGCGGCCAGGGTGGCGATGAAGGACAGCAGCGCGAGCGCGAGTGCGGCGTCGAGCGCGTACGAGCGCTGGTCCTCGCCGGCGGTGAGCGCGAGCAGGCCGATGAGGATCAACGTGAGTAGGTCGAGCACGAGGATCCGCTGGGCGGTCGTGCCGGCCCGTGGCAGGCGCACGACCATGACGCCGAGCAGCAGCGCGAGCCAGACGATGCCGGCGTAGAAGATGACGCTCGACATCAGGGGAACACTCGGCGCTGGTAGCGGTCGTAGAAGCGCTGGAGCCGCGCGCGCACGGCGTCGGGCTCGGAGGCGTCGATGACGTGCAGCAGCAGATCGCGCCGCTCCCAGTCGACGTCGATGAGGACGGTTCCCGGCGACAGCGTCGTGGCGAGCGCGGACACGGCGACACCGCGCTCGGAGCGCGCGCCGATGGGGACGCGGATGAGGCCAGGCTGCTCGACCGGCCGCAGGTGCAGGACGCGCAGCGCGACGTCCCAGGTGCCCTGCGCGACATCGGCGACCACGGCGCTGGCGAATACGGGGAACCACAGAAGGCGCCCGGCGAGCGGTGGCAAGTTTCCACTGTGCCCGAGGCGCAGCCGCTCGCCGAGAGCGCCGAGCAGTGCGGCGCCGAGCGCAACGCCCAGGGCGAGGTCGACCGGGTCGGTGCTCGCGAGCGTGAGCACGAAGATGAGGCCCAGGCCAGCGATGCGCAGCACCTGCGTCACGGGCGCGCTCCGGTGGCGGCGAGGTCCTGCGCGGCCCGCTCGCCGATCGCCAGCAGCGGCTCGGGCCACAGGCCGAGCGCCAGCACCACCAGCGCGAGCGCGACGGCGATGCCGCGCTGCCCCGCGTTCGCACGTCCGGTCGGCATCTCGCGTTCGCGCTCGGCCCGGGGGCGCCAGCGGTCATGCTGATAGATCTGGAACAGGTAGACGAACGACAGTGCGCCGCCGACGAACAGCAGCGCGACCGTGGCGACGCTGCCGGCGTCGATGCCGGCCTCGAACAGCGCCGCCTTGCCGAAGAAGCCGGCCGTGGGCGGCACGCCGGCCACGCTGAGCGCGCCGATCAGGAAGGCGGAGGCGACCAGCGGGCCGCGCAGTTCGCTGGCCAGGAATAGGAGCGCCTTGTTGATGGCGTTCGCCAGGCTGAAGATCACCGCCGCGGTGAGGCCGACAGGCCCGCCCAGGCCGAGCGCGACGAGCACGTAGCCGGCGTGGCCGATCGCGGAGTAGGCGAGCACCTCGCGCGTGTCGCGGCGCGCGATCGCCTGCAGCGCACCATAGGCGATGCTGACCGTGCCGATGACGATCAGCGCGGTGGCGCTGAACTCCAGCTCGGCGGGGAGGATGGCGGCGCCGAAGCGCAGCAGGCCGTAGGCGCCAATGTTGGCGAGCGCACCGGCGAACATCGCGCCCACCGGCGGCGAGACGCTGACATAGACGGTCGGCAGCCAGAAGTGGAACGGGAACAGGCCGAGCTTGATCCCGAACGCGACGAAGAACGTGATCGCTATGGGGATCGCCGTGTTCGGCTCCAGCGGCGCCGCCTGCGCGGCGACGGCCTCCATCTCCAGCGTGCCGGTGGCGCGGTAGAGCGCGCCGATCGCGATCAGGAACAGGAACGAGCCGACGAGGTTGACGACCGCGAACAGGAACGCCGCGCCGAGCTCGCGGCCGCTGCCGCCGGCGGCGGTCAGCGCGTAGGCCGAGATCATCGCGAGCTCGAAGAAGACGTAGAAGCTGAAGATGTCGCCGGTGAGGAACAGGCCGGTCAGGCCGAGCGCCATGAACAGCGTCAGGGCAGGCATCGCACGCGACCGGATCCCGGTCAGCACGGCCTGGACGAGCGCGGCGAGCAACACCGAGCAGCTCAGCACCGCGAACACCGCGCCGAGCGCGTCGACGCGCAACCGAATGCCCACGTCGCCCGGCCATCCCCCGGCGACCAACTCGCGCGGTCCGCCCGTGACCACGGCCGCCAGCAGCACCGCGAGGAGCCCCAGCGCGGCGGTCAACGCGGCGATCGCCAGCACGCCGATGCCGCGGCGGCGGCCGTCGAGCAGCGCCGCGGCGATCGCCGCGGGCCAGAGCACCAGCAGCGGCACCGCGATCAGGCTCATCGCGTCACCTCGTCGTGGCCGCGCTGCTGGTGCTCGCGCGTGTCGGGCTCGCGCTCCTCGTCGTGCGCCAGCTCGCGCGCCTCGGCGGCCTCGGCCTCGCGCGCCTCCGCGCGCGAGAGCGCGTCGAGGTCGACCCTGTGGCCGGTGCGGGACACCCCGAAGACGAACGCCAGCAGGAGCGCCGTCACCGCGAAGCCGATCACGAGCGCGGTGAGGGTCATGGCCTGGACTAGCGGATCGGCGACCGGCTCCGGTCCGGTGACCGGTGCGATCGGAGCCTGCCCGCGGGTCAGGCCCGAGGCCATCAGGGTGAGGCTCGCCGCGTTTGAGACGAGCACGAGCCCGAGGACGACGCGGAACAGGTCCGGCTTGAGCAGCAGGTAGACGCCCGCCCCGAACAGCGCGCCGATGACCACGGCGAACACCAGGTTCACGAGTCCACCTCCCCATCGGTGGGCGCGGCCAGAGCGTCGATGATGGCGATTGATGCGCCCAGCACCAGCAGGAACACCCCGATGTCGAACACCACCGCGGTGATCAGCTCGAGCGATCCCACGTGGATCGGCTCCTCACCGGGCGCCGGCCAGTGCTCGAGCGGCGTGGCGCCCGCGACCAGCGGGATCGCGAAGACCGCGAAGCCGAGCGCCAGCCCCGTCAGCGCCACGACGGGCGCGCGCTGCACCGGGAGCGCGGCCATGACCTCGTCGCGGCCGAAGGCGAGGTACTGCAGCAGCACGCCGAGCGCCGCGACGATGCCGGCGGCGAAGCCGTCGCCGACGTCCGCGTAGCCCTTGACCAGGATGGCGGCCGCGACGATCAGGGTCGGGGCCAGCAGCGCGCGGGCGACCATGCGGCTCAGGATGCTGGTCATCCCCGCACCCTGCCGCGCAGCAGCATTGCGACCGCGATCATGGCAACCGCCACGACGGTGATCTCCACCAGCGTGTCCAGGCCACGGAAGTCGGCCAGGATGACTGTGACGACGTCCGACCCGTGGGCGTCCTCCGCCAGCTCCAGATGCCGCTCGGCCATTCCGTCGCGTGGAACCGGACGCGAGAAGGCGCCCCAGACGACGAGCGTCGTCACAACCGCCGAGACCAGCGCGATCGCACCGTCGCGAGTCCGCCGGGAGCGCGGCTCATGCAGTTCCGCCTCGCGCCGCAACACGGCGCGCGGCACGAGCGAGTAGACACCCACGAACAGCAGCGCGAAGATCGTCTCGATCAGCACCGCGACGAGCGCCACGTCCGGGGCGCCCATCAGCGAGTACGCCGTGGCAAGCGCGAACCCGACGCCCGACAGCGACAGCGCGAGGGCGAGATGGCCGCGCGGCACGGTCGCGGCGACCGCCGCGAGCGCGCAGACGGCCACCGCCACGATCAGCGGCGCGTCCGCGCCCTGCGGGGCGTCGACGCGGTAGGCACCCGCGGTCGGGGTGAAGAGCACCCCGATGGTGACCAGTAGCGAGCCCGGCACGATGACCGCGGCGACGCGCGCGCGCAGATCGCGCACCTCGATGTCGTGCAGGCGGTTGGAGAGCCGGTTGAGCCCGCGCAGGCTCACGCTGTAGGCGCGTTCGGGGCCGGCGCGGTCGCCCGCGCCCGCGAACAGGCGCAGCGGCGCATCGAGCAGCCGCCGGCCCGCGAACAGGAGAAACCCGAACGCGTAGGCGGCGATCGCCATCAGGTTCTCCACCCGAGCGTCGAGGTGATAGGCGACGGTCAACTCGAGCGGCTCCCCGTGGGTCACCGTCGCCGCCTCCCGCGCGAGCGCCGCAAACGGCCCGGCCACCACGCCGCCCACGACGACCAGCGCACCCAGTGCCGCCACCGGCCACACCAGCCGGCGCTCGAGCGGTTCGGTGGTCCCGCGCGGCGCACCCAGGAAGACGCCCGTCCAGAAGCGTGCCATGTAGGCGAAGGTGAGCGCCGCGCCGGCGACGGCGAGGGCGCCGAGCGGCAGGCCGTGCTCCGCCGCCGCCTTGAAGAACAGCTCGTCCTTGAAGAAGCCGATAGTGAGCGGCAGCGCCGCGATGGCCGCGGCCGCGGCGCCGCTTCCCGCGGCGAGCAGCGGCAGCCGGCGCGCGGCGCCTCCCACCTCCGACAGGGCCTTGCCGCCGGTCGCCTCGGTCACGGCGCCCGCGGTCATGAACAGCGCGCTCTTGGCCAGCGCGTGCGCGAGTACGTAGAAGCACGCCGCCGCCGCGCCGGCCTCGCCGCCCGCTCCGAGCATCGTCACGACGTACCCGTACTGGGAGATGGTCGAGTAGGCGAGCAGCCGCTTGAGGCCGTCGGCCGCCAGCGCGAGCGCGCCGCCGACGGCCATCGACGCGACCCCGACGACCAGTAGCGCATCCAGCAGTCCAGGTTCGAGCGCGAGCAGCGGGTGGATCCGGCTTAGCAGGAACACGCCGGCGGCCACCATCGCCGCCGAATGCAGGTACGCCGAGACGGGCGTTGGCGCCGCCATCGCCCGCGGCAGCCAGAAGTGGAACGGGACCTGCGCGCTCTTCGCGAGCGCCGCGATCGCGATCAGCGCCCCGGCGACCGTGACCGTCGAGCCCTGCTCGGCAACGGCGAACAGCTCGGGGAGCTGCGTCGTGCCGTACTCGACGCGCAGCATCAGGATGCCGACGAGCATCAGCACCGCCGAGACGGTCGTGACCAGCAGCGCCATCAGCGCCGACAGGCGTGCGTCGCGGTCGGCGCGGTCAAAGCCGATCAGCAGCCACGACGCCACCGCGGTCAGGTCCCAGAACACGAACAGCGCGATCAGGTCCTGCGCGGTGACCAGTCCCACCATGGAGACCAGGAACAGCGCCATCGCGCCGTGCAGCCGGGCCTCCTCCCGCCGCGGGCGATCCTGATGGGCCAGGTGGCGCGGCACGTACGCCGACGCGTAGGCGAAGACGAGCACACCGATGCCCGCCGCGAGCAGTCCATACATCGCGCCCAGCCCGTCGAGCTCGAACGCCAGCCGCAGGTCCCACGTCGGCGCCCACGGGAGATCGACACCCCCGCCCCCGGCGGCCCAGCCGGCCGCCAGACCGGCGGACGCGACGAGCGCGGCCGTGATTGCGGCCGCCGCCGATCCACTGACGCGCCCGCCGCGCCCGTCACGCACACGGTCCATCGCCTCCTGCTGCCCCTAAACCACGCGTCTCACCCGCATCACCGGGACAAGTGTCATTTGCTTCTTGCTTGGGTGGCGCTCCCCATGGTCTGCCTGCGTCGTCGCGGCGATGCTGGGGGCACACCGAGAGAGGAGCCCGCCATGAACGGCAGCCGAACCCGTACGCGTGACCACGCGGCCTTCAATTCAACAGGTCCCGAGAGACGACCGGGACACGTGGATCCCGGCACGTCCCCCCGCACCCGCACGCGCACTGCCGGCAAGGCACTGCTCGCGGCGCTGCTGCTGTTGATCATCGCGATGCTGGTTATCGCGATTCTGTAGCCGGGATCCGTCCTGGAGCGGTGTGGCGGCCGCGGTCGGTCGCCGCTGAACGGGTACAGACGAGGCATGATCCCCTCGACGCACTCGGTGGAAGCGCGACTCATGCGGCCGGCTTCATGGCGACGGCGATGAGACGCCACGGACCGCGGCGTCCCGATGACGCCGTGCCCTTCGGGATCCGCGTCGCGGCAGCATTTGCATGGCGGCTGCTGCTGCTGGCGGCGGCGGTTGCCGTCCTCGCTCACGTCGCGGCCACGCTGCGGCTCGTCGTCGTGCCCGCCGTGCTAGCCGTCTTCCTTGCGGTCCTGCTCGACCCGCTCAAGCGTCGGCTCGAACGCACGCCCCTGCCGTCAGGGGCGGCAGCGGCGGCAGGCGATGGTGGTGTTCCTGCTCGTCATAGGCGGGACCTTCGCGCTGCTCGCGCCCGCCGTCGTCGATGAGCTCGACACGCTGCAGGCCGACGTCGAGGAAGGCGCGCGGCAGGTACTCGAGTGGGCGGGCGAGGGGCCTCTGAATACCACCGACGCTCAGATCGAGGACGTGATCGCCGGCGCCACGGGCCGGTTGGAAGACAACGCCGGGGCGGTGAGCAGCGGCGTGCTCGCAGGGGCGGCCCTCGTCGCCGAAGTGATCGCCGGGCTGCTGCTGGCCGTCATTCTGACGTTCTTCTTTCTCAAGGACGGCGGTCGTCTTTGGCAGTGGGTTCTGCGCCGCGCCGGCCAGGACCGCCGGGCCGGCATGGAAGCCATCGGCGAGCGGATCTGGACGACGCTGGGGCTCTACCTGCGCGGAGTGCTCATCGTCGCCGCGTTCGACGCCGTCTTCATCGGTCTGGCGCTCGTGCTCGTCGGTGTACCGCTCGCACTGCCGCTGACCGTCATCACGTTCATCGCAGCGTTCGTCCCAATCGTCGGTGCCATCGTCGCGGGGGCGGCGGCGACGCTCGTCGCGCTGGTCTCCGGAGGTCTCGATGAGGCGCTGATCGTGCTCGCTGCCGTAATCGTCATCCAGCAGCTCGAGAGCCAGCTTCTCTCTCCGATCGTGATCGGTCGCGCGGTCGCGCTCCACCCGGGCGTGGTTCTCGTCGCCGTGACCGCCGGCGCCGTCACGTTCGGCGTCATCGGAGCCGCGATCGCCGCGCCAATCGCGGCGGTCATCAAGGCGGCAACGACCGTGTTGGCAACCGGGAACGGCGAAGTCGCTTCCCCTGCGAACGAAGCCGAGCAGAAGACCACGAGCAAGCCGGCCTGACCACGCCGGCTCAGCGGGTTCTCATCGCTGGTTGAGCTCGCGCACCGCGGCGACGACTTCCGTCCGCTCACAGAAGTCCCGGCAACCGGATTCGGCAGCATCTCGCGATCTTGACCGCAGCGCCGTAGTCGCACGCGCGGCGTCGCACCGCCGATCCGCTGGTGCCGGAGCGCGGCGGCGGAAAGGCATCGATCCAGTGGTTGATCAGCACCAGCGGGCCAGCGGAACGGTCGCACCGGCTGCCGCGACGCAAGCCACTGCCGCCAGCAGGGCACCGAGCGCGAGTGGCCACCATCAGCTCGCGGAATTGGTCAGCGCGCCAGCGACGCTCAGCTCTGCGTCACCGATCCAGCGTGGCGATCTCGGGCGCGACGTCGTCGGCTAGGTGCGAGACGATCATCGGACGACCGCTGCGCGGGGCGTCATCACCAGGCCGGCATTGCGCGGAAGGCTCCAGGAACTGAGTTTGCGGGACTACGGCGCGGGTGGAGTCTTCGGCTCGTTCTGCCTGCCCTCGCCCGCAGCGGCCTGGGCACGTCGGCGCCGGCCTGCTTGGCCTTCGCCCCGTTGACTCTCAGCGAGCTTGTCGATGTGGTCGGCATCGCCGCTCATACGACTTGGCTACTTGGATCCGCCGGACGTCATCCCGGCCTCGCTCGCCGAGCCCCCGGCTTTGCGGGCTTCGCGCGCGGCCTTGCGGCGCTGCTGGTTGTTGCCCTCCATCTGCTTCCTATACCCCTGGCCTACCCCGGCGGCAGCCTCGCCAGCGGCCTCGTCCGGCGCCGACTCACGAACGCGTTCGCCATGAATCGATTCGCTCATCCCCCCTCAACGGCCGACCACGCCGGGAGCCAGGGCGTGGGCCCTTCGCTTGGAGCACTCGTGATCTGAGATCATCGGAGCGAGCGCCGCTCAACCCTGGACAGGCCGTTGCTGACCGATGCACGCCCGCAAGAAGGGAACATCGAGCCTTTGCGGGGTAGACGTACGTCATGCCGGCGACAGCTCCGAGTGCGGCAGGCAACTTTCCGCCGATCGAGGAATACGGGTTGCTCGCCGACGGCGAGGTGCTGGCGCTCGTGGCGTCGAACGGGGCCATCGAATGGCTTTGCGCTCCGCGGATGGATTCGCCGAGCCTGTTCGCGGCGATCCTGGATCGTCGCGCCGGGTCGTTTCGGGTCGGGCCGCGGGAGACGTGCGTTCCGGCGGCGCGGCGGTACGTGCCGGGAACGCTGATCCTCGAGGCGACGTGGATGACCAGTCGCGGGTGGTTGGTGGTGCGGGACGCGCTGCTGGTCGGGCCGTGGGAGGACGATCCTAATGACGTTCCGCCGTTTCGGCGCGACGCACGGCCGGAGCGCGCCGAGCACGTGCTCCTCCGGACCTTGCGCTGCGAGCAGGGGTCGGTCGAGATCGTCGTGGACTGCGAGCCCGTGTTCGACTATGGCGCGCGGCCGGCCGCCTGGGCGGTCGAGGATCACGATCGCGGCCGCGCTCGGGCCCGGGGGCCGGCAGGAGCGCCGGCGCTGGAGCTGGTGGCGACCGTGCCCCTCGAGGCCGCTGACGGACGTGTGCACGCCGGGGCGGTGCTGCAGGAGGGCGAGGAGGCGGTCGTCGCGCTGTCGTGGGGCGGTGCACTGCCGCCACGTTCGGCCGCCGACGCGGAAGGACGGCTGCGGCGGACGCAGGGCTTCTGGCGTGGCTGGCTGGCGGAGGGATCGTTCCCGGACCACCCGTGGCGGCACCATCTCCAGCGCAGCGCCCTGGTCCTGAAGGGGCTGATCTACGCACCGACGGGAGCGATGGTCGCCGCGGGCACGACCTCGTTGCCCGAGACGCCCGGTGGCGAGCGCAACTGGGACTATCGCTACACGTGGATCCGGGACGCCACGTTCGCGTTGTGGGGCCTCTACACGCTCGGGCTCGACGCGGACGCCGATCACTTCATGCAGTTCGTGTCCGAAGTGGCGCTCGGGGAGCATGACATGCTGCAAATCATGTACGGCATCGGCGGCGAGCACTCGCTGCCCGAGCGGACGCTCGAGCACCTGTCCGGATACGAGGGCGCGCGGCCGGTGCGCGTGGGCAACGAGGCCTACCGGCAGTCCCAGCACGATGTGTGGGGCGCCCTGCTGGACTCGATCTACCTGCACACCAAGGACCGCGACGAGCTGCCGGAGTGGCTGTGGCCGCTCGTCGAGCGGCAAGTCGAGCAGGCGCTGGCGCACTGGCAGGACACCGACCAGGGGATCTGGGAGGTGCGCGGAGCACCCCAGCACTTCACGTCGTCCAAACTGCTGTGCTGGGTGGCCGCCGACCGCGGTGCGCGGCTCGCCGAGCGCCACGGGTCAGCTCAACACGCCGACC
>Ga0136616_10001541_pt1 | contig 12101 bp, 9 predicted proteins | sample AntDrymUQ2992106_2_FD_106648 | JGI IMG/M metagenome (GOLD analysis project Ga0136616, IMG submission 106648) | Polar desert sand microbial communities from Dry Valleys, Antarctica - metaG UQ299 (21.06) | ecosystem: Environmental > Terrestrial > Soil > Desert | place: Antarctica: Dry Valley...
GCCGCCTGCTCGAGCGCGCCGTCAAGCTGTCCGACGATCTCGGCGGCGGCTCGATGACCGCGCTGCCGATCATCGAGACGCAGGCCGGCGACGTGTCTGCGTACATCCCGACGAACGTCATCTCGATCACCGACGGCCAGATCTTCCTCGAGCCGAAGCTCTTCTTCTCGGGCGTGCGGCCGGCCATCAACGTCGGCATCTCGGTGTCGCGCGTCGGCGGCAACGCGCAGATCAAGCCGATGAAGAAGGTCGCCGGGCGCCTGAAGCTCGAGCTGTCGCAGTACCGCGACCTCGAGGCGTTCGCGCAGTTCGGCTCCGACCTCGACGCCGACACGCAGGCGACGCTGGCCCGCGGTGAGCGGCTCGTCAAGACGCTCAACCAGAACGAGCGCTCGCCGATGGCCGTCGAGGAGCAGGTCGTCGTGATCTACGCCGCGACCAACGGCTTCGTCGACCGCGTCTCGGTCGACCGCGTGCCCGCCTTCCACGAGGATCTCGTCGCGCGGATGCGCGCCGAGAACGCCGACGTGCTGGAGAAGATCGCCGACGGCAACTGGGACGATGACCTCAGCGAGACCGTCCACGCCGCCGTCGAGGACTTCGCCAAGGACTTCGGCGAGGACATCGACGAGGACGGCGTCGCGATCGAGTCCTCCTCCGACAAGGCTGACACGTCGTCGAGCGATGACGACGACGGCGACGAGGAGACGGCTGACGAGTCCGAGAAGGAGGCGGCACCGGCGTGAGCGCAACCCAGCGCGACGTCAAGGCCCGCATCGGGTCGGTCAAGAACATCCAGAAGATCACCCGTGCCATGGAGATGGTCGCGGCGGCCCGGCTGCGCCGCGCCGAGCAGCGGATCGCCGCGCTGCGCCCGTACGCCGGCGCGATCCGGCGGATGACGCGCCAGGCCGCCGAGGCGGCCGGGGCGTCGGAGGTCTCGGGCCTGCCGATCCTCAAGCAGCACGACAGCGAGAGCAAGATCGCGCTGCTGCTCGTCACCGGTGATCGCGGCCTCGCGGGAGCCTTCAACTCGCAGATCGTGCGCGCCGGGTTGCGCGCGGGGCGCGAGTACGAGGGGGACGGGAGCACGACGATCTACAGCGCCGTCGGCCGTCGCGGCGTCTCGACGCTGAACTTCCGCGGCAAGGACCCCGTCGGACGCTACGTCGGCTTCACCGACCGCCCGTCCTACGCCGACGCGCGGGCGATCGCCGAGGACCTGATCGCCGCGTACGTCGACGGCAAGGCCGACCGCGTCGAGATCTTCTACAACGGCTACGTCTCGCCGCTGACGCAGGAGGTGCGTCGCGAGACGCTCCTGCCGCTCCAGCAGGCGACGATCCTCGAGGGCAGCGAGGAGTCCGAGGACGAGCCGGAAGAGAGGAAGCCGGGCCGCCGCGCGCTCGTGGAATACGAGCCCGATCCCAAGGAGATCCTCGCCCGCCTCGTGCCCGACTACGTCGAGATCTCCGTATACCGCGCGCTGCTGGAGTCCACGGCGTCCGAGCACGGCGCACGCATGACCGCCATGCGCAACGCCTCCCAGAACGCAGGCGAGCTCATCGAGGACCTCACGCTCGAGATGAACCGCGCCCGTCAGGCCGAGATCACCCAGGAAATCATGGAAGTCGTCGCGGGCGCCGAGTCGCTCACGTAAGGAGAAACCAGTGGCTACGCCAGACACAGACACAGACACAGACACAGAGACCGAGACCGAGACCACGCCCGCCACAGGCCGGATCGAGGAGATCCAGGGCGTCGTCGTCGAGGTGACGTTCCCCAACGGCGAGCTTCCCGAGATCTTCAACGCGATCACCGTCGCTCGCGGCGGCGGCGGCGACGACGACGACGCCGCCGGCGTCCTGACGCTCGAGGTGCAGCAGCATCTGGGCGACGATCGCGTGCGCTGCGTCGCGATGGACTCGACCGACGGCCTGTCGCGCGGCATGGATGTCGTCGACACCGGCGGCCCGATCACCGTGCCCGTCGGCAAGGGCGTGCTCGGCCGGATCATGAACGTGCTCGGCGAGCCGATCGACAACGCCGGCGACGTCGACTACGACGAGCGCTGGCCGATCCACCGCCCGGCGCCGAACGTCGAGAACCTGACGCCGACGACGGAGATGTTCGAGACCGGCATCAAGGTCGTCGACCTTCTCGCGCCGTACGCCAAGGGCGGCAAGGTCGGCCTGTTCGGCGGCGCCGGCGTCGGCAAGACGGTGCTCATCCAGGAGCTCATCAACAACCTCGCCCAGGAGCACGGCGGCCTGTCGGCCTTCTGCGGCGTCGGCGAGCGCTCGCGCGAGGGCAACGACCTCTGGCTCGAGATGAAGGAGTCGGGGGTCATCGACAAGACGATCCTCGTCTTCGGGCAGATGAACGAGCCTCCCGGAGCGCGCATGCGCGTGGCGCTGGCGGGCCTGACGATGGCGGAGTACTTCCGCGAGCAGGGCGGCCAGGACGTGCTGCTGTTCATCGACAACATCTTCCGCTTCGTGCAGGCCGGCTCGGAGGTCTCCGCGCTGCTCGGCCGGATGCCGTCGCAGGTCGGCTACCAGCCGACGCTCGAGACCGAGATGGGCCAGCTGCAGGAGCGCATCACCTCCACGCGCGAGGGCTCGGTGACGTCGGTGCAGGCGATCTACGTCCCCGCCGACGACCTCACCGACCCGGCGCCCGCATCGGTGTTCGCGCACCTCAACGCGACGACGGTGCTGTCGCGGGCGATCTCCGAGAAGGGGATCTACCCCGCGGTCGACCCGCTGGACTCGACGTCGACGATCCTCAAGGCCGACATCGTCGGCGAGGAGCACTTCACGACCGCCAACCGCGTCAAGGAGATCCTCCAGCGCTACAAGGAGCTGCAGGACATCATCGCGATCCTCGGCATCGACGAGCTGTCCGACGAGGACAAGCTGATCGTCGGCAGGGCGCGCCGCGTCGAGCGCTTCCTGTCGCAGCCGTTCTTCGTCGCCGAGGCGTTCACCGGCACTACGGGCCAGTACGTCCCGATCGCCGAGACGATCCGCGGCTTCAAGGAGATCATCGAGGGCCAGCACGACGACGTGCCGGAGTCGGCGTTCTTCCTGAAGGGCACGATCGACGACGTCACGAAGGCCGCGAGCGCCAAGAAGGACGACGACGACGGCGCCAAGGACGCGAAGGGCGGCGGCGACGACGAGGCCTCCGGCGACGAGGACGACGAGTAGTGCCTCGCACGCCGTTTCGCGTCGAGGTCCTCACGCCCGAGGGGTCGGTCTTCGACGAGGACGTCGAGATGGTCTCGACGCGCACGGAGGTCGGCTCGATCGGCATCCTGGCGCGCATGCAGCCCCTGCTCGGCATGCTCGTGCCGACCGAGCTGCGGCTGTATCGCTCGGAATCGGAGATCGTGCGCTACGCGCAGGGCGAGGGCTACGTGCAGGTCTCGGCCGACGGCGTGCTCGTGCTCGTCGAGGAGGCGCACACGCCCGACGAGCTCGACGTCGCCGACCTGAAGGAGAAGCTGAGCAAGGCCGAGGAGGACTTCAAGGCCGCCGATCCGCACTCCGAGCAGCAGCGGCGGGCCGGGCGTGACCGCCGGCGCTGGAAGGCGTTCCTGCAGATCGCCGAGGGCGGATCGCAGAAGTAGGGGGGTTGGCCGTACCCCGACCGGCGGGGTGGCCCCCCATTGGCGAGTGACGGCAGTAGGCGCTCGATCGCCCCGCAGCAGGGCGACGGGGACGCGCTCCGGCGCTCGCCGCACCGCGCGCGCCGTCGCGTAGGACACCCGGCCGGGTCGCTGCCTCGCGCTTGTGCGAGCCTGCGCGCATGCTCGACCTCCTGCGCGGCTTCTTCATCTACGCCGTCGCGATCGCCCTGCCGCTGGCCGGACTGATGCTGGCGGCGGCGAAGTTCGTCCAGCGCGAGCGCGACGAGGGCGTCAGGCTCCTCGTCGCGACGCTGCTGGGCGTCTTCCTGTACCTGCTACTGCTCTTGTAGCGGTCAGCCGCCCTCCCCGAGACCCAGCCGTGCGTGCAGCCGCCGCAGCGGCGCCGGCGCCCACCAGTTGCGCTCCCCCAGTAGCTTCATCAGCGACGGCACGAGCAGCGCGCGCACGATCGTGGCGTCGATCAGCACGGCGGCCGCGGTGCCGATGCCGACCTGCTTGACGAAGACGATCTCAGACGTGGCGAAGGCCCCGATCGCGATGCACAGCAGCAGCGCGGCGGCCGTCACGATCCGCCCGGTGCGCTGCAGGCCGATCGCCACGGCCTCGTCGTTGGATGCGCCTTCGTCGCGCGCCTCCTTGACGCGCGTGAGCAGGAAGACGCCGTAGTCCGTGCTGAGCCCGAAGGCGATCGCCAGCAGCACGAGCGGCTGGGTCACCTCGAGCGCGCCCTGCGATGTGTAGCCCAGCAGCGACTCCAGGCGCCCGTCCTGGAAGACGAGCACGAGCAGGCCGAACGCGGCGCTCAGGCCGAGCACGTTCATGACGAGCGCCTTCAGCGGCAGCACGACCGAGCCGGTCATCGCGAACAGGATCACGAGCGTCGTCAGCCCCAGGAGGATCAGCGCCAGCGGCAGCCGGCCGCCGAAGCTCGAAAGCTGGTCGACGAAGCGCGCGGACTCGCCCGCGACCGCGACGGGCCCCGGCGCGGGCGCGGCACGCACGTCGTCGACGAGTTGCTGGGCGGCGTCGCCGAGCACCGGCGTCGCCGGCGTCACCTGCACGAGCCACGTGTTCTGAGCGACGTAGCTCGGCGGGTCGACGACCGCCGCCGACTTCAGGTCCGCGATCCGCCCGGCGAAGGCCGCGACCTCGTCGCCGCTTGAGCGCGGGGCGGTGATCGCGGCGTGCAGCGGCGAGGTCGGCCCCGGCGGGAAGTCGGTGCGCAGCGCGCTGTCGACGATCTTCGCCGTCGAGCCCGACGGCAGCACGCTCGCGTCCACGCCGGTGAACTCGATGCGCAGGAACGGCAGTCCGGCGGCCACCAGCACCGCCGCCGTCACGAGCGCGATCGTCGCCGGGCGGCGCATCACGAGCAGCGACAGGCGGTAGAAGAAGCCGCGCTCGGTAACCACCTCGCGGTGGCGCAGGCGCGCCGGGGCGAGCGCGTTGACGCGGTCGCCGAGCACGAGCAGCAGCGCCGGCAGCGCGGTCAGCGCGACGGCGCCGGCGATCATCGCCGTGATCGCGCCGGCGACGCCCATCGAGTACAGGAAGCGGGCGGGGAAGACGAGCAGCGACAGCATCGCGGCGGCGACGGTCAGCGAGCTGAAGACCACCGTCCGCCCGGCGGTCTGCAGCGTGCGCGCGACCGCCTCGCGCCCGGGGCCCAGGCGCTCCATCTCCTCGCGATAGCGCGACAGGACGAACAGGGAGTAGTCGATCGCCAGGCCGAGGCCGAGGCCGATCGTGAGGTTCAGCGCGAAGATCGACAGCAGCACGCCCTCGTTGACGATCCGCAGGCCGAGAAACGTCCCGAGGATCGTCAGCAGGCCGACCAGCAGCGGCAGCAGCGCCGCGATCGCGCCGCGAAAGACGATCAGCGACAGCAGGAACAGCAGCGGAAACGCCAGCATCTCCGCTCGCGCGAGGTCCTCGGAGACCTGGTCGGAGACCGCCGGCACCGCCACGGCGTAGCCGCCGACGACGACGCCGGGGAGGTCGGCGAGCGATTGCTCGATGCGCGCTCCCGCCGCGCCCCCATCGGCGTCGTCGCGCAGGTAGGTCGCGATGTAGGTCGCGCGCCCGTCGCGCGAGACGAGCGGGCTGCGCGGGGCGCCGGCCTGCGCGCCGGACGAGCGTGGCGTCGCATCGCTTCGCGCCCCGTCGCCGAGCACCGACGACACCAGCACGACCGCGCGATCGGCGCGCAGCCGCTGCACAACCGTTCGCACCCTGTCGCGCCCCGCGCGGCTGAGCACGGGCTCCTCGCCACGGACGAGCACGATCACCGCTGGGCTCAGCGTCCGCCCCAGGGAGCGCTCGAGGCGCGCGGAGGTGTGCCGGCTCTCGGCGGCGGGATCGACGAAGTCGTCGGCGTTGCCGGCCGACAGCAGCCCGGTCACCGGCGTGCCCAGCGTCAGCGCGACGACGAAGAACAACAGCGCCGCGATGAGCACGCGCCGCGGGTGATCGGAGATGCGTTCGGCGAGCCTGCTCAGCATGCGGCCGCGAGCCTAGTAGTGGTGGGCCGTCTGCCGGCCACGTCAGGCGGTGCGCGCGATGCCGGCCTGCGCGACGCCCAGCTCGAGCTCGTCGAGGCCGAAGGCGTCGACCGGCCCGAGCGCTCCGCTGCCCGACAGGCCGCCCGCGGCGGCGCGCATCGCGCCCCACGCGAGCATCGCGGCGGTGAAGTCGTAGGGGCTCGCGCCCTCGACGCGCACGGTCGCGAGCGTGGCGCCGGAGGCGTCGGCCGCGATCCCGACGACGCGCGAATGGGCCTTCGCGCGCGTCGCCGCATCCGGGCCGCCGGTCGAGCCCTTCACGAGCCGCGCGGCCGTGGATGTGATCGCCCCGCGCACGCCGGGCAGCCGCGTCGAGAGCGCGGTGGCGCCCGACAGCAGCGCGAGCGGCCGCGACGCCGGGCCGAACCAGCCCAGCCAGACGCCGACGTCGCGCAGGCCGGGGTGGATGCGCGGCAGCGCGAACTGCTCGCTCGCGCCGACCGAGATCGCCTCGCCGTCCTCGAAGCGGCGCACGTGTCTGGCGCCGCGCACGCTGACGAGGCGGCCGTCCGCAAAGGCATACGCCGGCGCGGCGAGCATCCCGGCGGCCGATGCCCGCGTGCCGCCGCTGAACTGGCCCGCCGCGTCGCCCCCGACGAAGTAGCCGACGTCGACGCGCACCGCCGCGTCGCCCGCCTCGCGCAGCGCCAGCGCGGCCGCGAGGTTGCCCGGCACGTAGTCGTAGCCGAATGCCGTCAGCAGCCCGCTGCCGGCCGCGGCGGCGGCGTCGTGGCGCTCGAAGACGCCGCGGATGAAGGGCGGCTCGCCCGTCGAGTCCAGGTAGTGCGCGCCGGCCGTGATCGCCGCGCGGACGGCGGGCTCGCCCCAGCGCGCGAACGGTCCGACGGTCGAGACGAGCACGTCGCCGGGCGCAAGCAGCGCGGCGATCGTCGCGCTGCCCCCGGGTGCCGTCGCATCCGCGACCGCGGACCGCACGCCGAGTTCGCCGGCGAGCTGTCCCACGCGCGCCGCATCGCGACCCACGAGCAGCGGGCGTGCGCCACGCTCCACGAGCGCATGCGCGGTCAGCCGTCCGGTGAACCCGGTGGCGCCGAAGAGCACGATCCGCGCGGACACGCGAAGGACGCTACCCATCGCCGCCTGCGGAGCACGCCCGGTACCCTCCCCTGATGGACGAACGGGTTCTGGCGGAGCGCCTGATGACCTACGACACGTCCACCGACAACGGCCTGCGCGCAGCGGTCGGCTTCGTCAAGGGATGGCTCGAGGCCCGCGACATCCCTGTTCAGGGGCGCGAGTTCTGGGGCCTGCCGGTGGTCCTCGCGGACGTCGGCCCCGCGGACGGGCCGTGCGTGATCCTGCACGGCCACGTCGACGTCGTCCCGGCCCACGCCGACCAGTTCACGCCGCGCGTGGAAGGCGACCGGCTGATCGGCCGCGGCGCCTACGACATGAAGGGCGGGCTCGCGGCGATGATGTGCGCGGTGCACGACATCGCCGGCAACGGCCACGTGCGCGTGCGCTTCATCTGCGTTCCCGACGAGGAGTCCGACGACGTCGATCGCCGCTGCACCGAGGCGCTCGTGCAGGAGGGCCTGCGGGCGGACTTCGCAATCACCGGCGAGCCGACGGACCTGCACATCGGCGTGCAGGCCAAGGGCGTGCTAGCCCTGCGCGTCGAGGTCGACGGCACCGCGGCGCACGGATCGACGCCGTGGATGGGCGACAACGCGATCCTCAAGGCCTACGACGTCTTCCGTCGCATCGAGACCCTACGCTTCAGTCGCGAGTCCTCCGACCTCTTCGACCGGCCCTCGATCAACGTCGCCCGGATCGACGGCGGCGACGCCTTCAACAAGGTGCCGGATCTCTGCGCCATGGACGTCGACATCCGCTACCTCCCCAACCAGGACCCCGGCGAGATCATCGCGGAGATCCGCGCCCTGCCCGACGTGCGGATCGTGAGGACCTTCGTGCGCGCCCCCGCGCACGTCTCGCGCGCCAACCCCTACGTGCGCGCCCTGCGCGACGCGGTCTCGAAGTCGCTGGAGGGCGAGGCGCTGTCGATCGGGCGCGACGGCTCGTCGGACGCGATCTCGTTTCTCGAGGCGGGCGTGCCGGCGGTCGAGTTCGGGCCCGCCGGCGGCGGTCATCACGGCCCAGGGGAATGGGTCTCGATCGAGTCGCTGCGCCGCTACCGCCAGGCGCTCGGCGACTTCGTCACCGGCCTGCCGGCGTGGCTCGCCGTGGACAAGCCAACGCTGCGCGCGGTCGAGGGTGGCCGGGCGTGAGCGTCTTCGAATCCGGCGACGATCCGGGGCTCGGCCGGGCGATGGCGAAGAAGTTCGCCCTCGGCGGCCTGCTGATCGTGCTGTTCTCGGCGATCGCCGTATCGAGCACGCTGCTGCTCGAGGTGGAGGACAACGTCAACGCCTTCAAGCTCGGGTCGACGGCAATCCCGGAGGTCGAGGAGTTCCTCGAGGACGTCCCGGCAGGCGAGCCGCAGACGATCCTGCTGCTCGGCTCCGACCGCCGTCTCGCCGACATCAAGGACAAGATCCGACCGCGCTCGGACACCATCATCGTTGTCCGCCTGGACCCCGACAAGGGGGCCACCGCGATCATGTCGATCCCGCGCGACCTGCGCGCCGACGTCCCGGGATACGGGAGAAGGAAGATCAACGAGGCCTACGAGCTCGGCGGACCCAAGCTCACGATCCGCACGGTCAGCCTGCTGCTGGGGATCGACATCAACCACGTCGTCAACGTGCACTTCGGCGGCTTCCAGCGCGCGGTCAACCGGCTGGGCTGCGTCTTCACCGATGTCGACAGGCGCTACTTCAACGACAACTCGGGTCCGGGCGAGGGCTACGCGACGATCGACCTGAAGCCCGGCTACCAGAAGCTCTGCGGCATGGATGCGCTGGACTACGTGCGCTTCCGCCACGAGGACTCGGACTTCGTGCGCGCCGCGCGCCAGCAGGAGTTCCTGCGCCAGGCGAAGGAGCAGATCGGCCTTGGCAAGCTCTTCGGCGATCGCAAGGAGCTGCTGCGGATCTTCGGGGCCTACACCGAGACGGATATCGCCCGGAGCAACACGGCGGAGATCCTCGGCCTGTTGAAGCTCGCCTACGAGTCATCCAAGACGCCGGTCGCGGAGATCCGCTTTCCCGCGACCGACTGCCCCGACTTCAGCTGCGTCGAGATCTCTGAGGCGAGGCTGACGAAGACCGTCAACCGCTTCATCGAGGTGCGCGGCAGGGAGCCCAGCAGCGCTGCCGGCGGCGGCAAGCCCGCGAAGCCCAAGAAGATCCGGCGCAGCAAGCTGGCGCCCGGTCTGATGTTCGCCAAGGAGGAGGGCGAGGACCACGTGCTCGCGATGGACCTGCGGCTGGGGGCGCTGGGCCTGCCGGTGTACTTCCCCAAGGCGCGCGTCTCGCGCGGCGGCTACGTGCAGAAGTCCAGCCCGCGCTCCTACGAGGTCTATGACCGCAACCGCAACCGCTACCGCGCGTACCGGATCGTGCTGTACGCGGGGGAGACGGGCCAGTACTACGGCGTGCAGGGCACGACCTGGAGGGCGGCGCCGATCCTCGACAACCCGACCGACAGGGTGCGTCTGGGCGGGCGCACCTACAGGCGCTACTTCGACGGCGCCAAGATCCGGCTGATCGCCTGGGAGACGCCGAAGGCCGTCTACTGGGTCTCCAACACGCTGTCGCAGAAGCTCTCCAAGCGCCAGATGATCGACATCGCACGCTCGCTGCAGCGGATCGGCCAGTAGGCATCGCCGGGGCGTCGCTGCACCGCGGCAGATAGGGTGGCCGCCGCATGAGCGGCGCTCGCGAACCCATCGGCGTCATCGGCACGGGCTACGTCGGTCTCGTCACGGCGGCGGGCTTCGCGCACCTCGGCAGCCACGTCTTCTGCATCGACATCGACGCGGACAAGATCGCCCGGTTGCAGGCCGGCGAGATCCCCATCTACGAGCCCGGCCTGTCGGAGATGGTGCAGGACAACCGTGAGCGCCTGCACTTCTCGACGCAGATCGACGACGCGCTCGAGCATGCGCGGCTGCTGTTCGTCGCCGTAGGCACGCCGCCGACGTACTCCGGCGACGCCGATCTCAGCGCCGTGCGCGCCGTCGTCGAGGCGATCCCGGCGTCGGACCGCCACGCGCTGGTGATGAAGTCGACGGTGCCGGCCGGCACGGGCGCGTCGATCAAGCGGGTGCTCGCCGAGCGCGGCAAGACCGAGCTCGCGTACGTGTCGTGCCCGGAGTTCCTCAAGGAGGGCTCGGCGGTCAAGGACTTCCTGAACCCCGACCGTGTCGTCATCGGCGACGAGGGCGACTGGGCCGGCGACGCCGTCGTCGAGCTGTACGCCCCGCTGGACGCGGCGCTCGTGCGCACCGACATCGCCTCCGCGGAGATGGTCAAGCTCGCCTCCAACGCCTTTCTCGCGACGAAGATCTCGTTCATCAACGAGATCGCCAACGTCTGCGAGGAGACCGGCGCCGACGTGATCGAGGTCGCACGCGGCATGGGCCTCGACGACCGCATCGGCCAGAAGTTCCTGCAGGCGGGGATCGGATTTGGCGGCTCCTGCTTTCCGAAGGATGTCAACGCCCTCAAGCAGCTTGCTGGTAATTCCGGCTACCACTTCCAGCTGCTGAACGCCGTCATCGAGGTCAACGAGCTGCAGAAGCGGCGCGTCATCGGCAAGCTGCAGAAGCACCTCGGCTCGCTCGTCGGACGGACGATCTGCCTGTTGGGGCTGGCCTTCAAGCCCAACACCGATGACATGCGCGAGGCGTCGTCGCTCGTGCTGACCGCCCGGCTGCAGGCCGACGGGGCCAAGGTCCGCGTGTACGACCCGGTCGCCGAGCACGAGGCGCGCACGCTGATTCCCGGGGTCCACTTCGCCAGCGACGCGCTCGACGCGGCCGACGGCGCCGACGCGGTCGTGCTCGTCACCGAATGGGAGGAGTTCGTCGCGCTGGACTGGGCGCAGGTCGCCGGGCGGATGGCGGGCAAGCTGGTCCTCGACGGGCGCAATGCGCTCGATGTCGGCGCGATCCGCGCCGCCGGGCTGACGTACGAGGGCATCGGCCGGGGAACGCTGACCCAGGTCTCCTGATGGCAGCCATCGGCGACTGATGCAGGCGGTGATCCTCGTCGGTGGGGAGGGGACGCGGCTGCGCCCGCTGACCTCGACGGTTCCCAAGACCGTGGTCCCGCTCGTCGACCGGCCGCTGATCGTCTACATGCTCGAATGGCTGCGACGCCACGGCGTCGACAACGTGATCATGTCGTGCGGCTTCCTCGCCACCGGCGTGCGCGACGTGCTCGGCGACGGCTCGCAGCTGGGCCTGCGCCTGCGCTTCGTCGAGGAGCCCGAGCCGCGCGGCACGGCGGGCGCGCTGAAGTTCGCCGAGGAGCTGCTCGACGAGCGCTTCCTGATGCTCAACGGCGACGTGCTCAGCGATCTCGACCTCACTGCGCAGATCGCCCAGCACGAGGCGACCGGGGCGACGGGGACGCTGGCGCTCGTGCCCGTCGCCGATCCCTCGAGCTACGGCCTGGTGCGCCTGCGCGAGGACTGCTGCGTCGAGGAGTTCCTCGAGAAGCCCTCGCCGGATGCCGAGCTCGACACGAACCTCATCTCCGCCGGAGCCTATGTGCTCGAGCGCTCGGTGCTCGACCTCATCCCGGCCGGGCGCAAGGTCTCGATCGAGCGCGAGGTCTGGCCGCGGCTCGTCGGCGAGGGGCTGTTCGGTTTCGCCGACGAGCAGGCCTACTGGATCGACATCGGCACGCCTGCCCGCTACCTGCAGGTCACCTTCGACATCCTCGAGGGCAATGTCCGCACGGACCTCGGCGAGCGCCTCGGCGACGATCACGTCGACGTCGACGAGTCGGCGA
>Ga0136616_10001544_pt1 | contig 12098 bp, 20 predicted proteins | sample AntDrymUQ2992106_2_FD_106648 | JGI IMG/M metagenome (GOLD analysis project Ga0136616, IMG submission 106648) | Polar desert sand microbial communities from Dry Valleys, Antarctica - metaG UQ299 (21.06) | ecosystem: Environmental > Terrestrial > Soil > Desert | place: Antarctica: Dry Valley...
TGTGGTCTCGGGGCGGATGAAAGTCGTCATGGACGACGGCTCGGAAATGGAGTATGGGGCCGAGGACGCCCTGGTGATCCCTCCAGGGCACGATGCTTGGATCGTCGGGGATGAGCCCTGCACAGTCCTCGACTTCGCAGGCGCCGATGAATATGCCAAGGGAGCATCTGAGGGCGGATAAGCGCTTCATTCACGGGCCGGGGTCCTATTGAGGGGCTCCGGTCCTTTCTGTTTATGTGCAGATTCTCATCCGGTTCCTATCGCCTTCTCATCCGAGAGAGGTAATCTCGATCTTGGGTGCGCGGTTCTTTGCCCGACGGGGTAGGGTCCTCGCTCCACGAGATGGATGGCCGGGGTCCTAGCTTCGCTGGGGCTCCGGCCCTTGTTGGGCGGAAGGGCCACGTGGCCGCCGAGCAGGTTGTGCGGCAGGGCGCACTTCCTGCGCGATGTCCCCGTGGACGTAGTAAAGACCCGGCGGGAGGGTGGTTCTTCTAACATCCACCGCCGGGTCTCTATTCGTTGGCCGGGGGCACGCAAAAAACGGGTGCAGGCCGTATAGTACGCCCCCGGAGGGATAAACCCTATCCCTATTTTACTCCGATGCTACCTGCGCCGCAGGACGGCGTATCCTACGATGCCTCCGCCGACGAGCAGGGCGGCGGCCGGCAAGAGTATCGACCCGACGGGCACACCGCCGCTCTTGGGGAGATCCCCTTCCATCGTGACGGTAGTTTCCTTCTCCATCATCATCGTATCCTGCGCCATGGCGGTCGGCACGAGGATCAGCATGGCCACCAGGGCGACCATAACCAAATAAATTACTCTCTTCATGTACGCTTTTCCTCCTTCTGTTCACTGAGCGGTTTCCCGCATGGCCTGCACACGGACCTACTTCGGGACACTTTACCCTAATATTGCGCCCGATGTAACCATCGTTAAACAGTGTTAAGCAAGGCTATGTGGCCTCCTTGGCAAAAGCTCGGGCTGATAGGAGAGGGGGCTTCTTCTGCGGCCACTCTTTGCCTCGGTCTTTTAGGGGTATGCGACCGGGGCGATGTATCTATTCGACTTGGCCGTTGCAGGTATAGCCACGTGAGGCTAACGCCTCCTGCATGTTCGCAAACCTTCCAGCGGACACCTCTTCTGAGAGTTCATCGGTGAGCCTTTGCAGCCCTTCCGGACCGAGATCCTCCAAGGCCTCCCCGGTCTGGCAAATCTCCGAATCCGTCTCTGCCTCTGGTTCGTAGGAGGGCAAGGACTCCACGGGCGCCTCCTCCGGAGCCGCCTCTTTTACGCCGGCTTCTTTCTCCTCTACGGGCACCGTATCCTGTCCGCCGCAGCCCGCAAGAAGGGCCGTAGTCAAAGTAAGAACCGCCAATAAGAACGTTGTGCGTTGTGTCACGCTTCCCCTTTCCCTGTATAAGGCTACACGCCGGGCCGGGCTATCATGGGTCCCGGCCCTTTCTTTGAGCCATTAGATGATAGCGGCAATACCACGCACGGTTTTTTGGTCAATTCTTCATCGATGGTTGACCGCTGTCTAATCTGCTCATTGCTTCTTAACCAATTTTTCACCTACGTTAGCCGCTATCCTAGGCAATTCTCATACACCGTCCCTAAACTCCGCTTCTGTTGCACCAAGAACCCAAGGGAAAGGGGAGAGCTTTGGAACTGGACCAGAGAACGGGAACCATCAAGTGCTGGTACAACGGCGAGGGTGGGTACGGCTTTATTCGTCCGGACGATGGGGGCGAAGCGGTATTCGTACACCACACGTGCATAGCGGCGCACCCCGAGGCGAAGTCCCTGCCCGAGGGATCCCAGGTGATCTACGAGGTGGCTCGGAGGGATATGGCCGGTTTGTGGGCGAAGGACGTTTGCATAGCGGACTAGCCTAGCACCGAAATTGGTAACTACCGGGCCGGGGTCCTATAATCATGGGCTCCGGCCTTTTCGTCCGCCTGTGTGTGGTTGTCCCGACCAAAATAGGTCCGTAGACCGATGGCGAGCATGTCCTGGTCGGCTAGCATCCTTGTTGTAGTACAAAGACGTGCAAGGGACAGAAAAAGGAGATAACGATGCGCAATCCTGGAGTAGCCGCGGTTCTAAGCGCGATCATCCCCGGAGTCGGACAGTTCTACAATGGTCGCTTTCTGGCCGGGATACTGTGGCTCATCATCACGCCGGGTCTGTGGATCGGTACGGGTGGTCTGCTCGGCTGGGTCTGCCACGTCATCGCGGCCTACACCGCCTACACGTACGCGCGCGATCATGGCGGGCGGCCTTGGAAACGATAGGGCTGCTGGTCTGATCTCTGAGGCTTCGCGCGAATACGGGCGTAACTGTGTTAGATGAGGCCGGGGTCCTAATCGGGGCTCCGGCCGTGTGTCGTACGAAGTTATTCATCGAACCTTAACCGGCGGTCAACCACGGGTTCTTCCGAGGGGGCTACAATCTGCCTTGGTTCGGTATAAAGGGCACCGGGAGTGTGGGTATGAGCATCGCCACGGCATTTCTGCAAGCCGATTTCCCGGCGGGCTTCCTGCTCCTGTTGGCGTTTGCCGGGATCCTCGCCACCCTAATACTCTTCTGCCTCTTCACTTTGCGGCATTGACGGGCATAGCCTCGGTCCTATAGGCCAAGGTGCCCCGCCCCTCATAGCTCAAGCACGTTTCGCTACCCGTACTTCTGCGCCACGTGCTGCATTGACTCGGTTGCCCTGCCCAGGTCTTCTGGAGTCATCACGGGTTGCATCTGCATAGTCGCGCCCAAACCTAAGAAAAGAGGTTCCGTCATAGAGGGAATCTGGGATGCCACGCCGGTTCCTCCTGCAATAGAGTACGCGTTTTTCCTTCATGTACCCAGCAAGAAACACGGATAACCTACAGGCTGGGGCTCTTCGGGGCTGGTGGTTTCGTCGTTTGGGGGTATAGTTGCGTCATTACGCTGCCGGGCCGGATTCCCCCCTCCTGAAGGCAATCCGGCCCGGCAGTTTCATTCATCCCCCTTCGTGCGGCAACCTAACCGCCGGGCTCCGACCCTGGCTTCCACACAATACTCATCAGGCACCTCTTAGCCCCGGTCGCATACCCCAATTGGGCCGGGGTATCCTTCGGGGTGTCCCGGCCCCGAATGTGGTATAGTAACATTGGAGACAAAGATGTGGGTTTTATGGTGACCGAAGCGCCGCCCTCGACAAGAGGAGCGGCTTTTTTATTGCAGTGGAGCCCCAAGAACGGCAAGAATTGCCGTTCTCTTATCAAAGTGGGCACTCTCTCTTGAGGGGAACGGGCTCAGAAAAGGAAGAAGGCGGACATTGGCGAAGAGCGAGCACACCGAGGCGCGCTACGACGTGCAAGAGGTCGAAATGGGCGAGGTCTACACTTGGCGCCCCGAGAGCATCGTGGTCGAGTGTGACTGCGGCGAGAGGCTGGCCCTCACCGCCTCCACGACCACCTGCGACGCGTGCGGCGCGGACCACGAGGCCGCCGCCCGAGAAGGGCTGGACGGTGAGCGATTGGGGGACGAAGCGGCGCACCCCTGGAGCTATGGGGAAGATCGCGGAGACGCTGGGCCGCCATACTAAGAGAAGGAAGGCTTCAGAATATGCCCCAAGGAACGGTCAAGTGGTTCAACGGCCAGAAGGGCTATGGCTTCATCGAGCCCGAAGACGGAGGCGAAGACCTCTTCGTACACTACAGCGCGATAGCAGGCAGCGGGTTCAAGTCCCTCGAAGAAGGCGCCAAGGTCTCCTACGAGGCGACTCGCGGCCAGAAGGGCATGCAGGCGGAGAACGTCACCCCTGTCTAAGAGAGGCAGCACAAGCCATAGCACGAAGGGCGGGGTCCTTCGGGGCTCCGGCTTTTTCCGTGTATGCGCGCCGGCGCTGGCTACCTCGCCGGCGTGGTATCCCAGTAGACGCCAGTGACCCAGGCACCGCTCGTGTTCGTGGTGGTGGCGCTCACGAGGTGCCAGCCTTGGGCGCTCCCCTCGTCGAGGGCCTGCTGGACGCTCTCCTGGTGTTTCTTCTGTCTCATCTCGCCCGATACCAGTACCACCCGGTAGCGCCCGGATGCCGTACCCTGTGACTCGCTCTCGAACACTCGGCCTCCCTGCGTCTGTGAGACTTATTTTACAGTCGCGGTGTGGCACGGAGGTCCTTCGGGGTCCCGGCCCGGTTCTGCTACTAGCCTATCTAAGACTAATCGTCGTCGTCCTGCTCTTCTTGTTGTTGCTCCTGCTGGTCTTCGTCTTGCTCCATCTCGCCGCCGCAAGAGACGGCTCCGAATAATAATCCCAAGGCGGCCAACAGGATGGCAATTCTGTTCCTCACTTTTCTCCTTGACTAGGCGGGCTGCTCTCCCTCTTCCAGCACGAAGGTGATCGCCACGTTGACCTTGTAGGCGCTGATGCGGTTATCCTGGATCTCTACATTCATGTCCTTAACCCAGGCACTATCGACGTTACGAAGAGTGCTGGTGGCGCGGCTGACGGCCGAGTTAATCGCATCCTCGAAGCTCTGGTCCGAGGTGGCGCTCATCTCCGTGACGCGAGCTACAGGCATTTGCGCTCCATTCTTCGGCTTTCCCTGAAGGACTTCCTACCCCTACACTTCGGATTTGCAAACGTCACGAGCCGTGCCTCTACTCTCTGTATATGCAAGCTCTGTCCAAAAACAAAAATATGCCACTTGGTCGATGCGCTTGCCTGCAAGGCAAGCCATGATTGGGGTAGGTTGGATGATATAGGATGGAACTGTACATCAACAGCACGTGGACGATGCGTTACGAGAACGCCTACATAGCCGAGGCCATTGCCTACTCCGCAAACGGCAACCACGCGGTGATCTACACCACGGGTGAGACGGCTGATGAAGCGGACGCCAAACTGACGAGCGCGCTGCACGAGCTCAGGCTTATACCCGGATTGCCTTCCGCCAAAGACGAACGTAGCACCGGGAACTTATAGACGCTCCTCAAGCGATAACCAAGGAAAAGGAGGTAAGGGCGTGTTCGCCCGAGTAAGTACGTTCCGGGTCCCCCCCAACCAGGTAGAAGAAGCCATTCACTATATCCGAGAACAAGTCTTGCCCGGAGCCCAACAAATGGAAGGCTTCGAGGGACCCTATCTGCTCTTCGACCGCGACAGCGGCAAGGCGCTTATGGTGGGTCTGTGGGAAAGCGAGGAAGCCATGCGCGATAGCGAAGCGCTGGTAGCCGCACAACACACCGAGAATACGCAAACCATCGGGGCAAGGGGGGTGAGCGTGGGGAAATACGAGGTCGTGCTATCTCCGGAAGAAGGCGTGAGGCAGGAGGACTCTCTGTATTCGGAGCAGCCATTGGCTGCTTCGGGGTAGTTCCCCCTCTTAACGCTTGGTCATGCACTATTGCAATGACAGGGTCGGGAGGAGCTCTATACTCCGACCCTCTTCATGATCTTGCCTACATCAAGTTTCCGAGAAGACCTGAGCCTGTTGAAAAAGTCGGCGTTGAGCTGATAGCGACCACAAACCGGGCTTGAAACGCCCCAAAACCGGCGTGTTTGGTACCCGATCTGGGGCGAAAGCGAGTACCAAGGGAGTTCTTCAACAGCCTGACCTCCTCTCGGCAGCTATGAACAGAGGCAGCAAGAGGCAGCACACTCCCCGGACCCATTTCGTCGGCAACCGTCCCTTGCTAGGTACGTAGGTACGATAGTTGTGGAACTCTCTGAAAATGGGCCGTGTGGCCCATGCACTTTCTTCTCCTGTCCGCCATCAATATACAAAAGAGCGACCCGGTGGCGGGTTGTGGGGGAAGGGATTGTGGCCTCATGAAGCAAGTTTCGGGAGGACTGCTGCAAGCAGAACGCTTCGTCGATTGCTCGAAGAGCATGGTCATCGGTTGTCGATGCGGGGAGAAGCTACTCCTCCTGGGGCGCGCATCCGACTGGGATTCGGAAGGACGTACGGTCTTCGAGTGCGGTGGGTGCGGAAAGAAGCTCTCCCTCAAGGACGGTCGCTAGAAGCCCCGCGAGGCTGTATTCGGTTCGGCCCCGGTCCGGTACCCCTATAGGACCGGGGGATAGCCTTTATCCGACGGCTGCTTGCTACTTTGTCGCAACCCCTCTTGCTACGGGCTGTGAGTGGCTATCGGGCGTGGAAAGCTACCGCTTGCCTCGAAGCCCTGCAAAGGGGAAGAAACGTACTGCCGCTAATCGGCGTTCTCAGAAACCTACAGACTGAGGATATAGAAGATCTAACCTCGCGAATCTTGTGCGTGCTCTAGATGCTTAGCTAGTTTCTGGTGCGAAATAGGAGGGGAGGGGTACGTGGACGCCACCCCTCTCCTACTACTTCGCATCGGTCGCTCGTCGACTTCGTCATCGAGAAGCCATCGTTCGGGCGATGGTGCTCAAGTTGGCACACAGTACCCCCCATCCTACCCACCCGCCGAAGCCTTCCTCGCCCTTGTCCCGGCATCGGCCCAGGTAGCCCCGCCGCTTGCACACGCTGATGCGCCCCTCGATCCCCGCCCTGAAGCGCATCCCCCGCCGAAACCATCCCTGCCTCTCATACTCTCGCCGCCGTTCGCTCTTCTTGCCGGGCTTGGGCAGGCACGCTTGCTCGATGCCCCGCTTTCGGCACTCCCTTTCGTTGTCGGGCGAGTACACCCCCCGGTCCGCCGCCACCAGCCGCGGAGGCTTCCCGAAGCTCTCCTCGTGATGCTCGAGGGCGGGCAGTAGCTGGTCTTGGTCGGCCGGGTTGCCTTCTAACACCCGGTAGCCGCTGATGATGCCGCCTTCGGTCTCCTCCAGCCACACCTTGTGTCCGTACTCGGTCTCCTTGCCCGCCTTGCCCCGGCGAATGATGCTCGTGTGCGGCTCGAACAGGCTCACCAGCTTCTCGGCCGCCTTAACGCTCTCGCCTTTGAGCACCCGGCGCTCGGTCTGATCTACTACCCGCTCGACCATCTCCTCGAAGCGTTCGAGCTCGTCGGTCAGCGAAGCTGAAGCTCCGCGCCGCTCCTCCGACTGGAGCATCTCGCGCACCTTCCCGGCCTGCTTCAAGCTGGCCTTGACGACCCTTATCAGCTGCTCGTAGGCGTCCTTTAGGGCTTCTTTGGCCTCCCCTCCGCGGCGGCGCGCCCCCTCGTCTATGCGCCGGGCGAGCCGCTTGGCGCTCCTGCTACGGTCGCGGAACAGCTCGCCGGTCCCCTCCAAGATCCCCTTGGCCCTGCCCACGAGACGACTAAGCACCCTGACCCCATCGCTGAGCAAGGTGCTGTCGGTAGGGTGGGGGATGTTGGCCTCCACCACCGTGGCGTCGGTCCTGAGCTTGCGGCCCCGCGTCGCCTTGTGCTCTACGGCCAGGGCTAGCGCCCGCTCGTTTAGGCGCCCGAGCGTCTCGGGCCGAGCAGGTTCGCCCAGCGGATGAGCGTCGTGTCGTCGGGGGCGGCCTCCAGGTACACTCGGCAGAACTGCCTCAAGACCAGCGAGTCAGACACGTTGCGCTCGGTGGCCTCGAAGCTCCAGTCGTAGAGGCGCCTTACCACCAGCATCCTCAAGACCACCTCAACCGGCGTGGAGCGGCGCCCGAGCCTCTCTGAGTTCGGACGGCGCTTGGACAAGTCGGCCTTGAGCCGGACGAAGAGCTCGTCGTCATCGAGCAGCCGGTCGAGCGCGGCCAGCTCGGGTTCCATCTCCAAGCGCAGCTTCGCGGGTATCAGCTCGAAGAGGTTCACGGGATCATACCGGTCGACTATCATGTATCGTAGCCTCCGTTGGGTTTCGGGTTGTGCTCGCAACACGAATCCTAACCCGCGGAGGCTCTTTTGCACCAGAAACTAGCTAGAATGTTGTTGGGTAGCTCGTGGCGGTTGGTGCGAGCGGAGTGGGACGGGGCGAGAGTCTTGCTCATAACATTTTTCCTTGTTCGTCCTGCATCCGCGAGTGGTGCTTGCCTCTATTCACCGAGCCGCCGAGAGCTTGGATTAACGGAAACTCGTAGAGTTTGAGAGCATAGAAAGGACCGGGGTCCTAGCGACGAGCTGGGGCTCCGGTCCTTTACGCCAGAGCTGTGCCATATGACCGATGCCCTAGCCTCCGCGGCCTCGTAGAGTATGCAATAGCACGCGCAACGGCGAATGCAGGAGGAGGTTTCGATGACCAGCGGTCTGCAGATGCGTGCAAAGCGAGGAGCGGTAGACAAGGCCACATGCGACCACTACGGCTACCCTGTGTGGGTGTGTGGCTTCGGGCCGAAGAACCGGGAAAAGTATCGGGCCCGTTGTTTGAATTGCGAGGCGGTTGGGCCGGTGATGCACGAGGGTCCCTTGGCCGCCCGGCAGGCTCTCCGGGCCGGGAGGGCGCGCGCAGCCTGACGGGGCCTTTTGGCCACAATGTGCCGTATGGCCGATGCGCTTGCCCGTTTGGCGCTGTACGGTATATCCGTACTTTCTCATAGAGCCGGGCTGTCACCGATTACTCAATCCCCCGTTTCACGCACTCCCGCCCGGCTCTTCGTTTTGCCCATAGCCCCGGTCACCTACCTCTACAGGACCGGGACACAGAGTGCCGATGGAGGCCACGACCTTCAGCTTCAGGTATATCTGGGGGCCGTAAGTGTCTGCCTTGTCCGCGTCCAGGACCTCCAGCCGGCAAACCTCTTGCGGAATGATTTCTTTTGGCGCGAAGCCTATTTCCGTCATTCTTGAGTCCTCTTTCTAATCGTTAATTGTCAACTCCTGATGGGCTACTGGTCAGACGCTCTACATGTCTGTCTCCTCTCTCTTTCTCATCCTCAAATCCTTTCGCGTCGTCGGGGCCGCCGGGATGGGCGGCCTTTTTCTTTGAATTTTTGAATTGCTTGTCAGAAGAAGCTTGACGGCACGAGCGCAATCATCCGACGCAGGCTCGTAGCTGCGAGCGATAACCGGAGCCTTGGCTTGCTTCCGGCTGGTCACGAGCTGATTCGGAGCATTTCTTCGGTCGAGAACAACCTTCGATTGCGCAGCCGCTCTATGTCTTCCAGCGTGTAGTAGCGGTATCCATTCCGGTCCCGCCGAGCTTTCGGCAAAGACCCGCGCTTCTCGCCTTGCCTCAGCCACTCGGCCGAGAGCCCGAGCTCTCTCGCAACTTCCGATATCGTGAAAAGTTTCGTGCTAGTGGACATGGCCTCATCATAAAGCCATGAAGTAACTTTTAAGCCATACTACGGTAGGGGTACACCAGAGTACGGGTAATCGAGAGAGATGTGCCCACTGCTATGATTTTCCTGGCGTTAGTGAGGGAGCCTTTCCCAATACTCCCGAGCCATCCACGCAAGTATAGATTGCTTCGCATCTAGCTCGTCGACCGCCGCGGCGAACTCTTCCTCTGTGCCCGTCATTATGCGCTGCATCTGTTCGACGGGTGTTTTCACCAGCTCTGCCCACTCCTCGATTTCACGTTCGGGTTCGGTGAGCGAGCTTCGCCGTTTCATTTCTGCCTTGCTAGACCTTACGAACTCCTTGTAACCTGCTTCGGTCAGAGCGTTCATCAAAATGGCCCTGCCTTTGGGCACGAGTTGTGTTCTCACACGATGATTGTCGCGGCGGATGATATCGTTCTGCGATTGTTCGACGCCTAGATGCTCTCCGATCTTAGGGTAACTCAATCCCTCTACATCTCGGAGTTGCGCAGCCAGAACGTCTCTTGTCGCTTTCTTCACGGGTGTATTCGGCAGGCCCTCGTAGGGGTGGGCGTGTTGTACGCACAACGCCAACTCCCTCAGAGCATCTAGAAAGTTGTTGGTCTTTTCTAAGACACGAGTGACAAGTGCTGCCTGATCCATTTGCGCCATATCGTCAAACTCTGGCCTGTAGTGACGCAGGAGATCCTCAGCATACCGGTATTTGTATCCTTGCTTTACGTCTTCCGCGGTAGTCTTTTTCATGCCCGGCGGTCGTTCCGGTCGTGGCTTGTCTTTGGCTGCTGATTCCGACGCCTGTTCAGTCCAATGCGCCGCGAGCAACACATCATGTACTCTATAAAGCTTTTCTTTCTCTACATGTGTCCCCTGTAGCGCAACTAGGGCCGCTACGATGGCCTGCTCTGCCCTCGGAACGTCCAACAAAACGGTGGCACTCGCGTAAGCGTCGCGCTCCTCGCGTTCGATAGAAAGCCTGGCCAACTGGCCGTTGTCCAGTCTGAATCTGTGAGTTGGCGCCTTTTTATGGACAGCAATCTTGAGAAGTTCCAAAAGCTGTTCTGGGTTCTCCGGTATAATTCCCATAGGTTGTGGCGCGGGCCCGCATCCTCCAAGACCGCGGCCCGCGCCGCTCTCCTTTCTGTCAGCTTGGCGACCTTCTAACTCGCCGCATCCGGCTCATTTTACCGCCGTCACGGTGAGAGTAGGAACAGTTGTGGATGGTGTACTGAACCCCACGGGCTTCTTCGACACCCACCTGGACCGGCTCTAGCTCGACCGTCGACACCAAGGTCGAACGCCGCGTTCGGGGTACACCCACGCTCGCTGCGGCCGTCCGATCGAACCTCCGGCTTTGGCCCCGACTATCGTTCGCTCCGTCGTCCGGTCTATCTAGCCGGTCTCGTCGGTCTCTTCGGGCGCAGCGTCTTCGAGGGTTACGGCCGCGGTGCCCAGAGGGGTGCCCTGGCTCTCGATGAAGCGGCGTTCGGAGGTGTAAGCCTGGACCATCATTGCCAGCTCGAGCTTGTCGCGCTCGACGGGGAGGGTGCCCGCCTCCTCCTGCTTCGAGAGCTCGTTCCCCTCCACCCCCAGTGCTCTCTCGAGCTCCCCGATCCTGCGCCGCATCTTCAGTCGACCGCCAGGTGTCAGGCGCAGAAAAGTCTGGTCCTCGGGACCCTGCATCGGGTACACCCAGGCGCTCTTCAGCCAGGACTGCAGGATCTCCGTCTTGAGTTGATCTTTGTTTTGTAGCTCCATGTGAACACCCTCTCGTAGTCGTCGCGTTAATGTACTACCCCACCCCGCGAAACTCCACAGCGGCGCCCTGCGTATAATTTGTTACGATGAACAACGCGCCGAGAACCGCTTCTTCCTGGTGGTACGACCTCCAACAGAGCCTCGGAGGCTCGTTCACCGCCCGCGCTCGCGGCCTCCTGACGGCGAAGTTCGACCTTCTGGACTCCGAGGGCAAGAAGTTCGGCCAGCTGCGGCTACGCGGGCTCTCGATCGCCGAGTTCGAGTCCGGAGACCACGTCGCCACCTTAGCGAGGACGGAGGGAAGCTATCGTATGGTCGCCGAAGGCGAGGAGGTGTTGACCGCCGTCCCCAAGGGACGGTCCGTCGACGAACTCGAGATCTACTGCGACGGCCGGACCTATGAGGCGCGCATCAGCTTCTTCCGCAACCTCGCGGTCGCCTCGTATCAGAGAGGTGGCGGGAGGGCGGTGCGCGTCTCCGGGGGTCTTGTGGGCCGGAGCTACCAGGTTATCTTCGCCCACGACGACGAATGCGCGCTTCCGGCCGCTGTCTTTCTCCTCTGGCACGTCGCCGCGAACCGGCGCCGCGCGTACCGCATGGGGAGCCCAATGGGGGGAGGAGTGATGTAGAGAGCTTTTCGGTGGAGCCTTGCGCCACCGTGAACAACCGGGTAGTGTTGGAGTGGCAACGAACAAAAGGAGCGAGCATGCAGCAAGAAGACCCAAACTACGGCACCCAGCGGGAAGAGCCCCGGCTAAACCGGATCCCGGTCGGCGGCGGGATGAGCGCCCAGGACGAGCGGACGTGGTCCATGCTCTCGCACCTGAGCGTGCTGGTAAATATACTGTCAGCAGGAGTTTCGGCCTTGGGTCCGATAGCTGCTTTAGTAATTTGGCTTGTTTACAAAGACCGCTCCCAAAGGGTGGCGTTCCATGCTCTACAATCGTTGTGGAATCAAGTAGCTTGGCTTGTGATCATCTCTGTAGGCTGGATCATAACAATATTCCTGACTTTTCTCGTAATCGGTGTCTTGCTGTGGCCGGTAATGTTCTTGCTCATGCTAGTACCTTTTGTACAAGGGTGCTACGCGGCCTACAAGGTCTACCAGGGAGTTGACTACCGCTACCCGGTCATAGCGGACATGATCGACCGGGAACGGAGGTTTGCTTAA
>Ga0136616_10001546_pt1 | contig 12096 bp, 15 predicted proteins | sample AntDrymUQ2992106_2_FD_106648 | JGI IMG/M metagenome (GOLD analysis project Ga0136616, IMG submission 106648) | Polar desert sand microbial communities from Dry Valleys, Antarctica - metaG UQ299 (21.06) | ecosystem: Environmental > Terrestrial > Soil > Desert | place: Antarctica: Dry Valley...
GACGCGGGCGCGACGCTGCTGGGCAACTGGCTGCGCGAGGTCGCCCGATGAGCGCCACCCGCCGGCGCCGCAGCACTCGCACGTCCACTCGGCGCACAACCTCCCGCCGGCGTCGGCCGGCGACCGCATCCACGCTGGGCACCGCTGTCGGGGCGCTGCTGGCCGGGGCGCTGTTCGCGCTGCTGGGCGGGCTGCCGTGGTGGGCCTGGGTCGGGTTGATCCTGCTCGGACTGATGATCGGGTACCTCGTGCAGCGCCGTAGGGTCGCGCCGTGAGCTTCATCCTGCTGCCCGCCGTCGACGTCGCCGCTGGCCAGGCGGTGCGCCTGGTGCAAGGTGAGGCCGGCACTGAGACGAGTTTCGGCGACCCGCTCGCTGCGGCGCTCGCGTGGCAGGACGCCGGGGCGGAGTGGATCCACCTGGTCGACATCGACGCGGCCTTCGGCCGTGGATCCAACGCCGAACTGCTCGCCTCGGTCGTGGGACGCCTGGACGTCGCCGTGGAGCTGTCCGGCGGGATCCGCGACGACGAGTCGCTGCGGCGGGCGCTGGGCACCGGATGTGCGCGGGTGAACCTCGGGACCGCGGCGCTGGAGGACCCGGTGTGGTGTGCGGCCGTCATCGCGGAGCACGGCGAGCGGATCGCGGTCGGGCTCGACGTGCGGATCACCGAGGCCGGGCACCGGCTGGCCGCCCGCGGCTGGACCACCGACGGTGGCGACCTCTGGGAGGTACTGGAACGGCTCGACGGCGAAGGCTGCCCGCGCTACGTGGTGACCGACGTCAGCAAGGACGGCACGTTGCGCGGTCCGAACACCGACTTGCTCAAGTCGGTGTGCTCCCGCACCGCGGCGCCGGTGATCGCCTCTGGCGGGGTGTCCACCGTGGACGATCTGGTCGTGCTCGCCGGGCTCGCCCCGGACGGGCTGGAGGGCGCAATCGTCGGCAAGGCGCTCTACGCCGGCCGGTTCACGCTGCCCGACGCGCTGGCCGCGGTGCGCGCCGTCCCGTCGGCCGACCGCGCGGCCGGCTGATCGCCGTGGCGGTGGCCGTACGGGTGATCCCGTGCCTTGACGTTGACGCCGGCCGGGTGGTCAAGGGCGTCAACTTCACCGACCTCGTCGACGCGGGTGACCCGGTGGAGATGGCGCGTGTGTACGACGCGGAGGGCGCCGACGAGCTGACGTTCCTGGACGTGACGGCGTCCTCCGGCGACCGCGAGACGACCTACGACGTGGTCCGGCGCACGGCCGAGCAGGTGTTCATCCCGCTGACGGTCGGCGGCGGCATCCGCAGCGTCGGCGACGTGGACCTGCTGCTGCGCGCCGGCGCGGACAAGGTCAGCATCAACACCGCCGCGGTGGCCCGCCCCGAGCTGCTCGGCGAGGCCAGCCGTCGCTTCGGGGCCCAGTGCATCGTGCTGTCGGTGGACGCCCGCCGGGCCGAGGGCACGCCGTCCGGGTTCGAGGTGACCACCCACGGCGGACGCGTCGGCACGGGGATCGACGCGGTGGAGTGGTCGGCGCGGGGCCGGCAGCTCGGCGTCGGGGAGATCCTGCTGAACTCGATGGACGCCGACGGCACCCGCGCCGGGTTCGACCTGGAGATGATCGAGGCCGTACGGGCGGTCGTGGACGTCCCGGTGGTGGCCAGCGGTGGCGCCGGCGCGGTGACCGACTTCGCGCCCGCGGTGCGGGCCGGCGCGGACGCCGTGCTCGCCGCGAGCGTGTTCCATTTCGGGCAGCTGCGGATCGGCGAGGTCAAGGCGGCGCTGCGGGCCGCGGACGTGGAGGTCCGGTGAGCGGGCTGGACCCGGCGGTCGCCGCCCGGCTCAAACGCAACGCCGACGGGCTGGTGTGCGCGGTCGTGCAGCAGCAGGGGAGCGGCGAGGTGCTCATGATCGCTTGGATGGACGACGAGGCGCTGCACCGCACGCTGACCACCGGCCGGGCGACGTACTGGTCGCGCTCGCGCGCCGAGCACTGGGTCAAGGGCGAGACCTCGGGCAACGTGCAGCACGTGCACGAAGTCCGGCTGGACTGCGACGGGGACGTGGTACTGGTGACGGTCGACCAGGTCGGCACGGCCTGCCACACCGGTGACCGCACCTGCTTCGACGCCGACCTCCTGCTCACGTCCGACTAACTCCGCCCGCCCGGACCGCCGCGCGCCGTTTGGAGCCAAACTGCGCTCTCGAGCAGACCGCTGGGCGCCGTTTGGAGCCAAACTGCGGCTCGGTAAGACGGCTGGGCCGGGTCAAGCTAGCTGAGAGGGCCGGTGAGGTAGCGCTGCAGGTTGGGTGCGATGGCGGCGACCACCGTGTCGTGGTCGGCCGACGCGAGCGGTTCGAGCCGCACCACGTAGCGGACCATCCCCAGCCCGGCCATCTGGGTGGCCGCCAGCGCGGTCCGCAGCTCGGGCTGGTCCACCCCGAGCGCGCTGATCAACCGGCCGAAGATCACCCGCGTGATGAACTCGCGGAACATCGCCGCTGCGCCCTCGTGGCTGGACACGCTGCGCATCAGGGCGACGAGCGGGCCGCCTCCTGACACGTCCCACACGGTCAGGAACGTCCGGATCAGGCGCGCGGCCAGCTCCTCCGCGGGCCCGTTGAGCAGCGCGGGGATGACCTGATCCGGGTCGATCGGGATCTCCAGCGAGGCGAGGAACAGCTTGTCCTTGCCGCCGAACCAGTGGTTGACCATCGCGGGGTCGACGCCGGCGCGCTCCGCTATTACCCGAACGGTCGCCCCGTCGAAGCCCCGCTCGGTGAACTCCACCCTGGCGGCATCGAGCAGCGCCGTTCTGGTGTCCTCACCTGCGGGACGCCTGCCGCGCCGCTTTGCTCCAGGTCCAGCCGTCATGGTTCTACCGTGCCAGCAACCGCGATCACGCCGTCCGCCGGCGCAGTGTCGCCGCCCCGAGTCCTAGTGCCACCACGGCGAAGCCGGCGACCACGGCGAGGTCGGTCCACACCGCCGACGGCACGCTCACCGCGCCGGTGAGCTGGCTGATCCCGTCGACCGCGTACCGCAGCGGCATCACCCGGCTCAGTGCGTCCAGCCACCCGGCCATCTGGTCGGTGGGCACGAACAGCCCGCACAGCAGCAGTTGCGGGAACACCACGGCCGGCAGGAACTGCACTGCCTGGAACTCGGTGGACGCCAGTGAGGACAGCCCGAGCCCGAGCGCGGCGCCGAGCACCGCGTTGGCGATCGCCAGCACGACCAGCACCGTGACCGACGCCGGTGCCGCCAGCCCGAGCAGCCACAGCGCGACGGTGCACGCCAGCGCCGCTTGGAGCAGCGCCAGCAGGCCGAACGCGAGGGCGTAGCCCAGCACGAGGTCGGTCCTGCCGATCGGCGTGGTGAGCAGCCGCTCCAGCGTGCCCGAGGTGCGCTCGCGAACCATCGCCACGCTGGTCACCAGGAACATCGTGATGAACGGGAAGACGCCGAGCAGGGCGGGCCCGATCCGGTCGAAGACGCCCGGAGCGTCGCGGAACACCTCCGAAAGCAGCCACAGCAGCACGCACGGCACGACGAGCACCAGCGCCAGCGTTCTGCGGTCGTGCCGGAGCTGGGACAGCACCCGGCCCGCGGTGGTCAGGGTCAGCCGCACGTTCATCGCGACACCTCCGGGGTGGTCTCGATCAGCCGCAGGAAGGCCTCTTCCATCTCGCTGGCGCCGGTCCGGGCGAGCAGCTGGTCGGGCGCGTCGTGGGCCAGCAGCCGGCCTTCGCGCAGCAGCACGAGCTCGTCGCACCGGTGCGCCTCGTCCATCACGTGGCTGGATACCAGCAGCGTCACGCCACGCTCGCCGGACATCGACCGGAACAGCTGCCAGAGGTCACGGCGGAGCACCGGGTCGAGCCCGACGGTGGGTTCGTCGAGCACCAGCATGCGCGGCTCGGCGACCAGCGCGCAGGCGAGCGAGACCCGGCTGCGCTCGCCGCCGGACATCGTGCCGACGAGCTGCCCGCCCCGGTCGGCGAGCCCGACCATGTCGATTGCCTCGGCCGCCGAACCGCGCGGGCGGCCGTGCAGCGCGGCGTGGTAGCCGACGTTGGCGCCCGCGCTCAGGTCGGGATAAACCGACGGCGACTGGGTCATATAGCCGATCTCGCGGCGCAGCAACGGCTCACCGGCCTCCCGGCCGAGGACCTGCACCGAGCCCTCGTAGCGCTGCAGCCCGACGATGCACCGCATCACCGTGGTCTTGCCACTGCCGCTCGGTCCGAGCAGCCCGGTGACGATGCTGTCGGCGACGCTCAGGTCGATCCCGCGCAGCACAAGCCGTCCGCCGCGCACCACATCGAGCCCGCTGATCTCGATGGCAGCCATACGGCTCACCTCTTTTCATTCAATGTTGAAAAGGTAACGCGGTGGTACGGGGTCGTCAATACCGTGGGCGGGCGGGGCCGGGCGCCCGGCAGAATGGCCGCATGTCCGCGACCGCTCCCACCCTCGGCTCGCTCGGCGGGGTGACGCCGAGCCGGGAGGAGTTCCGGCAGCTGGCCAAGGTCCGGCGGGTAATCCCAGTGGCGCGGCGGCTGCTCGCGGACGACGAGACGGCGGTTGGGGTGTACCGCAAGCTCGCCGCCGACCGTCCAGGCACGTTCCTGTTCGAGTCGGCGGAGAACGGCCGCTCGTGGTCGCGCTGGTCCTTCGTCGGCGCCCGCAGCGCCGCCACCCTGACCGAGGTGAACGGGCAGGCGCACTGGACCGGCGCGCCGCCGGTCGGCATGCCCGCCGGTGGTGACCCGCTCGTCGCGCTGCGGGCGACCGTCGAGGCGCTGCGCAGCGAGGCGTTGCCCGGCCTGCCGCCGCTGACCGGCGGGATGGTCGGCTACCTCGGCTACGACGTCGTACGGCGGCTGGAACGGCTCCCGTCGCTGGCCACCGACGACCTGCAGCTGCCCGAGCTGGTGATGCTGCTAGCCACCGACCTGGCCGCGCTGGACCACCACGAGGGCACCGTCACACTGATCGCCAACGCGGTGAACTGGGACGACTCCGAGGAGCGGGTCGACGACGCCTACGACGACGCGATCGCCCGGCTGGACCGGATGACCGCGGAGCTGGCCACGCCGTCGGCTCCTACGGTCGCGGTCTACCAGCCGGTGCAGCCGGAGTTCACCCGCCGGCGCAGCGTCGCCGAGCACTGCGCGGCCGTCGAGGTCGCCAAGGAGCAGATCCGCGCCGGTGAGGCCTTCCAGGTGGTCGTCTCGCAGCGTTTCGAGATGCCGATGAAAGGCAGCCACCCACTGGACGTCTACCGGGTGCTGCGGGCCACCAACCCCAGCCCGTACATGTACCTGCTGCGGCTGGCCGACGCGACGACGGGCGAGCCGTTCGCCATCGTCGGCTCCAGCCCCGAGGCGCTGGTCACCGTGCGGGACGGCCGGGCCACCACGCACCCGATCGCGGGCACCCGGTGGCGGGGCGCCACCGAGGAGGAGGACGTGCTGCTGGAGAAGGACCTGCTGGTCGACGAGAAGGAGCGCGCGGAGCACGTGATGCTCGTCGACCTCGGCCGCAACGACCTCGGCCGGGTGTGCGAGCCCGGGTCGGTGCGGGTGCACGGCTTCTTCCGGGTGGAGCGCTACAGCCACGTCATGCATCTGGTCTCCACGGTCACCGGGCTGCTGCGGGCGGGGTGCAACGCCTTCGACGCGGTGGTTGCGTGCTTCCCGGCCGGCACGCTGTCCGGGGCGCCGAAGCCGCGCGCGATGGAGATCATCGAGGAGTTGGAGCCGACCCGGCGCGGGCTCTACGGCGGCATCGTCGGCTACCTCGACTTCGCCGGCGACGCAGACACCGCGATCGCCATCCGCACGGCGCTGGTTCGCAACGGGGTGGCATACGTGCAGGCCGGCGGCGGGATCGTGGCCGACTCCGACCCGCTCGCCGAAGACGCGGAGTGCCTGAACAAGGCCCGCGCGGTGCTGTCCGCCATCGCGACGGCGGGGACGCTTGCGGACCCGCCCATGGGCACGGCGGGGACGCTTGCGGACCCGCCCTCTGCAGCCACCGCCACCGCCACCGCCACAGACGTGTGAGCGGTCGGCGGGCGCTGTGGACCGCGGTCGGCGGGTTGCTGGCGGCGGCCGTCGTGCTGTGGGGCGGCGGGCGGCTGCTCGGTGGTGACGCCGAACAACCGCTCGGCGGGCTGGCGCTGCTCGCACTAGCCGGCGTGGCCGGAGCGGTAGCCAGCGGCGGACTGGTCCGCCGGGTGATCGGTGGGCTGCTGGTCGTCGCCGGGGTCGCCGGCATCGTCCTGCGTGGCGCACCGTCCGCACAGGCACTGCTCGCCCTGGCCGGCTGCGTGTTGCTCGCCGCGGCCGGTGCCCTCCTCGCATGGCGCGGCCAGGCCATGCCGCGGTTGGGCAGCCGCTACGCCGCCCCCGGCTCACGCCCCCCCGACCCCGACCTCGCGGCATGGCGGGCGCTGGATGCCGGCCGTGACCCCACCGATCACACCGACCGCGAGTAGGTGCCATGCGCAAGATCGTCGTGATGATGCAGACCAGGCTGAACAACCGCATCGCGAACGCCGACGGGGAGTTCTGGGAGCCGTTCCCGTGGGGCGAGCAGGAGATGGCCTACCTCAACCAGGACTTCCGGGACGCCGACACCTGGGCGCTGAGCCGGGTTCTCTACGAGGCGATCGTCCCCTGGTGGGACACCGTGGCCAGGGGAGAGGTCCCCGACGACGCGCCGCTCATCTCCGCGGCGGATCGCGAGTTCGCCCAGCTGCAGAAGGACATGACCAAGGTCGTCTTCTCCACCACCCTGGAGCCGAACGAGGACCGCACCGTCGTCAGCGGCGACCTCGCCACGGAGCTCGCCGCGCTGAAGGAACAGGACGGCACGAAGATCATCCTGTCCTGCGGCCCGGCCACCCTTGGGCCGATCGCCGACACCCGCGGCCTGGTGGACGAGTACCTCCTCGCCGTGCATCCCGCGGTCATCACGGCTGGTCCGCGGCTGTTCGATGGCCTTTCCACCGATCTCGCCCTGGAGCTCGCGGAGTCGAAGGTGTTCGACGGCGGTGCTGTCGTCCTGCGTTACCGGACCGTCTGGTCATAGGGCCGTGTGCAAGTGCCGTTCGCCGCAGTTCTAGGCTCGGTAGCTAGCATGACTCGGGCGTCGGGGTAGCGCCGGTCGGTTCGTCGGCCAGCTCCCTATGAACGTGTGTGGCCCCGGGACGGAAGGGGAGTCGCTGGCGTGAACGTCTTGGAGTCGATCCTCGACGGCGTGCGCAGCGACCTCGCGGTACGCGAGGCGGCAGTGAGCTTCGCCGAGGTGAAGCAGCAGGCCGTGGCGGCGCCACCACCACAGGACGCGATGGCCGCGCTCAACGAGCCCGGGATCGGCGTCATCGCGGAGGTCAAGCGCCGCAGCCCATCCCGCGGCGACCTCGCCCCGATCACCGACCCCGCCGCGCTCGCCGCCGAGTACGTCGAGGGCGGTGCACGGGTGGTCAGCGTGCTCACCGAGGGTCGCCGGTTCGGCGGCTCGCTCGACGACCTGCGTGCCGTCCGGGCCGCGGTGCCGGTGCCGGTGCTCTGCAAGGACTTCGTCGTCAGCACGTACCAGGTGCACGAAGCGCGCGCTGCCGGCGCGGACCTCGTGCTGCTCATCGTCGCCGCCCTGACAGAGCAGGCGCTGCATTCGCTGTTGGACCGGGTGGAGTCGCTCGGCATGACGGCGCTGGTCGAAGTGCACGACGAGGAAGAAGCCGACCGTGCGCTCGAAGCCGGCGCCGGGCTGATCGGCGTGAACGCCCGCGACCTGCGTACGCTCGCCATCGACCGTTCGGTCTTCGGCCGGATCGCGCCGGGGCTGCCCAGCGAGGTGCTCCGGGTGGCGGAGTCCGGCGTCCGCAGTGCGGGCGACCTGCTGACCTATGCCGGCTACGGCGCCGACGCCGTGCTGGTGGGCGAGGGCCTAGTCACCAGCGGGGACCCGCGAGCCGCGGTCACCAAGATGGTCGCCGCGGGCTTCCACCCGTCGTGCTCCAGAGCCGTGCGATGACGGCACACACGACCAAGGCGGGCACGACGCAGGCCACCGCAAGCGACGGCGTCGCCGAGCGCAGCAGCCACGATCCCGACCGGCGCGGGCACTTCGGCCGCTACGGCGGCCGGTTTGTGCCCGAGGCACTGATCGCGGCGCTCGACGAGCTGGAGACGTTCTACGACAAGGCCCGCACCGACCCCGACTTCCTCGCCGAGCTGGACCGGTTGCAGCGCGACTACGCCGGCCGTCCGTCCCCGCTGACCGACGCCACGAAGCTGGGTGAGCACGCGGGCGGCGCCCGGATCCTGCTCAAGCGCGAGGACCTCAACCACACCGGCTCCCACAAGATCAACAATGTGCTCGGGCAGGCGCTGCTCACCCAGCGGATGGGCAAGTCCAGGGTGATCGCAGAGACCGGCGCCGGCCAGCACGGCGTGGCCACGGCCACCGCCTGCGCGCTGCTCGGCCTCGACTGTGTCGTCTACATGGGCGAGGTCGACACCCAGCGTCAGGCACTGAACGTGGCTCGCATGCGGCTGCTCGGCGCCGAGGTCGTCCCGGTGAAGACCGGCTTGCGGACGCTCAAGGACGCGATCAACGAGGCGTTGCGGGACTGGGTCACCAACGTCGACGACACCCACTACCTGTTGGGCACGGTGGCAGGGCCGCATCCGTTCCCGGTGATGGTCCGCGACTTCCACCGGGTGATCGGTATGGAGGCCCGCGAGCAGGTGCTCGAGCGGGTCGGCCGGCTGCCCACTGCGGTGGCGGCCTGCGTCGGCGGCGGCTCGAACGCGATCGGCATCTTCCACGCCTTCATCGACAACGCCGACGTGCGGCTGGTGGGATTCGAGGCGGCCGGCGACGGCATCGACACCGGCCGGCACGCCGCCACCCTCACCGGTGGCTCGCCGGGTGCGCTGCACGGCGCGATGTCCTATCTGCTGCAGGACGACGACGGCCAGACCGTCGAGACGCACTCGATCTCCGCCGGGCTGGACTACCCGGGCGTCGGCCCGGAGCACGCGTTGCTCAAGGACAGCGGCCGCGCCGAGTACCGGCCGATCACCGATGCCGAGGCGATGGAGGCGTTCGCGCTGCTCAGCCGCACCGAGGGCATCATCCCGGCCATCGAGTCCGCGCATGCCGTCGCGGGTGCGCTGCAGCTCGGCAAGGAGCTCGGCGACGACGCCGCTGAGGCGGTGTTGCTGGTCAACCTCTCCGGCCGCGGCGACAAGGACATGGACACCGCTGCGCGCTGGTTCGGACTCGCCGAGCTGTGAGCCTGCGTTGAGCCGTGTGTCGAGTGTCGATGCCGTGTTCGCGGCCTGCCGGGCCGACGAACGCGCCGCGCTGATCGGCTACCTGCCCGCCGGTTACCCGACGGTCGACGACTCAGCGCGGCTGATGGCGGCGATGACCGACGCAGGTTGCGACCTGATCGAGGTCGGCGTGCCGTACTCAGACCCGGTGCTCGACGGCCCGACGATCCAGGCCGCCGCCGAGACTGCGCTGCGCGGCGGAACCCGGATGCGTGACGTGCTCGCGGTCGTCGAGCGCGTCGCCGAGGCCGGCGGCGCACCGGTCGTGATGACCTACTTCAACCCCGTGCTGCGCTACGGCGTGCCGGCCTTCGCCCGCGACCTCGCCGCTGCGGGCGGCCTCGGCGCGATCACGCCGGACCTCATCCCCGACGAGGCGGGTGAGTGGCTCGCGGCCTCTGCCGAGCACGACCTGGCCCGGATCTTCCTGGTGGCGCCGTCGTCCACCGAGGAACGCATCGCCTCCACGGCGTCGGCGAGCAGCGGTTTCCTGTACGCGGCATCCACGACGGGCGTCACCGGCGCCCGCGCCGCGGTGAGCACCACCGCGGCCGAGCTCGTGGCCCGCTGCCGACCGCACACGGCATTGCCGATCGGGGTCGGCCTCGGCGTGCGTTCCGGCGCACAGGCGGCGGAGGTCGCCGGCTTCGCCGACGGGGTGATCGTGGGCTCGGCATTCGTCACCGCCGTCGAGCAGGGCGGCGAGGCGGCCGTCCGGGAGCTGGCCGGCGAGCTGGCTGCCGGAGTGCGGCGAACTCCTGCGCGAGCACCGGCTCCGTGGTCCCCTTCACCGGGCAGATAGCCTGGCGGCCGTGAGCCCCACAGTCACCGCCGTCCTCGCCAGCATTCCCAGCCCTGACCGTGGCGTCTGGCAGCTCGGGCCGATCCCGATCCGGGCCTACGCGTTGTGCATAATCGCCGGAATCGTCGTGGCCGTGGTGTGGGGCGAGCGTCGGCTGGTCGCCCGCGGTGGCCCGAAGGGTGCGGTGGTCGACGTCGCGGTGTGGGCCGTGCCGTTCGGGCTGGTCGGCGGCCGGCTATACCACGTGGCCACCGACTGGGAGACCTACTTCGGACCCGACGGCAACCCGATCGACGCGCTGAAGATCTGGCAGGGCGGATTGGGCATCTGGGGGGCCATCGCGCTTGGCGCGGTCGGCGCCTGGATCGGCTGCCGCCGCCGCGGGATCCCGTTGCCGTTCTTCGCCGACGCGGTTGCGCCCGGCATCGTCGTCGCGCAGGCCATCGGCCGGCTGGGCAACTACTTCAACCAGGAGCTCTACGGCGGCCCGACGGACCTGCCGTGGGGGCTGGAGATCTACCAACGGGTCGTCCCCGGCACCGACACCCCGGACGCGCTGGCCGGGGTGGCCGTCGACACGACGCCCATCGCGATCGTGCATCCGACGTTCCTCTACGAGCTGCTCTGGAACCTGGGCGTGGCGCTGCTGGTCGTGTGGGCGGACCGGCGGTTCCGCCTCGGCCACGGCCGGGCGTTCGCGCTGTACGTCGCGGGCTACACCGCCGGCAGGTTCTGGATCGAGATGATGCGTACCGACCCGGCGACCAGGGTCTTCGGCGACATCCGGATCAACGTCGTGGTGGCGGCCGTGGTGTTCGTGGCGGCGGTCGCCTACGTGTTTCTGCAACGCAAACCGCGCGAGGTGCTGGACCTGCCGGACCCCGATCCACCGGGCACCGAGCCGGCAAGCAAGGCCCAGAGGGCGGCGTAGATGGCGACATTCGCAGGGTTCGGCGAGCGGGTGGTCGAGTTCTACGAGGGCCTCGAGGTGGACAACTCCAAGGCCTACTGGACCGACCACAAGAGCCTCTACGAGTCCGACGTCCGGGCGCCGATGGAGGCGCTGCTGGCGCAGCTGGAGCCGGAGTTCGGCACCGGATCGATCTTTCGGCCCTACCGCGACGTGCGCTTCGCGAAGGACAAGTCGCCGTACAAGACCGCCTGCGCGGCGAGCGCACCCGCCGGCTACCTCCAGGTGTCAACCGAGGGTCTGTTCGCGGCTGGTGGCTACTACCGGATGGAGTCCGACCAGCTGGAACGGTTCCGGACCGCGGTGGACGACGCCCGGCGGGGCACCGACCTGCAGGCTCGGCTCGCCGCGCTCACCGACGCCGGGATGACCGTCGCCGGCGACAGGCTCAAGACCAGGCCGCGAGGCGTCGACCCGAACCACCCTCGGCTCGAGCTGCTGCGACACCGCTCGCTCTACGCCTGGCGGAAGTGGGAACCAGACGCCCAGCTCCACGAGCCGAGCTGCGCCGACCGGGTCGCCGGGACGTGGCGGCGGTTGCGGCCGCTGACGCAGTGGCTCGACGACCACGTCGGTCCGCCGGACATCCGTCGGTAACCTGGCCGTCAACCCCCCGCGATACGCTCCGCGCATGAGCCGGCGAACGAAGATTGTCTGCACGATCGGTCCCGCCACGGCAACTCCGGACCGCATCCTCGAGCTGGTCAACGCCGGGATGGACGTCGCCCGGCTGAACTTCAGCCACGGCAACCGGGACGACCACAAGCGCGTCTACGCGATGATCCGCGAGGCCGCCGACGCCGAGGGCCGCGCGGTCGGGATCCTGGCCGACCTGCAAGGCCCGAAGATCCGCCTTGGCCGTTTCGCCGCGGGCCCCGTCGAGTGGCGCACCGGCGAGGAGGTCCGGATCACCGTCGAGGACGTCGCGGGCACCCACGACCGGGTCTCCACGACCTATGGCGGACTCGCCGACGACGCC
>Ga0136616_10001547_pt1 | contig 12095 bp, 8 predicted proteins | sample AntDrymUQ2992106_2_FD_106648 | JGI IMG/M metagenome (GOLD analysis project Ga0136616, IMG submission 106648) | Polar desert sand microbial communities from Dry Valleys, Antarctica - metaG UQ299 (21.06) | ecosystem: Environmental > Terrestrial > Soil > Desert | place: Antarctica: Dry Valley...
CCATTGGGTGAGGGCGGCGATCTCGGCGTCGGGTACCGGGGTGAGGCTGCCGGGGAAGCACTGCGGCCAGGTCGGGCAACCCAACCCGGAGCCGGTCACCCGCACCACCGATCCGGTGACCGCAATCCCGGCCTGGGTGATCACGGCGGCGATCGCAACGGCCCGGCGGAGCGCGGGCGGGGGGACCGGGATGTGGGCGAGCACGGCTCGATCGTACGGTCGTCTCGGATCGCGAGATGGGGGAGCGTGGTGCATCTCGGCCTCCACGGCGAAGGGCGTTCGCCGACTACGCTGGACCACATGAGCACCCCGGAAACCGCCGACGAGTGGGCTCTCACCGTCCCTGTCGACGAGGCCGAGCTGCTGGCGGAGCTGCGCCGGCATGGTCTCCGCCCTGGTCAGCGGGTACATATGCGGGTCGTTCACCAGCAGCCCGTCGCGCCTGCCGCGCAGGACTTCCGCGGCTCGCTCGCGGGGTTCCCGGAGTCGACCTGGGAGGACTTCGAGCACGCTAGTGCGGTAGCTCGTCGAGACTTCAGCGTCACGTGAGAGTCGTCGCAGACTCGCACGCTTTGGTCTGGTACGGACACGACTCGCCGAAGCTTTCCCAGCGTGCCTGGCCCAGCGGTACCTGTTCACGGCGCTGCGGGCGGTACGCGAGGCCGGTTACCACTCCATGGCTGCACACGCGTTAGTTAGGCGACCTTGCATTCCAGGCCGCGAGCCGCGGCTGCCCCGCCGACGCGGTCCCCCTGGGAGAGGCCGCCGCCCGCGTCGCCGCCACCGCGTCCGCAAGCGTGCGCGTCTCGGTGCAGACCCGGATTGCCTACGGCTACGCCGTCGCCGGACGGCTCGATGACTTTGAACGTACCTACGCCAGCGGGATGGACCAGATGACCAGTCGTGACCCGAACAACGATCCGGCCTGGATGTATTACCAAGCTTGTCCAGTTCCTGGTGGGGCATCGGCGGGACTCCATGATCGGGGTCAACAGCACCGCGGATGCTCCCCCTTCTTTGCCCTGCCTGATCAGCCCCGTGATCTTCGGCGTGTCGCGGTCTCGCACCCCGTCGGCGCGCTGGCCCGCCCGCGCGCCGACGGGCACACCGGGCCCCACCGGGCCCCGCCCACCACACGCAGCTGGCCGCCACCCGCTTGAAGAGTGCGAAGATCGAGCGTAACATCGACCGCCATCCGGTCGATAACTGAGTAGTACGGACCGACAAGGGCACCGGAACCCTCGGTGCACGCGGTCCGAATCAGGTTCCGGTCCTGACTAGGGGTGTGCATGAGCGATCCTCGCGAAGAGCCAGGGACACGGTTGTTTCCCTTTCCACTGCCCGCATCCCGGCGGTCTCGCTACACAGAGCTGGGTGTTTCGCCGGACGCGACCGCCGAGGAGATCCGGGTCGCCACGGCGAGGCACGTCAAGGGCCTGAAGGAATCCGGTGCCACCGAGGAAGAACTCGCCGAGGCGAACGCGCTGAATCTCACCGGTGCCGAGCAGCGAGCGTCACACGATGAGCGGCATCCGCCTTGTGCGCTCCTGTGGCTGCGGCCGACGTGGAGTCCGGTCTTCGAGGATCGGGAGGTGGCCTTGACGGTGCTCCGCCGGGATCTCGAACAGTTCCTCACGGACATGGGATCTTCGGTGCATCCGATGTCAGATCTCGACCGGACTGATTTCTCCGGCGATTTCCGCCCCTCAGCCCTGCTGGACGGAACGAGGTCAGAGACCCTTTCATGAATCCCCACCTGCATCGTGTCGTCGGTATCGACCTCGGCACCACTTACTCCGCCGTCGCCGCCTATCATAGCGCGCACGCCGAGGCCCAGCTCCTAAGCGATTCCACTGTGGACGGACGTGGTGCGGCGACACCCTCTGTGGTGTGGGACGAACCAGGCGTAGCCAGGGTGGCCGTCGGCCGGGCCGCCAAGCAGGCCGTCGCGCACGATCCCGCGAACACCCTGATCGAGATCAAACGAGAGATGGGCGCGAGCTCCACGGCCGAGTCGCTGGCCAGGTTCGGTCTCCCGGACGGCGGGACGGAACCGGGCGGGCCGGTGCGCGTGTGGTTCCGCGGCCGCTGGCGGCTGCCTCAGGAGATCAGCGCACTGGTGCTGATGAAGATGAAGGACATCGCCGAGGGGGGTATCGGCGGCTCCGTGCACGACGCTGTGATCACCGTGCCCGCCTACTTCACCGAACGGCAGAAGAAGGCCACCGAGGAAGCCGCGCTGCTCGCCGGGCTCTACCCCCGACAACTCATCCCGGAGCCGACTGCGGCCGCGATCTGCTATGGGTTCGACCGGGCGGACGCCGGGCGGCACGTGTACCTCGTCTACGACCTCGGCGGCGGCACATTCGACGTCTCGATCATCGTGGTGGAACAGGAGACCATCGAGGTGCTCGCCACCTCCGGCGATCGGCGGCTCGGCGGCGGGAACTTCGACGACGCGATCACGGACTGGGTGCTCGGGCGGCTCGGTGTGGCACCCGGCACGGACCGCGCATGGGAGCAGAAGGTCAAGGCGGCCGCCGAGATCGCCAAGCGGGAGCTCGCGGTCCACGACCGGACGCAAGTGCTCGTGCCCGCCCGCACAGGTTACGCGCAGCCCACGCCGCTACCACTGGACCGGGCCACCTTCGAGTTGCTCATCACGGACCTGCTGCACGGCTCGCTGAACCGCGTCGAAGACGCGCTCGCATTGGCCAAGGACAAGGGCGTCGAGCCTGCCGATGTGGACGCCATCCTGCTGGTCGGCGGCTCGACCAGGATACCCTTGGTCAGCAGGATGCTGCTGGAGCATTTTGGCAAGGGTGTCGAGTTCGTCCGCAGCGACGCCGATCCCGACACGCTGGTGGCCAGGGGCGCCGCGATCGTGGCGAACAGGTTCGCCTCGTCCGACCGGTTCGAGCTCGACCGCAGGCCGGACGCGGGACAGCTCAATGCCGAGCAGGACGACGAGGTAGACATCATTTACATCACCGAGCACACGCTCGGTGTCGGCATCCAGGACAACCTGGTGGATCCGTTAATCCCGCGCGGGCAGAACATCCCCCGGCGAGCCATGAAGATCTATACCAATCCGGACGATGCCACCGAGGTCCGCTGCCCGATCTACCAGGGCGAGGGCCGGTACGCCTACGAGAACGACCTGGTCGGCACCGTTCTGCTGGACACAATTGAGTCCCGGCCGAAGGGCTACCACGAGTTTCAGGTGACCTTCTCCCTGGATATCAACGGACTGTTGGACGTGCAGGTCAGGCATGTCCAGGCGGACAAGGAGTATCGCGCCACCTTCGAGCAAAGCACCCGGATCGGCCGGGCGGACCGCCTGACCGAGCTGCGGACGGACCTGCTGGCGCTCTACGCGCCCGCCGCAGGGGTCACGATGCCGGGGCCACTACCGGAGCCGTTGCTCGATGACTGAGCACGTCGACGAGATCGAAAGGGAGCTCGCGGCGGTCCGGGTCGGTCCGAGCATGTGGGGCGACATCTACCGGGCCGTGGACCGGACGCGATACGTCCGGGTCATCCCGAATACCGTCGGCGGGCTGACCGCGCAACGGCGGCATGAGCTGGCCTGCTGGCCGGAGTTGCCCTCGGCCTCCGGGGTGGCTCCCGTCGTCGAAGCCGTACAGCTGAACCTGGTGCCCGGAAAGTGGTTTAACTGCGTGTCCTACGAGATCGCCGCCCAGGACAGCCTTACCGACCTCGTGGCGGGCGCCGATCCAGCCGCGCGAGTAAGAGCGGTGACGGACACGCTGCAGATGCTTCCCGTGTGGTGGAGGGAGCTCACACCCGGATTGCTCCTGATGCCGAGCGACGTGGTGTTCGCCGCCGACGCTCCCCACCTGCTCCGCTTGCCGACCTGGGGAGTTCCCGCCGTGTCTGAGCTGCTTGCTGACCCGCGACGGGTGCTGCACCTGGCTCCGGAGATCCTGCGTGGCACCTGTGCCGGGCCGGCGGAGGCCGCAGACCTGTTCGCGGTCGGATCCATGCTAATGAGCTGCTTCGCGAGCCCTGAGGATTCGGACAGCCGGATCGTGTTGCAGAAGATGGCCTGTGCCGCTGCGGTTGGCGTCGAGCACGGCGCGAGCCGCTTGCCCTTGTGGGCGGACAGCGTGCCAACCGTGGCGGCCGCGATCAGCCAGGTGGCCCGGTTCGTCGCTCTCGACCCGGAAGCCCGCCTGGCCGTGAGCGCGAAGGAGCTGGCCAGCACGATGGTGGACTGTGCGACCGCGCTGGACCTCCTCGAATCGGTAGCGCGGCTGCGTGCGGACGGTTACCCGGGTCGCGCGCTGGAGCTCGCCGAGGTAGCGATGCTCGATACCGGGTCGTACGAGTTGTACCTGCTGGCGGCCGACATCGCGGGTGCCGACCTCGGCAGGCCGCTCACCGCATTGTCCTTTTTGGACGAAGCCGTGCGACTGGACACTTCCCGGACCGAGGCGTATACGGCCCAATTCACGCTGATCGCTACGTTGCGTGCCGAAATTATGGTGGCCTTGTCGTCGGCCACCGACGGTTCCTTCGCCGTCCGGCTCGACCAGATCATGCGCACCGCCTACGACCAGCTCGGCGACGCCGAGCGTAGTGCGCGGGCACCGGAAATGGCGTGGTACCTGATTGGTCGGGAACGGCTGGGTGAGGCCACCCGGTTCCTGCGCAGCTTGCTGTACGAGGGTGACACCGAGCTGTGGTGGAAGTTCGAACTGATGACCGTGTACGCCTATGCCTTCGTCCGGGCCCGAGAACTCGAGAAGGCACGGCAGATCGCGGCGAAGATCAAGTGGGGGCTCCGCAGAGTGCGGGAGAACAAGACTATGCCGACGACCGAGATTCTCCGCCACGGTGCGGCGCTGGCCGAGCTTGAGCTGCGGTTGCACGAAGGAACCGGGGGGTGATCACGGACGTGCCGTGGACCATGCTGCTCGTGCTCATACTGCTGGCCACGAACGGATACTTCCTGATCCTGCGGCCACGACTCAGGCGGCGGCCGCTGCTGGCCGCGATCCCGTTGCTGGATAGCGATCTGCGGCAGGATCTGGAGTCGGCCGAGGAACAACTCGTCGAAGCGCTGACCGCTGGGCTGGGGCACCGCGACATCCTCGACACCAGGTTCGCGCTCGCCCTGGCCCGTGCCAAGCTGGGCCGGTTCGATCCGGCGAAGTACACCGAAGCCGTGGCCACGCTGGGGAATCCGGAGACGGCCTGGCAACGTGACCCGGCAACCGCCCACCTCTATCTATGGCTGCAGGCCCAGTTGGGCAAACACGACGCGGTGCTGGCGCTGGCCGACCACCCCGGCCGGCAGCTCGGCGACCGGCACCAGACCACCGAGATCTACGGCGTCTCGCTGGTGCGCAAGGCGGTCGAGCACTGGTCACGGCGGGAGGTCGAGGGTGCACTGCACTACATCGACCGGGTGCCCAGCCTAGACTCGGTCCGGGGCGTGGCACCTCCCGAACTCGTCGAGCTGCTGCTCGAACACGGTATGCGGGCCGTGTTCGATCGGCGGTACGAAGTCGCGAGAAAGTCCTTCACCGACGCCCGCCAACGTGCCGAAGCTGTCAGCGTGCCGGAGATCGAGGCACGGCTCGGACTGCTGGTGTGTGACTGGCATGAGGAGGACCGGCACGAGCTCGCCGGACCGCTTGGTGCCGTACTCGACGAACTGGACCAGCGTGGACGCAAGCGCGGCGAGAACGGGGACGATGTGCGGCTGCTGCGCGCCCACGTAGGGTGGTGGTACGTGGTGGCCATGCTCGAGGAATGGCTGGTGCGCGTGCCTGTCGGGAGTCCGCTGCCCTCGGCGGAGTATGAGCGGTTCCTCAAGGCAGTTCGGGTGGTGGAGACCGCCGATCCCGAGCTGGGGGACGTCGCGATGATCCACGGTCTGCTTGATCATGGTCTTGCCACCGATGATGAGCTCCGGGCCAGAGCAGTCGGCGTTCTCGACCGAGCCGCCCGCACCGGGAAGGCCGTCGTACTGCCCGAGGTGCTCGACCTGGTCGCCCGCGAACGCGAGTCGGACGACGACAAGCGGCGGGCGGATCTGGACAGCGCGCTGAACGGGCTCGCGGGCAGCCGCGCGGTGGAGTCGTGGGCGCGGGGGGAATTCGGCGTGCGACCGGGCCCGCCCGGTGACTGGGGCTTTCCCCTGCCCGATGGCGATGCCCGGGATTCGACGCCGAGTGTGGCGAGGATGATGGCCGTGGCACACGCCTTGGCTCGGCGTGCTTCGGCAGAGGAGGCGAGCGCCGAACTGGTCAGGCGGCTGGCGGACTTCGCGGAGGCTGAGAAGAACGTTGAACGAGCTCGCCGGGAAGTGATTTCCAGTACCAGCAGGCTGGTGCTGCGCGAGGAACAGGGGAGTAGCCCGGATGTTCGGCCGTGAAGCCCTCGTGGGGTTGCGTGCGCGCCGTATCGATCGGTCCGCCCTGCTGGATCGCCTCGGCGAGGTCGACTTTCCGTCACCCGACACCGGATCGCTGTTCGACCGGGCGAGCCTGGCGGCGCGGCTGCCCGCACTGGCCGGGTTGGACCAGCAGGCCGCGTACGATCTCTGTTGTCGGGTCATCGCCCACCTGAGGGAACGGGAGCACCCCAGTGACCGGTGACCAGGGACCCCAGGAATGGGACATCTTCATCAGCTACGCGCGCGAGGACGCCGAGTGGGTGAGGGGTGAGCTGTACCCCGCCCTGCGGTCTCGCCGCACGGCGGGGGGCCCGCCGGTGATCTTCCTGGACACCGAGCGTGAAGGGATCCAGCCCGGTGCGCACTGGTTCGAATCGCTGGCGCGTTCGGTGCAGCTCAGCCGGTTCTTCCTGCCCGTGTACTCCGTCCACTACTTCGCCAGTCCCATGTGCCGCCAGGAGCTCAACTGGTCGATGTCGGTGCACGCGGCCGGGGAGCAGCTCATCCCGATCGTCATCGATTCCCCGATCGAGGTGCCCTTCGAGTACAGCCAGATCAACTGGCTGTCGACCAGGTCGGCCGACTGGCTGGACCGGTTGTGCGCCAGGATCGGCCTCACCGGCGCGCGCGGGCGGCCGCGATTGCGGTTCGGCGCCACCGTCGAAGACGTCACGGTGAACCACACGCTGCCCGAGCAGCGGGTAGAGCTGGTGGACGGGCACGCTGGCGAGCCGTTGCCCATCGAGGAACAAGTGACCCTGTATGCCGATCCAGCGCAGCCCGAGCTCCGTGGCACTCTCACCGCGATCAGCGAGGGTGGCACTGCGACATTCCGCGATCTCTCGTTCGCCGCGCCCGCTTCGGAAGTCCGGCTGAGAGCCGAGTGCCCTGGCTGTGAACCTGTGCGAGGTGAGCCCTTCTCGGTCCGGGGACCGGTGTCGGACGAGCCGATCTCCGCGCTGCGGTCGCTGGTACCGGACGGTGACCGGATCCTGTTCTTCCTGGCCGATTCCCAGTCTCTCGCGGCGTTTGAGGCCGGGAACCTCAACGTGTCTCCGGTGCGTGGCGAGCGGCTTGCCGGGGCGCCGTTGGACGACGTGCCACGGCTGTGGGCGCGGTGGGAGGAGCACGCGGCGGTGGCCGGCTGGTCCGGGCGGGTCGCGGTGGTGGACACCACCGGGGCGTCCCAAGCCTACAAGCTTGGCACGGGACTTGCGGTGCCCGGGGCGCTGTGCCCCGTAGACGGCAGGCTGTACGTGGGGATGTGGAACGGCACGGTGTGGGCACTGGACGTGGATTCCCCTGTGCCGGAACGGGTTTTCGAGCACGAGGCGGGCGTGCAGGCCATGGCAGTCGCCGATGGGCGGCTGCTGGTCGCCGACCTCGACGGCATTGTGACCTGGTACACCTCGGCCGGGAAACGCCTCGACTTGCCGTCCCATCGGCTGGAGCACGTGCTCTGGGATCTCTGGACTTGTGCGGACTGTGTCATCGCCATTGGTGCGAGAAAGGTGCATCGGCTGGACTTCGAGTCCGGCCGGCTGCTTTCGCTCGAGCTGCCGGTGACCGCAGCGACCGGAGCGCTGGTGGAAAGCGATCTGGCGGCCGTCTTCGACGGGGACGGCCACGGCGTGCGGTTCGACTCGCAGCTCGCCGTCCGGGCCGAGTTCCGCCCGCCGGGCGGATCCCGGCCGATCGGCGGAGACGTGTCGGGCACCGTGCTTGTTTCCGCCCATCCGGATGGCTCTCACGCGCTGATGCTGGGTGAACGCGTCGTGTTCGTGAATCCGTCCGGTCCCCTGGCGGTGTCACCGGATGGCCGCGGAGTGGCGTTCACTAGTGAGCAGCGGGGAGTCACGGTCATGCCGCTGCGAGAGCTGCTTGCCCGCGCGGCGCGAACCTGATGGCGACCGAGCTGGAGAACCGGATCCCGACGTTGCGGCGGTGTGCCGAATCGTTGTGGGCCCGGTACAACAGCGGCGATGGGCTCCATGTCGACGAGCTCGGCGCCATGACCGAATCGATGTTCCGGCTCGCGGTGCACCAGCGAACCTCTGCGGCGGAGGCCGTCACCCTGCTGCATCGGGCCCATCAGGTCGACGGTCTCAACCCTCGTTACGCTTATCACCTGGGCCGGATCGCGCTCGCTTGTGGCAGGTTGGCTGAGGCCGAGGCGTGGTTGACCGTCGCGGTGCAGCTGTGCCCGGACAGTCATCGGATCAAGACCCATCTCGCCTTGCTGTACCGCGCGAAGGATCGGCAGGAGCATGGCGATCCCGAGCGCACCCCAGGGGCATATCGCGAGTGGGCGCGGGCGTTGTCGGCGTCGATTAGGTCCACTGTGGATGGTTCGCGGGCCTGCCGGTGGTCGGGGATGCACGACCTCGAGCTGCAGGCCGGTCTCCTGCTCGACGTCAGCGCCCGGACCAGGGACAATCTGCTACCCGTGCTGGCCGAGGTGCGTGATCTCGCCGGGGTGCGTGAGGGCGGGGTCGGGGCCTTCGTGGTTCTCGCGATCGAATGGCTGGTCTGCGGCTATCCCGTGGAAACCATCCGTGAGCTGGCCGGGGGACTGCCGCCGACCGATCCGGTCGCGTTGGGCGTGCTCTCCCGCACGTGCCGGTTGTTCGAAGTCGGGGAGCGTGAGCTGCCCGCGCTGCTCGCGGACTGCTTGCGGCGACGTGAGCTGCCCGAGATCCTCGTCGTGCTGATTCATCAGCGTAGGTTGCTGTGGCGTTCCATGACCTTCCCCGAACTGGGCGTTTTCGCCGCGGCACGGTCTTTCCTGGCTGGGGAGGTCCGGCCCGGTGCTGCGGCCGATCTCGTCGCGGCCCTGAACGCCGCGATCAAGCGGCTGCGGCAACCGCCGACACCGGTCGGGCCGCCCGGTGGCGAGCCCGCCCAGCAACGGCTCGGGGTAGACGAATCGCTCGCCCGCCTTGCTGGCATAGAAGTGACGCTTGCCGGTCTCGACGAGGCCCGAGAGGCGATGGCCACGTTCGTCGGCGGCCCGCTCAAGTCCGCGGCCGGAAGCGCCGACACCCCCGGTGCGCTCGGCGTCGTCGTGGCCGATCATGCAGCGATGTCGGTGGCACTCAACCGGCTCACCACGACGGCAACCGCCGGTTACGAGGACGCCCAGCACCTACTCGGCGGGCTCGGCCACCTGAGCGTCGGCGAACTGGGGGAGGACTTCCACGATCGGGCGGATACCGCGAAAGTCGCGCTGGCCGAGCTGACCCACCCCGGCAAGATCCGGCGGCTGCTGGCCAGGATCGACAAGATCGTCGGCGCGGCCGAGGTAGAGCCGGGCCTAGCGGAAGGTGTGTCGCCGCAGGCGACGGCTGTGCTCGCCTCGCTCGAGAACGGCCACTCCGACGGACCGGACCCGGTCGAAACCCCAGTAGTCTCAACGGATGTCGCGGACGCCATCGACCGGGCACATCGTGCCGTGGACGAGAACTTTGCCGCCGCCGAGCCGACTATCGCCGCCTACCCTAGCTCGACGGCCGTGACCGCACTCCGGAATCTGGTGCACGGTAAGCGAGCCGAGACGCTGTACCGGATGGGCCGGACCACAGAGGCCTGCGAGATCTGGCACAACATGCTCGCCACCAACGGGCTGGACCTGGCCGTGTTGCGAAATCTGGCTGTCGCGCACACCTGCACCGACGCGGAGAGCCAAGCCACCGAGGCATGGCGACGCTACCTCGAAGGTCTCTACCTCATCGATGTCACCGAAGGAGATCCGCGGCTACGAGCCACTGAGCGTGAACGAACCCACGGGGTCATCGCCATATCCTACCTGCCGGCCGGCTTACGTGATGAGTCGAAGGACGAGGACCTATCCGGTGTCCTGGTCTTCCTGGCAGGCCGCGCCGCCGTCGAGGCCGCGATCGTCCACCTGAGACTGCAAACACTGAACCGCCTCGTCTCCTACCGCAGTCCTTCGCTAGCGCTAGCGGCCGGCCTGTGCCCCGAGGACCTCGCGTTGCTCCCGGATCGGGTCGCCACCCGCTTCGCGGACTTGGTCGCCAGGGCCGAGCGTGCGGCGACCGATGTCGAGCACGAGAAGCAGCGCCACATCGAGGCGGTCGAGCAGGCGATCCGGTTCAAGCAGCGGATTCACCACGCCCTGTCGACCGATCGGACCTGGGCGCTCGGCGGCTCCGCGGTGGACGTGATCACCAACCTCGCCTTGGTGGACACGATGCGGCTGGACGCCGACGACCCGCTGACCTACCGGACCGCGCTGTCGATGAACCTATCCGACCCGGAGCGAGATCTCGCCGTGCGCAACGGACTGGCTGAGCACGCCCGGTTGATCGCTTCGCGGCGGATCCTGGCGGAGGCGGCCAGGCAGGACGGCGCCACGCTGGCTGCACGCTACCGGTCCATCCTGACCGCCTGGGTGAACAGCCCGATTCCCGCCGAGGACAGCGAGTTTCTCGACGACCCGCAGTATCTGTACGACCCGCGCACGAAGGCCACCCTCGCCGCCGCCTTCGCTGGCGACCTCGAACCCAGCCATCCCGATATCGGAGCCGCGAAACTTACCCTGAGGAAGTGGCTGCGAATCCTGCCTGGTGCCACCGGTCCCGCTCGCCACCTCGCGGGGCTGTGCAGGCTGACCGGCGAGCTTGCCCAGGGCAGGCATATAGTCGGTAAGGCGGCGAAGCAGGCGGTGCACGCGACAGGGTACCTGTACTGCGTCGAGCAGTGGGTCGAGCTCGGCTGGCGGCTCGGGCACCGCGACGACCTGATCCGGCCGGTACACGAACTGGTCGAGCGGATGCCGTCGGACGACCGGGCCTGGCGGCTGCTGGAGGAGACCCATTTCGGGTTGGTCCGGGACGCCATCAGGACCAGGAAACGGCCGCAGTTCACGATTGGGCAGCTGGACAACTGGAGCGGTCGGGTAGCCGACCGGCTCGGGCCAGGTTTCACGGCCTCGGTGGTGGCCCTGCGGCAACGCCTGGTGGCCGAGATGGATCATCTCGTCCGGCTCCCAGACGAGGGTGTGCGCGCGCGTTTTTTTGTGGACAGTGACGGCACGGTGACCGAACCCGAAGCCGCGAAGGAGCGCTCGTGCGAGATGTGATCAATTCCAGAATTGTATAGTTCAGATCTGTGGGTGCTGAAGACTCGGTCACTGCGTTGAACTGTGCTTTGCTGAAGGGGCCTATCGGACAGCATAGAAGATTGAATGAACATGTTCAAGGAGGCTAGGCGGCATTTCGAACATGTTCAATTTCTCGTACGAACCGACGCGCCCTCATGCGCAAAAGTGTGGGCTCGAATATAGGATTTCGAGCTTGACCTGCGAGTTTGCGGTCAGCAGCACGGTGTCGCAGTGGAAAGTTACACGCCAAGATTCCGCTATTTAAGGAGAACGAAAGTTTCCGGACTGATTTCTCCTGTCGTGGAGTCATGCGCGGATGTAAGCCAGCTTCGGGTCCCCGAAGAATCCGCGGACGATCCCAGGACACCTCTTGAGGCGCTCCAGAGCATCGACCGCGACTGCCTTGAGCTCATCTCGGGTCAACGGCACGGCCCGCGCGATCCGGTCGTGCTTGACGTTCTTGTTGACCCATTCATCGGGGTTCAACTCGGGAGAATAGGGCGGAAGGAAAAACAGCTCCAGTCTCCCCTTCGTGCTCGCAACGTA
>Ga0136616_10001549_pt1 | contig 12077 bp, 9 predicted proteins | sample AntDrymUQ2992106_2_FD_106648 | JGI IMG/M metagenome (GOLD analysis project Ga0136616, IMG submission 106648) | Polar desert sand microbial communities from Dry Valleys, Antarctica - metaG UQ299 (21.06) | ecosystem: Environmental > Terrestrial > Soil > Desert | place: Antarctica: Dry Valley...
ACAGCTCACCCTCACTCTGTCAGCCAATCAAGCGGTCCAGGAGGAACTGTTGCATTACCTGGCGGCTTTGAAAGCTGCGTGAGATCGCCATCAACCGAGATTTATGCAACGCTAGGGTTTATTCTTACCGGCAGGAGTGTGAGCATGGTTATGTCCCATGGGTATCTCCCATCTCCACTCTAAAAAAGGCGTATACGTGTGCGCTTTTTCACGCTGACCTGATTCCCTGGATGATCGACATACCGCAGCTCGGGCTCTCTTACGGCCGTTTCGCCGTTTGCCGTGACGTGCATGCGGTAACGGCCGGACCTGTGAACGGCGAGCTGTGCGGGGGTGCGTGGAGCACGAGCGATGCCCCCATTGAGAGCCGACGGTGACAAAGATCACCGCGCTCGGTTTCGTAGAAACAGACATATGAATTGGTGGTCACTTGCAATTAGGGGTCGGCGTTAAGCGTCCAATTCTGCACGCCCGTCTACGGTGGTCTGCACCACGTCATCGTTGCCTAGTGTCACACCTACGTGGTAGCTGCCGTATTCTTATCGTCGCTCCGATACCCGTATCGCTCATCGCTCTGCTTCTGAGGCAAGCTCGCGGTGCTGTTTGGCCTGCTTTAGATTCTCTTCCTCGGCCGCTTGATACTTCTGCGCAAGGGCTTCATAGCGGGGCCCGTAAACTATCCTATACGCACTTCCCCGATAGCTCCTCTGATCAGCCATCCGCTGGTAGTACCGGGTTTTTTCGTGCAACGCCTGCGCTTCCCCCTCATAGTAGACCGCGAGGGCCTCGTGGTCCGCCTTGGTCTTGGCCTCTTCGATCAGCTTTTGGGTCGGTGCCAAGACTTCCCGCCCGCCATATGACGTGATACCGGTGGGTGCACAAGCCGTAGCCAGCAGGGCACCGCCGATGACCAATAGCAATCCACACGCTTGTGTGTTCATAGGTCGTCTCCTCTGTTGGGATTTGAACGTTTCCGCTTCCTTTACGGCGGAATGGCGTTCGAATAACCAATACGGCACCGGCAGGACCGCGAGGAGAGGATCTCCCCGATCATCACGGTGGCGAGCGGGCGCTGCACCCATCATCTCCATCTCCTTAGCCCATATCTATTCCGGCGCTTCATCGGCCAGTTGGCGGTGTATCCGCGCCAACACCGAATTCTCTTCCGCCATTTCCCGGGACTTGCGTGCCATGGCATCGTAGCGCCGCATCGCCCCTTCTCTTACCTTGGAGAAAGTGCTAATGCCATACACCTTGGCAATGCGCTCATGCCATGTGGCGTCCCTTTGAAACAGTCTCGCCTCCTCGTGGTAGTAGGCGGCTAGAGCATGGTGATCCGCCTTGGTCTCGGCGCGCCGGATCGCCTGCTCAAGTTCCGCCTGCACGTCGTGATTGGCGTCGCGGTCGCATCCGAACAAAAAGGTGACGGCCAATAGGGGACCCCCTACGCTTACCGTTAACCAGTTGGTCGGCTTATTCATGGCTTGCTCCCCCTGTTCGACGTCTTACTGTTCAGCCTCCCCCATACCGCGGCGGCGCTCGGAAAGCCGATACAGCACCGGCAGGACCAGCAGGGTGAGCAGTGTGCTCGAGATGATTCCGCCGATCACCACCGTGGCGAGCGGGCGCTGCACCTCCGCCCCGGTGCTCGTCGCTAAGGCCATCGGTACGAACCCCAATGCGGCGACAAGGGCCGTCATGAGCACCGGGCGCAACCTAGTGAGCGCTCCCTGGCGGATGGCCTCCTCCAAGGGTAGACCTTCCTCGCGCAGCTGGCGGATGAAGGTGACCATGACTAGCCCGTTGAGCACGGCCACCCCGGACAGCGCTATAAACCCCACGCCTGCCGAGATCGAGAGCGGTATATCGCGCAGCCACAGGCTCAGCACCCCACCGGTCAGGGCAAAGGGCACGCCGGTGAATACCAGCAGGCCATCCTTAAGGGAGCCGAAGGTGCTGTAGAGGAAAATGAAGATGAGCAAGAGCGCAATCGGGACGACGATCGTAAGGCGCCTCGCCGCCTCGATCAACAGCTCGAACTGTCCACCCCAGGCGATCCAGTAGCCCGGCGGGACCTGCACCTGCTCCCGGATCTTGGCCTGCGCCTCTGCCACCAGAGAGCCGAGATCGCGGCCCCAGACATTGAATGTGGTCACCACCCGGCGCTTGCCGTTCTCCCGGGTGATCTGGTTGGGGCCCGGACTGATCTGCATCTCGGCGACCGTGCTGAGAGGGATGTAAGCGGGTCCGGGGGCCTGTGTGGTGATGAACTGTCCCCCAGGGGCCTCCGCCACCCGGCTTTGCGGGAGGAGGATGGGGAGGCGCTTCAAGGCCTCGACATTGACCCGATACGCCTCGGGCAGGCGCACCACGAGATCAAAGCGGCGGTCCCCTTCGTAGATCTTCCCGGCCACCTTGCCCCCCATGGCGGCCTCGACCACCTCCTGGACATCGGCCACGTTGAGCCCATAGCGCGCCATGGTCTCCCGCTTCATCTCCACGGTCAGGACCGGAAGTCCCGTGACCTGCTCCACCCGGACATCCGCGGCGCCTGGCACTGTCTGCAGGACGGCCGCTATGTGTTCTGCGGTCTCGAGAAGCACGTCCATATCATCCCCGAACACCTTCACCGCCACGTCAGCGCGCACGCCGGCGAGTAGCTCGTTGAAGCGCAGCTCGATGGGCTGGGTGAATTCGTGGTTGCTCCCGGGGAGCCGCGCGATCCGCTCCGCCATCGCGTTGACCAGGTCCTCTTTGGGCCGACCGGGATCAGGCCACTCTTCTCTTGGCTTGAGCATGATATAGGTGTCCGAGATGTTCGGCGGCATCGGATCGGTGGCGACCTTGGCAACGCCGGTACGTGCAAAGACGCTCTCCACTTCAGGGAATTCTCGGAGCCTTTTCTCCAAGGAAGCTTCCATCTCGATCGACTGCGTGAGGCCGGTGCCCGGCGCGCGCAGGGCCTGCACCGAGAGATCCCCTTCATCGAGGCTGGGCACGAACTCCGTCCCCAGGCGCGTGCCGAGCAGAGCGCTCAAGACCACGATCCCCAAGGCGGTTGTAACTACCAGGGGACGGTTGCGAAGAGCGAACTCGAGTGCGGGCAGATAGGCCTTTTTGGCAAGCCTCATCACCGGATTCTCTTTCTCCGAGACCCGCCCGCTCACGAACAGGGCCACGGCGGCGGGGACAAAGGTGATGGAGAGGATCATGGCACCGAGGAGCGCCATGACCACGGTCAGGGCCATGGGGTGGAACATCTTTCCTTCGACCCCCGTGAGCGCGAAGATGGGCAGATAAACCACCATGATGATGAGCTGCCCGAACAAGATGGCCCGGCGGGTCTCTTCGGAGGATTCAAACACCACCTTCAGGCGCTCGGCCACCGTTAAGCGGCGCTGTAGCCGCCCTTGCGCCTCGGCCAGGTGGCGTACGCTGTTCTCCACGGTGACCACTGCGCCATCGACGATGATGCCGAAGTCGATGGCCCCCAAGCTCATCAGGTTGGCGCTCACCTTCTCCGTCACCATGCCGGTGATGGCGAAGAGCATGGAGAGCGGGATCACCATGGCCGTGATCAGCGCTGCGCGGACATTGCCAAGCAGAAGCAGGAGCACGGCGATAACCAGCGCCGCCCCTTCCAGCAGGTTGTTTCGCACCGTGGCGATGGTGAGATCCACCAAGGTGGTGCGGTCGTAGATGGGCTTTGCCACCACCCCCTCGGGCAGCGAGCGGTTCGCATCAAGAAGCTTCTCGCCCACCGCCTGGGCGACGGTGCGGCTGTTGGCTCCCATGAGCATGAAGGCGGTGCCGAGTACGGTCTCCTTCCCGTTTTTGGTCGCGGCACCGGTGCGCAGCTCCTTCCCCAGCAAGACCTCTGCCACATCCCTGATGTAGATGGGCACGCCCTGATGGCTGCCGAGAACGATGCTGCGGATCTCATCCAGGGTGTAGACCCGTCCCGGGGCCCGGATCAGGTATTGCTCCCCGTGGTGCTCGATATAGCCCGCGCCGACATTGTCATTGTTTTCGGCAAGCGCCCGCAGCACGTCCCGAAAGCCGAGCCCGTAGGCGATGAGCTTCTGGGGATCAGGGGTGACGTGGTACTGGCGGTCGTAGCCGCCGATGCTGTTCACCTCGGTGACCCCGGGGACGGTGAGGAGCTGCGGCCGGATTACCCAATCCTGAAGGGTACGCAGATCCATGGTGGTATATGTCGTGCCGTCCGGTTTGCGCGCGGAGGGCTCGGCCTCCACGGTCCAGAGGAAGATCTCGCCCAAGCCCGTGGCGATGGGACCCATGATGGGCTCGATGCCGGGCGGCAGTGTCCCCCGTGTCTCCTGGAGGCGCTGGCTGATGAGGTTGCGGGCAAAGTAGATGTCGGTGCCGTCCTCGAAGATGACGGTGACCTGGGAGAGCCCATAACGCGAGAGGGAGCGGCTCTCCTTGAGACTGGGGAGCCCGAGGGTCGCGATCTCAACGGGGAAAGTAATGAGGCTCTCCACCTCCAGCGGCGAATAGCCGGGTGCTTCGGTGTTGATCTGCACCTGGACGTTGGTGATGTCGGGCACGGCGTCGATGGGCAGGCGCTGGAAGTTGTATACCCCGAGCAGGATCAGGCCCGAGGTCGCCAGCATGATGAGCCCGCGGCTCTCGATGGAAAATCTCAGAATGCGATCGAACATATGTGATTCTCAGGTAACTAAGAAGCGCTGCCCGTTGATCCACCAGCCCCACAGCATGGACATAAACATGAACACCCCGCCGTAGGCGGCATAGACGCGTCCTAAGTGGGCCGGCTGAAAGGTGGGCACGATGCCATAGCCGACGAGCAACAGTGCACCGATCAACCCCAACCACCAGGACTGGTGCTCCCGCAACCAGAGCCATACCAGGTAACCACCACCGATCTCCATGAGGCCAGCCAAAAGAAAATAAAGTACCGAGAGCATCAGCATACTGTTCATCTATATTCCTCCTTAATGCTCATGGGTGGCGGCGGACTTGCCGAGCTCGGACTTGAGGATGAAGCTGTTCTGCGCGGCGTAGCGCTCCCCGGCCGAGAGGCCCTCGCGCACTTCGACCCACTCCCCGTCCCGGCGCCCAAGGGTCACCGGTCTTAGCTCGAAGAGGTCCTCGTGCGCGACAAATACCACGGGGCGGTCTTGGTGGGTCTGGATGGCCTCGGCCATAACGGCTACCGGGACTTCCACCTCCTCTTGCACCACCTCCACCGTGACGAACAGCCCGGGACGCCAGCGCCGCTCCAGATTGGGGATCTCGACGTAGGCCTTGGCCGAGCGGGTCTGCTCGCCCACGAGCTTGCCCACGTAGAACAGCTTGCCGCCCGCCGTATACGCGGTATCCGCGGCCCTTACCGTAACCGCCTGGCCCACCTGGACCAAAGCCAGATCCTTGGCATAGACGGTGATCTCGGCCCAGACGGTGGAGAGGTCGGCGATGGTAAAGACACCCGCATCGGCCTGGGCGGTCTCGCCCCGGGCGAGGTGCTTCTCCACCACCTCACCCTCGAAGGGGGCCTTAAGCGCAAAGCGACTGAATAGGGTAGTGGTTCCCGCGGCAATGGCGTGCAGCTCGGCCTTGGCGATACCCAAGGCGACCAGCTTTTGCGCGGCGGTCTCCTCCAGGATCTCGGCCTCTGCCCGCTCGTTTTTGGCCACCAGGTAATCCTGCTCGGCCGAGATCTTCTCCTTCCACAGGCGTTCTTCCCGCGCAAAGGTGGCGCGGGCGAGGTCCAGGCGCCTGAGCGCCACGAGGTATTGGCTCTTCAGCTCGGCCAGCTCGCGGCTCTCCAACACCGCCAGCACCTCGCCTTGCTTGACCGGATCGCCAAGCTCCTTGTGGACCTCGACGACCACCCCCTCGACCCGAGGCACCACATGGGCCACCCCCCGCGGGTTGAGCTGGATCTCGCCGGGGAGCGCCAGGACCGTCTTGAGGGCGGCGGGGCCTGCCGGCTTGACCTCGATCCCGGCCTCCTCGACCGCCCCAGAGGGGAGCTCAATCCCGCCTTCGACCTGCCAATACTCCCAGTGGTAGGTCTTGCCCTGGTATTGAGCGACCGCTTTGACGGCAAATACGTGCGGCTCGGCAATCACCTTGCGGCTTCGCAGGTGGTCCCCTTCCACTTGAAAGTAGAAGGTCTCTGGCTCCTTCCCGGGCCGCTGGAGATCTAGGGTTAGCTGCACCGCCTCGGGGCTTACCGGCTTCTTGTCCTCATAGGCCGCGGCCTGGAAGTGCGGGGCGCCTTCGGCCTCGGAGAGGTCGATCTCGATCTCAAACCCGTCTTGAGCTAAGCGCTTGCCATGGAGCTTCTGATCTCCTTCCTTTTCTTCTTCATGTCCCGCACGGGTCTCATTGGGTTCAGGTTCAGCACGGTCTCCCGAAGGGGTGTCCATGCTGAGAATGAGCCAGGCGAGGACCAGCACCGCCAGGATCACGGTAACAACGGCTAATGCGTTCTTGCCTTTCATCTTGACTCCTCTAAGCTTCGGGCGGCCTCAACCGGCTCGCCGATCAGCCGCTCTACCTCGGCCACCGCCTGGTGATAGCTTGCGAGCGCCCGCAGATATTGCGCTTTGGCCCCAAACAGGGTGCGTTGGGCGTCCAGGACATCCAAGAACCCGAACTTGCCCAAGCGATAGCCTCGACTTACGGCCTCGAAGGCGCTCTGGGCGCCGGGGAGGACTTCTTGTCGTAACGTCGTGACCTCGGCATGGGCCGCGGCCAGGCTCTGATAGGCGCTGTTCAAGGCCGTGGTGACCAAGACCTCGGCGGCGCGGCGCTCTTCCATGGCCTTGGTGAGACGCTGATGTGCCGCCTCAATATTGCCTTGGTTTCGGTTGAGAACGGGCAAAGGGATGGAGACGCCCGCGACCAGGGCGCTGTCATCGGTGTCGGTGAATTGTGTGACCCCGAGGCTCACGGTGAGATCGGGGACAGCCCGGCTTTCTTCGAGGTCGATGGCGGCCTGGCGTTGGGCGAGCTCGGCGGCCCAGCGCGCGAGGTCGGGATTTTGAGTGAGACGCCGGATCAACCCTTCTAGGGTGGGGATGGGCAAGACCTGATCCAGCTTTCCCTCGGCGGTCTGGAAGCGCGGGATGGTGCTCCCCCAGGTAGCTGCCAGGCGCTTCCGTGCCGCTTCCAGTTCCAGTGCTGCCCGGGCCTGCTCGATCTTCACGGAGGCCAGGGTCACCCGAGCTCGGGTCTCTTCCACCGGGGAGACCTTGCCGGCCCGCACCCGGGCCGCGGCCGCCTCCACTACCCGTTCGGCAAGGGCCATGAGGTCGTTGGCGAGGGCTAGCCCTTCCTGCGCACTTAGGACTTCCACGAAGGCTTGAGCGGCTCGAGTGAGGACATCCATCCGCTTGGTCTCGTAGTCCCACGCGGCGAGGTCGCGGTCGAGCCCCGCGACCGCGATGCCGCGCGCCCGCTTTCCCCCGAGTAGGATCAGCTGGGAGAGGCTCACGGTGGTTTGAGGACCGTCAAAGTCTTTCACGACGGCGTTACCGAGGTTCGCCGCGGTGACGCTGAGCTCGGGGTTGGGGAAGAGGCGTGCCTGCAGCACCGCGGCCTCACGGGCACGGATCTCCCTGGAGAAGGGAGCGAGCTCAGGGTTGGCCTTTAAAGCGAGCGCCAAGACCTCTCGCAGCGTCAGGTGTCCAGTAGGTTCGGCGATGGGTTCGGCGGGGTCCATGGCGGGAGCGAGGAAAGCCCCATAGCCTGGGGTTTCTTTCCCGAGCGGTCGGGGTTCCGAGCCTGCAGGACCGGCACCGTATACCGCCCGACCGGCGAAGGCCATGGCCAGCGCAACGCCGATGGACGTCACAAGTCTTGAGGACATAGAGAAAGACATCTCCGTAGCCGAGGTAGAAATATGGCGCCGCGCGGCGAACGCCAGCCTGACCCCCGCGCAGTAACGCGGGCACGCCACAGCTACGAAGCTAAATCAGAAGAACAACGCTACGGAGGGTAGACAGCCTGGAATCGACGGTCGGAGAATCGGGGAAGAAAACCGGTGCTGGGGCCAGCTCATCGAATGGGATTAATGCAATGACGAAAGCAGTAAGCTCTAGAACGCCAGTATCTGGTGATGGGTCTTTCGCCTCGATCAGTGGTTTGTGAGACCCGTGGTCTTCGCTGATCACAGGGATGTCTGTACAAGGACTGTCCCCGGTTTCTAGGACATAGGTGCCCTTTTCGGTTATGAGCCTCTCCCCCAGGCGATCGGGTGCCTGGGAACGATGGTGGTGACCGGCAGGCTCTACCGCCACATGGCCGTCCGCCCCGAAACACAGGACCAAGGCCGACGCATCGCGGTGGCCCAGACCAAAATGTCCGAGCACCGCAATGATCAATAGCCGACTAAAACATCTCTTTGAGCGGTGGCTCAGGTTCATTACGTACGCTGATCACTGGCATGCGGGTTTCAGTATACAGGTAACCAACAACCCCTGGCCAACAGCTAGCCCGACTTAGCGGGTCGGCCGCGTCGAGGAGAAGTGGGCTCGCATGGCCATGTGGCCATGATCGGCGATGGCGTCAACGATGCGCCCGCTATGGCCCGGGACCGGACACAAAGGGACCAAGGAAGAAACACCGGGGGGTGCGACAATTTGTCGCATACCAGGCCCTTTCATCCTGAATTACACTAGGCGAGCCGAATGCCAGCAACCTAGTGGTGCTCCATGAGCCCGGTGCGAGCGCCTGCCTTCAGGTCGTCAGAAGGGCGCTGAGTTTTTTGCTCGATCGCTTTGCACCCCGGAAAGCTGCGTGGCCTAGTATCAATTGAAACGGAAAGATGAGGTTCAAATCGACATGATAACAATCCGGCATGGCACAACCCGTGTCGTCCGCACGGCCATCGTCGTGGCGGCGCTGTGCGCGGCAAGTCGAGGTGTGCACGCGGGACACACCGCGTCCATGGGTATCGGCGTTGGGACGGCCTCGCCAGTCAATACCGAATCAGCGGTTACCTTACCGCAAGGTCGTTGGGCGGTGGGGGTGCGCACGGAGTACACCAACTTTGAAGACTTCTCGGATGAAGAGCTCGCGGCGCTGCGAGAAAGGAATCCAGAGGGCGGACTTGATGCCGTGGATTCATTGCTTAATGCATCTATCGGCGGATTTTACGGAATAACCGATGCTTTCACGCTCGGCCTGCGCCTACCCTATGTGCGCCGTGACAACCTCCGCGAACCGGAAGAGGAAGAAGGGGAAGGTGCGGGTCCGGAGGTGGCACGACTCGGGAATATCGATGGCATTGGCGACCTGGTGCTCTTTGGCCAATATCGGTGCTTCCACGTGCCGGATAAACAGCACGCCGCTATCCAACTCGGGGTCAAGATGCCGACGGGTGACACCGATGAGCGGTCCGGGGACGAGCGGATCGAAGCCGAGCAGCAGCCCGGTACAGGCTCCTGGGACGGTGTGTTCGGCCTTGCTTACACGTACTGGTTTTCTCCGTTTGCGTTCGATGCGAGCGTACTGTACACGCTGGCGACCGAAGGCTCTCAGGATACGGAGCTCGGGGACGCGTTTAATTACAACTTCGCTTTGTCCTATCGCCTAGGCGGCGGTCAGCAGGGGGTGTTTTATGCTCCACGCCAGGGCCTCGCCTGGGATCTGATCGTCGAGTTAAATGGCGAATGGCGCGACAAGTTGGAAGTCGATGACCTCGAAGATCCCGATTTTGGCGGCCATGTGCTTTATTTTTCACCCGGAGCGCGCCTCACGATCGGCTCGAACTGGACCTTCGCCGTCTCGGGCGGGGTGCCGGTGGTCACGGATCTGAACGGCACCAATCTCGCGGATCCTGACTTCCGGATCATCGGTAGCGTTGGGCTCAGCTTCTGATAAGTGGCCTAACCCCTATGTTTGCCTTCAGGCTCGGCGTGGTCGTGTTACTTTCGCTCTTGTCAGGCTGCGAAACGGTCGCGACCCGCCCGGCAGGGCACCTCGGCGAGATTAGCGCCGACGCCGCGGTGGCCGCGGCGACCTTCGGCCCCGGCGATCGGCTATGGCGTCTCATCACCGCAGGTGGCCGGCTCTATGTGGACGCTTCGGATGATCATGGCGCAAGCTTCACACGACCGGTTCCTCTGAACGCCGATGCGGAACGAGTCCTGGCGCAAGCCGAGGATCGGCCGGTCATCGCAGTCGATGCGCAAGAGCGCGTTTATGTGCTCTACGCCGTCGGTACACCCGACGCGGCGACAAGTTATTTGTCCGTTTCTAATACCGCCGGTCGAAGCTTCCAAGCGCCCGTGCCGGTGAGCGACCCGGCCAAAGCGAGCGGGCATACGCAAGACGCGATGGTCGTGGCCCGCTCCGGCCGCATCTACGCCTTCTGGAACGACGATGTGGACATGGGCGCCGCACGGGCCGAGAAACAGGGCGCCGGGCTGTACTTCGCCACTGCGGTCGCACCGCTTGCCGCGGGCCTACCCAATCGCAAGCTCACGAACGGGATGTGCAACTGCTGCCGTATCGCTGTAGATGTGGGCGTTGACGATCTGCCGGTGGTATTCGGACGCTTTGTCTTTCGGGGGAGCATTCGCGACCACGGCATGTTGAAGGTCTCACCGGCGGGCTTGGTCGGCCCGCCATGGCGGGTGACGGAAGACGAATGGAGGATCGAAGCCTGCCCGATGCATGGACCGGCGCTCTCTATAGCACCGGATGGGCGCTACCATGCAGTGTGGTTTACGCAAGGCCGGCGGCGTCAGGGCTTGTTTTATGCGCATTCGGATGATCAAGGAAAGCACTTTTCGAATCCGATGGCGATTGGTGAGGCAAGAAAGTTAGCCCAGCATGCCGATGTCCTCGCGGCGGGAACAGGTGTCGTCCTCGTGTGGAAAGAGTTCGACGGCCGGCAAACGCACATCCTGTCGATGCGATCGGCGAATGGCGGAGACACCTGGTCTGCACCGAGTGCCATTGCGCGCACAAGCTCCGATTCCGACTACCCATTCCTTATCAAAGATAGCAGCGGGATCTTTCTCTCTTGGAACAACGCCGAGCACGGACACCAACTTATCACGATTCGGTGACCTATGCGTAACGTCAAGCCTCTTCTCGCATTCGGCCTCATTCTAGCGTGCTGCGCCAACCTCGCCGCAGCCGACCAACTCCATCCATTCAAGACCGGCAGCCTTTCCGAGATCGTGGCAACGCGAGAGGGCAAGCCATTCTTGCTAAATGTCTGGTCATTAGACTGTTCCGCTTGCCGAGCCGAAATGAACATGCTCGCCAAGCTGCGGAAGGAATATCCAAATTTTAACCTCGTCCTAGTCGCTACGGATGACGTCGCACGTTCCGCCGAAGTGCAGGCCTTTCTGTTGGAGCGGGGTCTTGCGCAGGTCGAGTCGTGGATCTTCGCCGAGCCGGACCCGCAGCGCCTGCGCTACGAGATCGACTCGGGCTGGTACGGTGAGCTCCCTCGCAGCTACTTCTACGACCCAAAGCACGAGCGCCTGGGGGTGAGCGGCACCCTCAAGGCGAAGCAGATCCGAGCCTGGATGCAGGCGACGGGGCACTGAGGCAGATTCAGGCGTCCGAGGTGTCCCGATCCGGGCCAGCGGTGCTATAGTGGCTGTGCCGGTACAGCGGGCAACGGACTATTCTTCGATGCACCGGCGTCGGGTTCTCCCAGTGGTTCTCCTCGGCTCTTCGTGGCTCGTCGCTGGCACCTTCGAGACACCCCGAGCCCCGGGGGTCCGGCGCTCGCCATCCTCTAACCGCCGATTCAGTCGATCTCGGTGTGTGCGCGCCCACCTCACAGCGGGTCGCCTTTCAACACCATGGGCAGGCCGGCTACGGTGAAAACCACTCGATCGCAGCAAGCTGCGAGCACCTGGTGTAGCCGCCCTGCCTCGTCGCAGAAACGCCGGCTTAGCGCGTCCATGGGGACGATACCAAGACCCGTCTCATTGCTTACTAGTGTAGTGCTTCGTTTTTCTTGGAACTTAAGCGGCGATTGGCGCGAATGACCTTTTGCAGAATGTCGTTGGCCTTGGCGGTCCAGACGAAGGGCTTGGGGTCATGGTTATGCACGG
>Ga0136616_10001550_pt1 | contig 12064 bp, 12 predicted proteins | sample AntDrymUQ2992106_2_FD_106648 | JGI IMG/M metagenome (GOLD analysis project Ga0136616, IMG submission 106648) | Polar desert sand microbial communities from Dry Valleys, Antarctica - metaG UQ299 (21.06) | ecosystem: Environmental > Terrestrial > Soil > Desert | place: Antarctica: Dry Valley...
CCGACCCACACCCCGAGGTCTCATGAAGCTCGTCACCTTCGACTGCGGGCGCGTCGGCCGCGTCGACGGCGAGGAGATAGAGGTCCTCGACGTCCCGTCGATGCGCGAGTGGTTCGAGCGCGGCGGGGCAGCCGAGACCGGGGAGCGCGTGCCGCTGGCGGAGGCCCGGCTGCGCGCGCCGATCGCGCCGAAGAAGTTCTTCCACACCGCCGGCAACTTCCGGGAGCACGAGGAGGAGTCGAAGACGGTCGGCTGGACGCACGAGATCGCCCCATGGATCGTCTTCTTTCAGAACGTCGACGCAATCGTGGGGCCGGACGAGCCGGTCGTCTACCCCGAGCACCTGACCGAGGAGCTCGACTACGAGCTCGAGCTCGCCGTAGTGCTGAAGAAGGCCGGAAAGTGGTTCGCGCCGGAGGAGGCGATGGACTACGTCGGCGGCTACGTGATCTTCAACGACATCACGGCGCGGGACATCCAGCGGCGCGAGATGCGCTCCGGCGTCTTCAGCTTCTGCAAGGCGATCGACACGTTCTGTCCGCTCGGCCCGTGGATCGTGACGGCGGACGAGATCCCCGACCCCCACGACCTCGCGATGGAGCTGCGCGTCAACGGCGAGTCGCGGCAGACATCACATTCGGGGCGCATGAGCGTGACGATTCCGGAGATCCTCTCGCACTACTCCGCGCTCGGCTACTCCGCAGGGGATGTGCTCTCGACCGGCACCGTGGCCGGGGTAGCCGGGTTCTCCGAGGACGCGGCCTCGCTCTACCTGAAGCCGGGCGACGTGATGGAGGCAGAGATCGAGCGGATCGGCGTCCTGCGCAACCCCGTGGTCGGCTGGGAGGACGCGCATGGCACGCCGGCGCCGCAGCGAGTGCGCTGGTGAGCGCCCCTCTCGTCTCAGAGACGGATTCTCGGCGCGCTAGCAGCCGCACCGTGACAAGAGCGTTACGGCTCAGTGACGAAAGGGTGCCGTTTTGAGCTGGCCGCGGGACGACGCCAAGCTCGACCGCGTCCGGGCGCTCATGGCGGAGCAGGAGCTCGACGCGCTCGTGGTGCGCGCGCCAGACAACGTCCTCTACCTGACCAACTTCTGGGGCATGAAGGGCTACGACGCCGTCGTCTTCCCCCGCGAGGGCGAGCCCGTGCTCGTCTGCCTGGAGGCGTCGGAGGAGGACGCGGAGCGGATGAGCTGGACGCAGGATGTCCGCCTCTTCCTCGGCTACGACGCGAACGACGCCCGCCCGCCGAGCCTGCGGGCTCTCGACCTGACGCGCCAGATCGCATCGCAGTACGACCGCGTCGCGATCGAGCTCAGTCTCGCGACGCAGGCAGCCGACCGGATGGTCGGCGAGCCGACGACGTCTCCGAAGGCCTGGTTCGACTCCTTCCCGGACGCGGAGGACGCGACCCCGCTACTGGCGATCGCGCGCTCGCTCAAGACCGAGCAGGAGCTCGAGCGAATGCGCCTCGCGAACGAGATCGCAGGGTGCGCGATGGAGCACGTTCAGGAACGGCTGCAGCCCGGAATGCGCGAGAGCGAGGTCGGTGCCATCTGGAACGGGTGGGTGCACGATCACGGGACGGGGTTCAGGGCGAAGGTCGACCTCGCCTACGGCTTCTCGCTCGTGTGGTCGGGACCAGGAATCCGCACGTTCACGTCCACCGGAAGCCGGCTGATCCAGGAGCATGCGCCGACGCTGTTCGAGATCTGGGTCTGCGCCGACGGGTACTGGTGCGACCATACGAAGAACCTCGTGCCCGGCGAGCTCGACGCGCGCTATGCCGAGCTCGAGGAGCAGTTGCTGAAGGTGTACGCGGACGCGGTCGACTTCGCGCGCCCGGGAGCCAGCCTGGCCGAGCTCGACCAGCGGGTGCGCGAAGGTCTCGCGGCCGTGGGCTACCCGGGCCAGCCATCGCACCCGATCTGCCACGGTGTGGGCGCGCGCGCCCACGAGCCGCCCTATGCCCATCAAGCAGGGGGCGGCACCGTCGAGGCCGGGATGGTGCTCGCGATCGAGCCCGGCGTCTACTGGCCGGAGGGCGGAGGTCTTCGGGTCGAAGACAACTTCCTCGTCACGCCGAACGGCTGCGAGAAGCTCTCGCCGTTCCCCGATGGCATCGTCAAGCTCACCCTATGACGATGGATCGCGACCAGGTCTGGACTGGCGAGCTGAATCGGCTCGCACTCGAGCCCCAGCCTGCGGGCCCGATCGGCCTCTACGACACCACGCTCCGCGACGGAGAGCAGACGGTCGGCGTCGTGCTCGGGCCGGCCGACAAGCTCGAGATCGCGCGAGCTCTCGACGACGCCGGCGTCGACCGGATCGAGGCGGGATTTCCGCGCGTCTCCGAGGAGGACGCGGAGGCGATCCGCCTGATTGCGGGCGCCGGCCTGCGCGCAGAGGTGTGGGGGTTCTCGCGCGCCGTTCCGGCCGATGTCGAGGCGCTCGTAGACCTGGGCGTGGGCGCGGCCGTGATCGAGAGCCCGATCTCGGACCTCAAGCTCGAAGCGCTCGGCGTCTCGCGCGAGAAGATGCTGGAACGCATCGCAAGCGCGGTCTCGTTCGCGACGCGCAACGGGATCACCGTCGCCTTCTTTGGTGTCGATTCGACCCGCGCCGAGCTCGCGTTCTATCGTCGGGCGTACGAGACTGCCGTTGAGGCGGGAGCGACGGAGGTGGTGGCCGTGGACACGATCGGGGTGGCCACGCCAGAGGCTGCAGCGTACCTCGTCGGCCGCACCGTGGAGTGGCTCGACGTACCGGTGCACTGGCACGGCCACAACGACTTCGGCCTCGCGACTGCAGCAGCGGTGGCGGCCGTGCAGGCCGGCGCAACCTGGGTTCACGGCACCGTCAACGGGATGGGAGAGCGGGCCGGAAACGCGAACCTGCTCGAGGTCGCCCTTGCGCTGGAGGCCCTCTACGGTATCGGCACGCGGCTCGACCTGACGAAGGCGCGGGCGCTGGCCGAGCTCGTTCGAGAGCGCTCGGGGTACAGGCTCGAGCCGTGGAAGCCGCTCACGGGCGAAAACCTGTTCACCCGCGAGAGCGGCGCCGTCGCGAGCCAGTTCCACGACCCGCCGTCGATCGAGCCGTACGCCTCCGACCTCGTCGGGGCGGAGCGTTCGATCGTTCTCGGCAAGAAGAGCGGCCTCGACTCGATCCGGCTCAAGGCAGAGGAGCTCGGACTCGAGGTGCCTCCGGAGCGCTACCCGGAGCTGCTCGCGGAGGTGAAACGGCAGGGGGCGGAAGCGGGGCGCCTTGTCTCCGACCTGGAGTTTCGCGCCATCGTCGAGGCGAGTTGACTGACATGTCACGGGCGCGAGATACTGCCCCGGCGTCCGACCTGAGCACGAAGGAGCGAGCAGCGTGAAGTTCAGCCTCTACTCGGAGATCCAGAGCTGGCCGGGAAAGACCGCTGCCGAATCGTACGGCGAGGTCCTCGAGCAGATCGTCAACGCGGAACGACTCGGATACGACGCGTACGCGGTCATCGAGCACTTCTTCTTCCCCAAGTTCTCGATCTCCGCCAACCCGCTCGCCCTCTTCGCGGCGGCGGCGCAGCGGACCCGGAACATCACCTTCCGCACGCTGCTCCATTCGATGCCGTACCACAACCCGTTGGTGCTGGCGTCCGAGATCGCGGTCGCCGACGTGCTGCTCGACGGCCGCTACGAGTTCGGCGTCGGCCGCGGGCACGGCTGGATGCCCCCCAAGGCCGGGCTCGCGCTGACGCCGGAGTCCCGCGAACGGTACGAGGAGTCGGTGGAGCTCCTGTTCACAGCGCTCGAGAACGAGCGGTTCTCGTTCGACGGCAAGCACTTCCAGGTCGGCGATTCGGGCATCGTCCCGCGCCCGGATCGAAGCTTCCGCGTCTTCGTCGGGGGCACGTCCGATCGCACCTACGAGCTCGCGGCCGAGCGGGGCTGGGCGGTCGTCGTGCCGCCGCTCCTTCCCTACGTGGCGTTGAAGGATCAGCTCGACCTCTACCGCGCGAAGTGTGCCGAGCACGGCACCGAGCCCGACATCGTCTGGATCCACGCCTGTTACATCGACGAGGACCGGGAGGTGGCGCGGCGCGAGGCGAAGGAGTGGATGATCGGCTTCCTGCGCGGGAACGCCTCGCCGCTCACGGAGTACACGCCGCCGCCGGCCGAGGAGCTGAACGCCGCCGGCTACGGGTTCTACGCTGCCGGCATCCTGGAGAAGCTCGCTGAGACGCCGTACGAGGAGATGATCGACGGCGACATCGTCTGGGTGGGGACGCCCGCCGACGTGATCGAGCGGATCGAGGCCGTGCAGGACGTGTGCGAGGGCCTGACGGAGGTGTCGATCACGGTCAACGCGGGGGGCGCCGAGCACTGGAAGGCGATCAAGGCGCAGGAACTGTTCGCGCACACCGTGATGCCGCACTTCCGGGTCAGAGAGCGCGAGGCGGTCGGCGCTCAGACGTGATCGAGCGGGTCTGTGTCGTGGGGGGAGGCGTCATCGGGAGCCTCTTCGCCGCACACCTGAGTCGCGTCGCAGAGGTGTGGGTGCTCACCCGTCGACCGGAGCACGCGCGTGCCCTGGAGGCGAACGGGCTCACCGTCACCGGCCGCTCCGCGTTCCGGGGTGAGGTGCGCGCGACCGACGATCCCGATGCGGTACCACCCTTCGACGTGGCCATCGTGGCGACGAAGGCGACCGGGCTGGACGAGGCGGCGGCGGCGCTCGAGGGCCGCTTCCCCGACGCGACGGTCGTCACAGTCCAGAACGGGCTCGGAGCGGAGGGAATCGTCCGCCGGCACGGTGCCTGGCCGATTGTCTCGGGCGTTACCTTCATGAGCGGGACGCGCCACGACGACACCCACGTCGAGTACATCCTCGACACCGAGACCTGGCTCGGCCCCTACAACGGCACGCCGTACGGCCGTGTCGAGGAGTTGGCGGAGCTGATCGAGCGAGGTGGCCTGAAGGCGCGCGCGTTCCCCGATCTGCGACCGGCGCAGTGGTCGAAGCTGATCTTCAACGCAACGGTGAACGCTGTGGCCGCCCTCACCGGGCTGCCGCACGACCGCCACTTCGCGCAGGAGGAGCGGCGTGAGGATCTCGGGCACCTCGTCCGCGCGCTGATGGACGAGGGCAAGGCGGTCGCTGCTGCCGGCGGGATCGTGTTACACGAGGATCCCTGGGAGATGAACGTGCTCGCGACCAGGCGCGGCAGTTCGCACCTGCCGTCGATGCTCGAGGACGTGGAGGCACGGCGGGAGACGGAGATCGATCTGATCACCGGGGCGCTCGTCGAGGAAGCGGAGCGGCTCGGCGTGCCGGCGCCGCTCCACACGACGCTCCTCCGGCTGATCAAGGCGAAGGAGGCTTCATGGGATCGAGACCAGAAATCCAGAGGGAGGCAGGAATGACTGCACGGAGACGGTGGAGCGTGTTCGGCGCGCTCCTGGCAGCCGCAGCGCTGGCGGTAGCTGTCGCCGGCACGAGTGTCGGCGGTGGTGCGACAGCCCAGCGCGGCCCGATCGTGATCGGCTGGGCGTTCGACTCGAAGGGCGCAATGGCGCCGTTCGACGGACCCGCGCTGGCGGCCGCGAAGCTGCGGGTGAGCCAGCTGAACGCGAGGGGCGGCGTGAGCGGCCGCAAGCTGCAGATCCAGACCTGCGACACGCAGGGCAACAAGCCCGCTACGGCGAAGTCGTGTGCGGCCAGGCTGCTGAGCCGGAACGCCGACATCATCTTCACGACGTGTGACGTCGACTTTGCGGCACCGGTCGTGCAGGAGGCGATCAACCGCGGCAAGCTTGCGGTGGCACCCTGCATCGGCACCGATCAGATGGGTCCGAAGCGCTTCGGCGCCAAGGGCAGGCTCGCGTTCAGCTTCGGCAACGTCGCGCAGGACGAGGGCTCGGCGATGGCGGAGTACGCCTGGCGGCGCGGCTGGCGGAGCGCCGCGCTCGCGACCGACACCGTCATCGTCTACTTCAAGAACGTCGTGCAGGCGTTCGAGGCACGCTGGCGGCAGCTGGGCGGGAAGATCGTCGCCGAGGAGAGCTACCAGTCGCTCGGCAGCACCAACGTCACGAACGCGGTCAGCCGGCTGAGCCGCGTCCGGGCCGACGTGATCGTGACCTCGACGGCAGGGGCATTCGGCGCGTTGTCGACGCTCGTCTCCCAGCTGCGCACGCTCGGGAACAACACCGCCATCCTCAACTCCTGGGCAGGCGACGGCACGTACTGGCTGCCGAAGAGCCCGCAGGTGACGAACTACTACTTCGTCACGTACGCGTCGGTGTTCGGCGACGACCCGGTCAAGGACGTGAACGCGCTGGCGAAGTCGGTGAAGGCCGGCACGGGCGGGTTCCTGACCGGCCCGGCGGCGATCGACGGCGTCGCGGCTGCGATCAGGCGTGCCGGCGGCTCGACCGATGGGGCGAAGCTGGCGACGCAGATGGAGCGGTTCAAGAAGCTCCCGACGATCTCCGGCAAGGTCAGCTTCTCGAAGCAGCTGCACTCCGTCTTCGGACGCCAGTATCGCGTGATGCAGATCCAGAACAACAAGGCGAAGTACGTCGGCGCGGTCACCGCCAAGGTCGTTCCCAAGATCTAGCGGTGGGTGCCGCGACCGAGCCGGTTGCGGAGCGGAGGTCCGGAGAGTCACTCCGGGCCTCCGCCGTCTCGCGCTCCTTCGCGGGCGTCCACGCCTTGACCGACGTCACGCTCGAGGTGCACCGGCACGAGGTCGTCGGGCTGATCGGTCCGAACGGCGCCGGGAAGTCGACGCTCGTGAACGTCCTCAGCGGGTTCGACCGTGCCGACAGCGGCTCGGTCGAGCTGGAAGGCCTTCCGATCACACGCTGGAGCCCCCACCGGCGTGGGCGGCACGGGCTGGCGCGAACGTTCCAGCACAGCCACGCGTTCCGCTCGCTCTCCGTGCGCGAGAACGTCGAGGTGGCGGCGATCGGCGTTGGAGCCGCGCCGCGCGAAGCGCGGAGGCGCGCCGACGAGTTGCTCGCACTGCTCGGGCTCAACCGTTTCGCCGACGCGCCGGCGGCTACCCTCGCGCACGGCGACGAGCGACGCCTGGGTGTGGCGCGGGCACTCGCCACCCGGCCGCGCTTCGTGCTCATGGACGAGCCGGCCGCAGGCCTGCCGGAGGCGGAGGTACCGGACTTTGCAGAGGCGGTGCGGGCGGTGCGGGACGATCACGGCGCCGGCGTCCTGCTGATCGATCACAACATGGCGCTCGTGATGGAGGTGTCCGACCGCATCCAGGTGCTCGATCAGGGTCAGACGCTCGCGGAGGGGACGCCGGCCGAGATCCGTGCGAACCTCGACGTGGGCGCGGCGTATCTCGGGGAGAGCGGCGCCCATGGCTGACCACGCGCTCGAGCTGCGCGAGCTCTCGGTGCGCTACGGCGCGGTGGACGCGGTTCGCGGCCTGTCGCTCGTCGCGGAGCGGGGCGAGGTCGTCGGCCTGATCGGCCCGAACGGCGCCGGCAAGTCGAGCACGCTGCACGCGATCATGGGCGTCGTCCGTCCCGCCGGCGGCGAGATCCTCGTCAACGACACGTCGGTGCGCGGCCGCCGGCCGGAAGCGGTAGCGCGCAGCGGAGTTGCGCTCGTTCCCGAGGGCAGACGCATCTTCGCCGACCTGACGGTGGACGAGAACCTGCGGCTCGGCCTCGCGGGGCGCGGCTCGCGCACGCTGAACGGGGGCGGCGTCCGGGGCGACCTTGCCTGGGTGTACGAGCTCTTCCCGATCGTGCACGAGTTCCGGAAGCGGCAGGCAGGCGTGCTCTCGGGAGGGCAGCAGCAGCAGCTCGCGATCGCCCGCGCGCTCGTCGCACGGCCCGAGGTGCTGCTCCTCGACGAGCCCTCGCTCGGCCTCGCGCCGACCCTCGTCGACGCCGTCTTCGGTGCGCTCGGGGCGATCCGCGAGCGTGGCGTCACGTCGCTGCTCGTCGAGCAGAGAGCGCAGCGCACCGTTGCGTTCGCCGACCGCACGTACCTGATCGCGAACGGCGAGCTGCGGCTCACTCTGACGCCGAAGGACGCGGACGACACGACCACGATGGTGGCGGCGTACCTCTCGTGACCTTGGTCGCCGCCATCACCTGGCAAGCGATCGCAGACGGCCTTGGCCTCGGCGCGATCTACGCCCTCATGGCTGTCGGGATCGGACTCGTGTTCGGCGTCCTCCGCCTCGTGAACTTTGCCTACGGGCAGCTGGTCATGGCTGGGGCGTTCGCGCTCGCTGTCGCAGGGGAGCGCGGCTGGCCCCAGTGGGCCGGAATCCTCCTCTGCTTCGGGGTCGTGCTCACGCTGTCGTTCTTGATGGAGCGGCTCGTCTTCAGGCCGCTCCGCGCCCACTCGCCCGCGGTCATGCTCGTGGCCACCTTCGCGGTCGCGTTCCTGCTCCAGTCGATCGCGCTCCTCTGGTTCGGGCCGCTCGGGAAGATCGCGACGTCGCTTGCCGAGCTCAACCAACCCGTGAGGATCGGTGACGTCGACGTCCGGAAGATCACAGTCGTCGCGATCGTGACCGCGGTCGCGTGTCTCGCCGCTCTCCTGCTCCTGCTCGGCCGCACGAGCCTGGGGCTACACATGCGCGCGGCCGCGATGGACTTCGGTACCGCACGGCTGATCGGCGTCGACGCGAACCGCGTCATCGGCGCGGCCGTCCTCGTGTCGGGCCTGCTGGCCGGGGTGGTCGCCGTGATGCTGACCGTCCAGACGCCGCTCGTGACGCCGGACTTCGCTCTGCGCGACACCATCGTCGTGCTCGCCGGCGTCGTGCTCGGCGGCATGAACCGGTTGCTGACGGCCACGCTCGGCGGTTTTGCGATCGGCTTCGTCTCGGGCGTCCTCGGCTACGCGCTACCCACCGACCAGAGCCAGTACCTGCCGTCGTTCCTCTTCGTTGCCGTCATCCTCGTCCTGCTCGTGCGGCCGGGCGGCCTCTTCGCCCGCGGTCGCGACGCGGCGGTGCAGCGCGTATGAGGTGGCAACAGCTGATCGGGCCTGCGGCGCTCGTCGCGACGGCCGGGATCGTCGGATCGTTCTTCGAGCGCTCGACGGAGATCTACTTCATCAACTCGCTCGTCGCGCTCTGCGTCGTCGTCGGGCTGTACGTGTTCGTCGGCAACTCGGGCGTGCTCTCGTTCGGTCACGTCTCGTTCGTCGCAGTCGGTGCGTGGACTGCCGGCGTGCTCACGGTCCCCGCGGAGGAGAAGAGCGCCCTGCTCCCGAGCCTCTTTCCCTGGCTGGCGGAGCGCGAGACCGGGAACGTCGTCTCGCTTCTCGCCGCGGCGGCGGTCGGTGCCGCGTTTGCCGCGCTCATCGGCCTACCGCTGATGCGCCTGTCCGGGCTCGCAGCCGGTATCGCCACCTTTGCTGTGCTCGAGATCACGCACAACGTGCTGCGCTACTACGAGAAGATCGGCCCGGGCACGTCCGCGTTCTCGTCCGTCCCCGAGACCACGGGCCTGTGGCAGGCGACGATCGGGGGGCTCGTCGCCGTCGCCGTCGCCTTCGCGTACGGACGCAGCCGTCTCGGGCGGCTGCTGCGCGCGACCCGGGAAGACAGTGCAGCAGCGCGGGCCGTGGGCATCTCCGTGTACCGCCAGCGGCTCTGGGCCTTCGCTCTCTCAGGCGCTGTGGCCGGCTTCGCCGGCGGCCTGTACGTGCACCTGCTCCCGCTGACGACCGAAGAGCTCTACCTCAACCTGACGTTCCTCACCCTGGCGATGCTCGTGATCGGAGGGGTGACGAGCCTCTGGGGGGCTGTCGTGGGTGCGCTCGCGGTTGGCGGGCTCGATTCGTTCCTCGCCGAGGCCGAGAACGGCATCGGCTTAGCCGGACAGTCGCTCGATCTACCCGCCGGCTCCCGGATCGTCGTCGTGGGCGCCCTGATGGCGCTCGTGTTGATCGTGCGGCCGAGCGGGCTCACGGGCGGTCGCGAGTTCCGGCTGCCGGGCCTAGGAGCCCAGGCTCCCAGATGAAGGTCTGCGTCGTCGGTTGTGGGGCCGTAGGTTCGTTATTCGCGGCGGCGCTCGCGCAGGTAGAGGGGGTCGAGGTGTGGGCCTACGACCTGAACGAGCAGCACGTGGAGGCGATCAACGAGCAAGGGCTTCGCTTGACCGGGGCGGGCGAAGTGCGTGCAACCGGGATCCGCGCGACGTCAATCCCGACCAACGTGCCGGCGTGCAGCTTCGGGATCGTCGCGACGAAGGCGATGCACACCGAAGCCGCGATTGCCGCGACGGCGCACGCATTCGCCGACGCCGCCGTTGCGTCGGTGCAGAACGGCGTCGGTAACGAGGAGACGATCGCCCCTCACGTCGCGCGCGTCATCCGCGGCACGACCTTCCCGGCAGGGAAGATCCTCGAGCCGGGGCTCGTGCAGTGGGACGTCAAGGGCGACACGACGTTCGGCCCGTTCGAACCCAGCGGGGCGAGCTCCGACGAGATCGAGCGGCTCGCGGCGGCGTGCACGCGCGGCGGCATGCCCACCGTCGCGTCTCCCGACGCTCGGGGTGCGCAGTGGCGCAAGGTGATCTTCAATGCATCGACGAACCCGATCGGCGCCCTCACGGGCCTGACGCACGGTCGCGTCTGCGAGCTGCCGACGCTGCGGCGCCTCGTCACGGGGCTCGTCGACGAGGGCAAGGCAGTCGCTGCGGCGCAGGGGATCGAGCTCGACGCCGATCCCGAAGCGCTGATCGACCACGCCGCCAGGCCCGACGTCGCCTACGACCACAAGGCGTCGATGCTCCAGGACGTCGAGGCGAGACGGCAGACCGAGATCGACTACCTGAACGGCGGCATCGTCCGCTTCGGGCGCGAGCACGGAGTCCCGACGCCGCTCAACGAGGCCGTGGTGGCCCTGATCAAAGGAGTTGAAGCAGCGTGGACGCACAGCTAGAGCGCAGGTATGTCAACGTTCGCGCGGCCATGGCCGAGCACGAGCTCGACGCCCTCGTCGTCTCCGGGAGCGAGTACAGCGGGTTCGAGGGCTCGGTGACCTACCTCTCCGGGTTCCAGATCGTCCACCGCTACGCCTATGTCGTCGTGCCTGCCGGCGGGGAGCCGCAGATCGTCTTCCCGACCGAGGCGCGGTACGTCGGCGAGCACGACACCGCCCAGCTCGAGCAGGTCTTCCACGACCGGCCCGGGGAGCACATCGCCTCCATCGCGAGGGACCGCGGCTGGCGCCGTGTCGGCGTGTACGGGCTCGACTACATCATGAGCGTGCGCGACTTTCGTGCACTCGACGAGCTCGAGCTCGTCTCATTCGACGTCGAGTTCGACCTCGCGCGCGCCGTCAAGAGCGAGGCAGAGCTCGAGTCGGTGCGCGAGAGCGTTCGGATCAACGAAGACGGCTTCGAGGCCTTCCTCGCCGCCTTCGAGCCTGGACGGACGGCTGCCGAGGTGATGGCGCCCGCGGAGGAGCTGTTCGTGGAGCGGGGCTGTGGGCGGCTGACCATGAACATGGTGTTGATCGGGCCCAAGTTCGCGATCGCCAAGGCGGGCACCCGCCTCGGCGATTTCGTGCTGCCCTCGCTCGAGGTCGCCGGGCCGGGGATGCACTGGGTCGAGGTGTCGCGGGCGATCGGACGGGCGGACGCGGAGACCCTGCGGATGCTCGAGGCGTACGAGGAGTACCACGACGCTGCGCGGACGGCGCTTCGACCCGGTGCAACCGCGCACGACGTGCACCGCGCGGTGTCGAAGGGCTTCACCGATCGCGGTTACCACCTCGGTCATGTCACCGGCCATTCGATCGGGATGACGATGATCGAGCACCCGAAGCTCGGCGAGGGCGTCGAGACGGAGCTCGCAGCGGACATGGTCTTCTCTCTGCATCCCCACGCGATCGCGGCCGACGGGCGGGCCTGCCTCTACATGCAGGACACCTGGCTCGTCACCGCAGCCGGCGGCGAGCCGCTCTCCCGGCTCCAGCTACGCGTGTACTAGAGGCTTGATTGAAACTCTCGCACGCACGGCTGGTGTGCCAGACACGGCGCGGTTTCGCCGGCTCGGGCTTGCCCGTAGCACCACTACGC
>Ga0136616_10001551_pt1 | contig 12062 bp, 14 predicted proteins | sample AntDrymUQ2992106_2_FD_106648 | JGI IMG/M metagenome (GOLD analysis project Ga0136616, IMG submission 106648) | Polar desert sand microbial communities from Dry Valleys, Antarctica - metaG UQ299 (21.06) | ecosystem: Environmental > Terrestrial > Soil > Desert | place: Antarctica: Dry Valley...
CGTCTCGAGGAGGACCGCTTCGCCGGCGTCGTCAGCACCCGCGAGCAGGCGATCGAGCGCGCCCGCGCCCTCCAGACCCTCTTCAGGCGGCGGCGGCGTCGCGGATGAGCGCCTCGCACAGCGTCGCGGCGTCGCGCACCGTCTCGTAGTGCAGGGCGGCCGCCGTGTCGCGCTGCGAGTGGTAGTTGAGCGGGAGCTTGTACCTCGTCACCGAGCCGAGCGCCGCGCTGCGGTAGCCGGCGCGCAGCGCGATCAGGCCGTCCGTGGCCAGCCCGAGCCGCAGCCCGCGGCGCAGGTGGACGCCCGCACGCTCGGCCAGCGTGCCGAGCCGGTCGCGCAGCTCGGGCGCGTAATCGCGCATGCGCAGCATGCCCTCACCCTCGATCAGGATCAGCTCGGGCGAGCCGACGGCGTCCAGGCAGATCACCTCGGTGCTCTCGCGCGGCAGCGAGCCGAAGTGCCGCCGCGCGAAGCCGCGCATGCCCTCCATGAACGACTCCTCGGAGCCGGTCGAGACCAACAGCACGCGCACGCCCCGCGCGGGCCGCTCCCGCAGGCTCCGTGCCAGCTCGAGCAGCACCGCGACGCCGGACAGGTTGTCGTTGGCGCCCGGGACCACGGTGCGGGTCGCGATGTCGGCGAACGTGGCGGCCGAGCCGAGTGACAGGAACGCGCCGAGGCGTCGCAGCGCGCGCACGTCGGAGAGCGCTCCGAGCGCCACCAGCGCCGGACCGCCGGCGACCACCAGCATGACCTGCGGCGAGGTCTGCCAGCGCTCGTACCAGCCGGGGAACAGGTCGGCCGGCACGGTGGCCAGCTGCGGCGCGAAGATCAGCCCGCCGCGCGCGGCGTCGTGGTGGGAGACGAACACGAGCGTGCGCTCGGCCCTGCGGTCGCCCGCCTCGGCCACGACGTTGTAGGTGGCCCGGTGCGGCAGCGCGCGCCGGAACGCATGCGGGCCGCCGGAGACGTCGTCGGCGACGCCCGCAGCCGCGGCCGCTCCCACCAGCGCCGCGAGCGCGCGCCCGGCGCGCGTGCGCGCGGCGAGCCCGGCGGCGCCGGCGGCAGCGGTCATCAGGCCGAGCGGCACCCAGTAGGTCCCGTGCGCCCGCTCCTCCTCCACCCGCGCCTCGGCGCCGAGCTGGGCGAGCTGGGCGCGGATCCACTCGGCCGCCCGGCGCTCGCCCTCGGAGGCGGAGGGGCGGTCGATCGCGGACAGGTGCTCGACGGCGGCGCGCAGGCGGGCGATCTCGGGCGGCATCCCAGCGCCAAGGTAGCCGACCGGCCCGGCCGCAGCGCAGCCCGCACGTCGGGCCGGCGGCCGGCGCGCGGTGGCTCGCCGAGCGGCTACGCTGCCCGCGCATGGCTGCCGATCCCGACTCCCTGTTCTGCAAGATCGTGGCCGGCGAGATCCCCGCTACGCGGGTCGCCGAGGACGACCGCACGATCACGTTCATGGACATCAACCCGGCCACCCGCGGCCACGTCCTCGTCGTCCCGCGCGAGCACGCCCGGGACCTGCTCGCAATCGACCCGGAGGATCTCGCGGCGGTCGCGCAGGCCGGCCGGCGGATCGCCGCCGCCATGCCCGAGCGCCTCGGCGCCGACGGGGTCAACCTGATCAACTCGTGCGGCCGTGCGGCGTGGGCAGACCGTCTTCCACTTCCACCTGCACGTGATCCCGCGCTACGTCGCCGACCCGCTGCGGCTCCCGTGGACGCCCGAGCCGGGCGACCGCGACGCGATCGCCGAGGCCGCACGCGCGCTGGAGGGCTGATCGTGCGGCGGCTCGCGCTCACGCCCGCCGTCGTGGCCGCGGCCGCCGCGCTGGCCCCCGCCCCCGCCGCGGCGCAGGTGGAGGCGATCGAGCCGACCTTCCAGCTCGACCGCCGCGGCGACGTGCGCGGGCCGCTGGACGTCGTGCGGGTTGCGATGAGCACGCGCACCGACGGCTCGCTGCGGGCCGAGCTGACGATGCGCCGCGGCTGGGACGCCGCCGACCTCGGCGCGGGCGGTTCCGTCTGCGTCAAGCTCTATGTCCGCGCGGAGCCCGACGCCCAGGCGCCCGAGTACCTCGTGTGCGCCACCGCGCCCGCGACGGGCGCGGCGCTCGGCGGCGAGGTCCTGCGCAACCGCGCGAACGGCCTGCCGCGGACCGTGGCCGAGGCGGTCGTCTCGCGCCCGTCGGCGCGCACCGTCCACCTCGGCTTCGAGCCGGCGGCGATCCGCCGGCCCGCCACGCTGCGCTTCGCGGGGGAGAGCGTGTGGCGCGGCAGGCGCTGCCCGCCGACCACCGGCTGCGTCGACCTCGCACCCGACGCGCCGGGCGCGCGCGACTTCCGCTTGCGTCGGAACGCCTCCTCCGGATAGCGTCTCCCCGACAGGGCCGGGACCTTCAAAGCCCGGCCGAGGCAGCGCCAAGTGGGGTCACAGCAGATGGGCACCGGCACGGTCAAGTGGTTCTCAGACGACAAGGGGTTCGGGTTCATCACGCCCGACGAGGGCGGACGTGACCTCTTCGTCCATTTCTCGGGCATCACCGGCGACGGCTACAAGTCGCTCGCGGAAGGCTCGAAGGTCTCCTACGAGGAGGAGAACGGGGACAAGGGCCCCAAGGCGGTCAACGTCAGCAAGATGTGACGTCGCCCGCAGGTCGACGGGTGGGGTTTCCGGCGACCGTAGGGCGAAACCGCTTTCCGGTCGCCGGGTCGGGTTTCCGGCGACCGTGGGGCCGAAACCGCGTTCCGCAACCCGCGCCGCCCCGTCGTGTTGAATGGCGGGATGCCACACACAGTCCTCGCTGCCGCCTTCGCCGCCGCCTGCGTGGCGCTCGCCTGCGCCGTCGCCCCGGCCGCCGCCTCGGCGCGGATCGTGGAGGTCGGGCAGGCGGCCACGGAGGCCGCGCCCACCTGCCCCGCCAACCCCTGCCTCGCGGTCTCGCGCACCACCGGCTACCAGGCCAAGGTCGTCGACAGCCGGGAGACCTACGTCGTCCCGGCCGACGGCAAGATCGTCGCGTTCACGATCCGCCTCGGCGCGCCGACCCGGCGCCAGGTCAACTTCTTCGAGGACAACTTCGGCCGGGCGTCGGCGGGCCTGAGCGTGGTCCGGCGCGGCGACCGGCTGTTCGGCCGCGTCGTCGCGGCGAGCCCGATCTTCCAGCTCAGCGAGTACTTCGGGCAGACCGTGCAGTTCCCGCTCGACCGTGCGCTGACCGTGGAGCGGGGCAACGTCATCGCGCTCACGGTGCCCACCTGGGCCCCGGCGCTGACCACGCTCGTCGAGGACGGCAGCTCGTGGCGCGCGAGCCGGCAGCTGAACGGCTGCGACAACACGGACCGCCAGACCGCCCAGACGGCCGTCGGCGCGCTCACCCAGTACCGCTGCCTGTACCGGGCGCGCCTGACCTACACCGCGACGCTGGTCACCAACCCGAGGCCGAACCGCAACCGGCGGCCCGGCTAGCGCTTGCGGCGCCGGCGATCCTTCGGCGTCGGCTTGGGGTCCGTGGCGGCCAGGCGCACGCCGCGCGTGCGGTCGGGCACCTTCGGCGGGCGCTCGCCGAGCAGGTCCAGCAGCGCCTCGACGACCTCGGGGTCGTAGACCACGCCGGCGCCGGCCTCGAGCTGCGCGACGGCCTCGGCTCGGCTCAGGGCCGCCCGATAGGGGCGCGGGGTGATCATCGCCTCGTAGGCGTCGCAGGCGAGGATCACGCGCGAGCCGAGCGGGATCGCGCGGCCCTTTAGGCCGTCCGGGTAGCCCGAGCCGTCCCAGTGCTCGTGCTCGTGGCGCACGATCGGCGCGATCGCGGCCAGCTCCGGGATGCGCAGCAGGATCCGCTCGCCCGCGACGGGGTGCTCGGCCATCACCGCCCACTCCTCGGCGGTGAGCGGTCCGCGCTTGTGCAGGATCTCGTTGGGCACACCGAGCTTGCCGACGTCGTGCAGCAGCGCCGCGTGGGCGATCCGCTCCACCCGTCCGGCCGGCATCCCGAGGATCATCGCCACGCCGCGAGCGAGGTGGACGACCTGGTCGGAATGCTCGCGCGTGTAGCTGTCGCGCTCCTCGATCGCGGCGGCCAGCGCCTGCACGGCGGTCGGTGAGCCCCGCTCGGCGTGCAGCAGCGCCAGCTCGCGCTCGACGTCAGCGTTGGAGACGGCGACGCGGCCCTTGCCGGTGCGCTTGGCCAGCATCAGCGCCCGGTCGGCGTGCTCGAGCAGCGCGGCGGCGTCGAGCGGCTCGAACCACTGCGCGACGCCGAGCGAGCAGGCGCCGGCCAGCTCCAGCCGGGAGCCGGGGACGGTCTCGGCGGCGACGGCGTCGCGGACGCGCTCCGCGACCGCGCACGCGGTGGCCTCGTCGCTGCCGGGCAGCAGCAGCACGAACTCGTCGCCGCCGTAGCGGGCGACCTGATCGTAGGGCCGCAGCTCGGCCTGCAGCAGCAGGGCCACCTCGCGCAGCAGGTCGTCGCCGGCCTGGTGCCCGCGCGAGTCGTTGACGCGCTTGAAGTCGTCGAGGTCGAGGATCACGCAGCTCAGCGCCGCGTCGTCGCGCCGGGCACGGGCGATCTCCTCGCGCAGGCGTACCTGCATCGCGCCGTGGTTGAGCAGGCCGGTCAGCGCGTCGGTGCGGGCCGCGTGCTGGATCTCCTCGTAGGTCTCCGCGTTGCAGCAGGCGACGGTCGCGAGGTCGGCGATCGCCTCCAGCGTGCGCACGTCGTCGGCCTCGATCCGGCGCAGGCGCGTCCAGCCGACCGACAGCGCGCCCTTCAGCTCGTCGTTCCAGGTCATCGGCACGGCGATGGCCGAGCGGAACGCCCGCAGCGTCTCGTGGGTGGGGTTGGTCTCGCCGTAGTCGTTGGTCATGAACGGCTTGCCGGTGGCGAGCGTCGTGCCCGCGGCGCCCTCGCCGGCCGCCAAGGTGATGCCGTGCCAGCCGTCGGCCACGTTGTGCCCGGCCGTGGCCACGCCGCCGCGCTCGGCGTCGCCGAGGTAGACGCCGCTGATGTCGCCGTCGACCGCCAGCGCGGCCTCGCTGGCGAGCGTGTGCAGCACCTCGCCCAGCTCGAGCGAGGCGTTCAGCGCCCGCGCCGCGCGGACGAGCGCCTGGTCCTGCCGGGCGCGGGCGACGGCGCGCCGCTCGGCCTCGAGGCGCGCGAGGCCGGCGGCCGCCTGGTCGGCCAGCGCGTGCGCGAGCGCGACCTCGGCGTCGGCCAGCTCGCGCCGCTCGTGGAAGACCGCGATCGCCACGTGGCGCACCTCCTCGCGCCAGGCGACGGGCACGAAGAGGACCGACGCGGCGCGGAAGCGCGCGACGAGCTCGGGCTGAAGCTCCTCGCAACCCTCGGCGTCCACCACGTGGAACGGCACGCCGGTGGCGACCACGCGGGCCGTCCCGGAGGGGCGGTCGGCGAGCGATTGGACGTAAACGGGCTGCTCGTCCACCTCCTCAATCACGCGGCCCTCGCCGCCGGTGGCCCCCTGGGCGACCTCGAAGAGCAGGATCTGGTCGACTTGCAGCGCGGCGTAGAGCGCCCCGGTCAGCTCCGCGTGCAGCGCGTCGGCGTTCGTCGCCACCGCCGCCGCGCGCGCGACGCGCTGCAGGCATGCCGCGGCCGGCGCGGGTGCGACGGGCGCGCGGGCGGGTGGTGCGGATGCGGAGATGGAGTCGGGAACGGCGAAGCCTCCCTCGGGATCGAGGGTCAAGGTGACTATCGGCCGCACGCGCGGCCGTCTTGATGCGCCTAACCGTCCGGTGGGCCGGACGCCCCGGGGCTCAGCAGGCGCCGGGGTTCTGTGCGCAGAAGTCCTCGAACTGCTGCGCCTCGGAGCCCGCGGGAGGCGGCGAGTCGCTGGCCGGGCTGTCCTCCTGGTCGGGCGCCGTCGTGCCGCCGCTGTCGGTGCCCGCGGCGTCGGTCCCGCCGGTGTCCGTGGCGGCGCCGGTGTCCGCGCCCGTGTCGGTGGCGCCGGGGTCGGGGGCGGTCGCGCCGGCCTCCGGGGTGGCGGTGGCCTCGGGCGTCGGCGTCGCGTCGGCGTCGGCGTCCGCGGCGCCGCCCGAGCCGAGCGTGCTCGCGTCGTCGGGGATCGGGACGGCGGCGGGCGGGCCGGGGACCTCGCGGTAATCGGTGTCGGCGCCGCCGCAGCCGGCGGCGCCGGTCGCGAGCACCGCGGCGATGGCGAGAGCTGTGGCGGTACGAGCCGCGCGCACGGGGAAGCGGGTCAGCGGGGCAGCGCGCCCATGCGGCGGCCGCAGGTCGGGCAGTCGTTGAGGTCCTTCTGCGAGGGCTGGTCGCACCAGTTGCAGAAGCGCAGGTTCTCGACCGCCCACGGGAGCTGCGACGTCGAGGGCGGCAGCGGCAGCAGCCTGCCCGTCACCTCCAGCGGCTCGCCGGTCTCCCGGTCTGAGTACTCGCGACCGGGCTCGGCCTCCAGGATCACCTCTCGGCCGGTCGACGGCGTCCGCAGGCGATATCTCTGCCCCGACATCGGGCGTGACCTTAGCAAGCAGGGATTCGGCGCCGGCCGGGCCGGCCCGCGTACCCTCCCGCCCCGTGCGCATCCTGATCTTCCACGGCTACCTGCTCGGCGGGACGGGCTCGAACGTCTACAACGCCGCGCTGGCCGAGGCGCTCGTGCGCGCCGGCCACGAGGTGCACCTGCTCTGCCAGGAGCGCGACCCGCTCGCGCTGGCGTGGGTCGACGCGGAGGGCGACTGGGACGGCGGTGCGCTCGAGCTGCGGGAGCGGCGCCGGCCCGTCCGGGCCACGGTCTATCGGCCCGACATCGCCGGTCTGCTGCCGCTCTACGTGGCCGACCGCTACGAGGGCATCGAGGCGCGGCCGTTCGCCGAGCTGTCCGAGGCCGAGGTCGCCCGCTACCTGGAGCGCAACGTCGCCGCCGTCCGCGAGGTGGCGGAGCGCGTACGGCCCGAGGTGGCGCTGGCCAACCACCTGGTGATGGGGCCGGTGGTGCTCGCGCGCGCCCTCGACGGGCTGGACGTCCCTTACGCGGTCAAGGTCCACGGCAGCGCGCTGGAGTACACCGTCAAGCCCCACCCGCGCTTCAAGCCGTTCGCCGTCGAGGGCCTGGCGGGCGCCGGCGCGGTGCTCGTCGGCTCGCGCCACACCGCGGAGAGCCTGTGGGAGGAGATGGGCGACCCGGAACTGCCCGCCCGCACCCGCCTCGGCCCGCCCGGCGTCGACGTCGGGCGCTTCGTGCCGCGGGCGCCGGCGCAGGCCCGTGCCGGGCTGGAGGCGCTCCGCGACCGGCTGGCCGGGGCGGACGAGGCCGCTTCGCCGCCGAACACCGGAAACCCCGCATTGACGGGGAGCACGGAGGGGGTCGCTTCTCCGGCGGACGCCGTGGAGGGCGCTTCGGCGCAGGTCAGCTCATCCTTCGCGCGCCGGGAGGGGGAGGCGGCGGCGGCGCTGGCGACGGTGGCACCGGGCGACCGGGTGGTGGTGTTCGTCGGCAAGCTGATCGCCTCCAAGGGCGTCGAGCTGCTGCTCGCCGCCTGGCCGCTGGTGCTGTCGCGCGAGCCCTCGGCGCGGCTGGTCGTGGTCGGCTTCGGGGCGTTCCGGGACGGGCTCGAGGAGCTGGCCGGCACACTGGCGCGCGGCGACCTGGACGCCGCGCGCCGGCTTCGCGGCGAGAACGGGCAGGCGCTGCCGTGGCTGGCGGCGTTCCTCGACTCGCTCGACGCGACCGAGGCGGAGGCCTACCGCGCCGCCGCCCGGGCCCTGCCCGACCGGATCGCCTGGACGGGGCGGCTCGACCACGCGGAGCTGGCCGACCTGCTCCCCGCGGCCGAGGCGATGGCCGTGACGAGCACGTTCCCCGAGTCGTTCGGCATGGTCGCCGCCGAGGCGGCCGCGTGCGGCGCGCTGCCGGTCGTCGCGGCGCACTCGGGCCTCGCCGAGGTCGCGCGCACGCTCGCCGAGGCCGTGCCCGAGCCCGCCCGCGCGTGGCTGACCTTCGAGGTCGGCCCCGGCGCGGTGCGCGAGCTGGCCGCGGGCCTCACCGGTTGGTTGGAGGCGCCCGCCGACGTGCGCGGCGCCACCCGCGAGGCGATCGTCGCCGCCACCCGCGTGCGCTACTCGTGGGACGGCGTCGCGCGGACCGTGATCGCCGCCGCCCGCGGCGAGCTGGCCGACCTGCCGGAGCCCTGACCGCCGCCGCCCGTCGTCACCTCCGTCCCGTCCGCGGGGGCCAAGGTGACAAGCTGCGCATCCGGCGCGCCGAGCCGCCACCGGAGCGGTTAGGATTCCGCGCCGATGCGGAGGACGACGGTCCGGGGAATGGCGCTCAGCGCGTGGGCGGCGGGGGCGATGGCCCTCTTGAGCGGCTGCGGTCTGACCGACACCGGCGACAACGTCGTCAACGGCAAGCAGCTCTTCGTCGCCCGCTGCGGCTCCTGCCACATCCTCGAGCGCGCGGGCACCAGAGGCGTCACCGGCCCGAGCCTGGACGCCTCATTCGCGCGCGCCCGCGAGGACGGCTTCGGCCAGAGCACGTTCAAGGGGATCGTGCACGGCCAGATCGGGCAGCCGGCCAACAGCCCCCAGGTCGATCCCGCCACCGGCGAGGTCCTCCCGCTGATGCCGGCCGATCTCGTCACCGGCGCCGACGCCGAGGACGTCGCGGCCTACGTCGCGAGCGCCGTCGCCAGGCCCGGCGAGGACACGGGCGCGCTGGCCCAGGTCGGCGCCGCGCAGGCCGAGGGGACCGCGGAGGCGGAGGACGGCACGCTCGAGATCCCGGCCGATCCGGGCGGCGCGCTGGCGTACGTGTTCGCCGACGCCCTGGCGCAGCCGGGCGCGCTCGACGTCACCTCGCCGAACGAGTCCAGCGTCCCGCACAACATCGCGCTCGAGGGCCAGGGCGTCAACGAGGTGGGCGAGGTGGTCCAGGATGGCGGCGTCTCGGAGATCAGCGCCGACGTGGAGCAGGGCGAGTACCAGTTCTTCTGCACCGTCACCGGCCACCGTGCGGCCGGCATGGAGGGCACGCTCAACGTCGAGCGGTGAGCGGGGCGGGCTCGCGCCGCTCCTGCTCCTCGCCGTGGTCGGAGCCCTGCGCCGCGCCCTGCTCGCCCTGCTCGGAGTCCTGCGCCGCGCGCAGGAAGAAGAAGCACAGGGCGAAGGCCATCACGAGGATGTCGAGCGTGACCATCATGCCGCCGGCCAGCTGCTGGTCGTGCAGGGCGCTCAGGCCGTAGCCGCGGTCGCCCGAGCCGTAGACGCCGGTGTAGACCGGGACGCGGATGAAGACGAACGCCATGCCCAGGAACATCCCGGCCATCCGCGTCCCGACCAGGTAGGGGACCTTCCACAGCTCGCCGGGCACGCGCCGGCGCTTGGGCTCCAGCGCCGACCACCACACCAGCACGCCGATCCCCACGAACGACACGTGCTGCAGCGCGTGGACGGCGGGGTACCGCACCGCCGCCTCGAACGCGAACGAGAAGTGCCAGCCGTAGAGCACCAGCACGTAGACGGGCACGGCCACCAGGGGCCGGCGCAGCACCCGGAACGCCCGGCGCAGCCCGCGCCAGTGCGCCAGCGTCACCAGCGCCGGGCGCGGCAGCAGGAACATCAGCACCGGAAAGCGCGCCCCGGCCAGCAGCAGCGGGGCGCCGAGGTCGGCGATCAGCAGGTGCTGGGCCATGTGCGCCGACAGCAGCTCGTCGCCCAGCGGATCGACCGGGGATACGAGCCCGATCGTCCACAGCGCGATCCCCGCGTGCCAGAACAGCTTCTGGCCGAGCGGCACCGCCACGCCGCGCCCGCGCAGGACCCGCAGCGCCCGCAGGTACAGCAGCTCCGCGACCGCGATGGTGAGCAGGACGGCCGGGTCCAAGGACAGCTCCATCACGGGTATCTTCGCCGAAGGCGCGGAGCTTGCGGAGCGCCTGGCAGGCGAACCTATAGTCCGCGGATCAGCAGCACGAGCCCCACGACGACCGCCGCCACGACCAGCACGCCGAGCAGGAAGCGGAACGCCTCCGCCTCGGAGCGCAGCGGGTTGATCACAGGATGTAGACCGTCACGTAGACGATGACCCACATCACGTCCACGAAGTGCCAGTAGATCCCCGGCACCTCGACGCCGCGGTGCTCGGCCGGCGTGAAGTGCCCGCGGAAGGCACGGATCGTCGCGAACGCGAGCAGGGTGAGCCCGATGAAGACGTGCGCGCCGTGCAGGCCCGTGAGCCCGTAGAAGATCGTCCCCTGCGCATGGTCCTGCGGCGCGAACCCGAGGTGGACGTACTCGTTGATCTGGATGAACAGGAACGTCGCGCCCAGCAGGAACGTCGTGAGGATCCCCGCCTGCAGGCCGAAGCGGTTGGAGTGCTTGGTCGACTCCAGCGCCCAGTGCATCGTCAGCGACGACGAGACCAGGATGCACGTGTTGGTGAGGGCGATCAGCTTCGGCAGCTCGGTGCCCTCGGCCGGCCACTCGGCGCCGCCCACGACCCGGATGAAGAAGTAGGCCGTGAAGAAGGCCCCGAAGATCATGATCTCGCTGATGATGAACAGCAGCATGCCGAGCATCTGCGGCTCGACGCGCGAGGAGCGGTTGGCCTCCGGCGGGCCGTGGTGGTGCTCCTCGTGGGTGTCGTGCGTCGTGCGGCCGGCGGCGATCGAGGCGGCTTCCATATGGGTGGCTAGACCTCCGCGCCCGCCGGCTGGGAGTCCGGCTGGGACTCGATGTGCTCGACCGGCTTGTTCGTCGCGCCCTGCACCCGCTCGACGAGCTTGTCGGCCATCCACTGCGAGCTGCCCTCGGGCAGCGTCGAGATCACGACCTGGGAGATGTGGAAGAACTGGTCGGCGTTCATGGCCGCCGTGTACGGGTCGGGGTCGCCGATCATCCCCGCGGCCACGATGCCGGCGCCGCTCAGGGACTCCAGCAGGCGGCGCAGCCGCATCCGCGCCTGCTCGACGGCGTCGCCGCGGCCCGAGGGCTGCGGGACGACGACGATGAAGCGGTGCGGCCCCTCGGCGGCCAGCGCCTCCAGGCGCTTGGTCAGCTCCGGGCTGGCCGCGGTCTGGTTCGCGAGCACCAGTGTCACATCGAACGGCAGGCCCTCCACCGCCAGGTCCACCACCACGTGCTCGACCGGCAGGCCGGTCTCCTCGCGCAGGCGCTCGGGCAGGTCGCGCCGCAGCCAGCCGGAGGACTCCGACGGCAGCGTCGAGACGATGATCTCGTCGATGCCCTGTTCGGCCATCGCGTCCGTGACCGCGTTCATCGGGTCGCCGTCGCCGACCTCGCCGGTGCCCGTGATGTGCTCCTCGCGCATGAACGCCAGCGCGAGGTCCACGCGCACCTGCGCGCCCTCGCGCACCGCGTCGTCGTAGATCACGTTGCCGTGGCGCGGCTTCGTGAGCGGCACCACGATGTGGAAGCGCACGCCGTCCTCGCGCGCGCTGCGATCGCGGATGGCGTCGAGCAGCTTCTCGCCGCCGATCGTCTCGTTCGCGAGCACCAGCACGGTAGGCATCGGCTAGCGCTCCTCTTCCCGCTCGCCGGCGGCGGTCGCCCCGGCCGGTTGCTTGGGCCGTGCCTCCTCGGCGGGCTTGAAGATGCCGTGCTGGGCCCCCGGCACGCCGTACTCGTAGGGCCCGCCGACCACGGTCGGCACGCGGTCGAAGTTGAAGATCGGCGGGGGAGAGGACACCTGCCACTCCAGTGTCAGCGCCCGCCACGGGTTGGCGGGGGCGCGCGGGCCGCTGCGCCAGCTGGCGACCATGTTGTAGACGAAGATCAGCGTCGAGAGCCCGAGCACGAACGAGGACAGCGAGATCGCCAGGTTCCAGTCCGCGAACCGCTCCGCGTAGTCGGCGACGCGCCGCGGCATGCCCTGTACGCCGATCAGGTGCATCGGCGCGAACGTCGCGTTGAACGCGATGAACGTCATCCAGAAGTGCAGCCGGCCGAGCTTGTCGTCGAACATCCGGCCGGTCATCTTCGGGAACCAGTAGTAGACGCCCGCGAAGATCGTGAACAGCGAGCCGCCGTAGAGCACGTAGTGGATATGGGCGACGATGAAGTAGGTGTC
>Ga0136616_10001553_pt1 | contig 12057 bp, 16 predicted proteins | sample AntDrymUQ2992106_2_FD_106648 | JGI IMG/M metagenome (GOLD analysis project Ga0136616, IMG submission 106648) | Polar desert sand microbial communities from Dry Valleys, Antarctica - metaG UQ299 (21.06) | ecosystem: Environmental > Terrestrial > Soil > Desert | place: Antarctica: Dry Valley...
ACCTTGAACGCGCCGTCCTGCTTCTTCTGGAAGATCTCGTACGCGTGCGGCGCCTCGGCGAGCGGCACGCGATGGGTGGCGAAGCTCTCCACGCCGAGCGGGTCGTCGTCGGCGCTGACCAGCGGCATCAGGTCGTCGATCCAGCGCTTGACGTTGGCCTGGCCCATGCGCACGTTGATCTGCTTGTCGAACATCTGGATCAGCGGCATCGGGCTCACCGCGCCGCCGTAGACGCCCGAGATCGAGACCGTCCCTCCGCGCTGCACGAGCTCGATCGCCAGGTGCAGGGCGCTGAGGCGGTCGATGCCGGCCGTCTCGATGACCTTCCGCGCCGCCGCGTCGGGCAGCAGCCCGGCGAGCCGGTGGGCGAGCTTGCCGATCGGCGCCCCGTGCGCCTCCATCCCGACCGCGTCGATCACCGAGTCGGGCCCGCGACCGCCGGTCCGCTCGCGCACGTACGCAGGCATGTCGGCCTGCTCGCGGAGGTCGATCGCCTCCACGCCGTGGGCGCGAGCGCGCTCCAGGCGCTCGGGCACGAGGTCGATCGCCAGCACCTGCCCGGCGCCGCGGTGCTGGGCGATCCGGCACGCCATCTCGCCGATCGGGCCGAGGCCCAGGACGAGCACGCTGCCGCCGTCCGGGATGTCGGCGTACTCGACGGCCTGCCAGGCGGTAGGCAGCACGTCGGAGAGGTAGACGAAGCGGTCGTCCGGCGGGCCCTCGGGAACCTTGATCGGCCCGAACTGCGCCTGCGGCACGCGCAGGAACTCCGCCTGCCCGCCGGGGACCTGGCCGTAGAGCTTGGTGTAGCCGAGGAAGGCGGCGCCCGTGCCGTACTCGCGCACCTGCGTGGTCTCGCACTGGGACATCAGGCCCTTGTCGCACATGAAGCAGTGGCCGCAGGAGATGTTGAAGGGGACGACGACGCGGTCGCCCGCGACGATGTGGGTGACCTCGGCGCCGACCTCCTCCACGATCCCCATCGGCTCGTGGCCGAGGATGTCGCCCTCGTCGATGTAGGGGCCGAGCACCTCGTAGAGGTGCAGGTCGGAGCCGCAGATGCCGCTGGAGGTGACGCGGACGATCGCGTCGGTCGGGTGCTCGATCGTCGGGTCGGGGACCGTGTCGACGCGGACGTCGTGGTTGCCGTGCCAGGCGACTGCCTTCATGGGGAGATCTCGTTTCGGGTCGCTCTCGAGGTCCGCAGCGCCTACCCAAGCGCAACGGGCCGGAACCGTGCCCGTCCGGGGCGGCTGCGCGCGCTCGCCAGGCTACACCTCGCTAGGTGTATAGTTGTGTGTATGCGGACGAACATCGAGATCGATGACGAGGTCCTGCGTGAGGCGCAGCGGCTGATCGGAACGCGAACGAAGCGTGAGACGGTCGACATGGCGCTGCGCGAGCTGGTCGCGCGGCACCGGCGCATCGGCGTGCTCGACCTGAGGGGGAAGGTTCGCTGGGAGGGCGACCTGGACGAGAGCCGGCGCGGCCGCCCGTGATCGTCGTGGACACGAGCGTCTGGATCGACGTCCTGAACGCGACGTCGACTCGCGCCGCCGACCGTTGCGTCAGCCTGATCGAGGACGGCGAGCCGGTGGCGCTGACCGACGTCGTGCTGACCGAGATCCTCCAGGGATTGCGCTCGGACGAGGAGGCACGACTCGCCGAACGGCAGCTTCGCGCGTTTCCGATCCTCCGGCTCGACGGGCTGGACGACTTCGTCCTCGCCGCCGACCTCTACCGCACGGCGCGTGCCGCCGGCGTGACCATCCGCAAGACGCTCGACTGCCTGATCGCCGCGCCGTGCGTTCGCACCGGTGCGCCGCTGCTGCACGCCGACGCGGACTTCGACCGCCTCGCGGCCTGCACGCCGCTGCGGACCTACGAGCTGGGCTCCGGCCGCTCGTAGGAGGCCGGAGCCGACCGGCCCTACGCGGTCGCGCCCTGGTCGTGGACCCGGTGCGCGCCCTCGGCGAACTCCTCGACGATCTTGGCGCAGAACGCCGGCAGGTCGTCGGGGTTGCGGCTGGAGACCAGGCCCTGGTCGGTGACGACCTCCTCGTCGACCCAGTTGCCGCCGGCGTTGCGGATGTCGGTCTGCAGGCTGGGATAGGACGTGATCGTGCGGCCGCGGACGAGGTCGGCCTCGACGAGCGTCCACGGGCCGTGGCAGATCACCCCGACCGGCTTGCCGGTCTTGAAGAACTCCTGCACGAAGCGGACGGCGTCCGCGTCCTGGCGCAGGTTGTCGGGGTTGAGGACGCCGCCCGGAAGGATCAGCCCGTCGTAGTCGTCGACCGAGGCGGAGGCGACCTCCTTGTCGACCGTGAAGGTGTCGGCCGGGTTGATGTCGCCGTTGACCGCCTGGATCTCGCCGGAGTCGATCGAGAGCAGCTCGGTGTCGGCGCCGGCTGCGGCGACCGCGTCGAGCGGTTGCTCCAACTCGACCTGCTCGACGCCGTCGGCGGCCAGGATCGCGATCTTCTTGCCCTGCAGCTCGTCAGCCATGGATGCTCGTCTCGCTCGAAGGTGGCTTGGTTCCCCCCGGGGCTACCCACTCGGGCCGCGGGGGCATCACGCTCGCGTATCGTCGTGGCGATGGACGTGATCGAGCGGCTCCTGGGCATCGAGGTCTCGGCGCTGTGCGACGCCGACAAGGCCCTGCCGGTCGTGGATCCCGCGCTTCACGCGATGGTCGCCGACGTGCGCATGGCCGGCCCGGCCCTCACCGTCCTGGCGCAGGACGACCACCTGCCGCTGTTCGCCGCGCTCGCCGAGGCCGCCCCCGGCGACGTGCTCGTGATCGCCACGAACGGCGGCCGCGTCGCGGTGCTCGGCGAGCTGTTCGCGACGGAGGCGCGGCGGCGCGGCGTCGCCGGGATCGTGATCGACGGCCTGTGCCGCGACGTCCACGGGCTGCGCCGGCTCGGGCTGCCGGTGTTCGCCCGCGGCACCACCCCGCGCTCCGGCTCGACCGTGGCGCGGACGCCGCTGCGCGCCCCCGTCCACTGCGGCGGCGTCGCGGTGGCGGCCGGCGATGTCGTGTTCGGCGACGACGACGGCGTGGTGATCGCGGCGCCCGAGCGGATCGCGGCGGCGCTGGACGCGGCCGAGGGCATCGCCCGCGCCGAGCGCGCCGTGCTGGCGGCGATCGGGCGCGGCGAGGCGCTGCAGGACCAGACGAGCTACGCGGCGCACGTGGCGCGGCTCGACCGCGGCGAGCCCAGCGCGCTGGCGTTCGAGGTCGACGGATGACCGGCGTGCAGCTGGACTGGTCGCACGCCCTCGCCCGGCGCGCCCAGGCCCGCGGCGGCGGCGAGCTGACCGCGATCCTCGCCGGCAGCCCGCCCGGCGTGCTCTCGATGACCGGCGGCTTCCCGAACCTCGCCACGTTCCCGACGGACGTGCTCGACGAGATCGTCGCCCGGCTGCTGCGCGACGAGCCCGGCGTCGCCCTGCAGTACACGCCCTGCGAGGGCCTGCCTAGCGTGCGCGACTACCTCTTGGACCGCCAGCAGCAGCTCCAGGGCCGCCGCCCCGAGCCCGACGAGCTGATCGTCACCAGCGGCGGCATGGAGTGCATCGCCCTGACGTGCCTGAGCCTGCTCGACCCCGGCGACGCGATCGTCGTCGAGGCACCGACGTACCTCGGCGCACTGACGGCCTTCGCCGGCTTCGAGCCCGCCGTGCACGCGATCCCCATGGACGAGGACGGCATGCGCGTCGACCTGCTCGAGGAGCGGCTGGAGGCCGGGCTGGGTCCCAAGTTCGTCTACGTGATCCCCGAGTACCAGAACCCGACGGGCCGGACGCTGCCGCTCGCGCGGCGCCATGCGCTCGTCGACGCCTGCCGGCGCCACGGCGTGCTGATCTTCGAGGACGTCGCCTACCGCGAGCTGGCCTTCGACGGCAGCGCGCTGCCGTCGCTGTGGTCGCTGGCGCCGGACGTCGTCCTGCAGGCCGGCACGTTCTCGAAGGTGTTCTTCCCCGGCGTGCGGCTCGGGTGGGCCACCGGACCGGCCGACGTCGTCGCCGAGATGGCGGTGGCCAAGCAGACGACCGACCAGTGCGCCGGCGGCCTCGGCCAGCGGATGCTCGAGGCCTACGGTCGCGCGGGCCACTTCGAGCGCGAGCTCCCGCGCGCGCGGGAACTGTACGCCTCCCACTGGCGGGCGATCGAGGCGGCCTTCCGCCGCCACCTGCCGGCGGGCTGCGCCTGGACGGAGCCGGCGGGCGGCTTCCTCACCTGGCTCACCCTGCCCGCGTCGATCGACACGCTCGCGATGCGCCCCGCCGCCACGGCCGCGGGCGTGGCCTACGTCCCGGGGGCGCCGTTCTACGTCGACGGCGAGGGCCGCAGCGAGCTGCGCCTGTCCTTCAGCCACCTGACCGAGCCGGAGCTGGACACCGCGGTCGAGCGGCTGAGCGGGGTCGTCCGGGCGAGCGCCGAGACCGGGTGAGCGTGGAGACCCTCACGCTGGAGGCCTCGGGACTCGCGTTCGACGCACAGGCCGCCGGGCCCGCCGACGGGCGCGTCGTGCTGCTGCTGTACGGCTTCCCGCAGACGGGGCGATCGTGGAGCGCGGTCGCCCGGCGGCTCGCCGAGGCCGGCCACCGCGCCGTGGCGCCCGACCTGCGCGGCTACTCGCCGGGCGCTCGGCCGGAGCGCGTCGAGGCCTACGCGAGCGCAGCGCTGGCCGCCGACGTCGTGGGCTTCGCCGACGCGCTCGGCGCCGAGCGGGTGGACGTCGTCGGCCACGACTGGGGTGCCGCCGTCGCCTGGCAGGCCGCCGCCCGCGCGGCCGACCGCGTGCGCTCGCTGACCGCCGTCTCGATCCCGCACCCGCACGCCTTCGCGGACGCGCTGCGCAGCGACCCCGACCAGCAGCAGCGCTCCACCTACTTCGGGCTCTTCCCCTTGGAGCACCTGGAATCCAGCTGAGATGCGTATTCGCATGTGTTCATGCGAATACGCATGCTAGGGTCGCCTGGTGCCCAAGACCGTACAGATCCGCGACCTCGACGACGACGTCTACGCAGGCCTCGCCCGGCGCGCCGCCGAGGCTGGTGTCAGCGTGCCCGAGCTGCTGCGCGCCGAGGCCGTGCGCTTGGCCGCACGGCCCAGCGTGGAGACGTGGCTGGCGCGCACCTGGCGGCGTTCCTCGCCACTCGGGCGCGCCGAGGTCCTGGCGGCGCTCGACGAGCAGCGCGGCTCGTGGCCCGATGCTGGTGGTTGACGCCTCCTGCCTGTGTGAGGTGTTGATCGGCGGGCTCGGCGCGGAGGCGATCCGGGAGCGACTGGCCGCCGACGGAGACCACGCCGCCCCGCACATCGTGGATGTCGAGGTCTTCGGCGTCGTCCGGCGCGAGCACCTGCGCGGGCGCCTGGACCGCACCGAGGCGACCCAGGCGGTCGACGACCTCGAGGCTTGGCCCGGCGAGCGTTTCGGTCACCGGCTCCTGCTCGCCCGGGCCTGGCAGCTGCAAGACACGGTCCGCGGCTGGGACGCGATGTACGTGGCACTCGCCGAGGCGCTGGACGCGATCCTCGTCACCACCGACCGCCGCCTCGCCGCGGCGACGGGCCCCACGTGCTCGATCGAGGCGGTCGGCCGCGGCGGCTGAGACCCAGGGCGAACGCGGCCCACATCGCCGCCTCCGCGCGGCCCATCTCGCCGGAGAGCGGCGCCGGGGTGCGCCAGCCGCGGTCCTCGCTGGTGGGGGGTCCGCGGAACAGGCCGATCTTCTCCTCGCTCAGCGGCCAGCGCCAGGCGATGCCGTCGGCGTAGGTGTCCAGCAGCAGGTGCACCCACAGCGAGAGCAGGCTGCGCTTGACGAGACCGGCGTGGCGGCTCCCGCGGGCGGCGCCGAAGGCGAGCGCGGTGGGTCCGAACCAGCCGACGAAGCTGTGGCTGACCCAGCGGTGGTGGTCGCGGCGTCTGACCCCCAGCCGGCGAGCGACGGTGCGATCGAGGTCGGGGAGGTTGCCGCAGGCGGCGCACACGGGCGCCTCCCAGAGCGGCGCCGGGCTCACGCTCCAGATGACCAGCGACGCGGCGATGTGGGCCTGCGGGCGGATCCGCCGAGCCTATGAGGTCTCACACCTCCTAACCGTGCTCGGGCTCGCCCCGGTCGTATGCTCCGACCGTGCTCGTCGCACGCCGAACGATCCGCGCCACGGCCGGCTCCCCCGAGCCGGCGCTCAACGGGCCGCCGCGGCCGGCGTTCCTGGCCGCCCCGATCATCGCCGTCGCGATGCTGGTGCTCACGCTCTGGGCCGGCGACAAGTACGGCCTCGGCCTGCGCGATCCCGACGGGATCATCCCGCGCCGGCTCTTCCTGCTGCTGGGCATCGTGATGGTGTTCTGGGCCTTGGACGTGTTCCCGCGCGCGATCCGCGCGGCGTACGGAAGCCCGCGCTCGGTGTTCGCGTGCATCGCCGACGTCGCGCGCGAGCGCTGGTCGCTGCGGCGGATCGGCCTCGTCTTGGGCCTGATCGTCACCTTCTACGTCACCTACCTCTGTTACCGCAACGTCAAGAGCTACCTGCCGCTGGTGCGCCCCGAGCTGTTCGACTCGCAGCTGCTCGAGCTGGAGCGGCGGGCGTTCGGCCAGGACCCCGCGATCTTCCTGCACGACCTGCTGGGCACCGGCATCGCCGCCCACGTACTCTCGACGGTCTACCTGCTGTTCCTGACGTTCGTACCGATCTCGGTCGGCTTCTCGCTGGTGTGGTCGACGAACCTGGCCGGCGGGCTGTGGTGGGTCAGCGTGCTGAGCATCAACTGGGTGCTGGGCACCGTCAGCTACTTCCTGATCCCGTCGATGGGGCCCGTGTTCGCGGCGCCCGAGCTGTTCACGGTGCTGCCGGAGACGGCCACCTCGGGCCTGCAGCAGACGCTCCTGCAGCATCGCGAGGCGTTCCTGCGCAGCCCCGTGGGGAGCGGCGAGCTGCAGAGCATCGCGGCCTTCGCCTCGCTGCACGTCGCGATCGTCTTCAGCGGCGCGCTGGTGGCGCAGCTGCTGCAGATCGCCCGCACGGCGCGGATCGCGCTGTGGGTGTTCTTCGGCCTGACGCTGCTGGCGACGGTCTACTTCGGCTGGCACTACGTCGTCGACGACGTCGCCGGCCTCGCCATCGGCCTGCTGGCCGTCTACGCGGGCGCGCGGCTCACCGGTTGGCGCATCGAATGGAGGGGCGCGCGGCGGGCGGTGCCCGTGACCGGCGCCTCACCCCCGGGCTAGCCTGCGCCCGCGCAGGGTATCTCCGACATCGTGGTCCCGCTCAACGCCGCCAACCTGCTGACCATCGCCCGCGTCGTGCTGGTGCCCGTGATGGTGCTGCTGGTCGTCTCCGACGACGCCGGCTCGCTGCCCGCGGCGGCGGCGGTGTTCGGCATCGCGGCACTGACCGATGCGGCCGACGGGCACGTCGCGCGCGCGCGCGACACGATCACCACGTTCGGGCGGCTGATGGACCCGCTCGCCGACAAGCTGCTGGTCGGCGCGGCGCTCGCCTCGCTCGTCGCGGTCGACCGCCTGGCGCTGTGGATCGCCGCCGTCATCGTCCTGCGTGACGTCGGCGTGAGCGGGCTGCGCTGGTACGCCGGCACGCGCGGGATCGTGATCGCCGTCAGCTCGCTCGGCAAGGCCAAGACCGGGGCGCAGATGACCGCGCTCCCGCTGCTGATGCTGGTCCCGACCCCCACCGCCGCGTGGGTCGACGCGGTGATGCTGGCCGTCGCGGCCGTCACCGTCGTCTCCGGCCTCCAGTACGCCCTCACCTACGCACGCCGCGCCGCCGACGCGCCGGTCGGCGTCGTTCCGGCGGCCGAGTGGTGAGCGGGACCCTGAGCGCCCCTCCGGCGCCGGCCACGCGGCGCCTGCGCCGGCTCGGACCGCCGGCGCCGCAGGCGAGCGGGCACCTGCACCTGCTCGTGAACCCCCGGGCCAGCGGGCTGCGCGACGGCGACTACGCCGCGGTCACGGCGCTGCTGCGGGAGCGCTTCTCGCTGACCGTGTCCCACACGCAGGCTCCCGGGCACGCCACCGAGCTGGCCCGCGAGGCCGCCGAGGCGGGCTCCGACCTCGTGGCGGTCCTCGGCGGCGACGGGACCGTGAGCCAGGCCGCGGGCGGGCTCGTGGGCTCGCCGACGCCGATGACCTGCCTGCCGTCCGGGTGCACGAACGTGTTCGCGCGCTCGATCGGCACGCCGCGGACGCCCGCCGCCGCCGCCCGGCGGCTCGTCGCCGCCGCCGCGACCGGCCCGCCGGCCCCGCGCGCCGTGGACGTCGGGACCGTCAACGACCGGCACTTCCTCTACACCTCCGGCGTCGGCTTCACCGCGAGCATGGCCGCCACCGCCGACCACGCGCCCGAGCGCAAGGCGCGGCTCGGCCAGCTGCACTTCATCGGCGCCGCGACCTCCGAGATCGCCGGGCGCTACCTGCGCCAGCCGCCGCGGATGCGGGTGCAGGCCGGTGGGCACTGCGCCGACGCGCTCACCGTGATCGTGCAGAACGCCCGCGCGCTCACCTACTTCGGGGCGCACGAGATGCGGCTCTGCGAGGGCGCCGGGCTCGACACGGGGGCGATCTCGCTCACGCTGCTGCGGCGCGCGTGGCCGCGCGACCTCGCCGCGATCGTGCTGCGGCTGCTCTCCCGCCGGGCCGGCGCGGTGAGCGCGCACGCTCAGGTCGAGGGCCTCGTCGACCTGACCGCCGCGACGATCACGCCCGTCGACGGCGGCACGCTCCCCGTCGACGCCGACGGCGAGTACCTCGGCGAGCACGCGCGCGTCGTCTACGGCGTCAAGCCGGCGGCGCTGCAGGTCATCGCCTAAGCCCGGAGGCGGCGACCGAGAGCACGGGCGGCAGGTGCGTCGCGACGTCGAACCAGCTCGCCCCCGCGTCGCCCGATCCGAACACGCCGCCCGAGGTCGCGCCGAAGTACAGCTCGAGCCCGCTCCCCTCGCCGGTCCAGTCGAACGCCTCGCGCAGGACGGTGAGGTAGGCGTCCTCCGGCGGGAGGCCGTCGCCGCGCGGCGCCCAGCTGGCGCCGCCGTCGCGGGTCTCGTAGACGCGCACGCGGCCGTCTGGGGTCACGCGGTCCATGTCGGCGACGAGCGGGATCAGGTACGCGCTGTCGGCGTCGGCGGGGTCGATGGCGAGCGGGAAGCCGAAGTCCGACGGGAGCCCTGCCGCGACGTCGGTCCAGCGCTCCCCCGCGTCGTCGGAGCGGTAGACGCCGCCGTGGAACTGCATGAACATCCGCTCCGGCCGGGTCGGTGCGCGGTGGATCCGGTGCACGCAGAGGGCGATCTCGTCGTCCTCCGGGGTGTCCTCGGGCAGGTAGCGCGGGACCAGCCCCTCGTTGCCCCGGCGCCAGGTCGCGCCGCCGTCGTCGGTCAGCCACACCCCGGCCGCGGAGATCGCCACCGCGAGCCGGTCCGGCTCCCCCGGCCAGGTCACGATCGAGTGCAGGCACATCCCGCCGCCGCCCGGCTGCCACTTCGCCCGCGTGGGGTGCTCCCACAGCCCGCGGTTGAGCTCGAACGTGGCGCCGCCGTCACGGCTCTCGAACAGCACCCCCGGGTCGCCGCCGGCGTAGACCGTGCCCTCGGCCTCGCCGGTGGCGAGGACCCAGATCCGCTCGAGCGCCGCGTCGCCGCCCTCGGGCAGCGCGATGCCGTCCGCCTGCTCCCACTCGCCGGCCGGATCGTCGGTGGAGAAGACCTTGGGCCCGTAGAACGGCGACGTGACCGCGGCCAGCAGGCGGCCGGAGCGCGGGTCGCGCAGGGCGTACTCGACCGGCTCGCCCGCGAACGCGCGCGCGCTGACGGCGAACGCCGAGCCCGGCTCGCCCTCGAGCACGAACAGGCCCTTGCGCGTGCCCACCAGCAGCTCGGTCACGGTCGCGCGCCTCCGGAGATCGCCGGCAGGACGTCGACCCGGTCCTCGCCGCCGACGCGCGTGTCCTGGGCGCCCAGCTCACCGTTGACGAACACGTTGATGTGCCGGCGCAGCGCCCCGCGCTCGTCGAGGATCCAGCCGCTCGCCGCCGGGTGCCGCTGCTCGAGCGCCTGCAGCAGCTCGCCGACCGTGCCGCCCTCGAGCGCGTGCTCGGAGCGGTTGCCGGCCAGGCGCTTGAGGGGCTCGCGGAGGCACACGCGCGGCATGGCGGGATCTTAGGCGAGCGCGCGGGCCAGATGGGTGATTCCACGGTGCGGAGTCGTGGAATCACCCATCTAGGGGGCGGATCGGCACCTTCGCGCTGTAGCGGTCGCGGCCGTGGGCGTTGGTCGCCTCCGCCCAGACGACTCCCTCGACCGCGGCCAGCGCGCCTCCCGACTCTCCGCAGCGCGTCCGTGCCGCGGCGCGGAGGTCGCTGCGGCGGCGCAGCTCGCCCGGTACGCGCGTGCCCGCGCGCACGCGCACGCGGGCGACCTGCGAGGGCGGCTCGTGGCGGACGAGGCCGATCTCACGCGTGCCGCCGTCGGCGGCGCAGCGCAGCTGGAGGTCGGCGCTGACGCGGATGCGGGCCATGCCGCCCGGGTCGCGGCCGATCGCGACGGCGACGAGGCGGCGCCGGTCCAGGCGCAGCTCGGCCTCGGCCGGGCTCGGGTCCTCGCGCGGCACCACGACGCGCCGTTCGACGGCGACGCGCGGCGCACGGCGCGTGATGCGCAGCGCCTGGCGCCAGGGCTCGCGATCCGGATGGGTGGCCTCGACCACGTAGCGGTTCGCGCCTGGCTGCAGGTGCTCGATCGTGAACGCGAAGGCCGCGCCGCGGCGACGAGCGATCGCGCTCTGCTCGCGCGTGGCGCCGTCGAGCAGGCGGACCTCGCTCGAAGCGGGCCGCACGGTGCCGCGCAGCACGAAGCGCTCACCGCGCGTGATCGCGACGGCGCCCGCTCCCGCCCCGTGGCCGGTGGCGGTGCCCGCGTCGGGCGGCCCCGCCTGCGGGCGCTCCAGCTCGAGCACGGCGCCGACCGGCGCCGCGGGCCGGGGCGGCGACTCGGGGTCGGAGCCGAGGCAGCCGCCGAGCAGGACGGCCGCGGCCGGCAGCACGAGGAGGCGGCGCATGCCCGCAAGGCTAGGCGCGTTGCCACGGGGCCGGAAATAGCGCTCGCACAGTTCTCATAAGCTCCGTGCATGACGTTCGATCCGCGTCTGCTGCGCTCGTTCGTCGTGCTCGCCGACGAGCTGCACTTCGGCCGCGCCGCGGAGCGCCTGCACGTCAGCCAGCCGGCCCTGAGCCAGCAGGTCAAGCGGCTCGAGGCCCAGGTCGGCTTCGCCCTGTTCGCGCGCACGCGCCGCAGCGTCGAGCTCACCGAGGCGGGCGCCGCGATGCTCGCTCCCGCTCGCGCCGCCGTGGAGGCGACCCGCGCCGCCGAGGACGTCGCGCGCACCCATGCGCGCGGCGAGCAGGGCGAGCTGGCGCTCGGCTTGTCGCCCGGCGTGCACTACCTCGCGCAACGGCTGCTGGCGGCGTTCGCGCACGAGCGCCCCGGCGTCCGCGTGCGCGCACGCCAGGACGGCACGGGAGCGTTGGTCCGCCAGATCGCCGCCGGCGAGCTCGAGCTTGCGCTCGGCAGTTGTGCGGAGCCGCTGGCAGGCGTGACGGTCGAGCCACTGCTCGAGGAGCCGGTGGTCGTGGCGGTCGCCGCCTCGCATCCACTGTCGAAGCGAGCAGCCGTGGCGCTCGACGACCTCTCCGATCAGCGGTTCGCGCTCGTGGACCCGGCCGACGGAGCGGGCTACAACCGCGCGGTCCACCGACTCTGCCGCCGAGCCGGCTTCGAGCCGAGCGCCGGCACCGACGCGCACGGCCCGATGGCCTGGGAGACCGCGGTGCGCGCGGGCGGCTGCGTCGGCCTCACCACCCGCTCAGCCGCCGTCTCCAGCGCCCGCGACGTGCAGCTGCTCGCGCTCGAGCCTCCGGCACGCCTCCCCGCCCAGCTGCTGCTGCCCGCCGCGCCGGCCGCGGCACTCCGGCCGGCCGCACGGGCGTTCGCCGCCCTCGCCCGAGCTGCGTCCGCCGGCGAGCGGGTCTAG
>Ga0136616_10001556_pt1 | contig 12043 bp, 13 predicted proteins | sample AntDrymUQ2992106_2_FD_106648 | JGI IMG/M metagenome (GOLD analysis project Ga0136616, IMG submission 106648) | Polar desert sand microbial communities from Dry Valleys, Antarctica - metaG UQ299 (21.06) | ecosystem: Environmental > Terrestrial > Soil > Desert | place: Antarctica: Dry Valley...
ACGGGCAGCGGCTCTTCGGGTGTTCGAAGCCAGAGGTCACCGCCAGCCCCAAACGTGTCCGAAGCGCGAGGCGCCCGTCGTCTAATCGGACATGGCAGCGGAGGGATGGGTCCGGGCGTCCTGTCGTGTGACCTCAGCGCCTAGCTCACGGATCCAGGAAGCGTCGCGGTCGTCGTCGGCCGCGTCCGCGACCGCCATCCCCAGAGGCGGGCCGCCTCGTAGACGAAGGTGCTGCCGACTTCCTTGGCTCGCCAAACGCGGCGGGCGAGGTGGAATGCGACGCTGATCGCGCGACCGTCGGGTGTTTCGCGTCGGAAGACGCGCCCGCCGACCCGACTGATCTTGCGACCAAACCCTCGACCCCTCTGGGCCGACGCTTTCGACGGCCGGCGAGGATGCAGGGATGCTTCCGAGAATTCTCGCGCCGACAGAAAGCGTTCCTGCTGCGAATCGTGAGCCGGTCTTACCCGTCTGCGTTCACTTTGTCGCCGAGGGCAACAAGGCGGTCGTAGTAGTAGCGGGCCAGAGCGGTCTCGCACTCTGGATCGAGTTCGCCAAATTGGGGTGCCTCGAAGACGTCCTCCTTGGTTGCGGCGAGCGAGATCGTGAAAGTGTCGAGATCGAACTGCCTGGCCGCGCAGACGTGGACGCCGTGCGTCTGCTTCCGCCCGAACAACGATCCCCGGCCCGTCTCGACGAGGATGCAGGTTCGCCCCAGGTTCACGCCTCGGACGCTGCCAATTCGTTCGCCGTTCCGATCGACCACCTCGAAGCCGTTCATGGCGCTGCTGAACTCCAACACCTTTGGCTGGGGCGTGTGGCTCGGTCTTATTGAGTCAGCCATCGGATCCTCCTTGTCCGCGGTAACTATCGACCCGCGACCACGCACGCGGTACGCGTCGCGCGTTCAGTCGTTGTAGATCGGATTTTGCTAACCACGCATCCGCCTCCGTGCGCGCGCTCGCCCACAGCGTGCTGCGCCGGGCTCGCGGCGTCTATGGGGGCGGCACCCCATCTCACCGCACACGTGAGCCGCTGCCGAAGAAGGCGGCTGCCAGGTCTAACCTCCGAAACGCGGAGCAGCCCCATAGCGGGAGCCGCGAGTGGGCGGCGATCGATGCGACGACGGCGAAGGAGGTCTGAAGTCGCAACGATCGTTGTGCGCAGTCACGACTCGCCATGAGCAAGCGAGGCGTTGCGCGTCGCAAGTGCTCTCTCATTTCACACAAGATGGAGTCTGGGCCGTATGGCGGTGCTCTATGGGGCCGGCGAAGCTGCCCCGGTGAGCGAACAGCAAGGGTCCGAACGAGAGCCGACCGAACCCGGCTCTGTCGCGGCTAGCTGGACGATGGCGCTGTGGGCCGGTGTCGCATTTCTTGGAGCGCTCCTCGTAACGCTCCATCTCTTGCCTAAGATTCTCGCCGGCGTGTAACGCGTCCCCGCGCTCCGGGCCGCCTATCGGGGCCCGCCGGTCTCGCGCCGACCCCGCGCGGCGTTGCGACCTGCTCGTGCTGGACGTCGCTGCCGGGCATGAGCGCAACGGAAGTCCACAGGCGACTGCGTGCGAGCGGACGTGGGAGGTCGATCGCGTGTTCGGGCTCGCCTGGGGGCCGACGACTACGTAGCCTGTCCGTTTCGACCCCTGAGCTCGTCAGCCGGGTTTGAACCGTCTGCGGCAACGGAAGCTCGACCGGAGGAGGCTTTGCGGCGCTGCGCGAAATCGGCGGAGGCCGCAGCGACTTTGCTCGGGAAGAGGTGCTCGCCGACGGTGAGTCCTTCAATCGGGTCCCACGGCGATTCCGTTTGACTGCGCTGTTCGCGGAGCAGCCCGAGCGCGTGTAGAGCCGCCGGCAGATGAAGTGCATAGCTGCAGGAGCTGACAACCGGGCGGCCACCCGGCGCTGAACGCGGCACGCGTCGAAGAGGACGGAGGCCTTCGGGCGGTCTGGCGAGGATGATTCGGCGCGGGGCCGGCATGGATGTCCCGCGACCGTCCTCGCGTGGCGGTTCTATCGTGCGCGCCTCATGCCTGACTCTCTCCTCTCCCAAAGCTAGCGATGGACATCGGTTTCTCGGAAGCCCTGCTCGTTCTTGGGCTGCTGCTGGCGGTCGCGGCCGGCCTCTCCGGCTGGCTGCACGGGACTGTCCTCTCGATCTCTGTGCTGTCCGTCGTCGCGGGCGTGGTCCTCTCCCACGCGGGCGTCATCTCCGTGACTCCCGGCGCGACGATCGTCGTCCTCACCGTCGAGCTTGCGCTTATCCTGACACTCTTCTCTGACGGTCTCTTCGTCGAGCGCGAGCTCTTGCAGCAGGAATGGCACGCGCCTGCCCGCGCGCTCGTGTTCGCGATGCCGCTCACGCTGCTGCTGCTTGCGCTGTGCGCCAAGCTTCTCTTTCCGACGCTCAGCTGGGCAGAGGCCTTCCTGCTGGCCGCCGTCCTCTCGCCCACGGATCCTGTCGTGACATCGGCGATCGTGACGGCCACTCGGGTTCCGCGCCTCATCCGCCACACGCTCAACCTCGAGTCCGGCCTCAACGACGGACTTGCGCTGCCCTTCGTCCTTTTCTTCCTGGTGCTCGCGACGGATTCGGGGAACGCGGGAGGCGAGGCTGCCCGCCTACTCGGTGAGGCGCTCGCCGGAGGCGCGATCGGCATCGCCCTCGCATGGCTCGGCGGCCGGATCCTCGCGTATCTACCCGGCGGCGGGATCACAAGCCCGTACGAGGGCGTCTACGCGCTCGGGCTCGCGTTCGCCGCTTTCGGCCTCGCGGAGGCGACGTACGGCAACGGGCTGATCGCCGTCTTTGTCGCCGGTATTGCGCTCGCCGTCGCGCGGCACGAGATTCCGGAGGCGTTCAGCCACTTCAACGAGAGCGTCAGCGCGACCTTTCAGGTGATCACGTTTGTCGTCTTCGGCGCGCTGATCGTCGCGACGGGCTGGGACGGCAACACCTTCGCGCTGCTCGCCTTCATCGCCTTCGCGCTCCTCGTCGCGCGGCCTGCAGCCGTGTTCGTCTCGTTCCTCGGTATCGGCTTGCCCCGCTCGCACAAGCTGTTCATCGCGTGGTTCGGCCCGAAGGGCGTCGCCTCGATGCTCTTCGCGCTGCTCGTCCTCAACTCCACCGATCCCCACCGCTCGCTCGTCTTCGACGTCGCCTCCTTCACCGTGCTCGCGTCGATCCTCGCTCACGGCCTGACCGACACGGTAGGGGCAAACTGGATCGAGCGACGGCTCGGAGGCTCAGCTGGCGGCGATCAGGACCGCGTAGGAGAGAGCGTAGAGGCCGATGAGCACGAAGGCACTCCAGCGGTCGTGTCGCCGCCGCGCCGTTAGCACCGCCCCGACCAGCGCGACTGCGACGAGCGCGTAGACGCTGCCGACGATCGCGAGCCGCGGCGTCACCTCGGCGGGTGCGACGAGCGGGCCGGCACCAATCGAGAGCGTCGAGTCGACCAGGGAACTGCCGAGCACGTCGCCCAGCGCGATCGCCGGCGCGCCGCGCAGCAGCGCCGTCGTGTCGACGACGATCTCCGGCGCGGAGGTTCCGAGCGACGCCCCGAAGAAGGCGATCAGGAACTCCGGAACCCCGGCGAGCTCGGCGAGCTGCACGAGCGCGCGAACCGCAAGCGTTGCGCCGAGGCCGACGACTGCAAGGCAGCCAAGGATGATCCCGCCCTGGGCAAGTCGGCTCGTGTTGCGGACCGTCGGTGGATTTTCGGCGACCTCTCCGGGCAACGCTCTCACCAGAATGTAGGTAAACGCACCCCAGGCGAGGATCAGCGCCGCCCCTTCCCAGCGCCCGAGCCAGCCGTCGCCGACGAACGCCGTGGTCAGGCCGAGGCCGGCGATCGTGAGGACGCTGACGAGCCCGACCTGGCGGCGGTCGATGGCGAGCACCCCGGCGATCAGCGGGAAGAGGCCGAGCACGAGCGTGTACTGCGTCAGCGCGGAGCCGACGGAGTCGCCGACGTTGACGTCGCCCTCTCCCTGAAGGTGGGCCGCGATCGAGTTCGCGATCTCCGGGAGGTCGGTTCCGATCGAGACGAGGGCGACCCCGACGATGAAGGGCGGCGCGCCGAGCGCAGCAGCAAGAGCCCTGGTGTAGCGAACGGCGAACTCGCTCGCGACGAGCGCGACCGCAAGGCCGCCGACGAGAATCAGAATCTGTAGGGCGATCTGCATCGAGCTCGCACAGCCGGCGGTGAACGGAACCGCCGACTCTGCGAACCCCGCGCGCGAGCGCGAAGGCGGATCTTAGCCGCAGGATAGAGTCGCGGCGGTGAGCGTGCTCGCGGCCACGATCTTCCTCGCGGCACTGGCGGTGATCGCCTTCGAGTGGGTGCACAGGACGAAGGTCGCGCTCGTGGGTGCCGGCCTCATGGTGGTCGTGGGCGTCCTCGACGAGGATCACGCCGTCGAGGCGGTGGACTGGAGCACGCTCGGGCTGCTGACGGGGATGATGATCCTCGTCGGCCTGACCGAGCGGACGGGCATCTTCACCTACCTCGCGCTGCGGGTCGCGCAGGTCTCCGACGGACGACCGCTGCGGCTCGTCTTCCTGCTCGCGGCAATCACCGGCCTCCTCTCGGCCTTCCTCGACAACCTGACCGCGATCCTGCTCATCGTCCCGATCACGCTGCTCCTCGCCGACGTGCTCGGTGTCTCCGCGATCCCGCTCGTCCTGATCGAGGTGATCGCGAGCAACATCGGGGGCACGGCGACGCTGATCGGCGATCCCCCGAACATCATGATCGGGACGCACGTCCCCGAGCTGACGTTCCTCGACTTCATCGTCAACCTCGCGCCTGTCGCACTGTTCACGCTCGCCGTTGTGACGACCGTCCTCTACTTCGTCTTCCGCTCGCGCCTCGCGATCGCGCCGGAGCACGCAGCCGGGATCGCGCGTCTCGATCCTGCGCGCGATCTCCGCGAGAGTCGATACGTCAAGCGCTCCGTCGCCGTGCTCGTCGGAACGATCGTGGTGTTCTTCCTCCACTCGGCACTCCACATCGAGCCCGCAGTTGTCGCGCTCGCCGGCGCGACCGTCCTGCTCTTAGTCGCGGCCGACGACGTCGAGGACGCGCTCGAGCGGGTGGAGTGGTCGACCATCTTCTTCTTCATCGGCCTCTTCGTCATGGTCGGGGGACTGGAGGAACGTGGCATCGTCGCGAACGTGGCCGATCTTCTCGGTGACGTGACCGGAGGCTCGCGCACGGCCGAGGCGCTGACCATCCTGTGGGGCGGGGCAGCCGGATCAGCGCTCGTCGACAACATCCCCTTCACGGCCGCGATGATCCCGGTCGTGGATCAGCTCGCCGAGGGCCGCGAGTTCGACGACGCCAACTGGTGGGCGCTCGCGCTCGGAGCCTGCTTCGGCGGCAACGCGACGATGATCGCGGCCGCCGCAAACGTCGCGGCGACGGGAGTGCTCGAGCGCAGCGGGCAGGCCATCTCGTTCGGCCGCTTCCTGGCGGCCGGGCTACCTGTGACACTCCTCTCCCTCTCGATCGCGACCGTCTACCTCCTCTTCTTCCAACTGTAGGAAGCGACGTCGTGCCGACCCTGCGTGAAACGAGCCTCGTGAAAGTCTCCGTCGAGCCCGGCGCCACGTTCCTCGACGCCGCCCGCGCTCTCTTCGAGGCGAGGATCTCCGCCATTGCCGTCGTCGGCAGTGAGGGACGGGTCGTGGGCTTGTTCACCGACGACGACCTCCTGCGCGGGCTCTTTCCCGGCTACCTCGGCGAGCTTCGACACACGGCCTTCCTGCACGCCGAGCTCGACGTGCTCACCGCCCGCCTGGGGCAAGTGGCCGACGAGCCGGTGCAGCGCCACATGCGGCCCGCCATGGCCGTCGACATCGACACGAGCGCCATCCACGTCGCCGAGCGGTTCCTCCACTGCGCCTGGGGAGCCCTCGCGGTAGTCCAAAACGGCGCCTTCGTCGGCATGGTCGAGCAAGTCAGGTTCGTGGAGGCCCTGATGCGGCGCCTCTCGCTCCACTCACCGTGACGGCCGTCCTCGAACCATGATGAAGCGCTGTCCGAGAAGCGCCCGGTCACATGCATCGGTTGGCGAGGCGCGGACGAAGAAGCGCGTGGTGTGCCGGTTCGCTGGAGCCGCGACGGAGCCTTCGAGTCGAGCAGCGCGTGTTCTGCGCGGCGAGAGCCTCACGTGCAAGCAAGAGGCTCCGGCTTCCAGGCCGCCGCTACTCGGCCTCGCTGCCGTCGGCATCGCGCGAAGAATGCCCGGCAGCCTGCCATTCAGCCCGATAGAAGACGTCGAGTGCCGCGCGGACGACTCCCGCCGCCGGCGTCGCGAGCAGCAGTCCCGGCAGGCCCGCCAACGTCCCGCCGGCAACAGCCACGATGAGAATCACGACGGCGGGGAGACGCACGTACCGACCCTCGACGTGCGGATTCAGCACGGAGCTCTCGAGCTGCTGTGCGACCACCATGATCACGAGCACCACGAGCGCGAGCTTCCAGCTCTCGAAGAGCGCGACGACGATTGCCGGGATGGCAGCGAGCAGAGGACCGATAAGCGGCACGAAGTTCAAGAGCCCGCCAAGCGTCCCGAGGAGGATCGACTCGTTGAGCCCGATAAGCGTGAACGCGACGGTGTAGCTGATGCCGATGAGCAGCGACGCGATCAGACGGGCACGGAGGTACCCCGCCAGAACGTCGCTCACCTGTCGGCCGAATCGTGTCCAGCGCTCCCGCTCGGCGGGCGGGAACCACGCGGCGGCACCGGCAGCGAGTGACGGCCCGCTCAGCAGCAGGTAGAAGCCGAGCACGAGGCCGAAGACGATCGTGACCAGCGAGCTGAATACCCCGCCGACCAGGGTCGCCACCTGTCCAAGCGCATCAAGCGCGACCTGGTCGGACCGCGCGACGAGCGTATGCACGGCCTCTCGCACACGCGGGTCGGCGTTCTCGCCCGCGAGGTCGGTTTCGAGCACCAACTCCTCCAGACGCCGTGCGTACTCGGGCGCCTGAAGTGAGAGGTTCCGCGCCTGCAGGTACACGCGCGGGGCTGCCGCTGCGATGAAGAAGCCTAGGGCACCGAGCAGAAGCGCATAGGAGAGCGCCACGCCGAGGAGGCGGGGCGCCCCGCGGCGCTCGAGCCGATCGACGAGCGGCGCGAAGAGGTAATAGACGGCCCCCGCAACGACTCCTGCCAGCACCAGGGATGGGATCGCGCGGGCGACGAGGAGGAGCGCAAGAACAGCAAGGGCGAGCACGACGAGCGGCGTCGCAAGAGACCACCGTGCGAAGCCGGGCGCCCTCACCGCAACGCAATCACGAACTGAGGGAGGCCTGCGAGGGGCACCGCGACGAGAAGACGGCAGCGCCACGAGCGTCGAGAATCAGCTGCGCGCCCCGTACGCGCACCCAGCGGTCGGCAGGCTCGCCCCTGCGTCAGAGCGCGGGCTCCGCGGGCGGCTCCGCCTCCGGCGCGAGCGCACGAAGGAGCGGGGGCGCGGCGAGTGTCGTCAAGACAGACATCGCGACGATGACTGCAAACAGGTCGTCGCCGATCACTTCGGCGGTCCGGCCGATCCCGGCAACGATGATCCCGACCTCGCCGCGAGGAACCATCGCGACGCCCACGAAAGCGGCGTCACGTCGACCGAGACTGCGGGCGCCGACCCATGCGCCGGCGAACTTCGTCACGAACGCGAGCACCGTCACTGCCGCGAGCATGGCGAGCGCGCGCGCATCCGCCAACGCGCCGAGGTGGATCTCGATCCCGATGAAGGCGAAGAAAAACGGCGGGAAGAACGCGTAGAGCGGCGCCACTTCGTCCTCGATCGGGTGGTGCGCGGTCGTCTCCGACACCATCAGGCCGGCGAGAAACGCTCCGATGATCGCAGCGAGGCCGATCTCGGCGGCGAACGCGGCGAGACCAAGGCACAGGATGACCGCCGGGAGGAACGGCGACTCCGCGAACCGCGGGCGCGACAGCAAGCCTGGCCACGTCCGCAGGAGACGGGTCCCGCCAATCGCGAGAAGCCCGACGAAGCCGAGCGCGAGCACGACGACGACGGCGATCGACGTCACGTCAACGCCGCCGCTCGCCGAGACGCCGACGGCGACCGCAAGGAGGATCATCGCGAGGATGTCATCCACGACGGCGGCTCCGAGGATCGTCCTGCTCGCGCGAGTCCCGAGAACGCCGAGGTCGATCAGGACGGCGGAGGTGATGCCGACACTCGTCGCGACGAGCGCGGCCCCGATGAAGACGCTGGCCGCGAAACCCTCGTCGATCGCGTACCCGAATCCGAGCCCGCCCGCGAGCGGAACGACGACGCCGAGGACGCCGACCAGCAGTGCGGTTCGACCGACCGCGGTGAGCTCCTCCAGCCGCGTCTCGAGTCCCACCCAGAAGAGCAGGAACACGACACCGAGCTCAGCGAACACCTCGAGCGCCTCGGACGGCTCGACGAAGCCCAGAACCGAAGGCCCGACAAGCATTCCCGCGAGGATCTCGCCCACGAGCGCCGGCTGCTTCAGCCGCTTGAACACCTCGTCGCCGACCTTGGCGGCGAGGAGGACGACGAAGAGGTCGACGAGGATCGATGCCGCTCCGGTCGCGGCGGCCAGGGACAGTTGCGGCACCCGACCGCGTCTACCCGAACCACGCGCTTTGCAACCCGTTTCTCGCACGGAGCCCGCGGGAATGTGCAGTTCCATGTGCCGTGCACTCGCGCTCGTCGGGTGATCCGTTCAATGGTCGCCGCGGTCCTCGCGTTCCCCGCCGTACGGGCACGGCGCTGAGCTGGCGTGGCGTCGGTCGTCGCGCGCTTGCGGCGCGCTCTCCGCATCGCAGCCGTCGTCGCGATCGCATTCGCGATCGTCGCTCTCCTGACGTTCATCGCCTTCGCGCGCGAGGCCGAGCGGTACACCGCGGGGCTTGCCCCGGAGCAGTTCCACCGTACGCTCGACCGCGACCTGCTCGCTGACTACGCGGGGGTGTTCGGCGTCGCCCACAATTCCGGTGACAGCATCGAGGCCGCCGCCGAGGCGATCCGACACGGTGCGGACGTGATCGAGATCGACGTCGTCTCGATCGGCGACGAGCTGTACGCCGGCCACGACTCCCCGCTCCCGCTTCTCGGTAAGCGGTTCTTCCGGGGTCCGAAGCTGATCGAGGTCTGGGACGAGGCGCGAGCTGCCGACGCGGTCAAGCTCGACCTGAAGGAGTCGTCGAAACGGTATCTCGCGTTGGTCTTCGCGTTTCTCCGCCGGCACCGCGCGCACGACGTCGTCGTCGCTTCCCGTGACCTCGCCTCGCTGCGCGGGCTCCGCGAGCGGGCGCCGTGGGCCGTGCGCCTCTTGAGCGTGCCGAACGAACAGGGCCTCGACGCACTCGAGCACGACGACGACCTGCAGCAGCTGATCGACGGCGTGACTGTGCGAGAGAGCCTCGTGACCGCCGATCGCGCCGCCTGGTTGCAGCGGCGCGACCTGATCGTCCTCGCGTGGACCGTCAACGAGTCGGAGCGTCTCAACGAGCTCGTGCGGGCTGGCGTCGACGCAGTCACGACCGACAACCTCGCGATCATGGAGCTCCTCGGCGGCCAGCAGAGGGACGAAGCGACGCTTACCCGGCGTAGCCGCCGGGAACAGCAGGCCTCGTGAACAAGACGGCGTCAAGCCGACTTCCCCTCTCGACGCCGCGACTCGTGACGCTCGCGGTCGCGCTACTGCTGCTCGCGCTGTTCGTAGCCGAGAATTTCGAGGTGGTCGAGGTCAGGCTGCTCGTCACCGAGCGGCGCACGCGGCTGGCCTGGGCCTTGCTGATCGCGGCCGCGCTCGGCTTCGTCTGCGGCATGACAGCCGAGAAGCTCCGGCGGCGGCATCCGCCCGCTCCACCCGGAACGCTGAAGGCGCCGACGAGCGAAGCCGGGAAGCCGAGAGCGCGCCGCTTCTGAATGGTCCTGTGCTGAGAGCAGGATGGGTGCGCGCCCGCACACGATCTGGGGGCCAGACTGGATCGCGGCGGCGCAGGCGCGCGGGCAAGCTCGACGTCCGGGCAAACCAGACACCAGGGAGAGACGATGAATCTGTTGACCATCGAGACCGAGGCAAACGTCACGCGGGAAGAGGCTGCGGCGCGCCTCCGCGAGGTCGCGGACGCGCTCGCTTCGAGCAACGTGATCGAGCTCGAGCACGAGGGCAAGGCGCTCATCGTTCGCGTGCCTGACCGTGTGGAGCTCGAGATCGAGCTCGAGCTCGAGGATGGCGTGACCGAGTTCGAGATCTCGCTTGCCTGGTAGCGGGGCCTTTCGCGCAGGCGCCCGGCTACGCGGCCCGAAGCGACCATGCAGTCTCATTCGCACGTCCAACAAGGGCGAAGTCAAGATCGGGACGAAAGCAACGCGCGGCTCTGATGCTCTGCGCTCCGTGACAAGCGACGTCGGGCCGAACTCAGATCCGGTCAGGTGAGAGAATGGAGGCCGCAGTTGCCGCGTGAGGCTCGCAGCCCAAGGCTCGTCTTACCGCCGTGTGGCCGGAAGAAGTTCCCCGGTTCGCGGCAGGCTTGGCGGTACCGTTCGGAGGGCAAGAACAACGCGTGACCGGGGGACGAACCAGCGGCCGCGCTGACGAGCGGCTCGGGCAGGAGCAGCTTCCGCTCGCCTGGCGGATCTTCCTCGTCAATGCGGCGGTCTTCGCCGGGGGCATCGTGGTGCTCGCCATCTCGCCGGCAACCGTGAGCAGCCCGATCGAGCTGGCCGAGCTGCTCGTACTCGCGGTGGGCTTGAGCGCGATCCTCCTCGCCAACCTCTTCCTCGTTCGCCGCTCGCTTGCACCGCTCGACCGACTCAGAACTCTGATGCGCGGAGTCGATCTGCTCCAGCCGGGTGACCGCGCCGTGCTGTCGGGCCCCCCGGAGGTGTACGAGCTGGCTAGCGTCTTCAACGAGATGCTTGCTCGCCTCGAGCAGGAGCGGCACGAGAGCGGACGGCAGGCGCTCGAGGCTCAGGAGGCAGAACGGAAGCACGTCGCGCAGGAGCTGCACGACGAGGTAGGCCAGTCGGTGACAGCGGTCATGCTGCAGCTCGGGCGCCTCACTCGGCAGCTTCCGCCCGAGCTCCACGGAGATTTGCGTGAGGCCCAGGAAGCGACGCGAGCATGCCTCGACGACGTTCGCCGGATCGCTCGCCGATTACGCCCTGAGGCGCTCGACGACCTCGGCCTCGCGCCGGCTCTGATCGCGCTCAGCTCGGCTTTCGCCGAGCGGACGGGGCTGCGAGTCAAGAAGCGCCTGACGAACGACCTCCCTCAGCTGTCTCCTGAAGCCGAGCTCGCGGTGTTCCGCGTCGCTCAGGAAAGCCTGACCAATTTCGCTCGACATTCCGGGTCATCGCTCGTCGAGCTCCAGCTCGAGCGGGTGGAGGGGGGTCTCCTGCTGCGCGTTCGCGACTATGGGCGCGGGCTGAACGGCGAGCGCCGGGCGGGCGGCATTCGCGGCATGCGCGAGCGGGCCCTGCTCATAGGCGCTGATCTCTCGGTCGAGTCGCACCCTGACGGCGGCGTCGAGGTTCGGCTGCTCGTGCCGGCAATGGAGAGACGATGACGATACCGCTGAAGACTCGAATCCTGCTCGCCGACGACCACGCTGTCGTTCGCCGCGGGCTCAAACTCGTCCTCGACGGAGAACCCGACCTGGAGGTGGCATCCGAGGCCGGTGACGGCGCCGAGGCGGTCGACCGCGGCCTGCACGACGACGTCCACCTCGCCGTCCTCGACGTCACGATGCCGCGCATGACCGGGATACAGGTCGCGCGCGAGCTGTCGCGCCGCCGTCCCGAGCTCCGGATTCTGATCCTGTCGATGCACGACAACGAGCAGTACTTCTTCGAGGCGCTCAAGGCCGGGGCGTCGGGCTACGTCCTGAAGTCGGCGGCCGACCGCGATCTCGTCGAGGCGTGCCGGGCGACGATGCGCGGCGAGCCGTTTCTGTACCCGGCAGCCGTAACCGCCTTGATCCGCGACCACCTCGAGCGGGCCAGGGAGGGAGACGGCCCTATCGACGTG
>Ga0136616_10001557_pt1 | contig 12037 bp, 11 predicted proteins | sample AntDrymUQ2992106_2_FD_106648 | JGI IMG/M metagenome (GOLD analysis project Ga0136616, IMG submission 106648) | Polar desert sand microbial communities from Dry Valleys, Antarctica - metaG UQ299 (21.06) | ecosystem: Environmental > Terrestrial > Soil > Desert | place: Antarctica: Dry Valley...
CAAGCATCTGGGCCGCAAGGACCGCCGCATTCTTGGCGCCGTCTATGGCCACCGCCGCAACCGGGACCCCCGGCGGCATCTGCACGCACGAGTAAAGCGCAGCCGCCCCGCTCAACGACTCGTCGTACAACGGGACCCCGATCACGGGCAGGACCGTGTAGGCAGCGAGGACTCCAGGAAGATGCGCAGACATCCCGGCGCCCGCGATGAGAACCCCGAGCCCGCGCTCCTCCGCCGTCCTCGAGTAGTCCGCCACCCGGCGAGGCTGGCGGTGCGCCGACATGACCTCGCTCTCATAGGCCACGCCGAAGCCGTCGAGCACCTTCTCCGCCGCGCGCATCCTGTCCCTGTCCGACTCGCTGCCCATGACGATGCCGACCAAGGCGGCCATCACGACTCCCTCATGACGGTTCGCCGCTGCTGCGGGTCCTGCTCGGCCGCCTCCGTCGCCCCGAGGGCCGGATGGGCGCGCCTCGAACGAAGCAGCGACTCGTCTTCGGAAGGCTGCAACCCGATGTCGGAGCGCATGTAGCTTCCCTCGAAATGAATGCAGCCTGCGGCCTCATAAGCGAGGGCGCGCGCGCCTTCGAACGAAGGCCCTAGCGCGCTCACCGAAAGGACACGGCCCCCCGAGGTCACGAGCTCGCCGTCGTCGACGGCGGTGCCGGCGTGGAAGACCTCGACGCCGGGCACGGCGGCTGCATCACCCACACCCTCTATGACCACTCCGCCGGCAGACGGCCCTGGATAGCCGGCGGACGCGATCACGACGTCGACGCAAGCCTCCTCGCGCCACGCAGGCTCCATCCCGGCGAGATCTCCATCGGCGCAAGCAAGACACAGCTCGCCGAAATCGCCCGCCAGCCGCGGAAGCAGTGCTTGTGTCTCCGGGTCGCCGAGGCGGGCGTTGAACTCAAGGACCTGGGTGCCTTCGTCGTTCAGGATGAGCCCCGCGTAGATGGCGCCCGCATAGACGATGCCATCGTCGGCGAGGCTGCGAACGACGGGTTCGATGATCTCAGTGGCCGCTGCAGCAGCGAGGTCGCCGGGGCACGATGGAACCGGGCTATAGGAGCCCATGCCTCCCGTGTTCGGCCCGCGGTCGCCGTCGAGCGCGCGCTTGTAGTCCTGCGCAGGATCGCAGGGAATCACAACTCGCCCGTCGGTGAATGCAATCAAAGACACCTCTTGTCCCACGAGATAGCTCTCTATGATGATCTTCGTTCCCGCTTCGCCAAAGGCCCTGCGGACCACGCGCTCCTCGATTGCATCGATAGCCTTGTCCCTGTGCTCGGTTACAACCACACCTTTTCCGGCGGCGACCCCGTCGGCCTTGACGACATAAGGAGGGCCAAGCTCGTCCATGAAAGCTATGGCGGGCTCCACTTCGGCGAAGGTGCGCGCGCGGGCGCTCGGGACACCCGCCCTTGCCATCACCTCTTTGGCCCACGACTTCGAGCCCTCGAGCCGCGCAGCCCGGGCGCTCGGGCCAAAGACCTTGAGCCCCGCTTGCCTCAGGTCATCGCCTACGCCCGCGATAAGGGGGGCCTCGGGCCCGATCACAACGAGCTCCGCCTTGATATGGCCGGCAAGCTCGAGCAACGCCTCGGGATCGGTTGCGCTCACGTCGGTGCAGGATGCTAGCTGTCCGATGCCGGGATTCCCGGGCGCTGCGATGAGATCGGAGACCACCTTCGAGCGGGACAACGCCCATGCCATTGCGCTCTCGCGACCTCCCGAGCCAAGCAGCAGAGTCCTCACACCGGCATCTCGACCATCTGGTCGCGTCCAGGGCCCACGGACACTTGCGACACCGGCGCGCCGACTAATCCTTCGATAAGCTCGAGGTAGCTTCTGGCTTGCTTGGGGAGGTCATCCGGGTCGCGCACCGACGTCAAGTCCTCGCTCCAGCCCGGCAACTCTTCAAAGACCGGCCGGCATTTGTTGAAGATGGTCTGGTTCGGCGGGAGTTCCTCGTATCGCCGCCCCTCATACTCATATGCAACACAGACCTTGATCGAAGAAAAGCTGGACAAGACGTCGAGTTTGGTGACCACCAGCTCCGTAAGCGTATTGAGACGCGACGCATAGCGCGCCGCAACGGCGTCGAACCAGCCGCAGCGCCGCCTCCTTCCCGTCGTCGTGCCGTACTCGGCTCCCTCCTCGACCAGGACCTCGGCGTCGGCCGGATCCGCCTCGGACGGAAACGGGCCTGAGCCGACGCGCGTGCAATAAGCCTTGGCCACTCCGATGATGCGCTCGATGTCGCGCGGGCCGACCCCGGCTCCGGCACAGGCCCCACCGGCGATGGGGTTCGACGACGTGACAAAAGGATAGGTCCCATGATCGAGGTCAAGCATCGCCGCCTGCGCACCCTCGAACAACACCGTCTTGCCCGCGTCAAGCGCGCGCTGCACGTGAAGCGCAGTGTCGGCAATGAGCGGCGCTAGACGAGCGCCAAATGTCCGGTACTGGTCCTGTATCTCGTCCATCTCCAGAGGAAGTCGTCCATAAACGCGCGTTAGCAGCAAGTTCTTTTCCTTGAGGGCAACTTCGAGCTTGGCGGCAAATATCTTCGGCAACAACAAGTCTTGCACACGCAGCCCTATGCGCGTGGCTTTGTCGGCATAAGCGGGACCGATGCCGCGCTTGGTCGTGCCGAGGCGATTCTTGCCGAGCCACCGTTCGGTGACGCGGTCGAGCTCGAGGTGATAGGGCATGATCAGATGGGCATTGCCGGACAAAAGCAGGCGCGAGACATCGATTCCCCGGGCTTCGAGGGTATCTATCTCTTCGATAAGTACCTGCGGATCGACGACCACGCCGGGCCCGATGACCGGGGTGCAGTGCTCGTACAAGACGCCGGTGGGAACGAGGTGCAGAGCATATCTCTCGCCCCCCACCACGATCGTGTGCCCTGCGTTGTTGCCGCCCTGGTAGCGCACGACGGTGTCGGTGTGTCCGGCAAGGAGATCAGTCACCTTTCCCTTGCCTTCGTCTCCCCACTGGATGCCGACGAGAGCGATGCCCGGCATCAGCGCCGCGGCTCAGAGAGCATCAGCGTTCTATCCGAAAGCTGATGCGGACGTGGGTGAGATACTCGGTGATCCGTCCGTCCTCGACGCTGCACGAGGTGTCGAGGACATCCATCCCCGTGATGCCTCGAATCGTGCTCGAAGCCTCGGCGAGCGCGCGGTTAGCGGCGTCGCGCCACGACTCCGACGAGACACCCACGAGCTCGATGGTCTTGATCACGGCCACGGGCAATCCCTCCCCCGCTTGGCGCCACTCAACGATGACAGCCAGGAGTCTACTTAGCCTCGCGGGCCCCCACCGATCACGCCTGGCAGAGCGCTCCTTTGCCGTTGGCCGGAGCACGGGCTTGCGGTGCTTAGTTTCCTCCCGCAGGCTGCCGAATAACCCTACGTAGGATCGCCAAGCAAGGGGGAAGAGATGACCGCAGAAGCAGCGTCACAGTCACCCGAGGAGCAACCTTTCGAGCGCGACGGCAGCTGGTGGTTCCGGCGCGACGGTGAGCTTCTTACCTACGACGAGAGCTCGAGTCAATGGGTCCCCGCCCCCGAAGGCACCCACATGGAGCCCGAGGACGCCCCCTCCGAGGCCCAAACGGCCGGCCACGCGGGCCCCGCCCTCGCTCCCCCTGAGGCATCAAAGGGGCCCATGGAGCCCGAAGTCCCAGCCGGAGAGGGAGGCGAGCCGGTGGCTCAGTTCGGTTCCTTCTGGCGCTGCTCCACCTGCAGCGCAGTCAACGGCTCGGCGGCGTCGTCCTGCAGGATGTGCTTCCGCGCCAGGCCCTGAGCACGGCCCCCAAGATCTGAGATTCGATCTGGGTCGCTCTACCTGAGACCTGCGGAGCGGGCGATCGGGCCTCCCACTCCGGGGAGCCAGAGGTCCACCCCGAAGGCGGCGGCCCCCATGACCGCCACCCAGACCAGAGCTCCGACCGCGAACACGGCCTGAGTTACGCCGGGGGTGATCGCCGAGCCGAGGTACAGGCATGCCGGCCACAGCGCTCCGAGGAGCACCGCCTGCAGCCCGTGCAGTCGGACGCGCGCGCTGCGGCCTCGAAGAAAGGCGACGAGACCGCTGACGGGAAGCAGGACATAGGCAAGGGCGGCCATTGAGGCATCAGATTAATGCCAGCCCCCGTCTGGTGCGCTGCCCGGCCCAGTAAATCGGGAGCGGCCCCCGCGGGTAAGGATGGATGCATGGCCAATCGACTCGCCGCCGAGACCAGCCCCTATCTCCTTCAACACAAGGACAACCCCGTCGACTGGTACCCGTGGGGAGACGATGCCCTCGAGCTGGCGCGCTCCGAGGACAGGCCGATCCTGTTGTCGATCGGGTATGCAGCGTGCCACTGGTGCCATGTCATGGAGCACGAGTCGTTCGAGGACCACGACACTGCAGCACTCATGAACGAGCACTTCGTGTGCATCAAGGTCGACCGGGAGGAGCGGCCCGATCTCGACGCCATCTACATGGAAGCTGTTCAGGCCATGACGGGCCAGGGGGGCTGGCCGATGACGATGTTTCTGACACCGCAAGGCGCGCCGTTCTACGGAGGCACCTACTTCCCGCCTATGGACCGCGGCCAGATGCCTTCGTTTCGCCGGGTCCTGACCGCGGTCGCAGGCTGGTGGAAGGATCAACGCGCCGAGCTCAACGAGCGCGGGGCGGCCCTCGTGGGACAGATGAACGCGCTGGTGCGGATGCAGCCTTCGACCGAGCCGATCGGTGACGCCATCCTCGCGACGGCTTTCGAGAGACTGAGATCGGCCTTCGATCCCAATTTCGGGGGCTTCGGCGGTGCGCCCAAGTTTCCCCAGCCGATGACCATCGACCTCCTCATGCGCCTAGCGTCGGGCGGTCACACGCCCGCATCGGACATGGCCGCCACGACTTTGGATGCCATGGCCGCAGGCGGCATGTTCGATCAGCTCGGCGGCGGCTTCAGCCGTTACTCGGTCGACGCTCACTGGATCGTGCCGCACTTCGAAAAGATGCTCTACGACAACGCCCAGCTGCTCCGAACCTACGCTCGCTCGTGGCAGGCGAAGCGGTCTGAGCGCCACCGCGCCGTAGCAGAGGCCACGGCACGCTGGATGCTCACCGAGATGCGCGACCCGGCCGGAGGCTTCTGGTCGTCGCTCGACGCCGATTCGGAGGGCGAAGAGGGCAAGTTCTACGTATGGTCGCTCGACGAGGTGAGCGATGCCGCCGGCGATGATGCAGGAGTTGCCGTTGCCCACTTCGGACTTACGGCAGAGGGCAACTTCGAGGGCGTCAACATCCCGGTCTTCGCCGGGGGAGGGGACCCGGCAGCGGTCGAACGGGCGCGCCGCTCGCTACTCGAAAAAAGGAGCCTGAGAACTCGCCCGGCCACCGACGCAAAGGTGCTCACCGCCTGGAACGGCCTTGCCGCCTCTGCGCTGGCAGAGGCCGGGGGCGCCCTCGGTCATCCGGAGTGGGCGCGCGCGGCTGAGGAGGCGATGCGCTTCGTGCTTGCGAGGCTGCGCGTCGATGGACGCCTTATGCGCTCTTACCGGGATCTCGAAGGCGAGCGGGGGGCCTCGGTCAGACATCTCGGCTACTGCGAAGACTATGCGTTCGTGCTCGAGGCGTGCTTGTCGCTCTACGAAGCCACCGGCCAAATCGAATGGCTTGCAGAGGCGCGCTGGACCGCCGACGAGGCCGTGCGTCTGTTCCTCGACCGTGACGGGGGTGGTTTCTTTACAACGGGATCAGACGCTCCGCAGCTCGTGACACGCTCGAAGGACTTCATCGACAACGCCGTGCCCTCGGCCAACTCGGTGATGGCCCTTGAGCTGCAACGACTTGCGACCTTCACAGGCGACCGCTCTTACGAGGAGCACGCGCTTGCGATCGTCCGGCTCATGCTCGATGCCACGGTCAGGTCCCCGATGGCGTTCGGCCATCTGCTCGGCGCGGTTGACTTCTACCTCAGCACGCCGGCAGAGATCGTGATCCTAGGTGAGCTTCAGCAACCCGACACCATGGCGCTGCTGACGGAGGTTCACGACCGCTTCATGCCCAACAAAATCGTGATCGTTGCCGCCGAGCCGACCGGGGAGATACCCCTGCTCGAGGGCCGGTCAAAGCTCGGCGGCAGGGCGACTGCCTACGTCTGCCGCAACGGAACCTGTAAGGCCCCCGTCAGCTCCCGCGCGGCGCTGGCCGCCCAGCTCACAGCACCGTGACCACGCCGTCAGGTGAGCCGTCCGGGCCCCGCGGCGTGCGCGTCAATCGCTCGCTCACGATCCCGGAAGGCGAGCTCGAGCTGAGGTTCTCGCCGTCGGGGGGGCCTGGAGGTCAGCATGCGAACAAGGTCGCGACCCGCGCCGAGCTCACGTGGAACATCGCCGGCTCGAACGCCCTCGATGAGGATCGCCGCGCCCGGTTGCTTGCCAGGCTTGCGCCGCGCCTCGACGCCTCGGGTGCACTGCGCATCACAAGCGACACGCACCGCTCGCAGCTCCGCAATCGCAAAGACGTGCTCGACCGGCTTGCTCGAATCGTGGCCGAAGGGCTCAGGGCCGAAAGGAAGCGAACCAAGACCACACCAACCAGGGCATCCAAAGAGAAGCGGCTGCGCGCCAAGAGGAAGCGGCGCGAAGTCAAGGACCTTCGCAGACAGCCGGACGGAGAATAAGCCGCGGCCCTGCCGCCGTCCGTCCCCATCACGCGCGCGCGGGGGACACCGGCGCATGGCTCGAAATGACGGCCTCAGCGAGAGGCATGAGGCACGCCTTCAGTCGCGAGTTGGAGCAGTCGTTCTGCGGTGCGCTCCCACGACCACGCCGTGCGCGCCACTTCGGCGACGCCGGCGCTCAGCTCTGCGCGCTCCCCCGGTTGGAGCGACAAGATTCCGTCGATCGCCCGCGCGAGATCCTCGATGGGGTCGGCGGGATCGAAGCTCAAGAGCCCGGGGCGGCCGAGGTGCTCCTCAAGCGTCACGCCCACCTCACCGATGCCCGAATGCCTTGGCACGACCGGAAGCACCGCGCAGGCAGCCGCCTCGGCGGCGACCATTCCGAATGCCTCGGGCACGATAGACGGCACGACGAGCACGTCCCATCCGGCAAGGACGGGTGCAAGTGCATCGTGCTCGAGCCGTCCCGGCCACTCGACGTCGATCCCGCCCGCTCGTTCGTAAAAGCCGTCGTCATCGCCCCTGCGCTCCAGGAATCGGAGGAGATGCTCGAGCGGGTGCCCATCCCCGCGGCGTACGATCTCGGTCACCATCCTGCGGTCACCTCCGTGCAGCGCGTCCCACAGCCGTCTGAGCTCCTCGGCGTAGCCGCCGAAGCCGACGACGACGCCCTCGAGATCCTGTGGTGCGGTCCTGCATAGCGCTGCAAGGAAGTGGTGCACGCCCTTCGCAACGATGAGCTTGCCGACGTAGCCGATCTTCGCTGCCTGGCCCTGCGAACGGTCGCTGGGCTTGAACAGTTCGATATCACAGCCCGGGCTGACCACTGCGGACTTGTCGATCCAACCGGGCACAACCCTGCCGGCGGCCTCGACCATGTAACGGCTGCCGCCAACCACCGCTATTGCGGCGGAGAGGCCCTCGGTTGCGTAGCGCAGGTACCTGTCCTGGAGCCTCACCGCGTACTCAAGCCCGCTTCCGTGCAGCTTCGCGACATAGCTCTTGCCGGTCGCGGCGCACGCCTGCTTGGCGATATAAGGCCCCATGACCTCGTGGCCGGTGATGATGGCGTCGGGATCGAAGTCCTCGATGGCCGTGACGAGGGCCGTGATGTTCACATTGGTGTAGGCGTCAAGCTCAACCTCTGAGAGATCGACGAAGAGCTTGGTCGTGAATCCCTCGTAGAAATCGTAGACGAACACGGGCAGCATCCCGCGGATCGAAGGGCGCACCACGCGACACCGTCCCGGCCCCCGCACAGCACCCGTTGGGCTCGTCGCATAGGAGCGGTTGGAGCCTTCGAAATCGCCTGCACCGTCAACGAAGTCGAAACCGGCCGCATCTCGATCCTGGCAAAGGAGCAAAACATCGTGGCCCATGGCGCGCCACCGCTTTGCGATGTTGGCCGTGTACAGGTTGGAGCCGGTCCCGGACAACAGATAGCCATGCCACAACAACACCTTCACCTCCGATACCCTACGTGGCGCCGACTTACGGGGCCACAAGACAAAACGGCGCCGGTCTGCCGATGTCATGACTCCGCCCTGGTGCGGGCAAGGGCGCGCCTCGCACCACTAAACTCGCCCGGTGCCACTCGACAACGCGCTGCGCTACGCGCTTCGCAACTTCTCGACGTTGTTCCTCGTTGCCGCCCTTGTCACCGTTCCCCTTCAGCTTGCTTACAGCTTCGTTTACAGAGATGTCGTCGCGGTCGGTGAGCTCCACGAGTTCATCGCAGAGCTCCCCCAAGGACGGAAGGTTGCAAATGTGGGCCGGGGCCGCCTCGAAGAGTCTCGCGACGTCTGGCTCGGCCTCGCACTCCTCGAGCTTGTTCTCGTCCCGCTCGGCATCAGGGCAACGGCCCGAGTCGTGGCCGTCGACGCCGCAGGTGGCCTCCCCGGCGTTCTCGACGCCTGGGGGCACGCCCTGTCCCCGCGGCGCGGGCCGTGGCCGCCGTGGCCCTGGGCGGGGGCCGGGCGCCTTGGCGCCATCGCCGGCGGGTTCTTGATCGCAGTTGCCGTCGGCTGGCTCACCCAGACCATCGGCTTGATTCTGGCCGAGCTCTTCGGCGTAGCGCGACCATGGATCTGGGCGGGCCTCACGCACGGGGTCGCCCTCGCCGCCGGGGCCCCGTGGGCGCTCGTCGTCTTCGTCTCTTCTGCTTACAAACCGTCATCAACCGAGCGCGGATGGTCCTCTTCGCCCCAGGATGTGCCATAGTTGGAAGGAACTTCCTGACAACTGGGGTGGAAGAGGGGGAATCGTGGACAAGCTCGAGGCAACCGAGGCGGCGCGGCTTGCGCCAAGGGGCGAGACCTGGCGCACCGTGGCCGACGGCCACAAGAAGAGCGTGCGCGCCATCCAGGAGCGCGCCCGCCAGAAGAGGCTGCGCTATCTCCTCTACACCAACCTCGTGATCCTTGCCTACCTCGGCAAGCGCCTGCTCGAGGGGCACCCGGTCGCCTTCGGCCTCCCACACCTGGGGGCCGACGCGATGCTGTGGCTGTTCCCGGTGATCTTGATAGTGATGATGGGCGGGGTTCTCCTTCTCCCCCTCGCAAGCGGGCGCTCCCCTCACATCAAGTTCAGCCCTGAGGAGATCGGGATCGGCTTCGCCGACGTGAGGGGAATCGACAACGTGCTCGAGGAAGTGACTCGCACGCTGCAAATCTTCCTCACCTACAAGAGCTTCAGGGACGAGCTCGGCGGGAACCCCAGGCGCGGCATCCTCTTCGAGGGGCGGCCGGGGACGGGCAAGACGCATCTCGCCAAAGCGATGGCCGCCGAAGCAGGGGTGCCTTTCTTTTTCGTGTCGGCCCCCGCGTTTCCGAGCATGTGGCACGGGATGACGGCGATGAAGATACGCCGCTTCTTCAAGACGCTAAAGAAAGCCGCGCGCAAGCACGGGGGTGCAATCGGGTTCATCGAGGAGATCGATGCGGTCGGCGCCTCCCGCGGGGGTGGGGTCGACGCCAGCACCGAGTACGGCGGTGGGGCTTCCTCGGTGCTGCGCATGGTCAGCCCAGGCTCTGAGGGAATGGTGAATGAGCTGCTCGTGCAGCTGCAGTCATTCGACTCGCCCCTCCTTGGCGGACGGATCAGGAACTGGTTCGTCGACATCGCCAACCTGCTAATGCGGCCCGAGCATCGCTTCAAGAAGTCGCCTCCCGACTACAGCAACGTTCTGATCGTCGGCGCCACCAACAGGGCCGAGGCTTTGGACGCAGCGCTTCTCCGTCCCGGCCGCTTCGATCGCACCCTGTACTTCGATCTCCCGTCGCGCAGCGGGCGCCGGGAGCTGATCGACTACTTCCTCACCCGGCGCGCCCACACCGCCGAGATGGACCGTGAGGATCTGCGCGAGGAGCTCGCCTCCATGACCCTCGGCTATTCACCGGCGATGCTCGAGCATGTTCTCGACGAAGCCCTCGTGTGGTCGATCCGCGACGGGCGCCGAGCGCTCACCTGGCGTGACGTGCAGCAGGCGCGTTTGTCGGAGGAGATCGGTCTCGCGCAGCCTGTTGCCTATACCGAGAGGGAGCGGCGGCTCATCGCCACTCACGAGGCAGGCCACGCCACGGCTGCCTATCTGTGCGCCAAAGAGCGCAAGCTCGAGGTCCTTTCGATCATCAAACGGCGGCAGGCACTTGGGCTGCTTGCACACTCCGACCTCGAAGAGCGCTTCACGAAGACGAAGTCTGAGCTCGAGTCGACGCTCAAGGTCGCCCTTGCCGGCATGGCCGCCGAGGAGATCTTCTTTGGCGAGTCCGGCACAGGGCCCTCGTCGGACCTGGCCGCGGCCACGGCGCTCGTCGCCCAGATGGTTGGGCTTTACGGCATGGGCGACTCTCTCGTCTCGTATGACGCGGTCAACAACGGCGGACACTCGGCACCGAACATCGTCGCCAAGGTGCTCAGCACCGATGCGGGCAAGAATGAGGTCGACGGAATCCTCAAGAGTCATAAGGATCAGATCGCCTATCTCATCGAGATCAACCGGCATCTCGTTGAGGCGTTGAGGGATGCTCTCATCGATCATGAAGAGCTGCTCGGGGACGAGATCCTTTCGGTGCTGAGGAAGGCCGGGGCGGCGCACCCGAACCGCCACCCCGTTACGGCCGGCGCTTAGAGCCCTCCAAAGAGATCGTCTTCTATGCGATCCGGGTTCGGGAGCGGGTCTACAAGCGTGTAGTCCTCCCACGGATAAACCTTCTTCTGCAGTTCGTCGGGGATCGCGAACCAGAACCCGTCGGGGTCGATCTGGGTTGCATGTGCAAGCAGTGCCTTGTTGCGCAGCTCGATGTAATCGTGAACGTTTATCTGCGTGGTGATGTTCGGCTCGGTGAATCCGCTCTTGGTCCACTCCTCCATTCGCTCGGCAAAGGGGCTGACCATGCCCTCGGCCAGCGCCGCCTCGTGAAGAGCCGAGATCCGGCGCATGGTGAACGACGCGAAGTGATAAAGCTTCGAAGGGCGCCACGGCGAGCCGGCGCCTGGATGCTTTTCGGGATCCCCGGCTTGGTGGAATGCGAGGTCGCCGAGCTCGTTCACGCGCAGATGATCCGGATGGGGATACCCCGGGGAGTCGTCGTAGCCGATGACGATCTCCGGCCTCTCGGCTCGGATGATCTCGACGATGCGCGCGGTTGCCTCGACAGGGTCGGCGTTGCAGAAAGCCTCGGGCCTGTTGTTGGCGTCCGAGTCCGGCATCCCAGAGTCCCTGTAGCCCAGCATGTAGACCCTCGCGACACCAAGGATGTCACAGGCCGTCTCGAGCTCCGCCTTTCTGATCTCGGTCATGCGCTCCTTGATTCCAGGACGATCCATACGGGGATTGATGACGTCGCCCTCCTCTCCCCCCGTCGCACAGACAAGCACAACCCTGCAGCCCTCGTCTGAGTAGCGCGCCATGGTGGCCGCCCCCTTGGAAGACTCGTCGTCGGGATGGGCATGCAGAATGAGGATGCAGCGTTGTTTGTCGATCATCGCTTGTAGGCTAACGCCCATGTCCGAGGCAGGAACGCGCCGCCATTCGACACGCGCCGGCGAACCGCGCGCTGCGTCCGACTACTTTGACAGAGCCCGCTCGATCGCCTCCGTTGCGCTGATTATGGCCGCCATCGCCGCGATCGCGGGCTCACTGCTCGACTGGGTCACGATCGTGCCCCCGCCCGGGCTGCGGCCGGGGGCCGACTTCGGCGGCGCGCCGGTTGAGGCCCCCGTGGTCACCCTGCCCTTCTCCGGACTCGAAGCGGGTGATGGCCGCTGGGTCATCGGGGCCGGAGTCGTTCTGCTCGTCGCCGCGATCCTCCTCGTACTGCGCCAGCGGAGCTTCTATGCGTG
>Ga0136616_10001558_pt1 | contig 12034 bp, 8 predicted proteins | sample AntDrymUQ2992106_2_FD_106648 | JGI IMG/M metagenome (GOLD analysis project Ga0136616, IMG submission 106648) | Polar desert sand microbial communities from Dry Valleys, Antarctica - metaG UQ299 (21.06) | ecosystem: Environmental > Terrestrial > Soil > Desert | place: Antarctica: Dry Valley...
GCAGTTCTTCGCGGTGGCGGATCAGGTGAATCCGGTCATGAAGGTGGTGCTCCGCGACATTCTCCAGTAGCTTGCTCGCAAACTGCTCGACGGGCTCATACGCGACGATCCGCTGCGCGGCGAGTCCCCTGTCGATCGCCTCGACCAACAGGTGGCCATCACCAGCACCGTAGTCCAGCACGGTGGTCGGCTCAGCCTCGATGAGCGCATCAACCGCGGTGCGAAAGCGAACTTCATGGGGGTAGCGGACGACGAAGTACGGGCTGGAGTAGGTCTGCTCCTCATAGTTGGTGGGTAGACGCCGCTGGAAGAACTTCATCTCGGGAATCGTAGGACTCCTTAGGTGCAGCGGATCACGGAATCCGAAGCGATCAGGTGGGTTCCGGGTGTCGGGTCAGCGCCTCTTCTACCCACCCAACGGTGAGAGGATATCTTGCGCCGGACGGCTTGAAGCCCTCGGCGAGGTACACCCAGACCCGGTTCGCGAGCCCTTCGAGATGACCGGCCTCTGCATCCACCGTGGTCGGCATGACCGGACCGAAGGTAGCCGACGGCTCCTCGTGGCGCGGGCGCCGGGCGCGGGCCTGTCAGGATGCCGCGCGAGCCGTGCCGCGCCCACTGAGGATCCAGCTCTGGAGCATCTATTACGACCCTGTGCCCACCGGCATTGGGCCGATCAGCACAGTCTGGGCTCGAGCGATGCGCGACCGCGGACACGACGTCCATGTCGTCACCGCGCACCCCCACTATCCGGCGCCCGACTGGGGCACGAGCCGGCGCCCTTATCGAGAGGATCGCGACGGCATCCCGGTTCTGAGGCTGCCGCTGGCCGTCGGACGGGCCACGGCCGCCCGGCGCCTTCTCCAAGAGCTGAGCTTCGCGGCGAGCCAGACCATGGCGATCCCGGCGCTCGGCACCCCCGACGTGGTGGTCGCGGTGTCGCCCTCGTTTCCGGCGCTCGCTCCGGCCATGGTCAACGCGGCGCTGCGCCGGCGCCCATGGGTCCTCTGGCTTCAGGACATCCTCCCCGACGGAGCAGTGTCGACCGGCCTCCTCGAGCCGGGGCGAGCACTCGACGCCGCTCGCCGGCTCGAGCTCGTCGCTTACCGATCCGCCGATCGAGTCGTGGTGATCTCGGACGCCTTTGCCCAGAACCTCCGGGCGAAGGGTGTGCCCGACGACAAGATCGCGCGCATCTACAACCCGTCGACGCGCGAGGCTAGTCCTTCGGCCTCGGCCGAGCGCGCGGCGGACGGAATCCCGCGCGTGCTCAGCATGGGGAACATCGGGCTCTCACAGGACCTTCCGGAGTACGTCCGTCGGTTCCAGGAGTCGACCCGCCTCGAGGGGAAGGGGGCTCGTCTCGTCATCGCCGGGCATGGTGTGGCCGCCGAAGAGGTACGCGCGTCGATCCGTAGCGAGCGGGTGGAGATGCTCGGACTCGTATCAGACGAGCGGCTCGAGGAGGAGCTACGCGCGGCGACGTTGGCCGTGGTCACCCAGCGCCCGGGACTCGCCGAGTTCAACCTTCCCTCGAAGCTGATGAACTTCATGGCCTACGGCATTCCCGTCGTCGCCGCCGTGGAGCCGCGCTCGGAGGTGGCGCGGCTCGTCGAGTCGTCAGGGGCCGGCTGGGTGACCGACAGCGCTCGGCCCGAACGGTTCCCGGAGCAAATCGCTCAGGCCTTGGCGGATCGGGGAGAGCGTCAGCGTCGGGCGGCGGCGGCGGCGGCCTACGCGAAACGCACTTTCTCACAGGAGGGAGTGGCGAAGCAGTTCGAGGAGGTCCTCGCCGACGTGCTAGCCGGTGGGCGCCATCGCGGCGCGCCGCGAGCACTTCCGTGACGACCTTTCGAGTCTCGCTGGGGCGACCGTATCGGGTCATCGGTGGCGAGCCCCGCCCGCCCTCCGTGCGGCTCCGTGGCTCAAAGCACCATCGTAGTTATCGACTTGGAGGGCCATCCGTCGCAGATCGCCCGCGTTCAGATCGAGTCTGTGGCAGGTTGTAGCCTGGGCCGCTCATGACACATGATGTCTCCATCGTCGGCCTCGGCCGCGTCGGCCTCCCCCTCGCCCTCGCCTTTGCGGACAGGGGGCTCCGCGTGCTCGGCGTGGACACCGATGCCGATCGGCTCGCGGCCGTCCGCGACGGTCGTATGCCCTTCCACGAGAAGGGCACCCAGGAGGTGCTCGACCGGGTCGATGCCGCCGGCACGCTCGAGCTGTCCGATCACGTCGCCGACGCCGCGCGGGCGGAGTCGGTCGTGCTCACCCTCGGTACCCCGTCCTTCTCGCACATCGAGATCGACATCAGCGCGATCCGCTCGGTTCTCGACGACCTGATGCCGGTGCTGCGTCCCGGCCAGACGCTGATCCTGCGCTCGACGATCGGGCCGGGCACCACCCAGTTCGTCGCGGGCTACCTGGAGAAGCACCGCGACTTCAGGATCGGAGAGGACCTGTTCCTGGCTCATGCCCCTGAGCGCATCGCCGAGGATCGCTTTCTCGAGGAGATCGAGACGCTGCCCTGTCTAATCGGCGGGGTGGGCGAGCGGTCCGGGGAGCAGGTGGCCCGCCTCTTCTCCGTCTTCGGGGCTGAGATCGTGCAGACCACGCCCGTGGAGGCGGAGCTCGCCAAGATCTGGGCCAACATCCTCCGCTACACGAACTTCGCGCTGCCGAACCTCCTGATGATGGACTGCGAGCGCCACGGGGCCAACGTCTTCGACGTGATCGACATGATCAACCGCGACTATCCGCGCGGTGGGATCGCCCGGCCCGGCCTGACCGCCGGTACCTGCCTGCGCAAGGACTTCGCGTTCTCGGAGGAGCGCTCGAACGCGCCGGGGATGTTGCTCGCCGTCTCGCGCGTGAACGAGTCGGTGCCGCTGTTCCTGGTCGAGTCGGCGAAGCGGCGGATCGGCTCGCTCGCCGGACGCAAGGTGGCGGTGCTCGGCCTGTCGTTCAAGCGCGACTCCGACGACGAGCGCGACTCCCTCGCGCACAAGTTGATCCGGCTCCTCGAGCGCGAGCTCGCCGACGTCGCTGTGCACGATCCGCACGTGCCCACGCCGACTCAGTCGCTCGAAGGCGCGATCGCCGGAGCCGAAGCAATCTTCGTGGCGACCAATCACTCGCGCTTTTCGGCAGCGGCGACCGGAGAGCTGATGGCCGCGCGCGTCGCGCCGACCTGCCTCCTGGTCGACCCGTGGAACTGCCTCGGCACCGGCGAGGTGTTCTCGCTGCTCGGCGACTCCGGAGTCGACATCGAGGACGCCGAGCGCGCGGAGCCGCGCGAGGCCGCGGCGAGCAACCTGCTCGGGTGAGCGGGCGCATCCTCGTCACGGGCGGCGTCGGGATGATCGGCACCGCAGTCGTCCGGCGCCTGCTGCGCGAGCCGGACCTGAGCGTGCGCGTATCCGACTTCCGCGAGGCGCCTGAGTGGATGCGGGAGGCGTGCGAGGTCCACACCGGCGACCTGCGCGAGCTCGATGAGGCGCGCAGGGCCGCGGCCGGCTGCACGCACGTCATCCATCTGGCGGCCATCGTCGGCGGCATCGCGAACTTCCACAAGCTGCCCCACACGCTCACCGAGGTCAACAACGCGCTCTACAACGGCGTGTTCAGGGCAGCGCTCGAGGGCGATGTCGAGCGGTTGGTCTACGTCTCGTCGTCGATGGTGTTCGAGCGCGCGGAGGAGTTCCCCACTACCGAGGAGTACCTCGAGCGCTGTCCGTGGCCGCTTTCGGCCTACGGCTTCTCGAAGCTCACGGGCGAGATTTACTGCCGCGCCGCCCACGGCGAGCACGGCCTGCCCTACACGATCTGCCGGCCGTTCAACGCATACGGGCCCGGCGAGGTGCCCGAGGACGAGCCGGGAATCGCCCACGCCGTTCCTGACCTCATCCGCAAGTCGCTCCCGGGCCGTGGCCCTCTGCCGATCTTCGGCTCGGGCGAGCAGACGCGCACCCTCACCCACGTCGACGACATCGCGGACGGCGTCGTCACCGCGATGCGCAACCCGGCCGGGCTCAACGAGGACTTCAACATCTCCGCGTCGGACGAGCGTACGGTCGCGGAGATCGCGCGTATCATCTGGGAGGAGTGCGGGAACGACCCCGACGCCTTCGAGCTCGAGCACCTGCCGAGCTTCCAGGTCGACGTCCAGCGCCGCTGGCCTTCGGTCGATAAGACGGAGCAGGTGCTCGGATGGCGCGCGCAGATCGACTTGCGCTCCGGCGTCGCGCAGACCGTGGAGTGGCTACGCGAGCGCGAGTTCGTCGGGCCGTGAGGTGGCGGTGCGGCTAATTGAAGGCGCTAGTGCTCCGTCCTGCAAGACCTGTGGCACTTGCAGGAATAGTGGGTGGTGCAGGCGAATGTCGTCCTGGTTTAGGACCGACCACTAGCCGCCGCGGAGTGGTGTTGAAGCTGGCCGAACACCGGATGAGCCCGTGGACCTCATGGTTGCGGTCAAGTAGCTGCTCGCGAGGTAGGAGCCGTCCTGGCTGTGATGCCGGGGCCGAGGGCGCGGGGCCTGGGCACGATGCTGCAAGCGCGTCTTCAGGCGAGACACCGGCACCCTGCCGCGACAACATGCGATTACTCTTGCGGAGGCAGCGGGCCCCGAGGGAGGCGCCCTGGCCCCGTCGCCTCCTCGCCTCCCGATGAAGCTCCCGATCTTCCGCCCGCGCCCCACCTGGATAGCCCGTTTCCGCTCGAACGCCCCGATGGTCGGGTCGCTCCTAAGTGGCGTCGGGGCACAAGCCGCCCTGCTTGTGAGCGGCGTCCTCGTCGCTCGCATGCTGGGCGTGGAGGATCGCGGGTACCTGGCGCTGCTGATACTGACGCCGTTCATCGTCTCTCAGCTCGGCGGACTCGGCCTTCCCGTCTCGGCCAGCTACTTCGTGGCGCGGGAACCGGCCCACGCCCGGGCTATCGCTCGCTCTCTGGCGGGTGCCTACCTTTATCAGGCGCTTTGCACCGTGGGCGTCCACTTCGTCGCCTTGTACCTGCTGACCCGCGACGATCCGCAGATGGTCTGGAGCGCCGGACTCGTCACACTCACCGTGGGCCCGGCCACGCTCGCGCACCAGTACGGCCTGGGCCTGCTCCAGGGTCAGCAGCGGTTTCGCCCCTTCAACCTGTTGCGGCTGGCCCCCGTCGGTGCCTACGCCATCGCCATCATGCTGCTGTTCTTCGTTGGAACTGGAAATCTCATCTTCACTGCGGTCGCCTATTCGGTCTCGGTAGTTGCCGCAGGAAGTGCGACGCTCACGATCGCCCTTGTCGGGCTGAGGCACGAGGGAGCACCTCCCTCCCCCTCGCGCCGAGAGATGGTGCGGTTCGGGTTGAGGGGCCTGCTCGGCTCGGCGGCTCCGAGCGAGACCTTCCGCCTCGATCAGGCTGTGGTTGGCCTGTTCCTATCGCCGGCCGCCCTCGGCCTGTACGTCGTCGGCCTGGGGTTCACGAACCTCCCGCGCTTTCTCGGGCAGAGCGTTGGAATGGTCGCCTACCCCAGAGTCGCGTCGAGCGCTGATGCCGCCGGGGCGCGTCGTGCAACTTGGCGGTTCGTCGCATTTGCCGGCGTCATGTCGCTACTGGTCGTCGGCGTCCTGGAGATCATAGCCGGCTGGTTGCTCCCATTCTTTTTCGGAGAGGAGTTCGCTCCCGCCCTGCCGCTCGTCAGGATCTTGCTCATCGCGGCACTCTTCTGGAGCGTGCGCAGGACGCTCACAGATGCGGTTCGCGGAGGAGGACTACCGGCTTTGGGAAGTGTAGCCGAGCTTGCTTCGTGGGTGACGCTGCCGTTAGCATTAGCCGTTTTGCTCCCGCTCGGAGGGGTGGAGGGTGTCGCGCTCGCCATGGTTCTCTCCGCGGTTGCGAGCCTCGCCACGCTCGTCATCGGGTTCGTGGCCGTTAGTCGGGAGCCGACTTTCGGTCTACGTTGGATTCGCGCCCGCGTCCTGATGGCGGAGGGCGGAGCGCGATGAGCCCCACGGTGATGTGGGCAGCGTCTCATGCGCGGAACGAAGCTAGGCTTTGAAGCGAGCGGTGGAAACGGTTCCGATCCCTTTCGTAGCTGCTTCTCGGCTGAGCGCTCGTCCTCGGCGGCGAGCGCCCCTCGCCGCCCTCGAACAGCTTGCCGCCCACTGTAGGGGGCAGTCAGACCGGACGTACGCGGGTCCCCCACATTGGAGGACAGCCACAGGCTAGGCTAGGATCGACCTGCTCGCGAATATCTCGATCTTTTCCCGAGGCACGCACTGTCAAGCCATACCGAAGATCCTTTGCGCCGCGAACGCACTTGTATCCGAGACCTCTTACTAGGTGGCGGCTACTCATTACGGCGGAGATTCGTTAGAAACTGGTTGCCACGGCGGCTATGGATGAAGTTGGATTTAGGCAGGGCCACGATGAAGATCGTGGACCGATACGGTCTTGAGGTCAGGAGCGGTCCCTTTGCGGGGATGACATACCCCCAAGACACGCTCGGTCGCGCGAGCGCATTAGGAGCAAAGCTTCTAGGGACCTACGAGCAGGAGCTCGCACCGACGATCGAGAAGCTGATAAGGGAGCGATTTCAAACCATCCTAAACATCGGTTCGGGCGAAGGATATTACGCCGTGGGGTTCGCGCTACGGTCGCCGGAGTCGCTAATCCGCGCTTACGAAAGCGACGGCTGGCAGAGACGCCTCTGCGCTCGGGTGGCCAGTGTTAACGGGGTCGCCGGACGCGTGGTTATCGAGGGAGCCTGCCGTCCGGAGCGGCTCGATGATGACGCCCTCGGGCGAGTACTGATCTTGTGCGATTGCGAAGGCTGCGAGCTTGACCTGCTCCAACCCGACCGCCACCCGCTCCTACAAACCGCCACCCTTCTCGTCGAACTTCACGACTCGGTGGAGCCGACCACCACGAGCCGGATCCTACGCCGTTTCGCGCGGACCCATGATGCGGAAATCGTCTCCGCAGAGCAACGTGATCCGGAAAGGTATGAGGAACTCGCCGGGATACCTGAAGGGGAGGCTCACATGGTGCTGTGGGAGAGGGCCGCCGGCTCGTGGGGACTGCTCCGCCCACGCGTCGATTTGCGCCATGAGGGGAATCCCAAAGTCCATCCCCGCGGCGCCTCGCCTGCGTGAGCGCGTCAGCGCAAGCTCAAGGCGGATCTCGCGTGCTTTGCGAAGCAGCTTCGGCGGGGCGCATGCCCGAGCGTCACCGTGCGTAGTACACGGGCGGCGACTTCTCCGCCAGGCTTGTTGACCCGGCAGCGCAAACCCCTTCGGGTCGCCCAAGGGGTCGCTTACTTCGCCCTGGCGGCTGCGCCCGTGGCATGCGGGGCGGCGCTCGCAGTCCTTGAGCCGCCTATCCTCTTGATGGTAATCCCTGCGCTGGTCATTGCCGTAACCGTGACTCTAGTGAGTTGGACCGGGCGGGGCGCGCTGCGGGGAGAGCACGCGACTGCGGCGGTTCTGGTAGCGCTCGGGGTCGTTGCAGTGACCTGGAACGGTGTGCGTGGACCCGGTGAAATCAGTCCGTTCGACATCCTGCTCGGTGGGGCTTTCGCTGCACTCGGGATCTCCTCGCTTCTAGGAAGGAGGCTTCCCGTCCTGCCGGGCTGGTTGCTTTTGGCCGGAGCCGGGCTCTTGGCCGCCGCCCTTTTGGCCGAGCTCTTCGTCCCGAACCCTCCGGCCGAACCTGCGCCTGCGCCGGCGAGCCAGGTTTTCGCCAACCAGACCGGTGCCGCCTACGCTACTAATTCCGATCTCGAAATGCTCGGGAAGCTGGAGTGGGCCTTAGTTGCTGTGCCCGTCCTGATCGGTGCCGTAACGGCATCGTATCGCCGAGCGCACCTCGTGGGAAATTTGTGGCTTCTCTCGGCGACGGTAAGCGCGGGGGTGGCATCGTTGGATCTGCTCCTGGGCACGCGGATCGGCGAATTGGCGACAAATTTACCGTTCGCGGAGGGGCGGCTACACGGACTCGCAATCCACTCGAATCATCTCGGCCTTGCCAGTGCGATGGCACTACCGCTCGCGCTAGGACATGCCATCGGGCCCAACCGCGTCCGGAGGATGCTTGGGAGTGCGGCAGCTGCGCTGCTCGTGGTCGGGATTCTTGCCTCGGGTTCTCGAGCAAACTTGCTCGGGGCAGTTGTGGCCGTCGCGCTGATGCTCCCCTTTCTGCGCGGCGCCCAAGCCAAACTTGCCATCGGCGTCTTCGCGGCCTTTATAGTCATGGTGGCTGGTTCGGTGGTCTTCTCGGAGGCGGGGACTCAGATCGTGACTTTGCAGCGCCTTGCGGGTGATCGGGGGGTGCTCACTAGCAACAGCGACCGAAAGGCCAAGCTTGAGGCATCGCTCTCGGCCGTCATGGGTCATGGGCTAACTGGAGTGGGTTTCGCTACGGCGCGGGACGCTCACAACGTCTATCTACAGATGTTGCAGGCAGGCGGGATCCTAGGTCTCACGGCGTTTATACTATTTGCGGCCGGTGCGGTCCGACTCGGTTGGAGGCTGAGCCGCGAGCCCCGCGCGCCTCCAGACAGCGCTCGGCTAGCAGCCGGCCTGACGGTGTCGTTGCTTGTCTGGCTCACCACAGGTGTCTTACAGAACGCCGTGAACGACCGGTACCTCGTTGTGCCGCTTGGCGTGCTGCTTGGCCTGTCGCTTGCCGTGAACCGGCAAAGGCTGAGTGCTCCGCCGCGGGGTGAACCGGCCCCCGATGCGGGTCCCCCCCGCAAGCGTCGTATGGCTACAGAAGCCCCGTGATGGCTTGTGGTGTGGCCACAACGAGGGCTGGCACCGGTGTGCACTCCTACACGCCATGCCCGGAGCAATCGACAGAAGGGTCACGGATCGTACGAACCAGCCCCGACCGCGACGAAAGTCGCTCAGCCCGGGCCGGCGAAGTGCCTATCTCAACCGCTGGCCTGCGAGGGTACGGGCGCCGCCAGGGATTCCCTGCGCCGGAAATGAAAATCAGCCTGAAGGCAACGGCCAGCCTCGTCCCGCGCCACCGAAAAGACACCGGCCAGCTCGAATCCCTTTGGCCGCAGGTAGCAAACGATCTCGTCGGCCAACGGTTGCCCCGCATAGAGCTCCGCAAACGAGCACTCGATCAAGACGTCGTCGATCAGATGAATGACTTGCTCGGTGCCCTTAAGTACCTCTAGCTCGTATCCTTGGACGTCGATCTTTAGGAGACTCGGCCGTGTAAGGGCCTGCGGCGTGAGGATTTCGTCCAGCCGAGCGCGGTTCACAACTATCTGACCCGCTTCGCCGGTGCCAGGGAAAGCCGTGACTTGCCGATCCGTGATCGGCAGCAGCGACGATGAGTCGCCCTTATCTGAGACGTGGAAGTGCGCCGGTGTGTTGGTTGAGCCTAGGGCGATGGCATAAATCCGCACATCGCCGCCTACCACCGCGACGAGCTTCTCCCTGGCACTCGCGAGCGGCTCGAAGCAGTGCAGCGTGGCCGAGGGGTACCTTCGGCGTGCCACGAGTGCGAATTGCCCGCGGCCGGCGCCCACGTCTACCACGGTGGCGAAGTGGCGGTCGAATGGAACCCGCTCATGCTCGACCGCCGCCGCAACCCCGTGCCGAAGGGCGCGGAGGTAGTTCGGGCGCGGCGACAGCCGCGCAAGCTTCCCAACCTTGCGCAGCGCTTCGCCGACGGTGGGGGGGATCCGAAGACGGCGCGTATCAGCGGGCATGGCTGCGCGCGAGCGTAGCGCCCTGAGACGTACGAAGCCGACCGGCCGACGTGGACCCTATACTGCTTGTGGGCTAGCTACCGGTCTTGATGGCCGTCGGGCCCGATGGAAAGACTTCTTACGGGCTAGCCTGTTGCAACACTTCCACTCTCACACGCCGCCCGATGCGCGTTCTCATGGTCAACAATTTCGCGCACGTCACGGGCGGCGCAGATAGAAACGTCTTCGGTCTCACGGCAGCGCTTCGAGACCGAGGTCACGAGGTCGCACTCCTGGCGACTTCGGGGCCCGATGATGTCGAAGACCAGGGCGCGTTCATCCGCGCGCGCGTGAGTCAGGGGTCTCGCGATGAGCTGAGGCTCGTGTCGCGGCTTGATGTCGCGGCGCGCGCACTTTGGAATCCGGACGCCGCAGCGGCGATGCGGCGTCTGCTCGCCGAATTTCGGCCTCAGGTCGTCCACACCCACAAGCTGTACCCGCAGCTTTCGGTGGCACCAGTCGTTGTCGGAGCACGGGCGAACCTCCCAATCGTGCAGAGCCTTCACGATTATGAGCTTCTCTCGGCCGGCCAGTTCGACCATCGGGGGGGCTGGATCGATCACGACGAGGCGAAGCTCTCATATCGAGCGCTCAACACGGCGACCTTTCCCCTTCGGAGGAAGGTCTACGCGCCTCGAGTCAGCGCCTGGATCGCGTGCTCGCGATTCGTCGCGGGCCAGTACAGGACCAGGGGGATCTCGGCGATGGTACTGCCCCATTTCGTCGAGTCGGCCGAAGCCCTGCCTCCGAACTTCTCGAGCCGCCGTGGAGTGGTCTTCGTCGGGCGTCTCTCCACGGAAAAGGGCGTCCTCGACGTGATCGATCTCGCCGAGTTGCTGCCGGCGATCGACATTGCCGTCGTCGGATTCGGACCGCTCGAGGGTCGCGTTGCAGAGGCGTCCCGTAGACTGCCGAACCTAGATCTCGTAGGGCGTCTCGACCGCGAAGGCGTGATGTCGATGCTTCGCAGAGCCAGGGTTTTCGTGATGCCGTCACGGTGGGAGGAACCCGGCGGGATCGCCGCGCTCGAGGCGATGTCGGTGGGTACGCCAGTTGTCGCATACGAAACCGGCGGACTCGCAGAGTACGTCGGGGATGCCGCGGGAGGATCGGTCATCAAGGCGAGCACGGCGGCGCTCGCCCGAGCGTGCGGTCAGCTACACGACGACGAGGCTCGCTGGGGCGAGTGCTCCAATCGTGGTGTCGAGGCGGTCCGCCGCTCGCACGCCGCCGAACACTACGTTCCGCGGGTCGAAGAGATCTACCGTTCGCTGCTCGGCTGATCTCTGCGGCACGCGACTGCCCCTTTGCGAGCGGTTCGGGCGGGGTCCTGTACGGAGCGAATGGCACCGGCGAACCGTGCGGCAAGAACTCAACGGTGAAGCGATCCTGCGGGTAAGCCCTTCCCGCCCTCTCCCCGGCGGTAATCTCGCAATGAGACGCAACGAACGCGGCCGGAAAACATTCCGGCTCGGCCTTCTCGACGACCTGGGCTCTTGACGAGGTGAGGCCGACGGGACTCGCCCATGCCGGTTGCACAGCGATTTCTGCGGCCGCTGACTCGACGCCCCCGGGCGAGATGGATCAGCAATCAGGTCCGGGCGAAGGACCGCCCGGCTCGAGAGCGATCACGGGACGGGGCATCCTCTTCCTTATACTCGGCACCGCATGTCGGCCATCCTCAACCTCGGGTGCGGGACCCGAGAGTCACCAACATCGATCGGTCCATTCACGCGCGGCTGCGGCGTAACGCAGTCGGCCGCCGCTTGGCACCGCTCGTACTGAAGGGCGAGCGGCGGCAGCTGTTCCTCGGCATGGACGACGTCTTGGTCCACGACCTAAGAAAAGGCATCCCGGTGCCCGACGCGAGCGTTGACGCCGTCTACCACTCGCATGTGCTCGAGCACCTCGACCGTGGTGCCGTACCTGCGTTCTTGTCAGAAGTTCGGAGGGTTCTGAGGCCCGGCGGCGTGCACCGCGTCGTGGTGCCAGACCTCGAGGCGTACGCGCGCGAATACCTCGCCAGCTTGGAGCGAGCTTCCAGGGCTCCGCAGGCGCGTGCCCAGCATGACACAACCGTGTCAGAGATGATCCTTCAGATGGTGCGCCGCGAGGCGTCGGGGACGAGCGAGCAGGCATCCCTTCAGCGTCGCGTCGAGAACCTGCTGCTAGGCGATGCGCGCAAGCGGGGGGAGACCCACATGTGGATGTGGGACCGGGTGAACCTGCCGGAGGTGCTCGAGCGGGCGGGGTTTCGGGATGTCCAGATCGTCGATTGGCAAA
>Ga0136616_10001559_pt1 | contig 12033 bp, 9 predicted proteins | sample AntDrymUQ2992106_2_FD_106648 | JGI IMG/M metagenome (GOLD analysis project Ga0136616, IMG submission 106648) | Polar desert sand microbial communities from Dry Valleys, Antarctica - metaG UQ299 (21.06) | ecosystem: Environmental > Terrestrial > Soil > Desert | place: Antarctica: Dry Valley...
CGGATCACCTGGGTGGGGATGAGGCACATCCACCACCCGTTGTAGTCGACATCGACGCGCCGGTGCAGCCAGTGGGTCGCAGGCAACGGGTTGTGCGCGAAGTTGTGGCCGTGCCAGGTGCCGGGTGCCGGACCCCAGAACCAGCGCCACTTGGCAACCGTCTCCCCGAACGCGTGCAGAACGGTCCGGTCGTAGAGGCTGAACATCTGCCCGCCGACGATCGTCGGTTCTTTGGCGAGGTCGGCGAACGCGACAGCCCTCAGGATGCCTTCGGGTTCGCAGACGACGTCGTCGTCGAGCAGCAGGACATAGTCGGCAGCCCCTTTGCTGACGACCTCGTCCATCGACCTCGAGAAGCCCCCGGAGCCGCCGAGGTTGCCCTGCTCGATCAGGCGCAGCTTCGAGCCGAGCTCGGCCGCCACCTCGTCGTAGCTGGGGTGCGCGGAGACCTTCTGGGTTCCCTGGTCCACGACGATGATCTCGTCGAGGATGGCGAGCACCGCAGGCTGCTTGGCCAGCTTGACCAGCTGGTCGACACAGAAGTCAGGGCGGTTGAACGTCGTGATGCCGATCGACACGGTGCCTGGCTGGTGTGCTGGCGTTTCGACGCCCCACTCGGCCGAGTGCACTGTGAACGGGGTCTCTCCAGCCTCGACGTCGAACCAGTACCAGCCACCGTCGATGAACGGCTTCAGCGGCAGGTCGAACTCGAGCCTCTGACGGTCCGCGCTGCGGCACACGACAGACTCGGCGCGCTGGACATGGCCCTTGGAGGTGGACCGGTAGACGATCACCGCTCCGGTCCCGGAGACATCGACGACCAGTCGCACCGTTTGCAGTGTCGTCCATCGTCGCCAGTAGCTCGCCGGGAACGCATTGAAGTACGTTCCGAAGGTCAGGTGCCGGCCGGGGCGCACGACTGCTGCTCCGTCTTTGACGGTCCCGCTGATCGCCTCAGGGGCCTCCACCGGCCGGACGGTGCTGGCGTACGCATCCTTGCCGCCAGCTGCTTTCGAGTCCGGCCCATCCGACGGCGGCGGCACGGACTCGTCGGCATCCGACTGACCAGATGTGCTCTCGCCGCCGCTGAACCCCGACAGACCGGGGACATACAGCGGGCGGATGTCAAGCTCCTGGTCGCCGAGCAGCACCGTGCGCTGGACGATACGGAACACGTTCTCGGGCAGGTCTTCCATTGGCGACTCCTGGGTGGGAGCCGCGGCGGTGTCAGTCAAAGGGGGTCCTCACGGCGGGTGGCACAACGGCCTAACGCTATCAGGGCGCACGGAGTGCACCGCTCATCACAGCAGGGCCTCTACCATGGGCGGGTGCCCCGTCGACCACCGACTGTCTTCCTTCACGTCGGCCCGCCGAAGACCGGTACGACGTACCTGCAAGAAGTGATGTGGCGCAACCAGGCGCGCCTGGTCGAGCTCGGTGTGACCTTCCCGTACCGGCCCATCGACCACTTCCATGCGGCCGTCGAGCTCCGCGGTATCGAGTTCGGCGGGCATGCCGACCCACAGACCAAGGGAGCCTGGCGACGGCTGGCACGCCAGGCGCTGAAGGTCGGCACCGACAAGGTGGTCATCTCGCACGAGGTCCTGGCAGGCGCCACCGACCAGCAGATCGAGGCGGCAGTAAAGTCCCTCGATCCCGCCGAGGTGCACGTCGTGTACGGCGCTCGAGACCTCGCCCGTCAGATCCCCGCGGTGTGGCAGGAGTCACTCAAGAACCGTCGCAGGCGACCCTACGGTCGCTTCGTGACGTCGGTGCTCCGGAGCAGGTCGCGCACACAGCCAGGGGCAGGCTTCTGGCGCGCACAGGACGCGGTCGCGGTGCTGGGTCGATGGGCCCGGCACCTGCCACTCGAGCGCATCCACGTGCTGACGCTCCCCCCTCGGGATGCGCCGATCGAGCTGCTGTGGCACCGCTACTGTGCAGTTCTGGGCATCGACCCACGCGGGTTCGATCTCCACGTGACCCGCACCAACACGTCGCTGACCCAGGCAGAGGCCGAGGTGCTGCGCCGGTTGAACCTGATTCTCCCCGCGGATCTCGAGTGGCCTGAGTACGAGAAGCTGGTGAAGAGCAGATTCAACAGGATTGCCGACCAACGTGGGAGAGGCGACCAGATCCTCGTGCCCCCTCGTCATCGGCGTCGGCTGACGCTACATTCGCAGGCGATCCAAGGCAGTCTCGCTGAGGCGGGGTACGACGTGGTCGGCGACCTCAGCGACCTGACCCCGGGGCAGGAGTCGTTCGGGCCGTTTCGTGGCGGGCGACAGGTGCACGTGGCCGATGCGGCGATCGAGCTGCTGGCTGCTGCGTTGACCCAGCCCGCGCAGCTGTCCCGCGACCGCCGACTGCAGGCTCGACGCTGGCTCAGCCACCTAGGCAGACGAGGAACGTGATGGGTCCACCCACCGACGTCGCGCGCAAGCGGGTCATCTTCCACGTCGGCGCTCCGAAGAGCGGGACGACCTATCTGCAGAACGTGCTGTCCAAGAACAAGGACCTGCTCGCGGACAACGGTGTGCTCTATCCCTACTCCACCCCGGCTGAGTCCTTCCGCTCGATGCTTGACTTCCGCGGTGTGGGCTGGGGCGGCTCTCGTCGCTCCGCGTACCGCGGGGAGTGGGCAGACGTCGCACAACGTGCCTGCGACTGGACCGGGCATACCGTCCTGGTCTCCAACGAGCTCCTCGGCGGGGCCCGGCCCAAACGCATCGCACGGGGGCTGGCCTCGGTGCGGCCTGCCGATGTGCACGTCGTCTTCACCGCCCGCGACTTCGCACGTCAGCTCGTGTCGGACTGGCAGGAGCACATCAAGCACAAGCACACGGTGCCGTTGGAGCAGTTCGTGGACGACCTGGTCCAGCACGGCATCGAGGCCCCGGCCCCCTTCGGGAAGATGTTCTGGGGGATGCACGACGCTGGCTTCGTCCTCCAGAGGTGGGCTCAGTCCGTCCCCGAGGAGAACATCCACCTCGTGACGGTGCCCCACAAGGGTGCGCCCTCGAGCACGTTGTGGCGACGTTTCTGTGAGGCGACGGGCCTCGACGCTGACAGCTACGACACCGAGGTCAAGAGTTCAAACCCCTCGATGGGCGTGGCTGAGGCCGAGCTGATCCGGCGGATGAACTTCGCCGTCAAGGGGATGGCCGACGAGACCTACGACGCGCTCGTGCGCAGGATGTTGGCCGAGGATGTCCTCGGCGGCCAGTCGGCGAGGATCGCGCTCCCCGCCGGTCGGATGCAATGGGCCGAAGACCGGTCTCGGCAACTCATCGACGACCTGGGGAGGACGGGCTATCGGGTGGTGGGCGACCTCCAGGAGCTGATGCCCGTCCCTGCGGAGCACGACCCCTACGTCTCCCCGAGTGCCCTGGCAGAGGCCGATCTCGGGCCAGCGGCGATCAGGGCTGCGACGAGCCTGCTCAAACTCAGCGGCCGTCAACGCCAGCGCATCGCAGGTCTGGAGCGCGCATTGGTCGGCGACCCCCACACGCGTCCGTCCCTGCGCGGACGGGCGGCCGACCACTACTCGGCCCTGCGTGGACTGATCGCGGGGCAGGCGACAAGGGTCGGCCGCAGGCGATGACCCTCACTGTGGGGGACGCTTCCCGGATCTTCGGCTGAGCTTGCTGCGGAGCATCAGGTCGACGACGTCGAGAAGTGCATCCGCGACCTCGTCTGCTGCCACCCCGCCGGGCTGCTTGCCCTGTGCACTCGCCTTGGAGAGCCGGCCGGCCGCCTCGGGGGCGAGCTCGTCGAGAGAGCCCACGACGTCGTACCCGCGATGGCGGATGGCATCCCCGATCGCCTTGCCGCGTGCCACGAGCGCGCGCTCGTGAGCGGGAGACAAGCCAAGCTTCGACGTGTCGGCGACTCCCTCCGCGAGGACCTCCAGCAAGCCCGAGGCGACGACGCGACGTCGGTACTGAAGCGGCGTGAGGCTCTGACCGTGGCGGATGTTGTAGCGCCGAAGGACCTCGGCAGCGGTGACACTCATCGACGTGTTGGCGGCCGGGGCGTCGGCGTCGTACTCACCGCCCTCGAGGCCGAGCACGCTGACGAAGCGCTCCCAGAGCACCGCGGGCGCCGAGCCGGCCGGCGGTGTGGTGACGACGTGGACGTGCTCAGGCGGCAGACCCTGCGACCAGCGCCGCAGTGCTGTGGAGGCGTCTTGTGCCTTCCAGAAACCCTTGGCCATGGATGTTCTCGACCTGCCGACGAGGTCGGTGAGGAAGTCGTCGTACTCGAGGGTGTACTGGTTCTTGATGCGCTCCTGCCAAACGGCAGGGGCTTGCCGCACCAGATCCCGGGCAGTGTAGATGACGTGGACTTCGACGTCATCGAAGGCGGCGAGGGCACGAGCGCACTCATCGGGCTCGGCGTAGACGAAGAGCTCGCTGGACATCACTGCAGTCGTGCCGTCCCACTCACGGACTCGCCGCACCGCCTCGTCCCAGTGTCCGCGGACATCTTTGCCGAACTCGCGCTGCTCCCACATCGAGCGCAGGTCCCACACCGACGTGTGGTGGGCGTTGCCGGCGACGCGTGGATAGAGGACGCCGGCAGACTTCAGCCGGCTGCGATTGCGGTGGAGGGCGTGCTGCAGGTAGGTCGTGCCGGTCTTGGGCGCACCGATGTGGAGATAGCAGCGCTCAGTCACGTCGGCCCCTTCGTAGCAGGCGCCGCACCAGGTCTGCTCCACTCGAGACCCGGCTCGGCGGCTCCCGGCGGAGTGGTTCCGGTGCCGCCACGGTTGCCAGGACCTCCAGCGTCACGTCGAGCAGCTCGGCCTCCGTGAAGTCGTCGGGAGACCTCTGATCGTGGTCGACGAACTGTGGTCGCAGCTCGTCGAGGTCACCGATGACGCGGTACCCGGCGGATTCAAGACCGGCGATCTGTCGGTCGGATGCCTGCCGAGTCGCCTCCCACCAGGCGGCGGGTACGGCGAGCCTGCCGTGGCCGCGATCAACCGCGAGGACCTCGCGGGCGAACTTGCGCTTGATGAGCGCCTCGTAGCGCGGCCATGGCAGCTGAGCCGGGAACTTGCCGTTCATCCGGCGAAGCACCTCGGACTCCGCAGATCCCATCGACTGATTCTCTCGTTCGACGGGGAGCTCGTAGTCGGCGGTCGGCAGGTTGCAGGCGCGCGCGAAGCGGGTCCACAGCTCGTCCCGCTCGGCGCCGGGGTGCGGCACGGTCACGATGGTGAGAGCCTCGGGGTCGACCAGCTTCGCCCAGCGCTCGGCGACGCCGACGACGTCCTGCACTCGCCAGAACTTGGCGGCCCGACGGGCGGCGTGCTCCGCGTCGAACCCGGCCGGCTGCTCGAAGACCGCCCGACAGTAGAACTCGTACGTCTCCTCGTTGCGGTTCTTGACGTTCTCCTGCCACCCGGCGGGTATCTGCCGCCCGAGGTCGCGGGCGGTGATGAGGACGCGCACGTCGTCCGTGTCGAACGCGCCGACTGCTTGGACGCGGCTCTCCTCCCGCAGGCGGGCAAGGAGCTCCTGCGAGATCACGGCGTTGCCGCCGAAGCGGTCGACCTCCGCAGCCAGGGTGCGCCACATTCCGGCGGCCTTGGGGTAGGTATGCCCCTGGAACTTGCCACCGCGCAGGTCGACGGCGGCCTGGAAGTGAGCATAGGACGACCGCCCCGGATAGAGAGTTCCTGCGGCGCGCAGCTCCGCCCGGTTGGTGTAAAGGATGCTCTGGAGGTAGGAGGTCCCCGTCTTGGCCACCCCGACATGCAGAAAGACCGTCTTGGCCATCGGAGTCACCTCCCTCGTGCGATGGATCAGGCAGACGCCGCGGAGGTCCGCTGATCGTTCGCCTCTCCGATCGCGATCGGACGACGCTTGGAGATGTAGACCGCGACCGCGATCCCGACTGCCGCGACGACCGCGATCAGGAGGCGTAGCGGGTTGTTCTCGTCGGTGCCGATGCTCATGCCGACGATCGCAGGGGCGATCAGCAGCGAGACCAGGTTCATCACCTTGAGCAACGGGTTGATCGCCGGGCCGGCGGTGTCCTTGAACGGGTCACCGACGGTGTCTCCGATGATCGTCGCCTCGTGTGCGGGAGAACCCTTGCCGCCGTGGACACCGTCCTCGACCAGCTTCTTCGCGTTGTCCCAGGCGCCGCCTGAGTTGGCCAGGAAGACGGCCATCAGGGTGCCGGTGCCGATGGCGCCGGCCAGGTAGGCGCCCAACGGCCCGACGCCGAGGCCGAAGCCCACCGCGATCGGAGCCAGGATGGCGAGCAGCCCCGGTGTCGCGAGCTCACGCAGCGAGTCGCGGGTGCAGATGTCGACGACCTTGCCGTACTCCGGCCGGCCCGTCCCCTCCATGATGCCGGGGATCTCGCGGAACTGGCGACGCACCTCGTAGACGACCGCGCCAGCAGCACGGCCGACGGCGCTGATCGCGAGGCCGGAGAACAAGAACACGACGGCGGCACCGATGAGAAGACCCACCAGGTTGGCGGGGTCGGCGACGTTGAGAACTCCGCTGTAGTTGAGCTGGTCGGCCAGGCCTAGCTCCCCGAGTGCAGTTCCGGACCCTGCGACGGCCTCTTGGATCTCGGCCGTGAACGCACCGAACAGCGCGGTCGCGGCGAGCACGGCGGTCGCGATCGCGATTCCCTTGGTGATGGCCTTGGTCGTGTTGCCGACGGCGTCGAGCTCGGTGAGGATCGCGGAACCCTCGCGGTGGACGTCACCGGACATCTCGGCGATGCCCTGGGCGTTGTCCGACACCGGACCGAACGTGTCCATGGCCACAATGACGCCGACGGTCGTGAGCAGGCCACAGCCGGCGAGCGCGACCGCGAACAGCGACACGACGACGACTCCGCCGCCGAGCAGGAACGCGCCGTACACGGCTGCCCCGATGACGAGTGCGGTGTAGACAGCCGACTCGAACCCGACCGAGAGACCGGACAGGATGACGGTCGCCGCACCGGTGAGGGACGTCTTGCCGACGTCCTTGACGGGGCGGAACTCGGTGCCGGTGAAGTAGCCGGTGAGCGCGAGGATCAACGCCGCGAGCACGATGCCGATGATGACGGCGACGGTCGCGATCATGGCGGGGTTGCCGTCCGTCGCGACACCGCCGTCGAGGTCGGCGAACGACGTGGGCAGGTAGGCGAACGCGGCAACCGAGCAGACCACGGCCGACACCGCGGCTGAGATGTAGAACGCCCGGTTGATGGTGGTCAGACCACCCTCGGTCGGCCGCGGCTTGCACAGGTAGACCCCGAGGATCGCGGTCAGCGCACCGATCGCCGGGACGATCAGTGGGTAGACGAGTCCCTCCGCCCCGAAGGCGGCGCTGCCGAGGATGAGAGCTGCGACGAGCATGACGGCATACGACTCGAAGAGGTCGGCCGCCATCCCGGCGCAGTCGCCCACGTTGTCACCGACGTTGTCGGCGATCGTGGCGGCGTTGCGCGGGTCGTCCTCGGGGATGTTCTGCTCCACCTTGCCGACCAGGTCGGCGCCCACGTCGGCGGCCTTCGTGAAGATGCCGCCGCCGACCCGCATGAACATCGCGAGGAGGGCGGCGCCGAATCCGAACCCTTCGAGCACGTCGGGGGCGTCACCTCGGTAGATGAGCACGACCACGGAGACACCCAGCAGGCCCAGACCCACTGTCAGCATCCCGACGAACCCCCCGGTGCGGAAGGCGACGCGCATGGCCGGGTCGCGGCCTTCGTCACGCGCAGCGGCGGCGACGCGCACGTTGGCGCGGACGGCCAGAGACATCCCGAGGTAGCCGATCGCGGCCGAGAAAGCGGCCCCGACCAGGAAGAAGATGGAGCGGCCGACGCGCACCTCGGCGTCACCGGGCAGCACGAAGAGCCCGAAGAACGCCACGACGGCGAAGACCGCGAGAGTCTTGAACTGCCGGGTGAGGAATGCCTGAGCGCCTTCCTGGACGGCGTGGCCGATGACCTTCATCTTGTCGGTGCCGTCAGCGGCGGCCAGCACCTCCCGGCGGAACAACGCCGCCATGGCCAGCGCCACCACGGCGATGACGGCAACGATGACGACGAGGGTGAGATTGCCTCCGGACAAGGAGAGTTCCGCGCCGCCTTCGGCAGCGAGGGTGAGGCGAGACATCCGGTACCTCCAGGGAACCCGATGGTTCCATTCGTGGGTGCAGACCAACTGACGTGTTGCGGAGAACTAGGCTGCCCGGGCGGTAGCGGCAATGACGCCGGACACGGCACAGGACGGCGGGAGTCTAGCGACTCCCTGCTGCCGGTCGGCCAGCGGCCCCTTGCGTGGCGCTGCCTGATCAGGAGCTCGAGGCGCTCTCCACGGAGTCGTAGATGGGGAACACCTTCGCAAGACCGGTGATCCGGAAGATCTTGAGCAGCCGCTCCTGCGTGCATACGAGCACGAGCGAGCCTTCATGGGCCCGAACTCGTTTCAGCGCCCCAACGAGGACTCCGAGTCCGGTCGAGTCGAGGAAGTCCACGCCTTCGAGGTTGACGATCAGGTCGTGGTGGCCGGCGTTGATCAGGCTGACGAGCCGCTCGCGCAGCTTGGGCGCCGTGTAGACGTCGATCTCACCGCCGACGTCGACGACCATGCGCTCACCGGACTCTCGGTTGTCCAACGACAGGTCCATCGCCGCTCCTCAATACCGCCGCGCCGACGAGGCGGCCAGACTGGGTCCTCTGACTACGCATTGAACCATGCCCAACGCGGCCGCGAGTCGGATGCGAGGATGTGATGCTGTGACGGCTGCCGGCGATGAGTCCCGTGCGCGGGGAAGGCTCGGCGCGTTTGACCCTGAAGGTGTCGTGCGACGACTGGCCGAGCCCTCCAGCCGACACGACCGGCTGACGCATCTGGAGCTGCTGGACGCTCGCGCCGCCCGCGTCGCCGGGTGGCCGGCGTGGACACATCCGGCAGTCAGAGCGGCATACCTCGACGGCGGCGTGGCAGCGCCGTGGAGCCACCAGGCGCAGGCAGCCGACCTGGCCTGGCACGGACAGCACACGATCGTGGCGACCGGCACGGCGTCGGGGAAGTCCCTGGCCTACACGCTGCCCGCGTTGTCGGCGATCGCGTCGAGCGTCGACTCGCCCGGGCGCCGTGGGGACGCCGTGTTGTACCTCGCTCCCACGAAGGCGCTGGCCCACGACCAGTGCACCTCCCTGCAGGAGCTTGCCGTGCCTGGAGTCCGGGCGACGACGTACGACGGCGACTCGTCTCGCGAGGAGCGCCACTGGACGCGCGACCACGCCAACTACGTGCTCACCAACCCCGACATGCTGCACCGCACGATGCTGCCCGGTCACGCCCGGTGGGCACCTTTCTGGGGTTCGCTCCGGTTCGTCGTGGTGGACGAGTCCCATCACTACCGCGGCGTGTTCGGGTCACATGTCGCGCAGATCCTGCGTCGGCTGCGACGGATCGCGGCCCACTACGGCGCCGGCCCGGTGTTCGTGCTGGCCTCGGCCACGACGGCGGAGCCAGACCTCACCGGCGCACGGCTGATCGGGGCACCGATGATGGCGGTGACCGACGACGGCTCGCCGCGCGGGCGAACCGCCGTGGCTCTCTGGGAGCCCCCGCTGACCTCCCTCGTCGGCGAGCAGGGGGCACCGGTGCGGCGCTCCGCCCTGGCCGAGACGGCCGATCTCATGGCCGACCTGGTCGCCCAGGGGGTGCGGACGCTGGCCTTCGTCCGCAGCCGCCGAGCAGTCGAGACCGTCGCGCTCCAGGTGCGGCAGCTGCTCGGCGAGGTCGACCCCGACCTGCCGCACCGGGTGGCGTCCTACCGTGGCGGATACCTTCCCGAGGACCGCCGCGAGCTCGAGCGCCGGCTCAGGGCCGGTGAGCTGCTCGCGGTGGCCAGCACCAACGCCCTGGAGCTCGGCATCGACATCGACAGCCTGGACGCGGTGGTGATGGCCGGCTTCCCCGGAACGCGCGCGTCGATGTGGCAGCAGGTGGGGAGGTCGGGTCGGGGAGGTCAAGGCGGGTTGGGCATCCTGGTCGCGCGTGACGACCCGCTCGACACCTATCTCGTCACGCACCCCGAGGCCCTGCTCGGGACCCCGGTCGAGGCCACCGTCTTCGACCCCGGCAACCCGTACGTCGTCGCGCCACACCTGTGCGCTGCCGCGCAGGAGCTCCCGTTGCAGGACGAGGACCTGCCGCTCTTCGCCGGCGACGTGGCGGTGGTGGTCGCCTCGCTGGTCGAGGCGGGCTACCTGCGCAGGCGCAGCCGTGGCTGGTTCTGGACCCGGCGCGACCGGGCGGCCGACCTTGCCGACATCCGGTCGAGCGGGGGAAGCCCCGTCCGCATCGTCGAAGGATCGAGCGGGCGGCTGGTCGGCACCGTCGACGCCGGGTCAGCCCACGCCGCGGTGCACACAGGCGCGGTCTATGTGCACATGGGACTGACCTACCTCGTCTCCGACTACGACCACGTCGAGGGGGTCGCGCTCGTCGAGTCGGCGGCACCCGAGTACTCCACGACAGCACGCGACGTGACGGACATCGCGGTTGTGGCCCCCGATGTCACCTCGCCCTGGGGCGAGGCCAGCGTCAGCTTCGGCTCGGTCCAGGTGTCCGCTCGGATCGTGAGCTTCCTGAAGCGACGGATCGGGACCGGCGAGGTGCTGGGCGAGGAGCCGCTCGACCTGCCGGAGCGGCAGCTGCTGACGAAGGCGGTCTGGTGGTCTCTGAGTCCGCGGCAGCTCGAGCACAGCGGCGTCGAGCGGATGGACATCCCAGGGGCTGCCCATGCGGCGGAGCACGCATCCATCGGGCTGCTGCCGCTCTTCGCCACCTGTGACCGAGGCGACATCGGCGGCGTCTCCACCTCCTTGCACGAGGACACCGGACTCCTGACGGTCTTCGTGTACGACGGTCATCCTGGCGGTGCGGGGTTCGCCGAACAGGGATACGCGAAAGCAGGGGCCTGGTTGACCGCGACCCGAGAGGCGATCTCGTCCTGTGGTTGCGACGAGGGCTGCCCGTCCTGTGTGCAGTCACCCAAGTGCGGGAACGGCAACCTCCCGCTCGACAAGCGAGGCGCCGTACATCTGCTCGACGTCCTCCTCGCGGGGTCCTCGTGAAGTGGTTACGGTGGCCGTGAAGCCCTTCCGTTGTGGGTCCAAGCCAGCGGCTCGAGAGGAGTCGTGCCATGGTCATCCTGGGAGTACTGATCCTGCTGGTCTTCGCCGGCATCGTGATCGCGACGGTCGCCCGCGGTGATGACCCGACTCTGATCGACCTCGACTGGTTCGTCCTCCGCAGCACCGTCGCAGGGGTCTTCCTCGCCGGCGCGCTCACGCTCCTGCTCGCTCTGGTCGGTGTGCTTGTGCTGCTGGCCGGTCTGCGGCGCAGTCGTCGGCGCCGCGCAGACATCAAGGACCTGCGAGACCGCGCCGCTGCAAACGCAGCCGCGGCCGAGCAGGTGCGGGCTCTCGAGGCGGAACGCTCAGGCGCGTCGAGCGGTGAGCACGCCAGCAGCCGTCGTCGAGCCCCGGACGGACGCCGCGAGCCGGGCGGCGCCGACGAGTCCTTCGACTCTGCCCCGCGGGACCGTTAGAGCACGCCTATGGTTCGCTTATGGTGCGGGTCCAGCCCGGGCGCGGGACTCGAGACGACCCTCGATCCCGAACGGCAGGCGCAGCATCGTGCTGACCTCGACGACAACGTCACTCCCCTCGAGATCGCACGCGAGGAGCGTCACCCGGTTGCTGGCGGCAAGCTGGGCAGCCGCCTCGCAGCCATCTCCGCCGTCCTGCACGCGCGCCGCCGCCGAGAGCGCAACCAGGTCGGCGGCGCCGTCCACCTGGTGCTGTCGCGCAACGGCGAACGCCGCCAGTAGGGCCACCCAGCCGATGCACAGGATGACCACCACCCAGGTGATGCCCCACACGGTGGCAAAACCATCATCATTGCGGGCGGTCGAGTCAGCGCCGGCCAGTGCCATCGCCCTCGACCTCCACAGTGGACTCCGCGTGCACGGTCAGCGCCGGTAGCGGCAC
>Ga0136616_10001562_pt1 | contig 12024 bp, 13 predicted proteins | sample AntDrymUQ2992106_2_FD_106648 | JGI IMG/M metagenome (GOLD analysis project Ga0136616, IMG submission 106648) | Polar desert sand microbial communities from Dry Valleys, Antarctica - metaG UQ299 (21.06) | ecosystem: Environmental > Terrestrial > Soil > Desert | place: Antarctica: Dry Valley...
GTCACCTCCTGCGCTCGCCCTAAAGGGCTCGCTGCGGAGGTGACTGGCCTACCGCGCAACCGAGCCCAGCAGGCAGGACGAACCTACAACGCTCGATAACAATGGTTACGGAAACTCGGCCTGGAAAAAGGCTGCTTTCTGGTGGACATAACGCGGACGGACTGCGTTGTCCCGGCCCTCTCCGGATCACGCCTCGGCTCGGAGTGCGCGCCGGACGCGGAGCCATTCGCGCGGTCGCCAACTACACCCGTTGGGCCAGGCAATCGCCGGAATGACCAGGCGATTGCCTGAGCCGCGGCTCAGGCGAGCCAGCGAGCGTCAGCCAGCTCGTCGCGGTATCGGCCCGTAGCCAATGGCGTCGGGCGGGGTATCTAGGAGCTCCTGTGTTGCTTCTTGCTATCTATGGAGTGCCGGTCTTTGTGATCGGACTACTCGTAGGTCGAGCTTGGATTGTTCTTGTGGTGGCAGCTTTCTGGTTCCTGGCCTGGTTCGCGCTTGTAGCCACAGATTCACCCCGCGGGGATGGCTTCAATGCGATCTACCTCTGGCTTGGAATCTCTGGAACCGCCGCCGCGGCTTTGGGTGTGGGGCTGCGAAAGCTCGTGACGCTCATCCAGTCATAGAAGGTCGACCCTTCGTTCCGAGTCGTCGCCAACGGCTTACAAGCTGCAGTTCGTCGGCCCGACTTGAGCGCGCTTCGACGTCGTCAGCTTGGCCATCGCTCAACTTAACAATGGTTACGGAAACTTGGCCTGGAAATCGCGGTTCTTTGGTTGTCATAACGCGGCGCGACGTTCCTCCGCCGTCGGGTGACGAGCGCAAGAACCCGGGGACTTCTAGGTGAGGTCCGTTGCGGAAGCCCGTCCGCCGACACCGGCAGGCCTGGGATCGGGCGGCAGCGTGACCCACAAGGCCTCGTCGGTCAGGACCGGCAGCTGGGCCTCGGGCAGATGTTGCTCGAACAGGGCCAGCGTCTCGCCGACCTCGGTAGCCGCGGGTGCGATCAGCCCGTGGAGGCCGAGCTGGTGGGCGGCCTGACCGACGCGCTGGCAGGGTGCCGGAGGACCGAAGAGATCACCGAGGGATAGACCAACGGCCTCCCGGCTGGGCTCCTCGCGCAGATCGAGGACCTGGGTCACATCGACCCGGCAGGTAAGCACTCGGCGTGGAGCGACCTGGTCGCCGGTCATTCCCTCAACGCCGTCCACGAGCGCTCGGTAGGCCTCGGCGACGATCGACTCCCTCGGCCTTCCGAGGTAAAGCACCGGGTAGCCGCCTGGTGGCCCCCACCGCCCCCCGCTGCGCGATCCCGACAGCACGCGCACCTTGCGGCTCACATGGCGCTCGAAGTCCCCGGCCACCGCTGCGACGCTGGCGCTCGCCACTCGGGCGGCGAGGTTGCGGTCCACTACATCGCTCCTGTCTGCAGCCGCTCGACGGCATGCAGCACCGCCTCGAACTCTCCGCGTTGGAGCAGGTCGATCGGCCGCTCCCCACCCAGGTCGCGGTTGCGGCCATGGATCCATATGTCCGCACCCTCGGGTGAGTAGACGTCGCGCAGCTGCTCGACGAGGTAGGCCACCTCGAGCAGCCTGTCCCGGGTCTTTCCCTTGGGATGGTGCGACCCGGCGGCCCAATGCTGGACCTGCCGCTCCTTTACCCCCGCGATCTCCGCCAGCTCGGCGGTCGTTAGCGCGGTCTCCCGGATGTCTTCGACGATCCGGGCGTACATGCCCGATTGAATCAGGCTCTGTGTGTTCACCTCACCCCCCTGCATAGCTATATGACACAGTAGACGACGTGTCCAGCGACGTGTATAGTGACGCTCAAGCCGACATGGCCTCTGAGCTTCTCATCCGCCCAGGACCGAATGACCACGAGGTTGTTGCCGACCTCATGGCTCCGGGTGGCGCGGGCGTCCTCCTGCCGAGCGCGCGCCCGGTGATCGGCCGGCTGGTGGTCGACGCCCATGCGGCAGCGCATCGGCCACAGTTCTCCGCGGCCGCAGCCGACGCCGGCGTGCCGCTCCTGATCGATCCGGTCACGCCCCTCTGGCAGGGACCGCTGCGCGAGAAGGACCGCTGGGCAAAGCTGCCCTTCGGCCAAGCGGAGCGCCTCGACGCCGGGGCGGTGTCCAACGTCAAGCGACGCGAACAGCTCGTCGCTCAGGCGGCCGAGTTCCAGGTCGCCCACGGCGCCACGTCGGTCATCCCGCCCTACCCCTACGTAGCCGCACCCGACGATCCCTGGTTCGAGTGGGCGCTGGACATGATCCGCCTCACCGCTCGTTGGCTGCGCCAGGAGGGCATTGCCCTGCCGCTCGCCCCGATGCTCTGTGCCCGGCTGCAGACCTTCGCTCCAGCCCATAGCTGGGGGCAGGGGATCGACCGATTCGCGCGGACCGCGCTCGATGTCGGCCCACAGTTCCTCGGGCTGTGTCTGTCGCCCGTCAAGGCCTCCGATTCCTACAGGAAGCTACTCGGGCTGTTCGACGCCGCGGCCAGGCTGCGCTCGAGCGGCACGCCGGTGATGGGCTGGCGCCAAGGCCTCTACGGCCCCGGCTTGGTTGCCGCCGGCCTCGACGGCTACGAGACCGGGATCGGGACGCGGGAGACCTGCGACATCAGCTCCAACATCGCCAGCCGCAAGCCGCCTAAGCCGGGGCAGAAGCGCGGCGGCGGTGGTGTACCGGGCATCTACGTTGAGCCGCTTGGGCGCAGCATCTCTCCTCAGGCCAGCGACGCACTGTTCGCTCACGATGCACTGCGGGTCAAGATCATGTGCGACGACCAGCGCTGCTGTCCCAAAGGACCGACCAGCACCCGCGAGCACCGTCGCGAGCACGCCGTGCGCACGCGAGCCCGCGGCCTCGCCAACCTCGACGCCCTCCCGCATCACACCTGGCGCCTGCACCAGATCACCAAGGACGCGCACGAGGCCGCCACCCTGGCCGAGCAGGCCAACGGGGTGCTGGATTCAGCGGGCCTCAAGGAGCGGATCTCCCCGACGGGCATGGAGGCGCTCGCCCGCGTCAGCGAACACCTGCGCACCAATGCCCTACGCGAGCGCGAGCAGGAAGCCTCCTAAGTAGCCCACCTCTATTCGGGCCGATACTCGCTGGCGGCAAACTCGCAACGGGAAAAAGGGTTGCTCAGACGTCGGAGCACGGTAGATGCGGCGAGTCCCGATGCAGCTAAGCGCCCCCCGCGCCTGGGGGAGGGGGCGAGTTCCGCCCGTTCGGGACTTCATACCACGATGCCAGGACTCCGATCAAACGCCGGCCACCCAGTTGGACTCGGCGGGTTCCACGGAGGGTGCTTCGTGACGCCGGTCTCGGACTTCCACCGTCGACCGCCGAAACAGAACGGGACGAGCGGCAGCCTGCCGGCCAGGGTCCGCCCCTTCTTCACGCCGCGGACGCTCGCTCAGTACCTGTCCGTTTCCGAGCGGACCGTTCGAGAGATGGTGCGCACGGGCCAACTCGCCTCGTACAGAGTTGCCGGAAGCCGCCGGATAGCCGCCGAAGATGTAGACGCCTACCTGGCCGCGCACCGAAGTGAGGAGCACGTGTGAGCCGGCCGAGGAGGAGAGAGGCGCCAGTAAGACGGATCAACCCCTCCGGTCGCCCTGTTTGGCTGGCTCGCTTCACGAACGCTCAAGGCCGGCGGAAGAGCACCGGCACTTACTCGACGAAGCGCGAGGCGCAGCAGGCGATTGACGACGCGTACGGGCGGCGAGAGCGAGTCGACACGCTGGGCGACTACTTCAAGCGCTGGCCGCAGCTACACCCCCGCGCCGCGCGAACGCAGGCAACGAACGAGCACCGCATCACCCGCGTGCTCGCTGTGGAGTTAGAGGGCGTTCGCTTGGAAAATTGGCCCCTCGCCGACCTGCGGCGCCGACACGCTCACGAGCTCGTTGACGTGATGCTCCGCCACCAGGGCCGCGCGGCCGCGGGCGCTCAAAACATCTTGCGGGCGCTCTCGGCCATGGCTGAGGATGCGATCACCGACGAAGCGGCCGAGCTGAATGCCTTCCGAGGGGTGACGGTCCGGCAGAGCGATCCGCGAGTACGGAAGGCGCCGAAGCGGCCGAGGGTGTTCAGCTGGGCTGAGATGCATCATTTCGCCGACGCCTGCGGCCAGCACGAGGCAATGGTGCGCCTGCTCGCGGACTGCGGCCTGCGCCTCGGCGAGCTGCTGCCCCTTGGTCACATTCAGGTCACATCGCCGGCTGAAAAGCGCTCTGCGAGAGGGTTGTCTTACGGCTTCCCAAGCCGAAGGTCGCGGGTTCGACCCCCGTCGTCCGCTTTCACGATGCTCCCGCCCGAGGACACCGACTTCGTGGTCAAGGCACGCCACTCGGTCTTCTACACGACTCCGCTCGAGTACCTGCTCAGACAGCGTGAGGTCGACCATCTCGTGCTGGCGGGACAGGTGACCGAGCAGTGCATCCTCTACAGCGCACTCGACGCCTACGTCCGTCACTTCGAGGTGACCGTGGCGCGCGACGGCGTTGCTCACGTCGACGAGGGTCGCGCCGATGCGGCGCTGGAGCTCATGACGAGGAACATGGACGCTGAGATCGCTCCCTGCGCCGACTGCACATTGGCCGACAGGCGAAAGGGCGCCTGAGAGGGAGACGATGGCCGAGGTCGAGGTGCGCGGCACGCGAGTGGGAGCGATGAAGAAGGTCCTGCGACCGACCACGCTGGGGTAGAGCACCGAGAGGATGCGGCCCAGGGCTGCGTGTGCTCGGAGCGCTTGAGTGTGCTGCGAGGAGCCGGTTGCGCGCTCACCTGCTGCCGGGCCACTCCGCGGCGGCCGTGAAGGTAGCTGAAGGAGCTCGCGGTGCGCTAGCCGTACGAGCCGCTCGACTGGGCGAGGCATCGCAAGGTGTCCACGTCGAGGCGGCCGGGCGGATCGAGTCGGTGGGGATCGGCCAGGGTCGCGGCGGGTGCGTCCGGGCCCCCGAATCCGTCGATAACCAGGTCCGCGTGGTGGAAGTCCTGTTCGCGTGTGTAGTCGTTTACCACGACCACGCAAGCCAGGCCCGCGGACTTCGCGGCGCGTAGCCCGTTGGCCGAGTCCTCCACCGCAGGGGCAGCGGACGGCTTGAGTCTGAGGCGCTCGAGCGTCATCTGGTGTGCGCTTGGGTCGGGCTTTCGCTCCGGCGCATCGTCGCTGGCCACGATGGCCTCGAAGCGCTCGAGCCCGAACAGCCGGTCGAGCAGCGGCTCCACCCACTTCAGGCTCCCGGTCGTCGCCACGGAGAGCCGCACGCCCGCATTCTCGAGCTCGTCAAGCAGCTCGTGCACGCCCGGACGCGCCTTGATCTCACCGCGAGCGGCCATCTCGGTGAAGATCTCGGTCTTGCGGGAATGCAGGCAGCTGGCGAGCTCCTCGCGCTCGTTCCTCGCCATGCCCTGCTCCTCGAAGTAGGCGTTGAGTCGGCGCGCTCCGCCGGTGATGGCGAGCAGCCTGCCGTAGAGCTCCACATCCCAGCAGTCGGGGAGCCCCGCCTCCTCGAACGCCAGGTTGAAGGCGACCCGATGACCGTCGCGCTCGCTGTCGACCAGGGTGCCATCGACATCCAGCACTACCGCCTGCAGGGGATCGCCCTCTGCGGGTCTAGCCGTCGCAGGCACGGTTCGCAGTCTCGCACCGCAACCTCGGGGCGTGGGGGAGCGCGCGCACCCCGCCGGCTCTCAGGGGCTTAACCATCGCTCACGGGCATTGCGGCGGCTCGACCATCGCGCGCTCCGAGTGTGACCGCGCCGTCGTTCAGGGTGACCCAGCGACCGGCGAGGTTTTCGAGCCGTGACCGCGGGAGATCGGCCCACGCCTCGAGCGCGTGGATCAGGCCACCGTGGGTTACGCACAGCACGGGTGAGCCGCGGAAGTCCCGTTCGAGCACTCCAAGCGCCGCCTGCAGGCGGCGGAGCGCACTCCCATCGGACTCGAAGCCAGGCGGGCGTGCACGGCGTCCCAGGTACCCGGGCCAGCACAGCTCTATCTCATCGCGCGTCAAGCCTTCCCACGGTCCGACGCTGCGCTCCGCCAGCAGCGGCGTGACCCAGGCGAGGCCCGCGCACCCCGAGCCACGAACGATGGCTTGCGCCGTCTCCCGCGCGCGCGTGAGGTTGGAGGCGACCACGGCACCGAAGGGGGGCAGCAGCGTGCCCGCTCGCTCGGCAGCCGCCCGACCCCTCGAAGAGAGGCCCGGATCGGCGCGCCCCTGCCAGCGACCCTCTGCGTTCCACTCGGATTCGGCGTGACGCAAAAGCAGGATGGCGCTGCTGAAGGAACCCCCGTCCAAGCGCAGCCAAGCATCGCACGATGCTGAAGATCGGAGGTTCGCCAGGCCCGGGATCGGGGCATCAAGAACGCGGCCCGACGATTCCGAGGAGGAGCACATGACCCACCACGAGCATGACCAGCCGCTCGCGGGCAAGCGCGCAGCGGTGGTCGTCGGACCGCTGTACGAGGAGATCGAGGCCCTGTATCCGCTCTACCGCTTGCGGGAGGCCGGCGCCACCGTCGAGATCATCGGCTCGGAGGCCGGTGCCACCCTGCCCGGCAAGCGGGGCGACGAGATCGAGACCGAGCGCGCGGCCGGCGAGCTGGCGGCCGGTGACCTGGACCTGCTCGTGATCGCCGGTGGCTACGGGCCCGACAAGCTACGGATGGACGAGGACCTGCTCGGCCTCGTGCGAGATCTCCAAGACCAAGGCAAGCCGATCGCGTTTATCTGTCACGGAGGCTGGGTTCCCGCCTCTGCCGGCATCGTCGCGGGACGGCGCGTGACCGGCAATCCCGCGATCGAGGACGACATGCGAAACGCCGGAGGCGAGTGGGAGGACGCTGAGGTCGTGGTCGACGCCAACCTCATCTCCTCCCGCAAGCCGGATGACCTGCCGGCGTTCATGCGCGCCGCGATCGAGGTCGTTGCACACGCCGCTGCACCGGCGTAAACCAGGGGGCGGCGGAGGGGAGGGTGCGGAGCGCTCGAGCGCTCACGTGCTTGGCTTCTCGCCTCACGGAGCGCTTCGCTTTCTTCACCATGGGCCACCAGACCCCTGCCACTGCGCGGGCGAGTCCAGGTCGGCTGCCGTGGTGCTCAGCGCTGCAGTTCGGTGAGCCCGCCTCCGCCGCGCACCACGCCCAGCCACACCACGGGTGCGGCCAGCACGATGAGCAGGAGCGCGGCGGGCGCGGCCTCGGAGTAAGCCGAGACCCCGGTCGCGGTCCACACCTCGGTGGGCAGGGTCTCGAAGCCGATCGGACGGAGCAGGAGAGTGGCCGGCAGCTCCTTCATCGTGGAGATGAAGACCAACGTCGCGCCGGCCAGGAGGCCCGGGGCCACCAGCGGGCCGGTGACCGAGGAGAGCGTCCGCAGGGGTCCATGCCCCAGCCCTCGAGAGGCCTCTTCGAGGGCTGGGTCGACCCGCTGCAGGGCGGTGCGCGCACCGCTGAGCGCCTGAGGCAGGAAGCGCACGACGTAGGCCCCGACCAGCACGGCGACGGTCCCATAGAGCGCGGGCAGGTAGCGCGTCGCGAAGAACACCAGCGAGAGTGCCACCACGACCCCGGGCAGGGCATTGGCGGCGTAGGCACCCCGGTCGAGCAGGCGCGTCGCGGGGCGCGCGTGGCGCACCACCAGTACCGCCACCGGCAGTGCCGCCAGCGTGGCGGCGAGCGCTGCCGCACTCGCCACGCCCAGTGTGTTCAGGCCCGGGCCGACTACGTCGCCGAGCGAGCCGCCGCGGTCGCCCGCGGGGCGGACCGTCCACCAGAGCAGCACCGCCGTAGGCAGCAACAGGGCCACGCCGGCCAATGCCGAGCAGGCGGCCAAAGCCGGTGCCTTGAGCCGTCCGAGCGCCACTGGTGCCGGGGCGCGCGCCTCGCCCGTGCCGCCCACAGCTCGCGAGCGGCCCGCCGCCTTCGCCTCGGCCACCAGTATCGCCGCCGTGAGCGCCACGAGCACCAGGCCGAGCACGGCCGCCGGCGTACGGTCGAAGGCCGAGCGGTAGCCGGAGTAGATCGCCCGCGTGAGCGCGTCGAAGCGCATGAGCGAGACCACCCCGAAGTCCGAGATCGTGTACAGCGCGACCAGCAGCGCGCTCGCGGCGATGGAGGGCCGCAGGGACGGCAGCGTCACGCGCAGGAACACTTGCCGGCTGCCGTGGCCCAGCGAGCGCGCCGCCTCGTCGAGGCTTCGGTCCGAGCGCCGAAGCGCAGCGGCGCTGAGCAGGAAGACGTAGGGGTAGGTGGCGAGCGTCAATGCGGCCAGCGCGCCGCCGAAGCCTCCGATGGAGACCGAGCCGCCGATCCCGGCGAGCTCCTGCAGGAAGCCGCCGCCCCCGAACGCCGCCAGCAGGGCGAGGGCCAGGACGTAGGAGGGCATCACCAGCGGGAGGGCGAGAAGCACCGTCCACAGGCGTCGCCCCGGCAGGTCCGTGCGCGTGACCAGCCACGCCGCCGGGACGCCGATCGCCACGGCGGCGGCGGTCACCGCTGCCGTCAACCCCAGTGTGCGCAGGACGAGCTCGAGGGTGCGGGGGCGGCCGAGCACGGCCAGTGGGTCGCTGGCCCCGGCCACCCTGACCACGAGGTAGACCAGCGGCAGCGAGACCGCGCCGACGACCAGCGCGCCGAGCAGCCCCAGCGCGACCGGCGGCCGCCGGGTCACGTCGAGAAGCCGGCCTCTTCGAGCATCCGCAGCGTGCCCCGCAGCTCGCCGCCCAGCTTGCCCAGCGCGAAGCCGGGTCCGACCACCCTGCGCAGCGGCGGCAGTCCGCGGATCGGCTGCACGCCGGGCGTCAGCGGGTACTCAAACGTCTTCTGGGCGAAGTAGGTCTGGGCCTCGCGGCCTTGCAGGAAGCGCACGAAGCGCTCGGCCTGCGGTTTGTGCTCCGTGGAGCTCAGGATGCCCGTGCCCGCCACGTTGACCAGCGAGCCCGGGTCGCCGGGCCGCAGCCAGTGGTTTCTCACCGGCAGGTCGGGACGCTCGGCGCGCAGTTCGTAGAGGTAGTAATGGTTCACGAAGCCCACGTCGACCTCGCCGCGCGCGATCGCCTCAACCGTCTGGATGTTGTTGTCGTAGAGCTTGGGCTTGTTGCGCTTGATCGCGGCCAGCCACTGCTTCGTGCGAGCGTCGCCCACGTCCAGCCGCATACCCGACACGAAAGCCTGAAACGAGGCGTTGGGAGGCGCGAAGCCCACCTTGCCCTTCCACCGGGGCTCGGTGAAGCCGAAGATCGAGTCGGGCAGCTCGCGCTCCTGCACACGTTCGGTGCTGAAGGCCACGACGCGAGCCCGGGCCGACGTGCCGCTCCAGCGCCCCTGCGGGTCACGGAAGCGCTGCGGCACCGCGTTCGTGAGCGTGGCGGTCAGCGGGGCCAGCCGATCCTCTACCGCGCCCAAGGCCCCGGCGTCCTGGGAGAAGAAGACGTCCGCCGGTGAGTTGTCGCCCTCCTCGGCGATGGTGGCCGCGAGCTCGGCCGACTCGCCGTAGCGCACCTTGACCTTCACGCCGCTCTTGCGCCGGAAGCTGTCGATCAGCCTGCCCACCAGCTTCTCGTTGCGCCCGGAGTAGATCGTGAGCTCGTTCTCCGACGAGCTTCCGCCATCCCCGCCACACCCGGCGACCGGAGCAAGGCACAGCACGATCGACAGCAGGCCGAGGAAACGTCTCACCGCAGGCCTCAGCCGAGTACGGGCACGGGCCCGTCGTATATCCGCAGTCGCACTCGCGCACCCACGGGCACCCGCTCGCTGGAGGGCCGCTGGGAGATCAGCGTCGTGCCGTCGGCCAGGCGCACGCGGTAGACCACGTCGTGGCCGAGGAAGGTGCGCTCGACGACCTCGTCGGGCGCTTCGTCGTCGAGCTCGAGGCCGACCAGCTCTGGCCGGATCAGGACCTCGCGGGCACCCCGGTCCAGGAGGAGCGCGAGGCGCGCGTGGGCGACCTCACCCGAGACGATGTTCGCCGCTCCGATGAACTCGGCCGCCCAGCGGTCCGCCGGCTGGAAGTAGAGCTCTTCGGCGCGGCCGGTCTGCACTATCTCGCCGTCGCGCATGACGGCGATCCGGTCGGCCAGGGTGAAGGCCTCCTCACGGTCGTGGGTCACGATCAGCGCCGTCACGTCTGCCTCGCGGAGGATCCGCGCGACCTCCTCGCGCATGGCGGCGCGCATCAGCGGGTCGATCGCGTTCCACGGCTCGTCGAGCAGGACCACTTCCGGGCTGGGCGCCAGCGCACGGGCAAGCGCGACCCGCTGGCGCTGGCCGCCCGACAGCTCGTCGGGGTAGCGCCCCCCGAGGCCGGCGAGGCCCACCAGCTCGAGCAGCTCGGCCGTCCTGGCGGCACGTCCGCGGCGGGGCAGCCCGAAGCCCACGTTGCCCACCACGTCGAGATGGGGGAAGAGGGCGTAGTCCTGAAAGACCGTGCCCACGCACCGATGCTCGGGCGCGATCCAGGCGCCGGGGCCGGCCACCACGCGGCCGTCGATCTCCACCCGGCCCGCATCAGGGCGCTCGAAGCCCGCGAGGCTGCGGAGCAGGGTGGTCTTGCCGCAGCCGCTGGGGCCGAGCAGTGCCACCCACTCGCCACGGGCCACCTCGAGCGAAGCGCCGCGCAGTGCGTGCACGGGCCCATAACGCTTGACGAGGCTCTCGACGCAGATCATCGGAGCGGGCATCTTAGGGCAGCCTAACGTCCACGCGCCGCATAGGCGCGATAGATCGTTCCCGAGGAGGAGGCCATCAGCAGCTCGCCCCGCTCATCGGCGCCGATGTGCGTGAGCTGCGGCACCTTGGCCCGCTCGCGGCGGAGGTCCTCGGCGCCCTCGCCCGGCTTGGGTTTCAGCGACCACAGCTCGCCCGAGCAGAAGTCGCCGTACACGTAGCGGCCGGCCAGCGCCGGCACCCGCGAGCCGCGGTAGACCAGGCCGCCGGTCACCGAGCAGCGCCCGCGCTCGTGGCGGTAGGCCGCGACCGGCCACACAAGCTCGCCGCGGTGCAGCCGATCCCCTCCGCGCCTGACGCGGGTGGTGCCCTCGAAGGGTCCCCAGCCCAGGTTCTTGGGCCGTTCGTCGGGCTCCACCCGGATGCGGTCGATCTCCTCGGCGGCGTCCTGGCCGACGTCGCCGATCCACATCTCGTTCAGGCCGGCATCGAACGAGAAGCGCCACGGGTTGCGCAGGCCCATCACGAGCGCGCGCCAGCGCGGCGGCCCCGGGGCGTCCACGTCGGCGGAGAGGATCTTGCCGAGCCGGGAGCGCGGGTCCTGGGCCTTACGCCGGGGGTCGAAGGCGCCGCCCCCGTCGCCGAGCCCGAGATAGAGCCTGCCGTCGGGGCCGAAGGTGACGGTGCCGCCGTTGTGGTTCTCCTCGGGGTGGCGCTCGCCCAGCAGGAGCCGCCGCTTCGGCTGCGCCCCCCGCCGTCTCGGCAGGCGCAGCTCGACCACGCGGGTGTCCCCCCGGCGATTGGTGAAGTGAACAACCAGCCGGCGGTTGCGGGCGAAGTCGGGATGGAAGGCGGCGGCCAGCAGACCCTGCTCGGCGCCCACCTTCACCTCGCTGCGCAAGTCGATCACCGTCCGCCGGGTGCGCCCCTGGACACGCACGAGGCGCCCCGGCTGCTCGAGCACCCACAGCGAGCGGGAGTCACCGGGCGCGGTGCCGACCCAGGTGGGGCGGACCAGCCCTCGGGCCACAGGACGCAGGTCGAAGTGATGGGCGGCGCCCTTCGGCGCAGGCAATCGCGGCGGCCGGACGCCCGCCAGTGGGTCGCCAGGGTCCTTGCCGCAGCCGGCTGCCGTCGCTCCGGCAATCAGCAAGGCGAGCGCTGGTAGAGCTGGGCGCCACCTCACGGGGCGGTACTGTATTAGGCAACCCTAACTTCTGTCAGAGGCGCACCGCGCGGCCAGCTGCCAGCTGCCTGACGAGGCCAGTGTGCGGAAGCCGGGAGGGCGCCTGGGGCGCACCGCGTGGCCCGGGCCCAGGCGGGAGCGAAAGACCAC
>Ga0136616_10001563_pt1 | contig 12023 bp, 13 predicted proteins | sample AntDrymUQ2992106_2_FD_106648 | JGI IMG/M metagenome (GOLD analysis project Ga0136616, IMG submission 106648) | Polar desert sand microbial communities from Dry Valleys, Antarctica - metaG UQ299 (21.06) | ecosystem: Environmental > Terrestrial > Soil > Desert | place: Antarctica: Dry Valley...
AACACGTCGTTCCAACGGCAGCACCCCTGGAGCGATGTGAACCCTGCAACTCGACGCCTGACCGAGTTCAGCCACGGCGCTGGGTGAGCGTGCAAGCTCGCCCCCGGCGAGCTGGCGCAGGTCCTGCGCCACCTGACCCCCGTCGCCGCCCCTGACCTGCTCGTCGGCACCGACACCGGTGACGACGCGGCGGTTTGGCGGCTGGATGCCGACCGCGCCCTGGTGGCCACGGTCGACTTTGTCACGCCCGTGGTCGATGACGCCCGCCTGTGGGGCAGGATCGCGGCCGTCAACGCAGCCTCGGACATCTATGCCATGGGCGGGCGGCCGCTGTTCGCGCTCAACGTCGTCGGCTGGAATGCGGCCGAGCTGCCCCTGACCGTCCTCGACGAGGTCCTGGCCGGCGCCGCACAGGCGGCGCTGGAGGGGGGCTGGGTGGTCGCCGGTGGCCACACGGTGGACGATCCGGAACCGAAGTTCGGCCAGGCCGTCGTCGGCGAGGTCCATCCCGATCGGATCCTGACCAACGCCGGAGTCCGCGCCCGCCAGTCCCTGGTCCTGACCAAGGCGTTGGGCGTCGGGGTGGTGGCGACGGCGATCAAGCGCGCGCAGGCATCGCCAGCGGTGGTCGACGCGGCGGTGGCGTCGATGACGCGGCTCAACGCGCAGGCGGCGGCCGCGGCGCTGGCCGCCGGAGCCACCGGGGCGACCGATGTGACGGGGTTCGGCTTGCTCGGGCACCTGCGCAAGGTCGTGGAGGCCTCGGGTGTGGACGCCGAGATCGACGTCGACGCTGTGCCGCTGCTACCCGGTGCCCGCGAACTCGCCGCCGGCGGCATGGTGCCGGGCGGGACCGAGCGCAACCTGGCGTGGGTCAGACCGCGCCTCGACAGCGGCGACATCGACGACCTGACCATCACCCTGCTGGCCGACGCGCAGACCTCAGGCGGCCTGCTGTTCGGCGCCCCCGCCGGTATGGCAGCCGCTGCCGTGGACCGCTTGCGCGAGAGCGGCCACGACGCGGCGATCATCGGCACCGTCGCCGAAGGTTCCGGCCGGATCCGGCTGCGCTGAACCCCGCTTGGTCGCCGTGCCTCCCTGTCCTGCCTTGCTCGGCGGGCCCAATCCGAGCGGGTGCGGTTGCGGACAGCTACGTCCGAAACCGCACCCGCTCGCGACGCGGAGCCCGCGGTGGCGCTACCGTGGCGCGGGCCACGACCAGGGTGAGGACGGGCCAAGTGAGCTGTGCGTGGCGAAGGGCAGGCGGTAGCAACTGATGACGGGATAGCGATGACGGTAGCAATGCGTCTCTGGCGTTGGGGCACGTGGCAGTGACGCGGGCGGAGATCCACGGGCGGATCGACCTCGACCGACGGACCTTTGACGCCCTAGTGGCCCATGCGCGAAGCGACGCGCCCTACGAGGTCTGTGGTCTGTTGGCCTTCAGCGGCGACCGGGCGGACGCCTTCTACCCGATTCCTAACGCCGACCGCTCGATGACCTCCTACACCATGGACCGCGAGGCGATGCATAAGCCGTACCTGAAGATCGACCAGAGCCCGAACCTTGGTCTGGGCATCTTCCATAGCCATACGCACACCGAGGCGTTTCCCTCGCCGACCGACGTCGAGCAGGCCGGCTTCAACCCGCAGGCCGTGTTCCTCATCGCGTCGCTGCAGGATCCCGAGGATCCGGTGCTGCGCGCTTTTGACATCGTCGACGGCAAGATCACCGAGCGGACCGTCTTCCTCGACGGCGCCGAGGCTCCAGCCGGCAAGCGCTAGTCGGTTCCACCAGCACAACGTCGGTTAACAGGATGTGAATCTTCTCATGAGCGCCTTAGGAGGCGCTCATATGGCTGGGCGACGTTGCAGCCATGGAATGGCAGGCGCACGAGGGGACAAGCGGTCCCGGGGGACCGGCGTGAGCGACGATGCCGCGCGCATGCTTCGAGCGCTGGAGGGTTCGGTCGGTCTGCGAAATCCGCGTTCGCTGTGCTTCGCGCTGCCGCTTGGCCCGGGCGATCGGCTCCTGGTCGTCGGCTCCAGCCCGGAGGTGGTGCGTTCCGCTCGGGGCCTTGGCGTCGAAACCATGTCCCTCATCACGCCCGCCCAGAGCGAGGCGAGCCCGCTTGGCGGCGACGTGGTGATCGTCGACTCGGGTCAGGCCGTGCCGCTGGCCGACGAGTGGGCAGATCACCTCATCATCCCGGCCCTGCGCATGTCGCAGCGCTACCTTCTCGCACGGGAGATGCACCGCATCGTGCGGCCCGGCGGGCACCTGTTTCTTGCCGCGAGGGCGCGCTGGTACGCGCCACGCGACAAGGCCGCGCTGACGCTGCGCCATGGTCGGCGGCTGCTGCAGGCCGCGGGGTTTGCGGTGGTCGAGCAGTACGCCATCCGTCCCGGCCTGCATAATCCGCGTCACCTGGTACCGGCCACCAGCAACGAGGCGCTGCGCTGGTACGTGGAGCGCGCCTACCTGCCACTGAACGTCAGCGGCCTGCTGCGCGCCCGCTTCCTGCGCCGCATACCCAGTCGAACAATGGCCTTGACGCTGTTCCCGGCCCTCGGCCTTCGGGCACGTCGGGTGGAGCGGCAGGTGGCGCGATGATCGAGCGGATCCTCAAAGAGTGCGCCCGCGGTGGCGTCGACATCGGCGCGTACGTCCCGTCGTCGTCGACCGCCGTGCAGATGGGCAGCCGTCGTGAGGGACGAGCGGTGTGGGCGCTGTTCGCCAGCCGCCAGGTGACGCCTGCGCTCGTGATCAAGGTGGACAACAGTGCCCGTTACCGCCGCCGACTCGTCGCCGAACACGAGGCCCTGACCGCGCTGGAGCGCCGCGAGGACCTGGCAGGCACCGTCCCGCGACCGGTGGGTCTGGTGCGCAGCAAACGCCGGGTCATCGTGGTCCAGACCGGCCTGTCCGGCCGCCCGTTGAACGTCGTGCTCCGCCAGCGAGTTCGCCCTTCCGCACGGTCAAGCGCGCGGGACCACGAGCTGCTGTTCGACTGGCTGTTCCGCCTGCAAAACCGCCCGCCAGCCAACTTCGTGACGATCGAGCCGGACACCGTGGTCACGCGGGTCACAACGGCCCTGGGCGAGCCTTGCGACCGGCAGCGAGCCTTCCTCGAGCACGTCCAACGGCGGGGGATGGCGATCGGTCCGCTCGCCCTGCCGCTCCTGCCCGGCCATGGCGATCTGGGCACGACCAACTGCCTGCTGGATCAGACGACGCTGCGGGTCGTCGATTGGGAGGGCGGAGCGCAGTCGCGCACGCCGATCGTGGACATGGTCCTGCTGTTGAACCATTACGCGCGGGCGCTTCCCGTCGCCCACGGGCCGCCCAACCGCCTCGACGCGTTCCACCGGGCCTTTCTCAAGGGCGACTGGCTTGGCGAACTGACCGCACGGTCGTTCCGGCGGCACCTGCGGCGGCTGGGGCTGGCCAGCAGCGTCGCGGGGTACCTGCTCGTCGCGATGCTGGCCGATCTGGCGACCGGGCACGCGCAGACCGCGCATGGGGACGCCACCGTTGCCTACTGGTCCCTGCTCCTGCGCAGCTACGCGAACCGATTCTCCGAGTCCGTCTTCGCCGAGTAGCGGTCGCCGTCCTCGGAGGATTGCTAGCCTCGTACTCCTCCACTCCCACCATCAGGAGCGTGTCGGACCCATGGCCATCGATGTGCGGATCCCCACTGTCCTGCGCAAGCACACCGACGGTGAGGCCAAGGTGAGCGGGGAGGGCTCAACGCTGGCTGAGCTGGTCGACGACCTCGACGATCGCCATGCGGGGCTACGAGATGCGCTGGTCGGTATGGACGGGCAGCTGCACCGGTTCATCAACGTGTACCTCAACGACGAGGACGTCCGCTTCCTCGGCGGCATCCAGACACCGTTGCGCGACGGCGACACGGTTTCGATTCTTCCGGCCGTCGCCGGGGGCTGACCGGCAATGCCTGCCCGCGACATCAGCCAGGCCGTCGGCGGCACGCCGCTGGTCGGGCTGCCGTCGATGTCGCCGCCCGGGTACTCGCTGTACCTGAAGCTGGAGGGGCACAACCCGACCGGCTCGGTCAAGGACCGCGTCGCGGCCTACCTCATCGCGGCTGCCGAGCGCGCCGGTCAGCTGCACCCGGGCTCCCGGGTGCTGGAGCCGACCTCGGGCAACACCGGCATCGCCCTGGCCGCCATCTGCGCACCCAAGGGTTACAAGCTGACCTGCGTCCTGCCGGAGAACACCTCGCAGGAACGGCGCATGCTGTTGTCGCTGTACGGCGTCGACATCGTCTCCAGTCCCGCCGGCGAGGGGTCAAACGGTGCGGTCCGGCTCGCGCGCGAGATGGCCGCCGACGACCCAGACCTGTACATGCCGTTCCAGTACGGCAACCCCGCCAACCCGCGAGCCCACTACGAGACCACGGCCCCGGAGATCCTGCGCGACCTTCCCGATGTCGGCGCGCTGGTGGCTGGTCTGGGCACCGGCGGCACCCTGACGGGGGCCGGGCGGCGATTCAAAGAGCACGACCCGGCGATCAAAGTCTTCGCCGCCGAGCCGGAGTACGGCGACCAAGTCTACGGGCTGCGCAACATCGACGAGGGGTTCGTGCCCCCCGTGCTGGACACCTCGGTGCTCGACGGGCGGATCAAGGTCGACTCGGTCAAGGCACTGCAGGCGACCCGCGACCTGGCCGCCGCCGAGGGGATCTTCGCCGGGGTGTCGACCGGCGCTGCCCTGTCCGTGGCGCTGCGAGTGTGCGATCCCCGGCGCCTGGCCGAGGGCTCGAAGGTGGTCGTCGTCTCGCCTGACGGCGGGTTCAAGTACCTGTCGACCGGCGCCTACGCGCCCGGCGACGTCGCCGACATCGCCGCAGGCCTGTCGCAGACCCTGTGGGCCTGACCAGCTGACCTTCGCCCTTACACTGCGCGGCGATGACCGCGATGACCGACGACCGCAGTGGCCTGGCGACGCCACGCCCGCCCACTGGGGATCCGCGACCCATCGGTGTGTTCGACTCGGGCGTCGGTGGTTTGACGGTGGCGCGGGCGCTGATGGACCTGCTGCCCGACGAGCGCATCGTCTACTTCGGCGATACCGCCCGAGGACCGTACGGTCCCCGCGACCTCGACACCGTCCGGGAGTTCACCGCCGAGATCGTGGGTTGGCTCGCCGCCCAGGACACCAAGCTGGTCGTCGCGGCGTGCAACACGGCGACCGCGGCGGCACTCGAGCCGTCGACGTCGGGACCGCTGAACTTCGACGTTCCGGTCGTCGGGGTCATCCGGCCGGCGGTGGACACGGCGGTCCGTGCGACCCGCAACGGTCGGGTCGGGGTCATCGGTACCGTCGGAACCGTGCAGTCCGGCGCCTACGACCTGGCCGTCGCCGAGGTCGGCGAGGACATCAAGGTCTTCAGCCAGGCGTGCCCACGCTTTGTGGAGCTGGTCGAACAGGGCCGCACGACCGACCCGGAGGTCCTCGATGTCGCCGCGGACTACCTCGGCCCGCTGGTGGCCGCGGGCGTCGACACGCTCATCCTTGGCTGCACGCACTACCCGTTGCTGACCGGGGTGCTGACCTACGTCATGGGAAGTGGTGTCGTCCTGGTGTCGTCAGCCGAGGAGACCGCTCGCCGGGTGTTTGTCGACCTGGTCGACCGGGGGGCGTTGGCGCACGGCGAGCCAGTGCGCGCCGGGCACCGCTTCGTGGCCAGCGGCGCGCCGGCGTCGTTCGCCCAGCTCGGCGCCCGTTTCCTGGGTCCCCGCCTGACCGCCGTGGACGTGGAACGTTCCGGAGGCCGTGGTTGAGCGTCCGTCTGACGGTGCTCGGCTGTGCTGGCACCCATCCCGGTCCGGCCCGCATGTGCTCGTCGTACCTGCTGGAGACACCGGGCTACCGGCTGCTGGTGGACTGCGGCAACGGCTCGCTGAGCAACCTGCAGCAGCGCTGGGACGTCGCCGACATCGACGCGGTGCTGATCAGCCATCTGCACCCCGACCACTTCTCCGACCTGTACGGGCTGTACTACATGTTGCGCTTCCACCCCGACGGGCCGCGCTCGGTGCCCGTGTACGCGCCGGGCGGGACGCTGCAGCACCTGGCGCAGGTGGTCAACGACGACGGCGAGTTCGCCAACCGCTGCCAGTTCTCCGCCGCCTCGGCGGGAGAGCGCTTGCAGCTGGGGCCGATGACCCTTGACCTGTTTCCCGCCAACCATCCGGTGGAGACGCTGGCGGTGCGCATCACGACCGACGGCGTGGTCGTGGCCTACAGCGCCGACAGCGCCGCCACGGCGTCGTTGAGCGACGCCGCGCGCGACGCCGACCTGTTCCTGTGCGACGCGACGTGGCTGGAGCGGCACCGTCCCCTACCATCGGGCATTCACATGACCGGCGCCGAGGCCGGCCGGCAGGCTGCGGACGCGGGGGCCGCTCGGCTGATGGTCACCCACGTCATCCCGTCCAACGACCCGGCCGAGGCCGCCGCCGAGGCCGCCGGCAGCTACGACGGAGAGGTTCTGGTGGCCACCGATCTGTTCTCGATCGAGCTGTGACGCGCAGCGACGGGCGCAGCAACGACGCCCTGCGGCCGGTGTCGATCCGCACGGGCGTGCAGGAGTTCGCCGAAGGCTCGGCGCTGGTCAGCTTCGGCCGCACGCAGGTGCTGTGTGCGGCCAGCCTCGACACCGGCGTCCCACGCTGGCGGCAAGGCTCGGGACTGGGTTGGGTGACCGCCGAGTACGCGATGCTGCCCCGCGCCACCAGCGAGCGCACCGCGCGGGAGTCGACGCGCGGGCGCGTCGGCGGCCGGACCCACGAGATCCAGCGGCTCATCGGGCGGTCGCTGCGAGCCGCCGTGGACCTCGCCGACCTGCGCGAGCACACCATTGCGGTCGACTGTGACGTCTTGCAGGCCGACGGTGGGACGCGCACCGCCGCCATCACCGGGGCGTGGGTGGCGCTGGCTTTGGCAATGGACGAGATGGTGCGCCGCGGACTGCGAGCGTCACGGCCGGCGCTGACGCCGCTGGCAGCCGTCAGCGTCGGTGTCGTCGGGGGCGAGGCGCTGCTGGATCTGTGCTACGCCGAGGACGTCGTCGCCGACACCGACTGCAACGTGGTCATGACGGGCGACGGACGCTTCGTGGAGGTGCAATCCACCGCCGAGCACGACCCGTTCAGCCGGGCGCAGCTCGAACGGATGCTCGACCTGGCCATCCACGGGTGCCGGGCGCTGTTCGAGGTGCAGCAGTCGGCGGTGGCGAACGCGTGACGGCGCGGCTGGTCCTGGCCACCTCCAACCAGGCCAAAGTGCTCGAGCTGTGTCGCATCCTGGCGGCTGACCCGGCGCTGGCGGGCGTCCAGCTGGTTGCCGGCGCCCAGCTCGGGCTGCCCGACGTGGAGGAAACCGGCGACACCTTCGCCGAGAACGCGCTGCTCAAGGCCCACGCCGCGGTGGCTGCTTGCGGACTCGCCTGCATCGCCGACGACAGCGGCCTCGAGGTGAAGGCGCTGGGGGGCGAGCCTGGCGTCCGCTCGGCACGGTACGCGGGCGCCCACGGCGACGACCAAGCCAACATGGCACTGGTCCTGCAGCGGCTGGGCGGGCTGCCCGACCGCACCGCCCGGTTCGTCTGCGTGGCCGCGCTGGTCGCGCCGGACGGCCGTGAATGGACCGCGCACGGGACCCTTGCCGGCACCCTCGCCGAGGCACCACGGGGCAGCAACGGCTTCGGCTACGACCCGATCTTCCAGCCGTCCGGGGAGCGCTACACCACGGCGGAGATGACGGCCGAGGCCAAGGATGCGATCTCCCACCGGGGCAAGGCGTTCCGCGCCATCGCCGCAGCCGTGCGCCAGCTGGTGGATCAGTCCTCGCCGCCGATGTCGACCGCATAAGCCTCGTACATCAGGTCCGCGCCGCTTTGGCGATGCCGGGCCAACAGCGCGAGCACGCTCAAGACCGCTTCGCGGGCCTCGTCGGGTGGGCCTGCCAGCGCCCGTTCGGCCTCGGTGAGGGCTTCGGCGATGGTGGCGTGCTCGTCGCCGAGGCGCTGGCAGGCGCGCGCCAGGCGTGGCGCGCGCACCTCCAGCTGCGCGAACAGGCCGTCGGGGCCTTCGGCGGTGACCACGTGCTCGGAGAAGGCGGCCCGCAGCCCGCCCAGCGCAGTGTGCACCCGGGTCGCCCAGTCCGCCGACCGCCCGGGGATCGGCGCGGCGATGGCGGCTTCGGCGGCAATGAGGGCGGCGCGCAGATCGGAGCGCCGGCCGCGGACGACGGCGACCGCCTGCTCGTCGCCTGCCCGCCCAGCGCTGCTGCTCGGCTGCTTGAGAGCGGGTTGTGGAGCATCCATGCCGGCCCCTTCGTCGACCGTCGACCGCACCATCGTCTGCACAGTGACCCACAACTCGGGCCGCTCGTCTACCCCCACGCTCCCCGCAGGCGGTGAGCTCGTCGACGATGTCACGGGCGTCGGGGACGGAGCGGGCGAGCCGGTCGAGCTTGGTGACCACCAGGGTGTCGTCGCGCCGGCAGGCGGCCATCGCCTCCCGCGGCCCCGGGCCGGCTCGGTTGGTGCCGGTGAGGCCGTGGTCGACGTGGACCCGATCGGGGTCGACGCCGAGCCCGGCGAGGACCTGGCGTTGGGCGGTGAGGTCCTGGGCGGTCGGTGGAGACCCGGGCGTAGCCGACCATGATCCCCTCGGGTGCGGTCATGGGCAGCAGTCTGGCGGCCACGTCCGACACAACTGCCCGGTTAGCCCCCGTCACCGGGCTCTTTCTCGGACCGGACATGCCGAGTTGAGGGCGTTGGCTGGGCTGGTCTACTGCGCTGCTGCGAAGACGCAGGTGCAGATGCTCTAGTGCGAGATCCGCCCGCGACAACTGCGGGTCGGACGGTCATTGTCACGCTTCTTCCTCTGTGCTCTGAGTCGTCCAAGCCCTTCGATAGAGTTGTCAGGGTTGGTCCGCCAGGGCGGCAGCGAAACGCGAAACGAGCGTCGCGACCGCGGCACGGAGTTCTTGCCCGCCATCGACGCGGAAGCGGAACGGCACGCTCGCCAACCACTCCTGCGCATACATCGCCGGATTGCTCGTGCTGCCGACGAGTACGCACCCGTCTCCCGATGGTTCAAGCCGTCCCATGGGAGGCCGAATCCACGGCGCCACCTCAGCCAGTGGAGCGTCGAACACAACGCGGGTAGGGAACTCCCATCCAGTGCCCAGGTTCTCCTCCAGTGCTGCCACCGGGTCGAGGCCGTCGGGCGGCTCGAACTCGTGCGCGGTCTGCTGGACCGCGCGGATCCGGTCGACCCGGTAGGTGCGGATCGCGTCCGCGCGATGGGAGTGACACAGGAGGTACCAGCGCCCGTAGCGGACGACGACCGCCCAGGGGTCCACCTCGGCCTCCCACTCGTCGCCGGACTCGCTGCGATACGTGACCAGCACGCGACGTGGGGCCGCGACGGCAGCGACGAGTGCGCTGGTGGTGGCGGGATCTGGTCGGACCGAGTACCGGTCGGGCGCAGTGCAGGCGTGCTCTCGCAGCGCCGCCGCTTGCCGGCCGACGCTCTCGGGCAGTGCCCGGATGACCTTGCCCAGGGCAGAACCGACGAGGTCGTCGACGTCGGCGGCTGCCGGCTGGCCGTCGAGCACCGCCATGACCAGACCAAGTGCCTCGGCCTCCGTGAAGACGACCGGAGGCAGCCTCGTCCCGCGCCCAAGCCGGTACCCGCCATAGGGGCCCCGGGCTGACTCGACGGGGATGCCCGCCTCGCGGAGGATCCCGACGTACCGACGCGCGGCCCTTTCCGTGACACCCAACCTCTCGGCGAGTTCGTCGGCCGTCGTGCCGGGGCGGGTCTGGAGGATCTCGAGGGCACGCAGAGCCCGTGCGGTGGGGCTGAGATCGGTGCGCACACGAGCAGACTATGTGGTCACGAGATGAACCGGAAGTGGATCGTCCGGAGCTGGTCCTAGTGTGATGTCCATGACCCAGTTCCGCGAGCAGGACCTCACCGGAGCACGCTTCGAGCGCGTGAGCCTGTGGGGCGCCACCTTCACCCAGGTGTTCCTCAATGACGCCAGCATGCACGCAGTCGACCTCACCGGGGCGCGAGTCCGCGGCGCCCTGTTCAACGAGAGCCGCATGCGTGGCGTCGAGCTGGTCGACGTCGAGATCAGCGGCGAGCTGCAGAACGTCGTCGTGAACGGCGTCGACATCGCACCGCTCGTCGAGACCCTGCGGCACCTCAACTTCGCCAGCGCTGCCTGGGTGGGCCGGATGATCCTCGGCAACGCCTCGCCGTGGCACCAGTTGGACCTGCCGTGGGACGAGGCGCCCGGGTGGGACGGTATCCCGTGGGACCGCGAGGCACGACCCTCCCTCGACGAGGTGCTCACGGTCCGACGCGAACGCCAGGCGATGGTCCGCCACGTCATGGAATCACTCACCGACGAGCGACTTGCCTCCGAGGTGACTCGCACCGAATCCGGCTGGCCCCGGGTGGAGAACTTCCCTTCAAGGAATGTCTCCGCATCGTTCTCAGCGAGGAATGGGAGCACCGGCTTATGCCGAAGGTGATCTGACCTCACTGGAGAAGGAGAACTGATCATGGACATCCTGCTCATTGCTGGCCTGTGGCTCGACGGATCCGCATGGGACGATGTCGTGCCCGCGCTCGAGGCACTCGGCCACCGCCCCGTGCCGCTTACCCTCCCGGGTCAGGGTGACGGATCTGCGTCCGCCACGCTCGACGACCAGGTGGCAGCGGTGCTCGCCGCCATGGATTCAGCGTCCGAAAAGGCCATGGTGGTGGGGCATTCCGCCGCCTGCACCCTGGCTTGGCTGGCTGCCGACGCGCGACCGGAGAAGGTGGCCAAGGTCGCCCTCATCGGCGGCTTCCCGTCCGCCGACGGGGAGCCCTACGCCGACTTGTTCGAGCCGAAGGACGGGGCCATGCCCTTCCCCGGCTGGGGCCCATTCGAGGGGCCAGACTCTGTTGACCTTGACGATGAGGCGAGGCGCAGCATCGCGTCTGCTGCGATCTCCGTCCCAGAAGGGGTGACTAAGGGCGTGGTGCGTCTGGCGAACGAGCGACGGTTCGACGTCCCGGTCGTGCTCGTGTGCCCCGAGTTCACCCCCGCCCAGGCTCAGGAGTGGATCGACGCCGGTGACGTGCCCGAGCTCGCCAAGGCCAAGCACCTTGACTTCGTCGACATCGACTCGGGCCACTGGCCCATGGTCAGCAAGCCGATCGAACTCGCCCGGCTCCTTGCTGCAGCGGCTGCCGAGGGCTGACATGGCGCCGCAGCCAGGGGCCGGATCGCTCACCGTGGTTCCCGCCAACCAAGCCAGCTTCGGCGACTTGCAGGCGATCTTCGGCACACGTGGTCAGGCCTCACGGTGCCAGTGTCAGCGCTACAAGCTGGCGCCGCTTGAGTCTTTCGGGTCGACGCCGGTCGAGGAGCGAGCACACCGACTCCGAGTCCAGACCTCGTGCGGCGACCCCGTCAGCCCCGAGACGAGCGGACTCGTGGCCTACCTCGACGGCGTCCCCGTGGGCTGGTGCGCCGTCGAGCCCAGGTGCAACTACGAGAGCCTGATTCGCAACCAGAAAGTGCCGTGGTCCGGCCGGGACGAGGACAAGCAGGACAGCGCAGTCTGGGCGATCACCTGTCTCTTTGCCCGAGCCGGGTTTCGCCGACAGGGGATCAGCCGGACCCTCATCCATGCGGCTGTCCGCTTCGCGCGGGACAGGGGCGCCCGAGCCATCGAGGCCTACCCGATGACCACGTCACACGCCATCGACGAGGAACTCCACTGCGGGCTCCTGACCACGTTTCTCAACGCAGGGTTCACGGAGGTGACCCGACCGGCAAGCGGCGAGCAGTCGTACGCATCGACCTCGCGAGCCGGGAAGGTGGGAGCACTCGCGCTCGAAAGGACTCGACGATGTCTTGCACGATCCGACCCCTCGACGCCTCCACGTGGGATGCCTTCGCGGAGCTTGTCGAGCGCAACA
>Ga0136616_10001565_pt1 | contig 12013 bp, 11 predicted proteins | sample AntDrymUQ2992106_2_FD_106648 | JGI IMG/M metagenome (GOLD analysis project Ga0136616, IMG submission 106648) | Polar desert sand microbial communities from Dry Valleys, Antarctica - metaG UQ299 (21.06) | ecosystem: Environmental > Terrestrial > Soil > Desert | place: Antarctica: Dry Valley...
AGCCCTGGTCGGAGAGCGCCGACTCGACGTCCCGCAACCTCATCGCCTTCACCATGACGTTAGCCTCTAGCCCCCCTAGGAACCAGGGTCAAGGGGGGATTGATACCTCTCCGGAGGTCTTGCCAATGGTGGCGCAGGGATCTGACAGATCGGCACCTCTCCCGACGCTTGTCGGTGCCGTCGGTCGGGACGAGACTCGGTGAAGTGGGAGTGACGCACCGGACGCCCGAGCGGGTGCGCGAGCGGCTGGTGAACCGGCTGCTCGCCAGCCGTCGCATCCGCTCCGACGCCGTCGCTTCGGCGTTTCGGGCGGTCCCGCGGCACCTGTTCCTGCCGGGGTTGCGCATCGACGTCGCCTACGCCGACGAGGCCGTGGCCACCAAGTGGGAGAACGGCGTCGCGGTCAGCTCGGCGTCGCAGCCGTCGATGATGGCGATCATGCTCGAGCAGCTCGACGTCCGGCCGGGGCAGCGAGTGCTGGAGATCGGCGCGGGCACGGGCTACAACGCCGCGCTGCTGTCGCACCTGGTCGGGCCGGCGGGCTCGGTGACCGCCGTGGACATCGACTGCGACCTGGTCGAGGCCGCCGCCGTGCACCTCCACCGTGCCGGGTACGACGGCGTGGCGCTGGCCTGCCAGGACGGCGCGCTGGGCTACCCGGAGGCGGCGCCGTACGACCGGATCATCCTGACCGTCGGCAGCTGGGACATCCAGCCGGCGTGGCTCGACCAGCTTGCTCCCGGCGGCCGGCTGCTGCTGCCGCTCGCCGTGCGGGGCAGCCAGCTCTCCGTGGTGTTCGACTCCACACCCGGGCCGCCGCAGCATCTGCGCAGCTCGTCGGTGCGTGGCTGCGCGTTCGTCAGGCTGCGCGGAGCCGGTGCAGGGCCGGACACCACGCAGCCGCTATGGGACGGGTTGCTGGTGCAGACCGCTGACGCGAGCCCGGTCGACGCCGACGCGCTTCGAGCCGTGCTTTGCAAGCCCGGCCCGGAGCTAGCCATCCCAGTCCCGCTGGTCAGCAACGACCTGTGGGATGGCTTGGGTTTGTGGCTCGCCGTCGCCGACCCGGCCACGTGCCGGCTGCTGCTCACCGACGCCGCGGCGGGTTCCGCGCTGGCCCCGACGCTGGTCCGCGCGCGCGGCGAGGGCGGCACCCTCGGCCTGATCGGGCCGGAGGGGCTGGCCGCGCTGGTACGTGCGCACCGCGGCCGGGGCGCGAACGCCGTGGGATTCCGGGTGGCCGTGCGCCCCTTCGGGTCCGGCGGACGGGCGCTCGCGGAGCAGGTCGTGGCCCACACCGCGGACTGGGTGCAGGCCGGCAGCCCCACCGCCGACGAGCTGCACCTGCGGGCGTACCCGCGCGACGGCGGGCCACAGCCGGACCAGGTGGGGGGGTCCACGCTGATCCAGAAGGAGCACACGACTCTGCTGCTGGACTGGCCCAGTCGGCCGGCGAATCGTGATCGTCTCGATACGTCGTAGGCTTGGCCGTCCCTTTCGCTACGCCGAGGGAGATCGCGGGTGTCATCGTCCGTCGAGATCGTCGCCGCGTGCGGGTCAGCTGCTCAGCGAGCCGCACCGTCGCTGGCGGCTGCCTCGCAGGCGAGCATCACCACGGCGCTGGAGGGGATGGCGCTGCGCCTGAGCTCGGACCGCTCCGCCCTGCTCGCCGAGAACGCCAGGGACGTCGCCGCCGTCGAGCAGCGCGGCATGACCGGTGCGCTGCTGGACCGGCTGCGGCTGTCCGCCGACCGCCTCGATGACATGGCCAAGCAGCTGCGCGAGCTGGCGGCCGCACCGGTGCCCCCGCGGGACGTGTTGCTGGAGGACCGCCCCGACGGGCTGCGGCTGGTGGAACGGCGCAGGCCGGTTGGCGTGATCGGCGCCAACTTCGAGGCCCGCCCTAACGTGACTGTCGACGTGGCCTCACAGCTGGTGAAGTCCCGCAACGCCGGGGTGCTGCGCACCGGGTCGGCCGCGATGCGCTCGGCGGTGGCCCTGCGCCGCGCCGTCATCGCGCCCGCCCTCGCCGCCGCCGGGCTGGACCCGGAGGCGATGCAGCTGGTCGACGACCCCAGCCGGGAGGCCGCCGTCGCGCTGGTCGGCCAGCCGGGGCTGATCCCGTTGGTAATCCTGCGTGGCAGCGGTGAGACCACCCGCACGCTGGCCGCGGAGGCGGCCCGGCACGGGGTGCGCACGCTGGCGCATGCCGACGGCGGCGGGGTGCTCTACGTTGACGCCGACGCCGAGCTGCGGCTGGCCGAGGAGCTGGTCGAGGACAGCGTGGACCGCCTCGGGGTGTGCAACCGGCTGAACCTGCTGCTGGTCGACACGCGGTGCTACGACGAGTACGTCCCCAAGCTCACCGCCATGCTGGAACGGATGGCCATCCGGGTGTCGGCTCCGCCGCACGCCCACCCGCTGGGCCACGAGTGGGCGCTGGACGCGGGTCGGGAAGCCACGGTCACGCTGGCCTCGGCTGGCGGGCCGGCCGACGCGGCGGCGATCGCGAACCGGGAGACCTCGGGGCTGGCCGCCACGATCGTCACCACCAACCCGTCCGCCGCGCAGGAGTTCATCGACGCCTATGCCGGCACCGGCGCGTTCTGGAACGCCAGTACCCGCCTGCTGGACGGCTACAAGCTGCGCCGCGTCCCCGAGACCGGCATCAACGTCGACCACGTGCCCGGCCCGCGCGGCCCGGTCACCTTCCAGGACCTCTACCTCCGCCAGTACGTGGTCGTCCCGCGCTAGCCCCGGGCCGCGCTAGCGCGCAGCTCCCGCCGGCGGCAAACCCGCCACTCATGCGGCTTTTCTTGCTCCCAGCGGGAGTGCTGTCACACGAGTGGCGCGCGCGGGTGAGCCGCACCCCCGGCTTACCCTTCGGCGATGCAGGCGCGTCGCATCGGTGTGATGGGTGGGACGTTCGACCCCATCCACCACGGCCACCTGGTGGTGGCCAGCGAAGTGGTTGCCCGCTTCGGCCTGGACGAGGTGCTGTTCGTTCCCACTGGTGAGCCGGCGCAGAAGGACGGCCGCGAGGTCAGCCCCGCGGAGGACCGCTACCTCATGACCGTGATCGCCACCGCGTCCAACCCGCGCTTCGCCACCAGCCGGATCGACATCGACCGCCCCGGCCCGACCTACACCGTCGACACCCTCACCGAGCTGCACGATCGCTACCCCGACGCGCGGCTGTACTTCATCACCGGCGCCGACGCGCTGGCCCAGATACTGTCGTGGCGGCGGGTGGAGGACCTGTTCCGCTGGGCGCACTTCGTCGGCGTCACCCGGCCCGGCTACGAGCTGGGGGACGAGCACCTCCCGCAGGGCGCGGTCACGCTGGTCGAGGTGCCGGCGATGGCGATCTCCTCGACCGACTGCCGCCGGCGCGTCCGGGCGGGCCAGCCGGTCTGGTACCTGGTGCCCGACGGCGTGGTTCAGTACATCGCCAAGCGCGGCCTCTACCGTGGAAGTGCCGACGTCATGACAGCCGAGCGGGAAGGATCGCGGTGAGCGCGAGCAGACAGGCCCTGATGCTGGCCGAGGCGGCAGCGGCCGCAGCGGTGGAGAAGAAGGCGCACGACATCGTCGTGCTCGACGTCTCCGACCAGCTAGTGATCACCGACTGCTTCGTCATCGCGTCCGCGCCCAACGAGCGGCAGGTCGAGGCGATCGTCGACGCGGTGGAGGAGCGCCTGCGGCTGGTCGGGGTGAAGCCGACCCGGCGAGAGGGCGCCAAGGAGGGTCGCTGGGTGCTGCTGGACTTCGTCGACATCGTCGTGCACGTGCAGCACACCGAGGAACGTGGCTTCTACGGCCTGGACCGGCTGTGGAAGGACTGCCCGACGATTCCGGTGGCCGCACTCGCGAACGCCGGACCCGAGGTACGGGGGCCGGACTCCGGTGGCGCTGCGTGAGTCTGCGCCGGCTGGTGCTGTTGCGGCACGGCGAGACCGACTACAACGTCGAGGCCCGGATGCAGGGCCACCTGGACTCCCATCTCACCGAGGCGGGGTTCACCCAGATCAAGCAGGCGGCGCCACTGCTGGCGCGGCTGCAGCCGGACCGGCTGCTGAGCTCGGACCTGCGACGGGCGACGGTGACCGCCGAAGAGGTGGCCGCCGTCACCGGGCTGCCGGTGAAGATCGACCCGCGGCTGCGTGAGACGCACCTGGGCTCGTGGCAGGGCTGCACGTCAGCCGAGATCGAGCGGGAGCGGCCTGGGGCCATCGCGGAGTGGCGCTCCGACCCGACCTGGGCGCCGCCTGGCGGCGAGTCCAGGGTCGACGTCGTCGAGCGTTCGATGCCCGTGATCACCGAGCTGGACGAGGAGCTGGCTGACATCGGCGCCAACGGCGACCGGTTGACAGGGCTGCTCTGCGCGCATGGCGGCCTGATCGCCGGGCTGACCGCCGCGCTGCTGGAGCTCCCGGTGCCGAGCTGGCCGTCGATCGGGGGACTGGGCAACTGCCGCTGGGCGGTGCTGACCCGGCGGCTGACCTCGCCGCGGTGGCGGCTGTCCGGCTACAACGTCGGCGTCACGGAGTGAGCCAGCCCGCCGGCCCGCTGTTGCTCGTGCTGGCCGACTCGCTGGCCTTCCACGGGCCCCAGCGACCCGAGCCGGCCGACGAGCCGCGGCTGTGGCCCAATGTTGCGGCTTGCCTGCTGGGCGGCAGCGCGGAGCTGGTCGCGGGGTACGGCTGGACCGCCCGGCACGCGTGGCGGGCCTTGACGAACGACCCTCGGATCTGGGCGCTGCTGCCGCGGGTGGACGCGCTCGTGCTCGGCGTCGGCGGGATGGACACGCTGCCCTCGCCGCTGCCGACCGCGTTGCGCGAGCTCATCGGCACGCTGCGGCCGGACCGGCTGCGCCGGGTGGTGCGTCGCGGCTACCAAGCGGCCCAGCCGGGGCTGGCGCGGGTGCTCGCGAGGTTGCCCGGCGGCGGGCCGGTCGCGCTGCCTCCCCACCTGACCGTGCGTTACCTGGACTCCTGCCGCCGGGCGGTGTGCGCGATCCGCCCCGGCATCCCGGTGGTGGCCACGCTGCCGTCCGTGCACCGGGCACCGGCTTACGGGTACGTGCACGCCGGGCGGGCGGCGGGGGAGCAGGCGACGCGTCGGTGGGCCGCCGAGGTGGGTGCGCTCGTGCTGGACGTGCCGACGTGGGTCCGCACCCACGTGACGGCGGGGCAGGGCAACCCGGACGGGATGCACTGGGGTTGGCCGGCGCACGCCGCCGTGGGCACCGCGCTGGCGGCGTTGCTCAGCGGCGCGATCGTCTAGGGTCCGTTTCTGTGCCCGTGGCTGTGGTGACCGACTCGACCACCTACCTGCCTGCCGGCATGGCGAGCGAGCGCGGAATCCGGGTGGTGCCGCTGCAGGTGCGCATCGGCGACCGGGTCGGCGGCGACGGCGTGGACATCGGGCCGGACGAGCTGGTGGCCGCTTTGGCGGCCCGGCGCGGCGAGGTCAGCACGTCGCGCCCGACGCCCGCCCAGTTCGCCTCGTGCTTTCGCGACGCGCTCGACGGTGGCGCCGACGAGGTGGTGGCGGTGCTGCTGTCGCGGGAGCTGTCCGGGACCTGGGACGCCGCGCGGCTCGCGGCCCAGGAGGTCGACGCGGAGCGCGTCCGGGTGGTCGACTCGCGCTCGACCGCGATGGGCCTCGGTTACGCCGTGCTCGCCGCTGTCGACGCGGCCGAGAAGGGCGCTGCCGGCCTGGCGGTGGAGGAGGCGGCAGCGGACGTCGCCGCCCGCAGCCGGGTGATCTTCTGCCTGGAGACGCTCGAGTTCCTGCGGCGTGGCGGACGAATCGGCCCGGCCGCCGCGTTGCTCGGCACCGCGCTGGCGGTCAGGCCCCTGCTGCATGTGACCGACGGGCGCATCCTGCCGCTGGAGAAGGTCCGCACGACTTCGCGCGCGGTGTTGCGGCTGGTGGAGCTCGCTGTGCAGGCCGCCGGCCGCGGGGCCGCGGATCTGGCCGTGCACCACCTCGGGGCGCAGCAGCGGGCGGCGGATCTGGCGCGGCAGCTGACGACCCGGCTACCTGACGTGCGGCGATGCCTGGTGTCCGAGTTAGGTGCGGCGATCGGTGCGCACTGCGGGCCGGGGGTCCTCGGCGTGGTCGTTGTCCCGGCACCCTGACGGTCGGGGGGGCGGTCTCTGGCGTCCTCGCGCCGGCTGTCCACAGCGCTGGCGACGGTCCACAGATTGATCACGCTGCCCCTCGCGGCTGGCGGCGCCGTCCTAGCGTCGGTCCGTGGCTGCCCCGATCCCGCCCGGTCGGATCCCGCCTGACCCGGGCGGCCCTATCCCGCCTGACCCGATCCCGCCCGACCCTGGCGGCGTGCACGGCGTGAGCGGTGCGCGTCTGGCTGACCGGCGGCCGCACGAACGGCTGGCCGCGTTGGGTGAACACGATGCGCCGGACCGTTGGGCCAGCGCCGACGCGCCGACCGAGTCCGCCGTGCCCGCCGGGCGGCTGGGTCGGCTGGCGCAGCGCTGGCTGCCCGCTCGCTGGAGGGGCGCTCGGGTCGACCCGGGTCGGATGGGCGCTGCCGCCTTCGCCGCGGTGGCCGCCGTAGCGGCGGTGGTCGCCGCAATCGGGGTGTGGCGGGACCGGCCGGTCCCCGAACCGGCGCCGCCGCTGGCCGCGGTCTCGGCTACGCCCGACATCGGGCCGAGCGTGACGCCGTCGAGTCACGGGTTGGTCGTTAGCGTGGTCGGCAAGGTCGTCCAGCCAGGTCTGGTGCGGTTGCCGGAGGGCGCGCGGGTAGCCGACGTACTCGACGCGGCAGGTGGCGCCCTGCCCGGCACCGACCTGGCCGGCCTCAACCTCGCCCGCAAGGTGGCCGACGGGGAGCAGGTGGCAGTCGGGGTGCCGCAGCCGGCCGAGGCGGCGGCCGGTTCGGCAGGCGGTCCCGCGCCGGCGGCGGGACCACCCGGCAAGGTCAACCTCAACCAGGCCACGCTCGACCAGCTCGACGCGCTGCCCGGTGTCGGCCCGGTCACCGCTCAGCGGATTCTCGACTGGCGCACGCAGCATGGCCGCTTCAGCCGCGTCGAGCAGCTACGCGAGGTCGACGGCATCGGCGAACGACGGTTCTCCCAGCTCCGTGAGCTGGTCGTGGTGTGACCAGGCCGGCCCGCTCGGGCGAGCGGGACGAGCCGCACGACGCACCGAGGCCGCCGGACCTGCGGCTGATCCCGGCCGCACTCGCCTCCTGGGCCGTGGTGATCCTCGCCCTGCTGGGTGGCCCGGTGCTGGCAGCGGCGCTCACGGCGGCGGCCGCCCTCGTGGCAGTGGTGGCCGGCCGGAGGTGCTACCGGGGCTCTGCGGGCCGGATCGCCGCAGGGCTGCTCGTCGCGTCCGGCGCAGCGGCCGCCGCCGGACTCGTCGCCGCCGCGCAGCTCGCCCTGGTGGCGGGGCACCCCGTGCGGCAGGCGGCCGCGAGCCGCAGCGCGGCCACCGTCCAGGTGGTCGTCAGCGAGGAGCCGGCGCCGATCCGCAGCACCGGGTTCGCCGGCCGCCAGTCCGGCGTGGTCGCGCTGGTCGTGCCGGCCCGGCTGCTCGCGGCGGAAATCGGCGACGGGCGTTGGAACGGCGGTGGACGCGTCGTGCTGATCACGCCGCCGGAGGGCTGGTCCGAGCTCGTGCCGGGGCGCACGGTCATCGCCCAAGGGTTGCTCGAACCCGCCGACCGGCCGGACCTCACCGTCGCAGTGCTGCGGGTCCGCGGGCCGCCGGAGCTGGCCGACGACGCGCCGTGGTGGCAGCGCGGTGCCGGGACGCTGCGTGACGGCCTGCGAGCCGCCTCGGCGAGGCTGCCCGACGAGCCCGCCGCGTTGCTGCCGGGGTTGGCGGTCGGTGACACCAGCGGCATGTCGCCGACCACGCGGGACGAGTTCCGTACCAGCGGGCTGTCGCACCTGGTGGCCGTGTCCGGGATGAACGTGATCATCGTGTGCGGGGCGGTGCTGGGCCTGCTCTGGCTGCTTCGCGTGGGCCCACGCGGGCGAGCTGTCGGTGCGGGATTGGCGCTTGTCGGCTTCGTGGTGCTCGCCGGCCCGTCGCCGAGCGTGCTGCGGGCGGCCGTCATGGGCGGCGTCGGGCTGCTCGCGTTGCTGCTCGGGCGGGGCCGCTCCGCGTTGCCCGCGCTCGCCGCGGCTGTGATCGCCCTGCTTCTGATCGACCCGGCGCTCGGGATCGACCCCGGGTTCGCGCTGTCGGTGCTCGCCACGACCGCGCTCGTGACGCTCGCACCGGGGTGGTCGTCCGCGCTGCGCCGGCGCGGTGTCCCGCCGGGAGTGGCCGAGATGCTGGCGGTCCCGGCGGCGGCCCACGTCGTCACCGCTCCGGTCATCGCCGGCCTGTCCGGTCAGGTCAGCCTGGTCGCGGTGCTGGCCAACATGCTCGCCGCGCCGGTGGTTGCGCCGGCCACCGTGCTGGGTGTGCTCGCCGCGCTGACGTCGCCAGTGAGTCCGGCTGCCGCGGCGCTGCTCGCCGGGCTGGCCCGGCCGCCGCTGGACTGGCTTGTCGCCGTGGCGCATCGCAGCGCGGCCGTGCCCGGCGCGGCGCTGCCGTGGCCGGGCGGACCCGCCGGCGCGTTGCTGCTCATGGCGGTCGTGGTCACGATGCTTGTGGTGCTCCGCTCCGGCCGGGTGCGTGCGCTGGCGGCGGCGATCATCGTCGGCGCCCTGGTCGTGTTGCTGCCGACGCGGCTGGCACCGCCGGGGTGGCCGGCGGCGGGGTGGGCCGTGGTGGCCTGCGACGTCGGCCAAGGCGATGCGGTGGTGCTCGCCACCGGGCAGCCAGGCCGCGCGGTGCTCGTCGACACCGGCCCGGAGCCAGGCCCGATTGACGACTGCCTCGGCCGGCTCGGTGTCACGTCGTTGGCGCTGGTCGTGCTCAGCCACCTGCACGTCGACCACGTCGGTGGGTTGGAGGGCGCGCTGCGCGGCCGTTCCGTCGCCGCCGTCGCCGTCGGCCCGGGGCGAGAGCCGGGGTGGGCGCTGCGTCGGGTCGAACGCACCGCGACGAGCCATGGCGTGCGGCTTGCGGCGCTCACCGGCGGCCAGCGGCTCGCCTGGCCGGGGCTGAGCATCGACGTGCTCGCCCCGCTGCAGCCGCCGGCGTCCGTCGACCCCGACGACGGCACCGCCGTCAACGACAGCTCGCTGGTGCTCCGGGCCACCACGCCGGCCGGCACCGTCCTGCTGACCGGTGACGTCGAGCTGCTCGGCCAGTCCGACCTGCTCACCGGCTCGGCAGACCTACGCGCCGACGTGCTGAAGGTGCCGCACCACGGCTCCCGGTACAGCCTGCCCGAGTTTCTGGCCGCGGTGCGGCCGCGCGTCGCGCTGGTCAGCGTCGGCGCGGGCAACAGCTACGGCCACCCGAGCCCGAGCGTGCTCGCGGCGCTCACCGCGGGCGGCGCGCTGGTCCGTCGCACCGACGAGGCCGGCGACGTCGCGGTCGTCGGCGACGAGGACGGGCCCGCCGTGGTGGCCCGCGGCGATCCGCGAGCGGCGGTCAGCCGCCGAGTGCGTCGCGGACGGCCGCAGTCGAGGCCGCCACCGTCGCGGTCGGGGCGAGCACGTCAGCCACCGCGTCGAGCGTCTTGAGGCCGTCGCCGGTGATCAGCAGCACGGTCTCGGCGTCCGGGTCCAGCTGGCCGGACTCGATCAGCTTGCGGGCGCAGGCCACGGTCACCCCGCCGGCGGTCTCGGCGAACACGCCCTCGGTGCGCGCCAGCAGCCGGATGCCCTCGACCACCTCGGCGTCGCTGACGTGCGTCACCGCGCCGCCGGTGCGCCGCACGGTGTCCAGCACGTACGGTCCGTCGGCCGGGTTGCCGATCGCCAGCGAGCGGGCGATGGTGTCCGGCCGCACCGGCCGAACGACGTCCACGCCGGCCTCGAACGCCGCCGCGACCGGCGAGCAGCCGGTGGCCTGCGCGCCGAACACCTTGTACGGCGTCGGCTCCACCAGCCCGAGCTTGCCGAACTCGGTGAAGCCCTTGTCGACCTTGGTCAGCTGCGAGCCGGAGGCCACCGGCACCACGACCTGCTCGGGCAGCCGCCACCCCAGCTGTTCGGCTACCTCGTAGCCGAGCGTCTTGGAGCCCTCGGCGTAGTACGGGCGGACGTTGACGTTGACGAACGCCCAGTCCTCGCGCTCGCTGGCCAGCTCGGTGGCCAGCCGGTTCACGTCGTCGTAGGTGCCGTCGACGGCGATCAACGTCCCGCCGTACACGGCCGTGGTCAGCACCTTGGCCTGTTCCAGCGAGGAGGGGATGAGCACGACGGAGTCCCAGCCGGCGCGCGCGGCGGCGGCGGCCACCGCGTTGGCGAGGTTGCCGGTGGACGGACAAGCCAGCACCCGGAAGCCGAGCTCGCGGGCCGCGGCCAATGCCACCGCGACGACCCGGTCCTTGAACGAGTGCGTCGGGTTGCCGGTGTCGTCCTTGATCCACAGCTCGCGGACGCCCAGCTCGGCGGCCAACCGGTCAGCCTTGATCAGCCGGGTGAGCCCCGGGTCGGTGTTCGGGTGGCTCGCGACGTCGGTGGGGACGGGCAGCAGGTCGGCGTAGCGCCAGATCGAACGCGGGCCGGCCTCGATGCGCTCGCGGGTGACGTCGCCGAACTCGTAGGCCACCTCGAGCGGCCCGAAGCACTGCACGCAGGCGAACTCGGCGGCAAGCGGGACGGTATGGCCGCACTCGCGGCACGACAAGGCGTGCGCGGGCCCGAGGTCGAAGCTCGGGTTGGGGGCCGTGGCTGCGTCGCGGCTCGCGCCGCTGGCGGTGAGGGTCATGCGAAGTCTCCTCATCTGTCCCGCTCTCTGGCGGGCCGGAATTGGCACCGTGTGCGTCCGTGTTGACGCCGGTTGCCGGGGCTTCGCAGGGCCGTTCCCTCTGCCCCTCTGGATGAGCAATATTCAGTTGTGCGGCCCGGCTAGGACTCGGACCGCGAACCAACCGTACGTCACCGTCCCAGTTGATGCCCAGTCCGTTCCGGGATGTGGGAGCCGGCTCACGTGGGAGCATGTCCGGGTGAGCCCCGCACGGTTGCACCTGATGGTCGGTGACGAGGAGCTGCTGCTCGAGCGGGCGGTCCAGTCCGTCTACGCCGCTGCCCGCGAGGCCGACCCGGAAGCCCAGCTGCGGCGGGTCCGCATCACCGACCTCACCCCGGGCGACCTCAACGAGCTGGTGAGCCCATCGCTGTTCGCCGAGGCTCGCGTCGTGGTGCTCGACGCCGCGCACGAAGGCGGCGCCGACATCACCGCGGCGATCACCGCCTACGTCCCCGATCCCACCGACGGCATCACGCTGGTCGCCGTGCACGCCGGCGGCGCCCGCGGCAAGGCACTGGCCGACGCACTGCGCGCCGCCGGTGCGGAGGTCACCGAGTGCCAGAAGCTGACCCGGTTCGACGAGCGGGTGGACTTCGTCCGGGCGGAGGTCCGCAAGGCCGGCGGGAAGATCAGCCAGGACGCGGTGAGCGTGCTCATCGACGCCGTCGGCACCGACCTTCGCGAGCTGACCGCCGCGGCCAGCCAACTGGTGGCCGACGCCGGCGGCACGATCGACGACGTCGCGGTACGCCGCTACCACCGCGGCCGGGCAGAGGTGACCGGCTTCGCGGTGGGGGAGAAGGCGGTCAGCGGTGACCGGGCGGCTGCCCTGGAGGCGTTGCGGTGGGCGCTGACGGTCGGTGTCGCCCCGGTGCTGGTGGCCGACGCGCTCGCCGACGCGGTGCGCACGGTGGCCAGGGTGGGCGCCGCCGGTCGCGGTGACCCGTACCGGCTGGCGGGTCAGCTCGGCATGCCGCCGTGGAAGGTGCGCAAGGCGCAGGCACAGGCCCGGGGCTGGCGGCCGGACGGGCTCGCGACGGCGCTCGCCGTAGTGGCCGAGGTCAACGCCGACGTGAAGGGCGCGGCGCCCGACGCCGGCTACGCGCTCGAGCGCGCCGTCCTGCGGGTGGCAGCGGCCAGATCAGGCACCTAG
>Ga0136616_10001566_pt1 | contig 12011 bp, 12 predicted proteins | sample AntDrymUQ2992106_2_FD_106648 | JGI IMG/M metagenome (GOLD analysis project Ga0136616, IMG submission 106648) | Polar desert sand microbial communities from Dry Valleys, Antarctica - metaG UQ299 (21.06) | ecosystem: Environmental > Terrestrial > Soil > Desert | place: Antarctica: Dry Valley...
CAGGCCGGTGTCGCGCAGCACCGCGCCGACCGCGCCCGGCAGCCCGCTGAGGGCCATCTGGCGGGCGGACACGTTGACCGTGAGGTGCAGCGAGGAGAACGGCGTGACGGACTGCCAGCGCGCCACCTGGCCGCAGGCGTCGCGCAGGACGCGCTCGCCGAGCTCGACGATGAGCCCCGAGTCCTCGGCCACCGGGATGAATTCCGAGGGCGGGATCGACCCCCGCTCGGGATGGTCCCAGCGCAGCAGCGCCTCGACGCCGGCCAGCTCGCGGCCGGGCAGGCGGTAGAAGGGCTGGTAGGCGACCCACAGCTCGTCGCCGCCCTCGAGCGCCCGCCGCAGGTCGGCCTCGATCCGCAGTCGCTTGGTGATGCGGTCGCGCAGGCCGGCGTCGAACACCTCGTGGCGGCCGCGGCCACGCTCCTTGGCACGGTACAGCGCGGCGTCGGCGTCCGAGAGCAACTCCTCCGGGCTGCGGTTGCCCCCCGGTTCGGTGAGGACCACGCCCACACTGATGGAGCAGAACCGCGGCTCGCCGCAGACCTCGAACGGCGGCGCGAACGCGCGCACCAGGCGCTCCGCGATGACCAGGCCGTGCGACTCGTCGTCGATGCGCTCGCACAGGACCGCGAACTCGTCGCCGCCGAAGCGCGCGATCGTGTCGGTCGGTCGCAGGACGGCGCGCAGGCGCGGGCCGATCGCGCGCAGCAGCTCGTCGCCGGCGTGGTGCCCGAGCGAGTCGTTGAGCACCTTCAGGTTGTCGACGTCGAGGAAGTACAGCGCGAGCCGCTCGCCATGGCGATCGGCGCCCGCGAGCGCGGCGCGCAGCCGGTCCAGCAGCAACGTCCGGTTCGGCAGCCCGGTCAGCGCGTCGTGCAGCGCGTCGTGGCGGATCTGCTCCTCCACCCGCAGCCCCTCGATCGCGCCGTTGAGCACGTGGGCGACGGCGCGGAGGAAGTCCAGGTCGCGGTCGCTGAAGGAGCGGCGACGGCGGCTGTGGGCGCCGAGCAGCCCGATCGGGGTCTCGCGCCGGCCGACGAGCACGGTGGCGCTCGAGACCACGCCGTGCTCGCGCAGCGGCCGGGCGCGCCACGCGAGATCGTTCGGGAGGTCGTCGATGACCACCGGCCCCTGCGCGTAGAGCTCGCGGCGGGTCGGGTCGGCGTAGGAGAGCATCTCGAACTCGGAGCCCACGAAGCCGTCGGACCAGCCGAAGCCCGCCCGCACGCGCATCAGGCCGACCTCCCCGGCGGGCTCGAGCAGGTAGACGCAGTCGACCTGGAGCCCGTCGGCGACCGCGTGGCAGGCCGCCCCCATCAGCATGTCCAGCGGCGGCCGCTGCAGCGCCAGCTCGCCGAGGCGGGCGACGGCCGACTGCTGCTCGAGGCGGCGCGTCAGCTCGGCGCCGGCCGCGCGCTCGGCGCGCAGCTCCGCACCCTCGTCCCACGCCAGGCTGAGCGCGCCGGCCACGACGCCGCCGTCGGCGTGGATGGGAACGAGCACGCTGCGGTAGGCGTGCCCGTAGAGCACGCTGAAGCGCCGGGTCTCGCCGCACATGGCGGCCTCGTAGTGGCCCAGCACCTCCTCGTGAAGCTCGGGCGGAACCACCTCCCGCACGGAGCGCCCGACCATCGCCTCGAGGTCGTAGCCGTGCTCTTGGAAGCGGATCCCGGCTGCGTAGCGGACGGTGAGCTCGCGGTCGACGAGCAGCAGCGTGGTCAGCGGGACGTCGCCGGCCAGCGTCCGGCTGAGGATCTCCACGCGCGCGAGCGCGGCCTCCACGGCAGGGGCGAGCCTGGTCGACGAGGGCGTCACACCCGTGGCATCGGCTTCCGTGGCGCATTCCTGAAGGCGCCCGCGACTACCATGGGGAAGCGATGGAACCGGCCCCGCTCACACACCTGGACTCCGCCGGGCGCGCCCGCATGGTCGACGTGAGCGCCAAGGCGCCCAGCGACCGGTTCGCGCGCGCCCGCGCCGTGGTCCGGATGTCGCCCGAGGCGGCCGCCCGCGTGGCGGCCGGGGACGCCCCGAAGGGCGACGTCGCGGCGGTCGCGCGGATCGCCGCGATCCAGGCCGCCAAGCGCACCGACGAGCTGATCCCGCTCGCGCACTCGCTACCGCTGACCGAGGTCGGCGCCGAGATCGAGGTCGACCCCGCGCAGGGCACCGTGACGGTCGTCGCCGAGGCGCGCACGACCGACCGCACCGGTGTCGAGATGGAGGCGCTCGTGGCCTGCTCGGTGGCGGCGCTGACCGTCTACGACATGGTCAAGGGCATCGAGCCCGGCGTGGTCGTCGAGCGCGTCGAGCTGCTCGACAAGACGGGCGGGAAGGCGGACTTCCACCGGTGAAGCCGCTCGTCGACGGTCACGGCCGCCCGATCGGGGACGTCCGCGTCTCGGTCACCGACCGCTGCAACTTCCGCTGCCAGTACTGCATGCCCGCCGAGGGCCTGCCGTGGCTGAATCGAGAAGCGCTGCTCTCCTACGAGGAGATCGAGCGGCTCGTGCGGCTGCTCAGCGCCATGGGCGTGCACGACGTGCGCCTCACGGGCGGGGAGCCGCTGGTGCGCAAGGAGCTGTGGCGCCTGGTGGAGAAGCTGTCGGCGCTCGAGGACGTCCACGACCTCTCGCTGACCACCAACGGCTACCTGCTCGAGCGCCAGGTCGCCGACCTCGTGGGCGCCGGCCTGCGGCGCGTCAACGTCTCGCTCGACGCGCTCGCCCCCGACCGCTTCTTCCAGCTCACGCGCCGCGACTCGCTCGGCCAGGTGCTCGCGGGCCTGGAGGCTGCACAGGCGCATCCCGAGCTGCGGCCGATCAAGGTCAACGTGGTGGCGCTGCGCGACTTCACCGAGGACGAGGTGCTGCGCTTCGCCGAGTTCGCGCGGCAGAAGCCGTACGTGATCCGCTTCATCGAGTTCATGCCGCTCGACGCCGACCGGACCTGGAGCCGCGACCGCGTGCTGCCCAACGAGGACGTGCGCGCGATGATCTCGGCGGTGTACCCGCTCGAGCCGGTCGGGCGAGAGCGCCACGGCACCTCGCGCCGCTGGCGCTTCGCCGACGGGCAGGGCGAGATCGGCTTCATCTCCCCGGTGACGGAGCCGTTCTGCGGCGACTGCAACCGGATCCGCCTGACGGCCGAGGGCGAGCTGCGCACGTGCCTGTTCTCGATGACGGAGACCGACCTGCGGGAGCCGCTGCGCACCGGCGCGAGCGACGCCGACCTGGAGGCGATCATCCGCGACGCCGTCTGGCGCAAGGAGCTCAAGCACCACGTCAACGACGCGGGCTTCGTGCAGCCCGAGCGGACGATGTCGCGCATCGGGGGATGACCCGGGCGGGCTCGTGAAGTCGATCGACGAGGCGCTGGCGCTGATCCTCGAGGGGATCGCGCCGCTGGACGCCGTCCGCGTGCCGCTCGCCGAGGCGGCGGGGCGCGCCGCCGCCGAGGACGCCGCGGCGGCGGTCGACCTCCCGCCGTTCGACCGCTCGGCGATGGACGGCTACGCCGTGCGCTCGGCCGACACGTCGCAGGGCGTGGCGCTGCGGCTGGCGGGCGGCGTGGCCGCGGGGGAGGTCAGCGCCGAGGCGCTGCAGCCAGGCACGGCGGCGCCGATCTCGACCGGTGCCGCGCTCCCGCCGGGCGCCGACGCGATCCTGCAGTCCGAGCTGGCCGAGGCCGCCGGCGGGCGGGTCACGCCCGCGCAGGCGGTCGAGCCCGGGCGGCACGTCCGCGTGCGCGGCGAGGACCTGCGGGCGGGCGACGTGCTGGCCCGCGCCGGCGAGGCGCTGACCGTCCCGCGGCTGTCCGCGCTGGCCTCCGCCGGGGTGGGTGAGCTGGCGGTGCACCGGCGCCCGCGGCTGCACCTGCTCGTCACCGGCTCCGAGCTGCTCCCGCTCGGCGCGCCACCCGAGCCGGGGCGCATCCACGAGTCCAACGGGCTGATGGTGAGCCTGCTCGCGCGGCGGGCCGGCGCGGAGGTGGTCGACGCCGGTGTGGTCGCCGACGACCGCGAGGCGACGTTCGCAGCGGTGGAGGCCGGCCTGCGCGACGACGTGCTGGTCGTCTCGGGCGGCGTGTCGGTCGGCCCGCACGACCACGTCAAGCCGGCGTTCGAGGCGTGCGGCGTCGAGGAGGTGCTGTGGCGCGTGCGGATCAAGCCCGGCAAGCCGATGTGGTTCGGCCGCACCCAGACGACTTCGTCGTCGGGCACAGGCCGCCGCGACGCGCTCGTGTTCGGGCTGCCGGGCAACCCGCTGTCGAGTATCGTCTGCTTCTGCGTGTTCATCGAGCCGGCGCTGCGGCGCCTGCAGGGCGAGCGTGACGCGCGCCCGCGCCTGACCCGCGGGCGCCTCACGGTCCCGGCCGGACCGTCCGACGGGCGCACGACGTTCCTCACCGCGCGCATCGCCCCGGGCGCCGACGGCGTGCTCGAGGCCACGCCGACCGAGCGCCAGGGCTCGCACATGACCGGCGCGCTGGGCGAGAGCGACGGCTTCGCGATCGCCCCCCACGGCTCCGGCGGCCTCGACGCCGGCGACGCCGTGGACCTGCTGCTGCTGGCCTAGCCTAGTCGCGCCCGAGGCGCTGGGCGACGTTCACGCCCACGATCCCGAGCCAGGCGAGGCCGATGCCGGTGATGCCGCCGGCCTCTGCGGCGATCGCGGTGATGGGGATCCCGGTGCCCAGCGACACGATGGCGAGGGCGAACCGCTGGTTCTCGTTCGAGCGCCGGCCGCGGCGGGAGCGGGACTCCGCCAGCTGCGTCTCGACGCGGGTGTCGATCGCACGCTCCACGCGGTCCAGGAAGGCATCGACGACCGCCGGCTCGAGGTCGTCCCCCAGCTCGCGGCGGGCGCCGACGGCCGACTCGACGTCCTCGCGCGAGATCCGCGACTCGGCCATCAGGCGCCGAGCCGGGCGGCGGCGTGCGCTTCGACGATTCGCCGCTGCACGCGGGTCAGCGCGAGCCGCTCGCCGCGCTCGATCGCCGCGAGCGCCTGGTCGAGGGTCAGGCCCGTCCCGGTGAGGATCGAGCCGATCAGCGGCGGGACCTCCGCCCCGCAGACCCCGGTGTCGCAGCCGTCCGCCATGCCCTCCAGCTTATTGGGACGTGCCGATCGAGCCGAAGCGCCGGTCGAGGTTGCGGAGCGTTCGTCGCATGGCGCGCGCGGTCGCCGGTGCGACGAGCATCCGGTCGCATGCGTCGTGAACGCCCGACCGTTGCTCGAGCTCCACGAGCAGTCGGAAGTGAAATCCGTCGCCGGCGTCGCTGAAGTGTCGCTCGTGGCGGGCATCGGGCAGGCCGCGCTGGACGCTGGTGTACTCGACCAGACGGTAGGGCTCCAGCCGAGCGAGGGTCAACTCCAGCTCCACGGCCCGGCCGAGCAGGCGCATGCTGAGCCGCGCGCGGTCCCCGGTTCGCGCCAGCGCGATCCGGCTACCAGCCCGATTCGGCCGGGCCAGTACTCGGCCCAGTTGCGGAGATCGGTGATGTAGTCGAATCCGTACCTCAGCGGCACGTCGAAGCGGCGCTCGAGCTCGATGCGCAGCGTCAAGCCTCCGCGCCCGCGGTGGTCGGCTTGATGTTCTGACTGCTGCGGAACAGGTTGTCCGGGTCGTAGCGGTCCTTGAGCGCTTGCAGGCGCGCGTAGCCCTCCCGCCCGAACGCCGCGACGACGCGGTCTTCGCCCTCGTCGCCGATGAAGTTGACGTACACGCGGCCGGTCGTGAACGGCTTCATCGCGGCGCTGAACTCGCGCGTCCATGCGATGTTCGTGTCGTCCTGGCCGGCATCCGGCCACAGCGAGGTGATGTGGATGTTGAACGGCGCCTGGCGCTGCCCGATGGCCATCGTGCCGTCCGGCACCCGCGCGCTCGCCCCGCCGCCCGGAAAGACGGCGGTCCCGGTCAGCGGTGAGGGCGCGGACAGGTGGAAGCGGCACATGACCTCGATTGCTGCGTCGGGGAGCCCGCTGAGGAAATCGCCGGTCCAGTAGTTGCGCATCCCGGCGGGGTAGCTGGGATCGATCAGCTGCTGGACGGCGACGTAGGGCATCGGCTGGACCATTTCGATCGCCGGGGGCCCGAACTCGCGCAGCGGCCGCAGCGCCTCATCACCCTCCTCGATCGGACCGGCATGGCAGACGATCACGCCGACGACGGGCTGCCCGCGCAGTGGCTCGGGGATGGGCTCCTCGAATGGTGCGGTGAGCAGCGCAACGCCCGAACCGACCTCGTCGGCGGCGTCGGCCATCACGTCGCGGAAGTTGCGCAGGACCGCGGCTGCCATCGAGGCCGGGTACAGCAGCATGCCGCCCAACACGGTCGGGCCGATCGAGTGAAGACGGAGCTCGAAGCTCGTCACCACCCCGAAGTTGCCGCCGCCGCCGCGGATGCCCCAGAAGAGGTCCGGGTTCTCGCTTCCGGAGGCGGTCAGGATCTGCCCGTCCGCCGTCACGGTCTCGACCCCGAGCAGGTTGTCGACCAGGTAGCCGCACTTGCGCTCGAGCCACCCCGAGCCGCCGCCGAGCGCAAGTCCACCGAGTCCTGTCGTCGAGACCCGCCCACCGGTCACCGCCAGTCCGTGCTCCTGGGTGGCGGCGTCGAGCTCGCCGAACGTGAGCCCGGCCCCGGCGCGGCAGGTGCGCGTCTCGGGATCGACGTCGATGCCCTTCATCGGCCGCAGGTCGATCGTGACGCCGTCCTCGCAGACCGCGCTGCCCGTGACGTTGTGACCGCCCCCGTAGACGGACACCGGCAGGCCGCTGTCGCGGGCGAAGCCGACCGCCGCCGAGACGTCCTCGGCGTCCGTGCAGCGCGCGATCAACGCGGGGCGTCGATCGATCATCCCGTTGAAGACCTTGCGCAGTCCGTCGTAGCCGGGATCGTCGCGGCCGACGATCTCGCCCTTGAACCCCGCCGCGGCGAGCAGGCGCTCGCGAGCGTTCCGGGCCTCCTGCATGTTGGTCGCTGCCGGCTGCGTCGCCATGTCCTTGCTCCGTCCATCGGTCGTCGGGAGACCGACGCTATGCGCCCCGATCGCCGCCGGCATCGCCTGCAATGACCAACTTGGCGGCGCCGACGCCTTGGTCATTTCTGACCACCGGCGGCTCAGAGCAGATCGTGTGCGAACGCGTATGCGCTCGCCGCCGTTCGCGACGGCACGCGGAGCTTGGCGAAGATGTTCTGTGCGTGCCGGGCGACCGTGTGCTCGCTGATCACAAGGGCCACTGCGATCTCCCGGTTGCTGTTGCCAGCGGCGATCAGACGCAGCACCTGGAGTTCGCGCGGCGTCAACCGATGCGAAGCGCTTGAAACGGCGCGGACGGTGAGCGAATCGACGCGGGCGACGTCTGGGGCCGCGCCAAGCGCTGCGAAGACCTCGCGGGCCGCCTCGAGCTCCAGTGCGGCCGTGTCGTCGTCGCCCAGCGCAGCGCAGGCCCGTCCCATCAGCACACGTGCGCGGGCCGCCTCGTACGGGGCCTCGAGCTCGCGCCACGCCTGCTCGGCGTGACGCAGCGCGCCGAGGGCCGCCCGGGCATCGCCGTCCTCCACGTCGACCGATCCCCGGGCATAGGCGGCGATCGCACCCATCATCACGCCATCCCATCGGGCCGCGAGGTCCTCCAGCTCGCCACAGCCCAGCCGCGCGGCGTGGTTGTCGCCCACGGCCAGCGTGATCTCGACGTACGCGGGGAGCAGCCCGGCGCGCTTGGACGCCTCGGAGGTCTCGCCCAGTAGACGGCCGATCGCGGCGAGGGCGGCGTCGGCGTTCCCCTGGCCGAGTCGTAACAGCGCCAGGCCCGGTTGCGGTTCGCACCCGCCGCGGTGTGCGGTGCGGTAGGCCTCCTCGGCCGCAGTGAACTCCCCCCGCAGGCGGTGGACCTCCCCCTGCCGGTAGAAGGCGTGGGCGGCCGCCGCGTGGTTGCCGGCGAGCGCACAACGATCACCAGCCCGCCGCGCCTCCTCGAGCGCGTCCGGCCAGGCGCCATGCAGTTGCATGATCTCGGCGCGATGCACCAGGCACGTGCCGGTGAAGCTGACCATGTCCGGCTGCCGCTCGCACCACCGCGTCAGCGCCGCGGTCCATTCCTGCGCGCGCCTCGGCTCGTAGGCCACCTGACAGCCCATGATCACACCGCAATAGACGAAGCCGTTGACGATCGGCGACAGCTCGCCCGAGGTGACCGCGACCATGGCCTCGTCCAGCAGCCCGAGACCCTCGCCCACCCGCCCCTGCTTGATCAGGAGGATGCCCTGGTCCTGAGCGGCGAGCGCGACCAGGTCGGCATCGCCGAAGCGCTCGCCGATCGCGACGGCGTCGGCTGCGACCATGATCGCCGCCTCAGCGTGGCCGGCCGCCTCGTGCTCGAACATGCGTGCCAGCAGCAGGAAGCCTCGTTCGACGCAATCCCGACGCTCGCGTTCGACCAGCCGCCGGGCACGACCGAGCCACCCCGTCGCGCGGCCCATCTCGCCCCGCACGATCAGGTTGACGGCCATCCAGAACGCGCAGCGCACGGCGCGCAAGCCTTCGCCGCGGTCCAGGTACAGGTGATGGGCGCGCTCCAGGCCGCTCACATAGTCATCGTCGCGACCCAGCATGTACGCCGACGTCGCCAGCAGCTCGAGGTCCTCGGCGCCCAGCGGCAGCGCTCGATCGGCGAGCGACAGCGATTCGTCGGCATCGATCCACGCGCCGCTCGCGTACGACGCACGGCCCCGTTCGATGTGACTGACGGCATCCACGACGTGTCACGAAACCGGTCGACCGGCGCGCGGGCGCCGGATCCACCAACGGCACAGCATCGCACCCGAACGGCAGCCGAGTCCCCGGCCGTCGCCTTGCGGTCAGCTCACCGCCTGCGGCGGCCGAAGAGCCGCTTGAGGCGATCCAGCAGCGCGCCGAGGACGAGCGAGACGCCGCCGATCGGCTTCGCCGCGGCCGGCTGCTCGACCGCCGGCTGCGGGTCGATGGAGAGGACTCGCTCGGGCGGCACGTCGCCCGCGGCCGCCTCGGCCCCGGTCATCGCCGGCACGGCGGGCGGCTCCTCGGCACCGATGCGGCTCTGCAGGCAGCTCGAGAAGTCGCGCATCAGCCGGTTGGAGATGTCCTCGATCATGCCGCCGCGGCCGAAGCGCGCGAGCCGGCCGGTGATCGTGAAGTCGGTCACGGCTTCCACGCGGGTGCCGCCGCTGCCGTCGTCGGTGAGCGTGTTGACGATCGTCGCGCTGGCGCCGCCCTGGCCGCGCTTGTCCGTGCCGCGCGCCTTCATCGTGGCCCGGTGGACGGCCTCGTCGGCCTCCTCGATCTTGATCGTGCCGCGGTAGGAGGCGGTGGTCGGGCCGAGCTTGACCTGGAAGGTGCCGTGGTAGGTGCCGTCCTCGTCGTGCTCGGTGATCGACGCCCCGGGCAGGCACGGTGCGACCCGCTCGAGGTCGATCAGCGCCTCCCATACGCGCTCGACCGGGGCCTGCACCTCGAATGACTGCTCGAGCTTCATATCCGCGCCAGCTCCTCCTGCGTGTCGATGTCGGTGGGGTCGGCGAGCGGGCCGACCTCGACCTCCCGGACGGCCGCGCCGTCCAGCAGATCGCGGAAGCCTACGTTCCCGCGCAGCTCGTCCACCCGGTCGAGCAGGGAGCGGCCGAGCAGGACGGGGTGGCCGGGCCGGCCCGCGTAGGCCGCGCGCAGCGCGTCGGGGGCGTCGGCCGGGCCGAGCCGGAGGGCCGGGGCGGCGGCCACCAGCACGGCGATCGCCTCGCGGGTGATGCGCGGCTGGTCGCCGAGCACCACGACGGCCGCGTCGACGTCGCCCAGCGCGGCGACGCCGCAGCGCAGCGACGCCGCCTGCCCCTCGCGCCAGCCCGCGCAGATGACCGGCTGCGCCCCCTGCAGGTCGACCGCCGCGAGGATCGCCTCGGCCGCATGGCCGAGCACGACCACCCGCGGGCTCAGCTCCGCGACCGCGGCGAGCGCGTGCTCGAGCAGCGGCCGCCCGCCGAGCGGCGCGAGCTGCTTCGTGGCACCGAAGCGCGAGCCCTCCCCCGCCGCCAGCACGATGCCGCCGATGGCAGGGCTCCCTGTCTTGCTCACACGCCGACCTCGTGGATCCGGCCCTTGGCGTGGGCGAGCCGGCCGCCCACGCGGCCGTAGCGCATCGCGACGATCTCGGCCATGATCGAGAGGGCGGTCTCCTCCGCGGTGAGCGCGCCGAGGTCGAGGCCGATCGGGGCGGAGATGCGCTCCAGCTCGGACTCCTCGACGCCCTTGGCCAGGAGGCGGTCGCGGCGGTCGTCCTGCGCGCGGCGGGAGCCCATCGCGCCGATGTAGCCGGCCTGGGAGCGCAGTGCGATGATCAGCGCGGCGTCGTCGAGCTTCGGGTCGTGGGTCAGCACCGCGATCGCGGTCGCGCGGTCGATCCCGCCGAGGCGCGTGAACGCCTCCTCCGGCCACGCCGCGACGACCTCCTCGGCGTCCGGGAAGCGGGCGGGCTGGGCGAAGCGTGCGCGGGGGTCGACCACGAACGGCCGCCAGCCCGCCGCGCGCGCCAGCCGGCACAGCGCGGCGGCGAAGTCCACCGCGCCGAAGGCGATCAGCCGCGGCGGCGGGAAGGTGGCGTCGACGAACAGGACGCTCTCGCCCTCCTCGCGGCGCTCGGAGCGCTCGATCCACATCAGCTCGTCGGCGTGCCGGGCGGCGGCCGCCTCGAGGACCTCGTCGCCGAGCGAGCCCTCGCGCTCGCCGTCGTGCTTGACGAGCAGCTTCTTGCCCGTGCCGGGTCCCTCGAGCACCGTGACGAGCGCGCCACGCCCGCCGGCGCGCGCCAGCTCGGTGAAGGCGCTCTGGGCGCTCACGGCTCGTAGCGCTCCACGTAGACCTCGATCTCGCCGCCGCACGGCAGCCCGACGTCCCACGCCTCCTCGTCGGCGATGCCGAAGTGCAGCAGCTGCGGCTCGCCGCCCCCGAGCACCTGCTCGGCCACCTCGACGACCGCGCCCTCGACGCAGCCGCCGGAGACCGCGCCGGAGATCTCGCCGTGCTCGTTGACGGCCATCTTCGCGCCGGGCGGCCGCGGCGCCGAGCGCTTGACGGCGATCACGGTGGCCAGCGCCACGGCGTCGCCGCGGGTGGTCCAGGCGTCGACGTCCTTCAGTACGTCCTTCATGAGATGCTCCTATCTCGGGACTTCGTCCCTCGCTGCCGGCGATCGACTTCGTCGATGCCTCGGTCCATCAGGTCGGCGAGGGTCTCCAGCGAGGCGATCGAGTTGCCGGGCAGCAGGTGGTCGACGTGCGGCAGCGCGGCCTGCATGCCGCGGGTGAGCGGCTCGTAGCGCGGGTCGGCGGCGAGCGGGTTCAGCCACAGCAGGCGGTGCGCGGTGCGGCGCAGGCGCGCCATCTCGGTCGCGAGCTGGTCGGGGTCGCCGCGGTCCCAGCCGTCGGAGAGCACGACGATGACGGCGCCACGGCCGAGGCGACGGCCGTGCTCGCGGTTGAGCTCGGCCAGCGCCGCGCCGATGCGCGTGCCGCCCGACCAGTCGGTGACGCGCTCGGCGGCGCGCTCGAGCGCGCGATCCGGGTCGCGGCCCTCGAGGTCGCGCGTGACGCGCGTGAGGCGTGTGCCGAACACGAACGCCTCCACGCGGGCGCGCGCGGCGACCGAGGCCTGCAGGTACTGCAGCAGCATGCGGGCGTAGGGGGCCATGGAGCCGGACACGTCGCATACGAGCACGACCCGGCGGGCGCGCACCCCCGGCTCGCGGTAGCGGCGCTCGACCAGCTCGCCGCCGTGGCGCAGCGAGGCGCGTACGGTGGCGCGCAGGTCGTGGACCTCGCGCCGCCGCGCGGTCGGGCGCGTGCGGCGGCTCAGCCGACGTGGCGAGCGGGCGGCGATGCGGGCCAGCAGGCGCCGCGCGAGCGCGCGCTCGGCGTCGGTGTAGGCGCCGAAGTCCTTCTCGCGCAGCAGCTCCTCGTCGCTGTAGGCCGAGGGCAGCGGG
>Ga0136616_10001569_pt1 | contig 12005 bp, 10 predicted proteins | sample AntDrymUQ2992106_2_FD_106648 | JGI IMG/M metagenome (GOLD analysis project Ga0136616, IMG submission 106648) | Polar desert sand microbial communities from Dry Valleys, Antarctica - metaG UQ299 (21.06) | ecosystem: Environmental > Terrestrial > Soil > Desert | place: Antarctica: Dry Valley...
AACTTCGCCGCCGAGAGCCACGTCGACCGTTCGATCACGGCCTCCGGGGACTTCATCGTCGCCAACGTTCTGGGGGCGAACACCATCTTCACCGCGGCGATGCACGCGGGAGTGGAACGCTTCCTCCACATCTCCACCGACGAGGCATACGGGTCGATCCCGGAGCCGGACTCCTTCGTCGAGGGCGACGTCCTCGAACCGAACTCCCCGTACTCGGCCAGCAAGGCGGCGGCCGACCTCCTGGCCCGCGCGTACGGGGTGACCTACGGCTACCCGATCACCGTCACCCGGACCGCGAACAACTTCGGGCCCTACCACTACCCCGAGAAGGTGGTCCCCCTCTTTGTGACCAATCTGGTTGACGGGCAGCCTGTGCCGCTCTACGGCGCGGGTGCGAACGTGCGCGATTGGACCTACGTCCTGGACAACGTGGCCGCGCAATGGCTGGTGCTGAACGAAGGCACGCCAGGCGAGCTCTACAACGTCGCAGCCGGCAACGAGATGACGAACCTGGAACTGACCCAACGCATCCTCGCCCGGTTCGGGCTGACCGGTGACGCGGCGGATGCCATGATCCGCCGGGTGACCGACCGTCCCGGTCATGACCTTCGTTACTCGGTCGATACGAGCAAGATCAGCGCCCTGGGGTGGGCGCCGCGGTTCTCGTTCGATGAGGCTCTGGACGCCACCATCGCGTGGTACCGAGCGAACGAGTGGTGGTGGCGGCCGCTGAAGGAACACGGGGCCAGCGAGCGTCTGGGCCTCGAGGTGGCGCGGCCAGCGTGAGGGTGCTGGTCACCGGCGCCGGCGGTCAGCTGGGCGTCGATCTGGTGGAGGCCTTCGCGGACCACGACGTCGTCGGCCTGGGTCGTGCAGAGCTGGACGTGACCGACGAGCCAGCGGTCGTCGCGGCGGTGCGCGACTTCGCGCCCGCCCTGGTCGTCCACGCGGCGGCGTTCACCAAAGTGGACCTCTGCGAGAGCGAGCCCGAGACCGCCTGGCGCGTGAACGCGCTGGGCGCGTGGTGGATCGCGCGGGCCTGCGCGCTGGCCGACGCCGCGATGGTGCACGTGTCGACGGACTACGTGTTCGACGGCACCTCCGACCGGCCCTACACCGAGTTCGACTCGACGAACCCGCAGAGCATGTACGGGCGCTCGAAGGAAGCGGGCGAGCAGCTGGTGCGGCGCACCCTCGACCGGCACTACATCGTGCGGACGTCGTGGCTGCTCGGCCGGCAGGGCGCCAACTTCGTGAAGACCATGCTGCGCGTGGGCCGGGAGAAGGGCGCGGCGCGAGTGGTGGACGACCAGACCGGATCCCCGACCTTCACCGCCGACCTGGCGCCCGCGATCCGCCGCTTGGCGGTCACCGGTCGGCACGGGACGTACCACCTGACCAACAGCGGCACGTGTACCTGGTTCGAGCTGGCACAGGCGACCTTCGAGGAGGCGGGGCTGGCCGTCGACCTGACGCCGATCGACACCGCAACCTTCGGCGCCCCCGCGCCCCGCCCGGCCAACAGCGCGCTCGACAACCTCACCGCCCGGCTGGTTGACCTGCCCCCCCTACCGCCCTGGCGCCCGTCGCTGGCCCGTCTGGTCACCGACCTCGAGAAGTCCTGAGGGTCAGCAGGCAGCGTCTCGATCGGAGGACGGCAGTCTCCCGAGCGGTCTCAGCCTGGCTCGCCGGAGAAGGGCCGGAGCAGGTCGTCGGGAAGCGGATCATCGAAGTCGTCTCCGATCACGATTTTTCCCTTCAGCCGTCCGGACTCTCTGGTGGCGAGGTCGGGCCGCGATAGCTTCGCGACGGGCTTGCCGTTCCGCGCAAGGAGGATCTCCTCACCTTGTTCAACCCGGTCCAACAGCCGCGAGAGATGGGGAACGCTTCTGCCAGCGACTACCTTCTGAGTCCGGTCCTGCAAGCCCCGAAGACTTCGGGCCTTGCAGGGTTGTGAAGCGGAGGCCGCAGGTGAGTGAGCTCGATGACTTTCTTTCCGAAGTCCTCCCCCGCTTGGTCGCGGCAGAAGAAGCGATCCACAATGGGGATCCGGGGCCGCGAAGTGACATGTGGTCCACGAGGGATCCCGTGAGCCTCTTCGGCGCGTTCGGACCCAGCAACAGCGGGTGGGACGAGGTCCGCCGGACCTTCCGGTGGGTCGCTTCCCGCTTCTCCAACTGCACCACGTATCGCTTCGAGCTCCTCGCGGCAGGCGCCAGCGGGAACCTTGCGTACACAGTCGGCTACGAACACGCCACCCGATCCATCGACGGCGGCCCGGTCGAGCCGGGAGTCCTTCGCGTGACGCACGTTTACCGCCGCGAGGACAGCGAGTGGAAGATCGTGCACCGCCACGGCGACAATCCTCCCGTCGACCAGAGTGTGCCGGCGCACGGGGCGGCCGAGTAGAGGTAGGTGACCGGGCCATGCGGTGCGCGGTGATTGTTGTGGTGCACGACACGCGCGAGGACCTGATCGCGTGCCTGGAGTCGCTGCGCGATGCGGGCGCCGACCAGGTCGTGGTCGTCGACTCCGGGTCCTCGGACGGCAGCCTGGATGCCGCCCGGGTGACCGATCCGCAGGCCCGGTTGCTGGCGCTGCCCAATGTCGGCTTCGGTCAGGCTGCGAACGCGGGTGTCGCGCTCACCGACGCCGAGGCGGTGATCGTCGCCAACGCGGACACGCGCTTCCCGTCGGGTTCGGCCCAGGCGATGCGGGACTTCCTGGTCGCACGCCCCGAGGTTGGCGCGCTTGGTCCGCTGGTGCGCTACCCCGACGGCCGGATCCAGCTGTCCGCCCGCGCGTTCCCCTCGATTGCCCAGGCCGTCGGGCACGCGCTGCTCGGGTTCATCCGACCCGACAACCCTTGGACGCGGGCGTACCGGCTGACCGACTGGGACCATCAGAGCGAACGCACTGTCGACTGGGTGAGCGGCTGCTGCATCGCGCTGCGACGAGAGGCGTTCGAGGCGGTCGACGGCTTCGACCCCGCGTACTTCATGTTCGTGGAGGACGTGGATCTGTGCGCCCGGTTGGCCGCGGCTGGCTGGCCGGTGGTGTTCTCGCCCGTGGCGGAGGTCGTCCATGCGATCGGTGGGTCGGTCTCGCGCAAGCGCTTCCGCATGGTGGCGGAGCACGCCCGCTCCCTCGACCGCTTCTTCACCCGGCGCTACGCGACCGGCGCCAGGCGCCTGTTGATCCCCTTCATCCGCGCCGGACTGGTGGGCTGGGGCGCGACAGCAATCGCCTGGTCCCTGGTGCGCGGCAAGACCCACGCCCACGCCTGACGTCGATGCCGCCGAGCTACGTGGGCGGTTGGCGAAGAATCGACGCCACGCGTTGATCTAACGCCTAGCGGTCGGGGCAACGGGGACCCCTCGGCCGTTGCGACAGGGGCGGGGGGTTGCCGCTGGTCTCCCTTACCGTCACCATTGTGATTCGCGTCATGCGCAGGCTCGCCGCTTCCCTCATCTGCTTGGCTGCCCTGGGACTGCCCAGTGCAGTCCATGCCGCCGAAGGCTGTGCTCCTGCCGGCGGGGCGGGCTCGACGCCCGCGACCGCCGCGGCCGGGGACTTCCGCTTCACCGGCGGCGGGTGGGGGCACGGCGCCGGGATGAGCCAGTACGGCGCGCAGGGTGCCGCGCGTATTGGCTGCGATGCCCCCACCATCCTCCAGACCTACTTCCCGGGCGCCGTCGTCCAGTCCGTCCCACTGCCCTCGGCCATCCGCGTGAGCCTGGCGACCGGGGCGACGGACACACCGGTGACCGCGGTCATCGGGACCATTCCATGGGAGACCTGCGAGGGCGGCCAGTGCACCCCGCTGCCGGTGACACTCGCGGCCGGTCGGACCTGGAACGTCCAAGTGCAGCCGGACGCCTCCTGGATCATCCGGGACGGCCCCACCGAGGTCTGGCGTGGCGGGAACCGGACGACCATTCTCCGGGCGCGCCTCTCGCTGACCGACGCCGACAACCGGATCGTGCGGGTGGGCAACAGGTTCAAATGGGGCCTGCTCGAGTTCGACTCCCTCTCCGAAGCCACGACCACCCACTTCGTGACCCTCGACATCGCACCCTTCGACCGGTACCTCTACGGACTGGACGAGGTCCCGGCCCTCTGGCCCGCGCAGGCGCTCCAGGCCCAGGTGATCGCGGCCCGCTCGTACGCGGCCCTGCGGCGGGACGCGTTTGACGGGGCCCGAGCCGCCTGCCGCTGCGACGTCTACGCGACCACCCAGGACCAGGTCTACCGGGGCTACGAGAAGGAGGCCGAGGGACCCGACGGCTCCTACGGCCGCCGCTGGGTCGATGCCGTCAACGCGACGCACTCGCCCGACCTGGCGGTCGGCTCGCTCCTGCGCTTCCAAGGCAAGACCGCCGACGCGTACTACTCGTCTTCGCACGGGGGCTACAGCGAGTCGTCGAAGTTCGTGTTCGGAGGCGAGCTGGCCTACGTCCAGCCGGTCGACGACAGCCGCTGGGACGCGGCCAGCGACAACCCGTATCGAACCTGGACGGCGACGTTCACGGCGGATGAGGTCGGAGCGGCGCTGGGCGTGGGTCGTGCCACGTCCATCACCACCCCGGAGCCCCGCGGTCACGCCTGCCGCATCGGCAACCCCACCAGGGGCTACGGGGGTCTGGTCGTCGAGGGCACGGCCGGACGGCGGGTCCTCAGCGGCGACGAGGTGCGTCGCAGCCTCGCCTTGCGTTCCACGTTGTTCGCGGTCAACGCCGACCAAGGCGGCGGCTGTGCGGCAGGGGGGCCGGCGGGCGGGACCCAGGGTCCCCCCGAACCACCGCCCCCCTCGCCAACCCCGAGCTCGCCACCCCCCACCTCACCACCGCCGGCCTCGCCGTCGCCTTCGCCCGATCCAGTCCCCCCGGAGCCAGGAGCGGGCCCTACAGACCCCGTGGGCCGGATAGCTGGGACGGACCGCATACAGACCGCCGTGGCCACCTCGCAGAACGCGTGGGCTTCCTCCGAGGAGGCCCTGCTGGCGACCGCCAGAGGTTTCCCCGATGCACTGGCAGCCGGGGCGTTGGCCGCGCGGCTGGACGCGCCGGTGCTCCTGACGGAGCCGGACGGTCTTCCCCCTGAGGTGCTGCAGGAACTGCGCCGGCTACGGGTTCGCCAGGTCCGGATCCTGGGCGGGGTCAGCGCTATCTCGGCGACGGTCGAGCGCACGCTGCGCGACGCCGGTTTCGAGATCGCGCGCCTGGAAGGCTCGGAGCGCTTCGCCACCGCCGCAGCGGTCGCGCTGGCGGCGGGACCGTCGGCCAGCGGCGAGGTGGTCCTGGCGCTGGGCACCGACTTCGCGGACGCGGTGGCCGCCGGTGCGTTGTCGGCGACCCCCGACCATCCGCCAACCCTTCTCACGGCGCGCGACCAGCTCCCCACCGCCACCGAGCAGGCGCTGGGGCAGCTTGGGGCCCGCACCGTCCTGGTCCTCGGGGGGGAGAGCGCGATCTCGGAAGCGGTCGCCCGGCGCCTGGTCGAACTGGGCTACACGGTGCAGCGCCTGTCCGGTCCCAGCCGCTTCGACACCTCCGCGGCGGTCGCGCGGGCGGCGATGGTCCGCTTCGGCCAAGGAACCCGACCGGTCATCCTGGCCACGGGCTACGGCTACCCCGACGCGCTGGCGGCGGGCGCCCTGGCGGCCCACCTGGGAGCGCCTCTTCAACTGGTGCACAACACCGACCTCGAGCAGAGCCCGGCCGCGCGCGACTTCCTGCGCGAGCATGCCGGCGTGTTCCTCGAGGGGCTCGTGGTCGGCGGCCCGGCCGCGGTCGCCGAACAGGTCCGCGAGCAGTCCGCCCGTGCCATCACCGGGTAGTCCGCGCGAAGCCGGCTGGAGCGTTCTCCTACCGACCTACCAGGCGGCCCCCTACCTCCGCGACTGCTTCGACGCGCTGTGGGCCCAGGACTTTCCCGGCGAGGTCGAGGTGCTGGTCGCCGACGGCGGCTCTACGGACGGGACCCGCGAGCTGGTGGAGGCGGAGATCGCGCGCGGCCGCTCCGTGCGCCTGTTCGCGAACCCGGGGCGTCTGCAAGCCGCGGGGCTGAACGTCGCGCTGGAACATGCACGCCATGAGCTGGTCGTGCGCTGCGACGCCCAGTCGCGCTTTCCCCGTGACGCTCTTTCGCTCCTGACCGCCGAACACCGACGATTCCCCGGGGCCAACGTCGGTGGCCGGCAAGTCGCGGTCGCGCCCGGCACCACCGTCGGCGACGCCGTCGCCGCTGTCTACAACACGCGAATCGGCTCGGGTGGCGCCGGCTACCGGGTCGGTGATGAACCGCGCGACGTCGACACCGTGTACCTGGGCAGCTGGCCGCGCGGAGAGCTGGTGGAGACCGGCGGGTTCTCGACGGCGGTAGGCCCTAACGAGGACACCGAGCTGAACGTCCGCTGGAGGCGAGCCGGGAAGCGGGTTCGGCTCCTGCCGGAGCTGGCGATCGGCTATCGGCCGCGGGCGACGTTCGCCGCACTTGCCCGTCAGTACGGTCGCTACGGGTACTGGCGGACGCGGACCATCGCTCTGCACGGGGAAATCGGCCCTCGACAGGTCGCCGCCCTGGCGCCCCTGGGGACGGCCGGCATAGCTGTGGCTGCCGGCCGACGCTGGCCGTTCGCCCGACTTCCGCTGGCCGGATACCTCGCGGTGCTCGCCCTTGCCGGTGTGCGGACCCGGCAGCGCGCGGCCGTGCGGGCGATGGTGCCTCCGGTGCTCGCGACCATGCACCTGTCCTGGGGGGCCGGTTTCATGGCCGGCCTGGTCACGCTGGCCCTCAGGCGTGAAGAACCAGGTACCAAATCTGACCGAAATCCTTCACGCCTGCCACCACTACAGTGCCGATGATGACGAGCGGGGTGGCGGTCGTGATCCCCTGCCGCAACGAACAAGCGACCTTGCGGCGCTGCATCTCCTCGATCCGCACCCAGGAACCCCCGCCTGACCTCATCGTGGTGGTCGACAACGGCTCGACCGACGGCAGCCTGCAGGACGCCCGCGCGGCCGCCGACCTGGTGCTCGAGATCCACGGAGAGACGATCGCCAGGCTGCGCAACCTGGGCGCCCGCGCAACCGGGGCGACTCCGTTCATCGCGTTCGTCGACGCCGACTGCGAGGTCCAGCCGGGGTGGCTGGCCGCCGGGTTGGCGGCCCTCGAGCACGCCGAACTGGTCGGGGCGCGCGTCTACGCTCCCGCCGACGCGTCCTGGGTCGCGCGCCGCTGGGCCTCGGTCGAGGCCCGGTTGGCCCACGCCGGCTCCGCGCTGTGGTCCCAGAACCTGCTGATCAGCCGGGACACGTTCGCGCGGGTGGGCGGCTTCACCGAGAGTCTGGCAACCGGCGAGGACGTCGACCTGTCGCGCAAGGTGCGGGACGGCGGCGGCCAGGTTGCCCTGGTGGCTGAGATGGAAGTGACGCACCACGGCTTCGCTCCGGACCTCGGCCGTTTCGTGCGGCGCGAGCGCTGGCACGCATCCACGCCGGGATGGTGGGCGGCCGTCTCGCCCAGAGGTCGGATGCTGGTCGCCGCCGCGACCGGCTGGGCCGCGCTCGGTGGAGGCGCGCTGGTGATGGGCCTTCGACGGCGGTCGGGCGCCCCCCTGGCGGCATGGGCCGGCGCGGGAGCCGCGTGTACGGGAGCCCTCGGTGCTGCGCTCGGTTCGGGACCCCACGCTCTGCAGGACGGGACGCTGATGGCGTTGTGGGCGCTGGCGCGCGTCTCCCGGCTGCGACGGGGGTTGGCGGCGCCGTGACCGATCGCCCCCCGGGGCCGTGGTCGGCCCTCACCCGGCTGCGGGGAGGGGAGCGGACGCCTTTCGGTCAGGTCGTTCGGCAGGCCGGGACGCTGGCCCTGGGTCGAGGACTCGGCAGCGCTCTGGCGATCCCGCGGCTGGCGCTGGTCGCGCAGGTCTTTGGCGCAGCGGCGTTCGGGCGCTACAGCTTGCTGACCGCGTTCAGCGCCATCGGCGTCGTGCTGGTCGAGTTCGGCATGAAGACGGCGGCGCCCCGGCGGGCGGCGGGGCAGCCCGAGGTCGCCCGCGGGCTCACGCTCCAGATTCTGATTCTGCAGGGGTCGTTGGCGTTGCTGGTCGCCGCGGGGTGCGTGCTCTCGGGCCTCACGCGGCTGGCGGAGACCGCCTTCGTGCTCGCCTTCCTGCTGGGCCCGGCGATCACCTCGGCCGGGGTCCTCCGTCGAGGCCTTGGGGACGCCCGACTCGAAGCCCGCCTGGACACCACCTTGTCGGTGGCACGGCTGGTGCCGACCCTGGCGGCGCTGTTCCTGCCTCTGGACCTCGACGAGGTCTACGGGTGGACGCTCGTGGCCACCCTCGCGGTGGTGCCGCTCTCGCGCCTGGTCACAGCGGTGGGGACACGTCCCGCGGTCGCCTGGCGGCCACTGCTCAGGGAGGGCTCGACCCTGCTGATGGCAGGGCTGGCAAGTCAGCTCTTCGGCCGGGTCGACCTGCTGGTGCTGGCCGCCTTCACCGACGACCTCGAGGTCGCCCGATACAGCGCCCCCGCAGTGCTCCTGCAGGCCCTCGGCTTGGGTGCGATCGCCCTGGGAAGTACCGCGATCCCCTGGCTGGTGGGGCTGCGTGAGGAGCGGGGCGGGGCCGAGATGTTGGCGGTGGCACTGCGCCGCTCCTGGGCGGTCGTGGCGGTGACCGCGGCGCTGGCGTTGGTCGCCGCAGCGCTCGCGCCCGTCGTCTTGCCGGTCGTGCTGGATCTGGAGGTGAGCCCCGCGGTCGCCTGGCCGGTGATCCTGTCCTCCGCGCCGGCCGCGGGCTCTTACTGGCTGTTCATGACCCTCGCCGCAGCTGAGCGACCCCGGCTGTTCATCTATGCAATCGCCGTCACCCTTGTGGCCAATCTGGCGTTCGATCTGGCCGTCATCCCCCGCTTCGGCGCCGAGGGGGCGGCCTGGGGGACCCTGCTGTCGGAGCTCACCCTCTACCTCCTGGCACTGCAAGTGGCGAGGCGCACCGCCAGCTTCAGAAAGAGCGTCGTATGAGCAAGGTGCGTCTGACGGTCACGGTCGATCGCGAACCCGCAGCCGCCGGGCGATGTGATCCCGGTCTGACCATCGGGCCAAGTGCAGGCCGACTCCTACACTCGGCCGGGCGGAGGTGGTCAATGGTTCTGTGGGTGATCGGGGGGGTCGCTGGCCTGGTTTCGGCAGTCTTGCTCCTGCGCCCGCTGCTCGCGCGGTCAGCCGGGCGCCCGTACCTGGCCGCCCTGGCCGGGACGGCCGCCAGCGTCGCCTTGCTGGGCGCCACCCTCGGGCTGATGGCGCAGGAGACGGTGAACTACGTCCAGCTCGGGCTTACTGAGGCCGGCATTCCCCGCAACCGGAATCCTCCTTTCTCCGAGGAGTTCGTCGCTGCCGCCGAGGCGGCCATCGGGCCCGCAGACACGTGGGCCGTCACCACGCCCGACGGGCGTTGCTACGACGACCGGTACGCCTTCATCTGGCTCTCGTTCCGCCTCCATCCCGCGGTTCCCCGCTGCGACGCCCCCGACCTCGAGTTCTTCTTCGGGGTCAGCCCGCCGGCAGGCGTCGACGTTCTAGAGCAGACCGACACCTACGCGATCGTCCGGTGAGACCCCTCGCCGCCACCCTTGCGACCACTGGCCTGCCCTTGTTCGTGGGCTTGCGGTGGGTCGCCGGCCCGCGCGCGCTGCGGTTCGGCATGGGCGGACTTCTGGGGGTCGCGTTCCTGGGGATCGGGGCGCTGCTCGGAGGGCTGGTCGGCGCCGTGCTCCCGGGCGCGGCCCTCGTTCTCACCCTCGCCTACGTCCTGGGCCCGCGCTGGCGGTTCGTGCTGGACGGCGAGGACGCGGTCGGACCGACCGCCCGGCGGCTGGTCGTCGCGGTGCTGGTGGTCGGCGCGGCGCTGCTCCTCCTTGCCGTGTGGCGGCCCGTCGCTTGGTGGGACGGGTGGATGATCTGGTCGCTCAAGGCCAAGGCGCTAGCCGCGACCGGCGACTTCTCCGGGCCCGTGTTCACCAACCCGGTCTATGGCACCTCCCACCCGGACTACCCGCCGTTGCTGTCGTGCTGGCAGGCGGTCGCGTACCTGCTGCAGGGCACCTCCGAGGTGAGCTGGCCGCTGCAGGTCCAGCTGGCGTTCCTGTGGACGATGGGTGGGTTGACACTGGTCAGCCTGGCGTCGCGCTGGGGAACCGGCGCCGTGCTGATCTTCGGCGCCTGGGTGTTCGCGCCCCATCTGGTGCGCCAGATGCTGAGCGGCTACGCGGACGTCCCGATGGCCATGTTCCTGGTCGCCGGGGCTGCGGCGTTGTGGATCGGGCCGCGTGGGGGATCCATGGCGCCCGCCGGGGTGTTGCTGGGGGCCGGAGCGCTCACCAAGAACGAGGGGCTGCCCCTCGCCTTGCTGGTTCTCATCCCGCTCCTCTTCAGCGCGGAGTTCCGCTCGCGGGCGCTGCGGGTCGGCGCGGTTCTCATCGTCGCCTACCTCCCGTGGGGGATCTTCGTCAGGGTGCGGGGCTTCGCGAACGACCTGGCATCCGCCGTGGGGGACGATCCGGTCGGCCCTGGGACCATCCTGGCAAGGGTCCCCGTGGTGGCGTTCGAGCTTTCCCGCGAGCTGCTGTGGCCCCTGCGGTGGGCGCTGTTGACGCTGGCCTGCGTCGCCGTGATCGCGTTGACCCGGCGGGTCTGTGCGCCACTGGCCGCGACGACGCTGGGCTCCCTGGGCCTCTTCTCCGTGATCTACGTGACGGCCGCGGTGGACTTCGACTTCCTGGTCGAGTTCAGCGTGGGTCGGGTGGTGACCACGCCGCTGGGCTTCCTGGCGCTGGCGGCGGCCTGGAGCCTGCGCCCGGTTGGCTTGACCGAGCCATCCGGCCTTGATGCGAGCGTTGAAACCGGACACCCGACGCGCCCTAGAGAGCGGCTCCTGCGCTGAGCACCGGCACGCAGCCGGTGCGCCACCGGCTGGCTCCGCAGCCTCTGGAATGGGCCTGCATCGTGGTTGCCGGAGTGATCCTGGCCGCCCAGCTCTTGGTCCCACCGATCGTCGGGCTGGCGGACAACCACGACTACGACCGCGTCATGGGCTGGTTCGGCATGGTTCCGGCCGGCATTCCGGAGGACCAGCGCTACGTCGACTTTGTCGACCGCGACTACGACCTGCGCCTCGGCCAGTTCGCCGGAGGTGGGTACCTGTCGTCAGAACTCGGCTTCACCGCCCTGGCGGTGGCCCTCAGCCCGCTCATCTCCTCGCCGGCGGACCTGGACCTCCGCGTGGTGGGCGCGGTCCATGCCGCTGCGCTGTAGGTGGGTCTGTGGCTGTTGCTGGTGGGTCTCCGGCCGCTCCACCCGGCCGCGCGCATCCTCGCCGGCGCGTTGGCGGTCTTGATCCTGACCGATGTCGCCTACGTCGCCTCCTTCAATTCGTTCTTCAGCGAACCTGCGTCGCTGGTCTTCCTCCTGGTCTTCGTCGGCCTGGCGCTGCGCTGGCAGCAGGCCGGGCTGCCCGCCGGTTGGCTGCGCACCGGCATGCTGATGGCGGCGATCGCGCTGGTCACCTCGAAGCCGCAAAACGCGGTCCTGGGCCTGGTGCTCGCAGGAGCCGCTCTCCTGCTGGCAATCGGTCCGGGCGCCCGCGCGGCGGGAGCGACGCGCTTCCTGGCAGTCGGGGCCGCAGGCTTGGCGGTCGGCTCCCTGGTCTACGTCTCGGTCGCGCCATCGGGGATCCGGCGCAACGTCACCTACCACGCCGTCTTCCTGGAGATCCTGCCGAACTCGCCGACGCCGGCGGACGATGCTGTCGCGCTGGGCCTCGACCCCGCCTGGCTCCGCTATGCCGGGACCGATGCCTTCGCCCCGCAGTCGGGCATGAGTGACCCGGCATTCCGTCGCGACTTCTTCCGGCAGGTGGGCTCCGTCGAGATCGCGGGTTTCTACCTCCGGCGCCCGATCCGCGTCGCTGCCGCGATCGGGCGCGGAGCCGCCGGCGCTCT
>Ga0136616_10001572_pt1 | contig 11991 bp, 11 predicted proteins | sample AntDrymUQ2992106_2_FD_106648 | JGI IMG/M metagenome (GOLD analysis project Ga0136616, IMG submission 106648) | Polar desert sand microbial communities from Dry Valleys, Antarctica - metaG UQ299 (21.06) | ecosystem: Environmental > Terrestrial > Soil > Desert | place: Antarctica: Dry Valley...
CCACCGGGGGGGTACCGCGGGGCAGCCCCGAGGACGCACTCGACACCGCCTGCGGCGGCTGCCTCGGCGACCCCACCGCCTGGATCAGGCCCCCGAAGGACTAACAACGAGAAGCACCAGTGTCTCCGGACACTAGGTCTCCTGCTCGTCGAGACTGGGCATGACAGCATCGAGGCATGGCGACGTGGTTGCTTCGGATCCTCACCAACGCCGTGGCGCTGGCTGCCGCCGCCTGGCTGTTCGACGGGATCCGGATCACCGGCGCAGACGATCGCGGACGACTGCTGACCTTGCTGGTCGTCGCGTTGCTCTTCGGCGTGGTCAACGAGTTCGTGCGGCCGGTCGTAGCGTTCCTGTCGTTCCCCTTGTACCTGCTGACGCTCGGATTGATGTTCTTCGTCGTGAACGCCTTGATGTTGCTGCTCACGAGCTGGGTCTGCGACCAGATCGGCGTCGGCTTCGTCGTCGACGGGTTCTCCACGGCCCTCGGTGGCGCTCTCGTGATCTCCGTCGTGAGCTGGCTGGTCGGGCTGGCGCTCCCTGACGACGACCGACGACGACGACGACGATGAGCATGTCCCTCGAGACGCAGACTCCGTACCGCATCGCGATGGTGTGTCTCGGCAACATCTGCCGGTCGCCGATCGCACAGGTCGTGCTGAGCACCAAGATCGCCGACGCTGGCCTGGCCGACGACGTCGTGGTCGACAGCAGCGGCACGGGTGGGTGGCACCTGGGCGACCCGATCGACAACCGTGCGGCGGAGGTGCTCGTCGCCCACGGCTACGACCCCACTCACCATCGGGCGCGACAGTTCGTTGTCGACTGGTTCGACGAGTACGACATCGTCCTCGCCATGGATCGCAGCAACCTGGGCGAGCTCGAACGGCTCAGCCGCAACGAGGCGGACCTCGAGAAGGTCAGGATGTTCCGCTCCTTCGACCCGGTCTCCACAGCCGACCTCGACGTCCCGGATCCTTGGTACGGCGGCCGCGCTGACTTCGAGGATGTCCTCACCATCGTCGAGCGCACCACTCAGGCCCTGGTCGCCGAGCTCACCGGTTCGTCCTGAAGATTGCCCCGGGCGCAGCCGCGCACCTCTCAGCGGCATCTCAGCAGTGCGTGGCACTGTTGGGGCATGCGCATCCTTGTCGTCGACGACGATCGCGCCGTCCGTGACTCGCTACGGCGGTCGCTGGAGTTCAACGGTTACGAGGTAGCGCTCGCCAATGACGGCGTCGAGGCACTTGCCCGGATCAACGGGCTGGCACCCGACGCCCTCATCGTCGACGTGATGATGCCGCGCCTCGACGGGATCGAGACGACAAAGGCCCTGCGGGCTGCCGGCAACGACCTTCCCATCCTGGTGCTCACCGCGCGCGACTCCGTGAACGACCGCGTAGACGGGCTCGACGCCGGCGCGGACGACTATCTCGCCAAGCCGTTCGCGCTCGACGAGCTGCTGGCGCGTGTCCGGGCGATGCTCCGACGTCACTCTCTCGGCGCCGACGACGCGGATGACGAGGGACCGCTGGTCTTCGCCGACCTGACGATGAACCCGGTGACCCGCGAGGTCGACCGACACGGACGTCAGATCACGTTGACCCGCACCGAGTGGGATCTGTTGGAGCTGTTCATGCGCCGGCCCAAGCGTGTCCTCGAGCGCGCCTTCATCCTCGAAGAGGTGTGGGGCTATGACTTCCCGACGACGGCGAACTCACTGGAGGTCTACGTCGGCTACGTCCGCCGCAAGACCGAGGCCTCAGGCGAGAGCAGGCTCCTCCACACGGTGCGCGGCGTCGGCTATGTGCTGCGCGAGACGCCGCCGTGACTCGGATGTCGATGGCGGCCCGGATCTCTCTCCTGGCCGCGTGTGCCGTGGGGTTCGCGGTCGCGATCTCGAGCCTGGCGGCATACGTCACGCTGCGGACTCAGCTCCACGACCGGCTTGACGCGTCCCTGCTGGAGCGCGCGAGCAAGGCGAGCGAGACCGACATCGTCAAGGAAGCCACTGTCCGCAACATCTCCTCAGACCTCCTCGGCGCCGCCGATCTGCGGATCTTCCTCGTGTACGCCGATGGCGCGGTCTACCCGGATGCGACCTGGATCGGACCCACCACCTCCCAAGAGCGTGCCGTCGCCGACGACTCCCTCAACCACACACTGCGCACGGTCAACCGAGCTGGCATCGAGTACCGCACCGCCACCGTGCAGGCAGGGTCCGGCTCAGCGCTGATGTTCGTGCAGTCGGCGGAGCCCATCGAGCAGACGCTCGACCGGATGGCCCTTGTCCTGTTGCTGGTGGGAGGTGGCGGCATCGCCGCGGCGGCGCTGATCGGCCTCGCTGTGGGGAGGTCGGCCCTGATGCCGGTACGGCGCCTGAGCGCAGCCGCCGAGCACATCGCCCGGACCGAGGAGCTGGCGCCCATCCAGGTGACCGGAGACGACGAGCTGGCAAGCCTTGCCACGTCGTTCAACAAGATGCTGTTGGCGTTGCGGGCATCGCGGGACCATCAGCGCAGGCTTGTGGCCGACGCCGGGCACGAGCTGCGCACCCCGCTGACGAGCCTGCGCACCAACCTGGAGCTGCTCGCACAAGCCGACCGGCAAGGTGGCATGCAGCCGCATCAGCGTGACGAGATCCTGAGCGACGTCACCAGTCAGGTCGAGGAGCTGTCAACCCTTGTCGGTGACCTCGTCGAGCTGGCCCGCGACGAGCCGCTGTCCCGCACCCCCGAGCCACTCGACCTCGCTGACATCGTTGCGCGGGCCGTTGACCGGGTGCGTCGCCGCGCCCCCGCGGCGACGTTCGACATGGACACAGAGCCTTGGTGGGTGCTGGGGGAGGCGCAGATCCTCGAGCGGGCCGTCACCAACCTCCTCGACAACGCCGCCAAGTGGGGGCCTGCCGGAGGCACGGTCACTGTTCGCCTTCGCGAAGGTCAGCTCACCGTCGCCGACCAGGGACCCGGCGTGAAACCCGCAGACCTCCCGATGGTCTTCGAGCGCTTCTACCGCGCCGACGATGCCCGCACCATGCCCGGCTCAGGGCTCGGGCTGGCGATCGTCCGGCAGGCCGCCGAGCGCCACGGCGGCACGGTGGCCATCGCCAACCGTGAGCCGCACGGTGCGGAGTTCACCGTGAGCATCCCTGGGAGCACCGACGACCGGCAGGCCGCACGCGGTCCGATGCGGACTCGGCGCCCGGTCTCGGACTCCGGCTGACTCACAGGGTTCTCTGGGTCGGGTCTCAGTCGACCCTCAGCGACGCGCTGCAGTCTTGGAGACATGACCAACGACGCGTTGCCTCCGCTTCCGCACAGCTATGCCGCTGTCCCGCCGACTCCCCCTGCGGCGGGACAGCGGCGCGGCGGGCGCGTCGTCGGCACGGCACTTCTCGTTGGCGCTCTGGCCGGGGCGGCGGCGGGAGTAGGAGGTGCGGCCCTGATGACGAACGACACGGCCCAGACGATGACGAACAGCGTCCCGGCCGCACCCGCGCTGCAGACCGTTGAGCCGTCTGCGCTGTCGGCCACCGCCGGATCCACAGAGGCGGCTGCCGCAAGCGCGCTCCCCTCGGTGGTGAAGATCTACGCGACGAGTCAGCGCGCCAGTGGTTCCGGCTCCGGCATCATCTTGACGAGCGACGGTGAGATCCTCACCAACAACCACGTGGTCGATCTCGCCGCCGACGGCGGCAAGATCGCCGTCAGCTTCAACGACGGCACGTCCGCCGACGCCACGATCGTCGGGCGTGACCCGCTGACAGACCTGGCAGTGATCAAGGCGTCCGGAGTGAGCGGACTCCAGCCCGCCACGATGGGCACCTCCGACGACCTCCAGGTGGGACAGCAGGTCGTCGCCGTCGGTGCGCCATTCGGTCTCGAAAGCACGGTGACGACCGGAATCGTCAGCGCGCTCGACCGGCCGGTCACCACCCGGGGTGAGACGGCGAACGACCCCGCGACGGTCTTTCCCGCCGTCCAGACCGACGCCGCGATCAACCCGGGTAACTCCGGCGGTCCCCTCGTGGACCTGTCTGGGCACGTCGTGGGCATCGACTCCGCGATCAAGACGGTGCCCGGCGCCGACGGCGACCAAGGCGGGTCGATCGGCCTCGGTTTCGCGATCCCGGTCGACGACGCGCTCCCCATCGTCGAGCAGCTACGTCATGGCGACACCCCCACGCACGCGCTGATCGGGGTCTCGGTGGGCGACGCAACCGACGAGGTGGGCCTCCCCGACGGCGCCCTGGTCGAGCAGGTCGAGCCCGGGGGAGCAGGTGATCGGGCCGGCATCGAGGAGGGAACGGTCATCAACCGCGTCGACGACAACGTGATCTCCGACTCCGGCTCTCTCGTGGCGACGATCCGGTCCTACCGCCCCGGCGACACCGTCACGCTCACAGTCACCTCGTCGAACACTCGAGGCGTCGGCACCGGAGATCCCATGAGCGTGCCGCTGACGCTCGGATCAGACGCAGGCTGACCTCTCAGCACCGCACACCCGACCCTCAGCGCGGGGGGCTCAGGGCGGGGTGGCTCCGAGCGCCTGGAGCAGCCGCGCCGCCTTCCAGGTCGCCTCGGCGTACTCCGCCGCCAGGTCGGAGCGGACTGTGAGCCCGCCTCCGGTGCCGAAGGTGTACGTCCCACGGTGGTGGACCACGGTGCGGATGACGATGGCCAGGTCGGCGGAGCCGTCGGCGTCGACCCAGCCGAGCGCGCCGGCGTAGACGCCACGGGGTCCTGCCTCGACCTCCGCGATGATCTGCATGGTCCGCTCCTTCGGAGCGCCAGTCATCGATCCGCCGGGGAAGATCGTCTTCAGGGCATCGACTGTCGACACGTCGGCGCGCAGACGTCCCTCGATGGTGCTGACCAACTGGTGCACTGTGGCGTAGCTCTCCACATGCATGAGATCGGTGACCTGCACCGTCCCGACATCACACACCCGCGACAGGTCGTTGCGCAGGAGGTCGACGATCATCAGGTTCTCGCCGAGGAACTTGCCGTCGGTCCGCAGCAGCTCTGCAGCCGCCGCATCCGCCGCCGGATCTGCGACCCGCACGGTCGTGCCCTTGATCGGTCGGGTCTCGATCCGCCGGTCGGTGTCGATGGTGGCGAATCGCTCAGGGGAGCTGCTCAGCACGCTCGTGCCGAGATGGTGCAGATACGCGGCGTACGGCGCTGGGTTGACGCGGCGCAGGCGACGGTAGGTCTCGAGCGCCGACGCGGGTGACTCGACGGCCGTCTGGAACGTCAGGTTGGTCTCGTAGGAGTTGCCGCGCAGCAGGTGCTCCTGCACCGTGGAGAAGGCGGCTGCGTACTCGCCTTCGTCGATGCCACGGGCTGTGCGTATCCCGGGCAGAGCCGGTAGCCCGGGTGCGACCACCGCCCCGCCCACCAGCAGCGCCACCCTCTCCTGCCACGACGCCAGAGCGTCGGCGGCAGCCACGGCTCGGACGGTCCGCTCGACGTGGTCGAACTCGACCCAGCGCTCTGCCCGCAGCCAGCAGGCGTCCGGTACGGCGCCGGGGTCCTGGTCGACGAGCGCTGGTAGGTCACGCCGAGCCGCGTAGCCGAGGTAGCCGACCCAGCGCGTCGACTGGTCCCCGGAACGGGTCCGCTCCGCCAGCACCTCGAAGATGTCGCTGCCCACGTCGTACGACGACGATGTGTCATGCTGCCGCACGATCCCGCGGCCGGCATCGAGGGTCAGGCTCGGCTCGGAGTCGTCGAGCCATCCGACGTACGAGCGCCGACCCGACCACGACCTCGCATTCGCCCCATCCAGCCAGAAGGAGCGGGACCTGTCCGCGGCATGGGTGACGAAGAAGTCCTCCGGGTCGACCCATGGCAGCGGTTCTCCGACGGCCCTTTTCATGTGCTGACGAAGCTCTCGATCAGCCGCCGACCTCCGACGGTGAGCACGGACTCAGGGTGGAACTGCACTCCCACCAACGGCCGGCTGCGGTGCGCCACTCCCATCGTGACCCGGCCAGCGACCCCCTGGCACCAGGCCGTCACCTCGAGCTCAGCAGGCACCTCGACGGCTGCGAGCGAGTGGTAGCGCACGGCAGCAAAGCCCTGCGGCAGGTGTGCGAACAGCCCCACCCCCTTGTGGTGGACGGAAGCGACCTCTCCATGTGCGGGCTCGACCACCTCGACTCGCCCACCGAACTCGACGACCAGCCCCTGCATGCCGAGACAGACCCCGAGCACCGGCACAGTCGAGCCCGCGAGCACCGCCCTGCCCACCATGAAGTCATCGGCGTCGTTGACGGTGCCGGGCCCCGGAGAGAGCACGATGTGGCTGTAGCCGCTACGCCAGGCGGTCGCCTGAGACCGGTCATCGTGCTGGATGACGTCAGGCAGCACCCCAGTGACCGCAGCGATGAGGTGCACCAGGTTGTAGGTGTAGGAGTCGTGGTGGTCGATCATCAAGACACGCACAGGCTGCAGCTCACCGGTCCAGCAGGCTGAGCATCAGCTCGCGGATCAGGTCGAAGCCGTGCTCGGTGAGGATCGACTCGGCATGGAACTGCACTCCTCGGTAGTGCGCTCCCTGGATGAGATGCACGTCCCGGGAGTCGACGTCGACGACGACGGTCACGCTGGGCGGAAGCACCCCTGACCCCAGCCGCGCTACGAACGTGTTGTAGAAACCGACCCGCTCCGAGCGGCCCAGGATTCCTACCTCCGTCTGTGTCCCCTGGAAGACGATGTCCTTGTAAGCGAGGTCGAGACCGAGTGCCCCACAGAGGACTTGGTGCCCCAGACAAACGGCCAGGAAGGGGACCTCATCGTGGAGGAGGTCGTCGACGGCGCCGCGGACCGCCTTGATCTTCGGGTCGTCGAGGGCGCGCGGATCCCCCGGTCCCGGGCCTACGATCACGAAGTCCGCGGTGTCGAAGTCGCCATATCGGTAGTCGTGGTGGCGGACCGTCTCACTCGTCGTGCCGAGGACGGTGAGCATGTGGCGCAGCATGGTGACGAAGTCATCCTCACCGTCGAGGATGACGACATGCTTGCCACCGAGCGCCGAGGAGCGTACGGCGTCTGACTGGTCGTTGAGCCAGAACCGGCTCAGCCGCTGGTTGCGGGCATCGAGAGCGGCCAGGACCTCGGGGTCCGCTGCGAGTTCCGCCAACTCCGCCGCCGGCGTCGGCGGCGTCGGCACGAGGCCGAAAGCATGGAGGATGCCGCCGGCCTTGGCATGCGTCTCGGCGACCTCGTCCTGCGCGTTCGAGTCTCTGACCAGGGTGGCCCCAGCAGTGACCCGGAGCTCGCCTCGAGGGCTCACATCCGCCGTACGCAGGAGGATCGGCGCGTCGAGCGTTGGGGCTCCAGCAGCGTCCCGGCCGAGCAGAGCCAGCACGGCGCCGTAGTAGCCGCGCCCTCGGCGCTCGTGCTTCGCGATCAGGCGGCAGGCGTTCTCGACCGGGCTTCCGGTCACGGTCGCGGCGAACATCGAGTCGCGGAGGACCTCCCTGACATCTCTCGTCGTGTGCCCCTCGAGGACGTACTCGGTGTGGATGAGGTGAGTCATGGGCTTCAGGTAGGGGCCGAGGATCCGACCACCCGCACTGCAGATGTCGCACATCATCTTGAGCTCCTCGTCGACGACCATGAAGAGCTCGTAGATCTCCTTCTCGTCATGCAGGAACTCGAGGAAACGCGATCGGCGCTCTGCCGCGTCGGTCCCGGCCCCGACGCGGAACGTGCCGCTGATCGGGTTCATCCGGACCGAGCCGGAGCTGACGCTGATGTGGCGCTCGGGGCTCGCACCGAGGAGGAACCGGTCGCCGGTATAGACCAGGAACGTCCAGTACGCCCCCCGCTCCTCGGTGAGCAGGCGGCGGAACACGCTGAGCGCGTGGGTGAGGTCCCAGTCCGCGAGGGTGGCGCGGTAGTTGCGCGCGATGACGAGGTTGGCGCCCTCGCCCTCGCCGATCTCGTCTCGGATGACGGTGTCGACGATCTCGGCGTAGGTGTCGTCGTCGATGTCGAACCCGCGCTCGCCGAGCGTCTCGACGACGAGGTCAGGTAGCCCAGCCACCAGGTCCTCGACCGGAATCTCCGCGTGGTCCTCGACGAGCATGCTCGCCAGCGGAGTCTCGTCGTCGTGCGCCTCGAACCCGCGTTCGCGGATCTGCCGGTACGGAACGAAGACAAGCCGGTCGAAGCGACTCTCACCACCGCCGGCGCTCTGCCCGAGGGGTATGCCGGCCAGGTCTTCGTGCTCCTCGCGGCTTCCGCGCAGCACGGTCACGGCGTCGGCTCCCTCGAACCGGATCAGCGCGAACGCAGCGGACTCCGCCAGGTCGTCGAAGAGAGTCATCTGGGCTGCCGATCAAGGACGGGGCGAGGTCGGGTCTGGGCGCACAAAGCCTAACAACTGGCAACCTGGTCAGGGCCGCCAACGGTGGCTGGTGCCGATGACCTCCAGCAGCCTCGTCGCGCGCGTCAGCACGACGTACAGGGTCCGCATGCCGATGTCGGACTCGTCGACGATCTCGTCCGGCTGGACGACCATGATGGCGTCGAACTCGAGGCCCTTGGTGTCGAGCGCCTCCAGGACGGGGATGCGATCGACGTCACGCTCGCCCAGCCAGTCGTCTACCTCACGACGGCGGCCGACCGCCACGACGACACCCACCGTCCCGCCGACCTCGTGTGCGAGGTGGTTGACCGCAGCACGCACCTGGTCACGGAGGTCGAGCCCCGTCAGCTCGCGGATGACCGGCTCGATGCCCGTCTCGCGAACGGCGATGGGCAGATCCGCAGCGGGGATATGGGCCCGCGCCACCTCCGCCGCCAGCTCGTAGATCTCCTTGGAGTTGCGGTAGTTGGTCGACAGCCGGAACGCGTGCTGCTCCTTGTCTCCGAGAGCCTCCTCTCGGGCTGCCGCCGCCTCGTCCGTCAACGGCCAGGAGCTCTGCGCGGCATCGCCGACGACGGTCCAGCTGGCGTGGCGGCCACGGCGGCCGACCATGCGCCACTGCATGGGAGAGAGGTCTTGAGCCTCGTCGACGAGCACGTGGGCGTAGGCGTCGTCCTCGATGGAGACGACCGGCCGCATCGTTGTGGAGACGGCCTGGCTGGCCCGGCGGTGATCATCGCTCGACAGCTCTGGGACGGTCTCGTCGTACAGGTCGGCGAGTGGGTCCTCGTCCTCCTCGGGCTCGGGTCGCTCCCCGATCAGATAGCGCAGCTCGTCGATCAGCGGGATGTCCTCGACGCTGAGCTCGTCGGCAGCCAGCGACTCGACCAGGTCGCCGATCTCGACGTTCGTAAGTGCTCCGGCGGCGTCGCGCGACAGTCGTTCCCGATCGGCGAGCCAGCCGATGACCTCGACGGCGTCGACGACCGGCCACCACGCGTTGACGAAGTCGAGGAAGGCGCGCTCGCCGAGCAGGATGCGCGTGAACTCGTCCTTGCCTCTGCCCAGCGCACGGTCACCGGAAACCTTGTGCCACAGCGTTTCGATGAGCTCGCCTGCCACGTGCAGCACTGCCCGATTTCGGCGGTGCCACTTGACGAGCAGGTCACGACGGATCCCCGACAGCTCCGGCTCGTCGAGTGTCAGCACGTCGTCGCGGTAGAAGATGCTGAAGTGGGTCGGCGCCCCGGGAGCGGGTCCGCGAACCGCGCGCGACAAGATCCCTCGCATCCGCGCTGAGCCCTTGATCAGGGCGACCCGCGGGACGTCGTGCCGGCTGACCCTGATGCCGTCGACCACCTCGCCGAGCGCCCGCAGGGACACACTGGTCTCACCGAGCGAGGGGAGCACCCGCTCGATGTAGGCCATGAAGACAGCGTTGGGACCGACGACGAGAACGCCGCCTCCCTCATAGCGACGTCGATCTGTGTAGAGCAGGTACGCCGCGCGGTGGAGGGCCACGACTGTCTTACCGGTCCCGGGTCCGCCGAAGATTGTCGTGACCCCCTTGTGGGGCGACCGGATCGCGTGATCCTGCTCCCGTTGGATGGTGGCAACGACGGAGTGCATGGTCCGGTCGCGAGACTTCGCAAGCGTGGCGAACAGAGCGCCTTCGCCGACGATGACCATGTCGTCGGGGGCGTGGTCGGCGTCGAGGAGGTCGTCATCGATCCCCACCACCTGGTCCGAGATCGACTGCAGGACACGACGACGTACGACGCCGGCCGGATCCTGCGCCGTGGCTTGGTAGAAGACGGCGGCAGCGGGCGCGCGCCAGTCGACGAGGAGCACCTCGCGCTCCTCGTCCAGCAGGCCCAACCGGCCGATGTAGCGCGCCTCTCCGTCGAGGTGGTCGAGACGGCCGAAGACCAGCCCCTCGTGCGCGGCGTTCAGGCTCGCGAGCCGCTTGGCCGCTTGGAAGACCATCGCGTCCCGCTCGACAAGTCCACCCTCGTTGCCGACTCGGGCCCGCGCGTGACCGTCCTGCTGTAACGCCTTCGCGGACTCTGTCGCCGCCTCCAGGCGGGCGTAGATGCGATCGACGACCGCCTGCTCGCGCTTGATCTCCTGCTCGACCGCGTGGTCGGTGACTCGCGAACGACGACGCTCCGACACTGCTGCTCGACCCTTCCCCGGATCCGGTGAACAAACCATCCTAGTGTCCTGCGCGGCCCCCAGGTGCGGCTACCAGCTGTCGGACTCCCGGCGCATCTGCATCCTGACGGGGTACGGCGCGAACGTCTCATGCTCCTGGACGTCGGTGTCTCGCCACCCGAGCCGGCGGTAGAAGGCCCTGGCGCGCCGGTTGTCCACCAGCACCCACAGGTACGTCGCGGGCGCTCCTGCCGCTGTCGACGCCTCGAGCACGGCGGCGTACAGGTCGTGTGCCCGTCCGGTCCCCCACAGCCGCGGCACCACACCGAAGTGACGCAGCCAACCGTCGCCGAACGCGGCATACCCGACCGGAACACCGTCGAGCTCATCGACGAGCACGGTCACGGAGGGGTCGTCGACCACCAGCTGCCACCGAGCCAACACATCGGCCGCTGGGAAGGCTGTGTCACCGAAGACGTGCGCGAGTGCCGTGCTGGAGGCCGCTCTCTCCATGACGTAGAGGTCGTGCACGTCGCTCTCGTCAGCCTGCCGGATCACCGCCATCACGCTAACGCAGCAAGCCTGGCAGGAGCGCGCCTCCATGAGAGATCTCTCAGAAATCCCTCACGGTGGCCTCACCAACGACCGCCATGGTTGTCAATGTCAGACACGAACCCAATCCGCTCCCAAGAATCGGAGAACACCATGAAGAACCTGATGCGTACCGGAATCCTCACCCTTGCGGGCTCGGTCGGCCTCGGTTTGGCTGGCGCCGGGGGTGCCCAGGCGATGCCTAGCGACACTGGCGACGTACTGCTCAACAAGCGCGAGATGAGCTCGGCCGTACTCGCCGTCGATGACGACGACGACAACAGCCGAGACAACTCGGGCACCAACACGGGAAACTCGGGCACCAACACGGGCAACGGGACGCGCGACAACACGGTGAACTCGCGGACCGGCAACTCCAACGACGCGACCAGCAGCCGCGTCACGAACGTCTCGCGCGACCGCGACCGGAGCCGTGGCGACCTCACTCGCGACTGGACCCGTGACGGTGGCGATCGCACCCGCGACTTCAGCCGCCACCTCACCAACGACCGCAGCCGCAACGACACGCGGTGACGTCAGTGACATCGTCGTGGAACTTTCACGAGGGTGACGAGATCGCCCCCGGGCTGACCGCAGAGCGGCTGCTCGGGGGTGGTTCCTCGTTCGAGGCCTACCTCGCGTTCGACTCGCTGCGATACTGCCCAGTCGTGGTGAAGATGGTACGACCGGACCGGGTCGAGGATGAGTCGACGCTGCGCGGGCTTGAGCGTGAGGCCGACGTGATCGGGCTCGTCAACCACCCCGCGATTGTGCGAGGCTTCCATGCCGTGCTGACTGGCCCGAGGCCCTACGTCATGCTGGAGAGTCTCGACGGCCCCCGCCTCTCTACCCTCATCCGCAAGA
>Ga0136616_10001573_pt1 | contig 11986 bp, 8 predicted proteins | sample AntDrymUQ2992106_2_FD_106648 | JGI IMG/M metagenome (GOLD analysis project Ga0136616, IMG submission 106648) | Polar desert sand microbial communities from Dry Valleys, Antarctica - metaG UQ299 (21.06) | ecosystem: Environmental > Terrestrial > Soil > Desert | place: Antarctica: Dry Valley...
CCGCAGCAGGCGGTCGCACTGCCCACGCCCAAGCGCCAGCCGCCCAGCCGGTCGAGCGACGAGTTGCTGCGGCGATTGGCCCGCACCGGCGGCGTCGTCCAGCCCGAGCCTGATGGCGTCCGTAGTTCCGGCGCCGAGCGGGACAAGAACAGCAAGCCGGACGGACAGCGCGTCCGAGACACCGGGCAGGGAGACTGATGACCAGACCTCCAACGCCGCCACCCCGCACCATGCGGCTGGCCGACTCCGCCCGGCGCCTGCAGATCGTCGTACTGGTCATCGCTTTCCTGCTGTCCCTCTTCGCCGGGCGCCTGCTGCAGCTGCAGGGTGTCAACGCCTCGGCCTACGCGGCGCAGGCGGAGGAGGAGCGTCGGCGCATCGTCACCTTGCCGGCGTCGCGCGGGGACATCACCGATGTCGACGGCGTGGCCTTGGCCATCACCGTCGAAGCCCGTGACCTGACTGCCGACCCTTCGCTGGTCACCGACCCCGCCGCCACCGCCGCCGCGCTGGCGCGGCTGCTCGGGGGGGAGGCCGCCGAGCTGGAGGCGAAGCTGCGCCGCGACGGGCGCTACGTCCTGCTCGCCCGCCAGCTCTCACCCGAGCGGGCCCGCGCCGTGCTGAGCCTCGATGTCGACCCTGAGCAGGAGGGCCAGCAGCTTCCCGGCATCTTCGCGATCCGCACCCACAAGCGGGTCTACCCCTCCGGGGACCTGGCCGGGAGCATCGTCGGTTTCGTGGGGCGCGACGGGCACGGGTTGGCCGGCGTGGAGCTCGCCGCCGAGGACCGCCTCGCCGGTCGAGACGGGCGGGCGACGTACGAGACCGCGCTCGGCCGGCGGCTCCCCACCGGGGTCAGCGCCGACGAGCAGCCGGTGCCCGGCGTGGACGTCCGCCTCACCATCGACCGCGACGTGCAGTGGATGGCGCAGCGGGCGATCGCCGCCAAGGTGACCGAAGCCGCCGCGGAGAGTGGCACGGTCGTCGTCATGGAGGTCGACACCGGCCGGCTGCTCGCGTTGGCGACCGCGCCGGCTGTCGACCCGCGCCGTCCCGGTGACAGCCCCGCTGCCGACCGGGGAAACCGGTCCCTGTCGGAGGTCTACGAGCCGGGCAGTACCGGAAAGGCGATCACCGCGGCCGCGGTGATCGAGGAGGGGGTCGCGGGTCCGCGGACGAAGTTCACCGTGCCGCCGCAGCTGTACCGCGGGGGCAACGAGTTCAACGACCACAGCCCGCACGGCACCTTGAAGATGACCCTCGCCGGAGTGATGGCGCAGTCCAGCAACCTGGGCACCATCCTCGCCACCGAGCGACTGGGCGAGCGCCGCGACGAGGTCCTCCACCACTACCTGCAGGCCTTCGGGGTGGGAGAGCCCACCGGACTGGACTTCCCCGGCACCAGTGACGGGCTGCTGCCCGACCTGGAGGACTGGACGGCGACGACGCCCTACGTCCTGCCCTTCGGGCAGGGCTACTCGGTGAACACCCTGCAGATGGCGTCGGCGTACGCCATCGTGGCGGCGGACGGCGTGCGGGTGCAGCCCTCCCTCGTCGCGGGCTGGGTGGCACCCGACGGCAGCTACTCTTCGGCACCGCCACCGCAGCGCCGCCGGGTGATCAGCGAGTCCACCGCCGGACAGGTGAGCAGAATGCTGGAGATGGTCGTGAGCGAGGGCGGGACAGCGCCCAACGCGGCGGTCCCCGGGTACCGGGTGGCGGGGAAGACGGGAACCGCGAACCGGGTCGACCCGGAGACCGGTGAGTACCGCGGCTACACCGCATCCTTCATCGGCTACGCACCGGCAGACGACCCTGAGTACGTCGTCGCGGTGACGGTTCAGGACCCCACCCGCGGCTATTACGGCGGCCTGGTCGCTGGCCCGGTCTTCACAGAGGTCTTGTCGTTTGTGCTGGCCAGCAAGCGGGTGCCGCCGACGGGCACCCGGCCGCCGGCGATGCGGCTCGAGTGGTAGTGACGAGTTAACCTCGACGTCCGTGTCCACCCCCGCCCGCCTTCGCCCGGAGGCGGTGCGGGCGCGGCCCCTCGAGGCGGCTGCCGAGCTGTTGCAGGCAGTTGTCGTCGGCCCTGCTCTCCACGGCGCGGCGGTCACCGGCGTGACACACGACTCGCGCGCGGTCCAGCCTGGCGACGTCTACGCCGCGCTCCCCGGTCACCGCCGCCATGGGGCAAGCTTCGTCGGCCAGGCCGCAGCGGCAGGCGCCGAGGCGGTGCTCACCGACCCGGCTGGGCGCGCCGCGGCCGTCGCAGCGGGAGTGCCCGTCCTCGTCATCCCGGATGTCCGAGCCCGGCTGGGCCAGCTGGCCGCCTGGGTCTACGGGGAGCCGGCGCGGGACCTGCTGCTGATCGGTGTCACCGGGACCAACGGGAAGACGACGACGGCGTACCTGCTCGAGGGTGGGCTGCGTGCAGCGGGGCACCGCACCGGCCTGGTGGGGACGATCGAGACCCGCATCGGCGAGGAAACCGCGCCCAGCGTGCGGACCACCCCAGAGGCGACCGACCTGCACGCACTGCTCGCGGTGATGCGCGAGCGCGGGGTGACCGCCGTCGCCATGGAGGTGTCCAGCCACGCGCTCGCCCTCGGTCGGGTCGGCGGGCTGGTCTTCGACGTCGCCCTCTTCACCAACCTGACGGCGGAACACCTCGACTTCCACGCCGATCTCGAGGACTACTTCGCCGCCAAGGCGAGCCTCTTCACCGCCCACAGGTGTCGGCAGGCCGTAGTGGACGTCGACGACGCGTACGGCCGCCGCGTGGCGGCGACGGCTGACGTGGCCGTGACGACGGTCTCCGCCGCCGACAGCGCCGCCGGCAGCGCCGCCGACTGGCGCGCCAGCGACGTCGTGGCGGATCCCACCGGCGCCTCCCGCTTCCGTGCCCGCGGCCCCGCGGGCCAGGACCTCGAGGTGTCCGTCGGGTTGGCCGGCGACTTCAACGTCGCCAACGCGTTGCTCGCCGTCGCGGGGTTGCGCGCCGCCGGCGTCGACGGGGCGGACGTCGTACGCGGCCTGTCCGGTGTGTCCGTTCCGGGGCGCATGGAGCGTGTCGGCGAGGGACAACCGTTCAGCGTGGTCGTCGACTACGCGCACAGCCCGGACGCGTTGGCCCGCGCCGTCGCCGCGCTGCGGCCGGCCACCCGCGGGCGGCTGCTGCTGGTGGTCGGCTGCGGCGGCGACCGTGACCCGCACAAGCGACCGCTGATGGGCGAGATCGCCGCCCGCGTCGCGGACGTGGTCGTGGTGACCGACGACAACCCCCGCGCCGAGGATCCAGCGGCCATCCGCGCCGCTGTGCTCGCCGGAACCGCACGGGTGCCGGCGCCGCAGCGCGCCGAGGTGATCGAGCGTGGTGACCGCGGCGCAGCCATCCGGGAGGCGATAGGCCGTGCCCGCCCCGGTGACACGCTGCTGGTGGCGGGCAAGGGTCACGAGACGGGCCAGGAGGTCGACGGGGCGGTCCTGCCCTTCGATGACCGCCGAGTCGTACGCGCGGCGCTGCGTGAGGTTCCGGCGTGATCGAACTCTCCCTGGGCGAGGTAGCGGCGGCGACGGCCGGTCGGCTGGACTGCGTACCCCGTGCCGCGGAGCGGGTGACCGGTCCGGTCGTCGTCGACTCCCGGCGGGCCGCGCCGGGTGCCCTGTTCGTCGCGCTGCCGGGGGAACGGGCCGACGGTCACGACTACGCCGCAGCCGCCGTCGCCGCGGGTGCCGTCGCGGTCCTCGCCGCCCGGCCGGTACGTCACCCGGCTGTCGTCGTCGACGACGTGCTGGTGGCGCTGGGCCGGCTGACCCGCTACGTCGCGGACCGGCTGACCGAGGTGATCGTCGTGGGCGTGACTGGCTCCTCGGGGAAGACCAGCACAAAGGACCTGCTGGCCCACCTGCTGGCCGGTCGCGGCGCGACGGTGGCACCACCCGGGTCCTACAACAACGAGATCGGTGTCCCGCTCACCGTGCTGCGGGCCGACCGCTCTACCGCGCACCTGGTGCTCGAGCTGGGCGCGCGCGGGGCCGGGCACATCGCCGCGCTCTGCGCGCTGGCTCCACCGCACATCGGCGTCGTCCTCAACGTCGGCACCGCCCACCTGGGGGAGTTCGGTTCCAGGGAGGCGGTCGCCCGGGCCAAGGGCGAGCTGGTCGAAGTGCTGCCACCGGAAGGGCTGGCCGTCCTCAACGCCGACGACCCCCTCGTCGCCGCGATGGCTTCCCGGACCAGCGCCCGCGTCGCTACCTTCACGATCGAAGGCTCAGTCGAAGGCTCAGTCGAAGGCTCAGTCGAAGGCTCAGTCGAAGGCTCAGCTGACGTGGCCGCCCGGGCGGTGTCGCTGGACCCGCGCGGCCGCCCGTCCTTTGTGCTGGTCGCGGCGTCGGGGGAGGCCGCCGTACACCTTCCGCTGTACGGCGCGCACCACGTCCCGAACGCGCTGGCCGCGGCGTGCGTCGCCGGTGAGCTCGGCATGCCCGTAGCGGACGTGGCCGCCGCGCTGTCCCAGGCGGTCCCGGCAAGTCGCTGGAGGATGGAGGTCGCCGAGCGCGCCGACGGGGTGACCGTGGTCAACGACGCCTACAACGCCAACCCCGACTCGGTCGCGGCAGCGCTCGAGGCGCTGGTGGCAATGGCCGGTGGACGCCGCACCTGGGCGGTGCTCGGGGAGATGCGCGAGCTCGGTGCGGCCTCCGCCAATGAGCACGAGGCGGTCGGTCGTCTCGCCGTCCGCCTCGGCGTGTCGCGACTGGTGGCGGTCGGGACGGAGGCGGCCCGCGTGCACGCCGCCGCCACGCAGGAGGGCTCGACGGTGGAGTCGGCAACGGTCCCCGACGCCGATGCCGCCCTCGCGCTGCTGCGGGACGAGCTCTGCCCAGGGGACGTCGTGCTCGTCAAGGCCTCTCGGGCCGCCGGCCTCGAGCGGGTGGGCGAGGCCCTGCTCGCTACGCACCGGCCACCGGTCTCCGAGGGGCTGTCGTGAGGGGGATCCTCTTCGCCTCCTCGGCGGCCCTGCTGATCTCGCTGCTCGGCACCCCGTTCGCCATCCGGCTGTTTCGGCGCCGCGGCTACGGCCAGCTCATTCGCGAGGACGGGCCGACGACGCATCACCTCAAGCGCGGCACTCCCACCATGGGTGGCGCGGTCATCATCGTCGCCACCGTGGTGGCCTACGGGTTCGCTCACCTGGCGACCTGGACGATTCCGTCCGTATCCGGCGTCCTGGTGCTGTTCTTGATGACCGGACTCGGCACTGTCGGTTTCCTCGACGACTGGATCAAGATCAGCAAGCAGCGGAGCATGGGCTTGCGCAGCGGTGCCAAGGTGGTCGGACAATCAATTGTCGGCGTCACCTTCGCGGTGCTCGCACTGCAGTTTCCGGACCCGACGGGGCTCACGCCGGGCTCGGAGTACCTCAGCTTCGTCCGCGACACCGCCCTCTACCTCACCCCGCCGCTGTTCGTCCTGTGGGCCTTTTTCATGATCGCGGCGACGTCGAACGGCGTAAACCTCACCGACGGCCTCGACGGGCTGGCGACCGGGACCTCGGTCATGGTCGCGGGGGCGTACGTGCTGGTCGGGGTCTTCCAGTTCGGCCAACGGTGCGGCATCGTCTTCGACAGCCAGTGCTATGAGGTGCGTGACCCGCTCGACCTGGCGGTGCTCGCCGCCGCCCTCATGGGGGCCTGCTTCGGCTTTCTGTGGTGGAACGCCGCGCCAGCGCGCATTTTCATGGGCGACACCGGGTCGCTGGCCATCGGGGGGGCGCTCGCCGGGCTTGCCATCACCTCGCGGACCCAGGTGCTGCTCGTACTCTTCGGCGGCCTCTTCGCGATCATCACCCTGTCCGTCATCCTGCAGGTGGGCTCGTTCCGGCTGACCGGAAAGCGCATGTTCCGAATGGCGCCCTTGCAGCACCACTTCGAGGTGGTCGGATGGCAGGAGGTCACCATTGTCGTCCGGTTCTGGATCATCGCCGGCCTGTGCGTGGCGCTCGGGTTGGGCGCGTTCTACGGCGAATGGGTCACCGGGTGAGCCGTCCGCCGGACTGGCTCGCCGCGGCCGGGCGGGCATCACCGTGGGACGAACTGGACGTGTGCGTTGCGGGCATCCGGGCGACCGGGTACGCCGCCGCCGGCGTGCTCTTGCGCTTCGGTGCGGCGGTCACCGTCGTCGATGAGCAGACGGGTGACTGGCAGCAGGAGAGGGCGGCGGACCTGCGCGCTCGCGGCGCAACCGTCCTGCTGGGCGATGCAGTGCCGCCGGGTCTTCCGCCCACCACCCAGCTCGTCGTGACGTCACCCGGCTTCCCCCCGCGTGCTCCGCTGCCGCAGGCCGCCGTCGGTGCCGGGGTACCGGTCTGGGGTGATGTCGAACTCGCCTGGCGGTTGGCCGACCGTCGTACGCCGTGGCTCGCGGTGACCGGTACCAACGGCAAGACCACGACGGTCCGCATGCTCGCCGCCATGCTCACCGCCGCCGGCCACCGGACGGTCGCCGCGGGCAACGTCGGCACGCCGCTGCTCGACGCGGTGCTCGCCGACCCGCCGTACGACGTGCTCGCCGTGGAGCTGTCCAGCTTCCAGCTGCACTGGACCACCACGGTCGAGGCCTACGCCTCGGCGGTGCTCAACGTCGCGCCGGACCACCTGGACTGGCACGGGTCGATGGAGGCGTACGCCGCGGCGAAGGGGCTGGTCTACCGGGGGGAGCCGTACGCCGTCTACAACGCCGACGACCCCTGGGCCGGCCGGTTGGCCGCCGGCAAGAAGCGGGTGCGTGGTTTCACCCTGGGCCGGCCGGCAGCCGGTCAGCTCGGTGTCGCCGACGGCGTGCTGCTGGACCGCGCGGACGGAACCGACGACGCCGACCGCCCGGCGCCGGGCGCCGGTGGGGTGGAGCTCGCCGCCCTTGGCGACGTCCGGCCGTACGCCCCGCACAACGTCGCCAACGCGCTCGCCGCCGCTGCGCTCGCCCGCACGCTCGCTGCTGGCCTGGCCGTGCCGCCGTACGCCGTCCGGGAGGGGTTGCGCGGTTTCACCGCCGAGCCGCACCGGATCACCCGCGTCGCCGACATCGCCGGCGTGGGCTGGGTCGACGACTCCAAGGCGACCAACCCGCACGCGGCCACCGCGTCGATCGCGGCGTACGAATCGGTCGTGTGGGTCGCTGGCGGCCTGGCCAAGGGCGCGCGCTTCGACGACCTCGTCGCCGAGACCCGCCAGCGGCTGCGCGCGGTGGTCCTGCTCGGGCGGGATAGGGCCCACATCAAGGAGGCGTTGACGCGACACGCGCCCGATGTGCCCGTTGTCGAGGTCGCGGAGACGGAGACTGGGGCCATGGCGGCTGTCGTGAACGCTTCGGCGCGGCTGGCCCGCCCGGGCGACACCGTGCTGCTCGCGCCGGCATGCGCGTCCATGGACATGTTCGACGACTACGGCGCCCGCGGCGACGCCTTCGCAGCGGCCGTGCGCGACCTCGCCGAGACGTGAGTGCGGCACAGCAGACGGCGCCCGCTCCCGGCACCGTGCGCGCCGTCCTGGGCCGCTACGCGCGCCTACTCGACCGCCCGCTGACGTCCTACCTGCTCGTGCTCGGCACGACGGTGCTGCTCACCGTGCTCGGCCTGGTCATGGTGATGTCGGCCTCCAGCGTCACGTCGTTCAGCGCCTCGGGGTCCTCCTTTGCGATCGCGCAGAAGCAGGCGATGTGGGTTGCTCTCGGCCTGCCCCTGCTGTGGATCGGCTCGCGGCTGCCGCCGCGGGTCTACCGCCTGCTCGCCTACCCGCTGCTGCTGGCCTCCTTCGTACTCCTGGCGCTGACCCTCGTGCCCGGGATCGGCGTGGAGGTGAGGGGCAACCGCAACTGGATCGACTTCGGCGGCCCGTTCCGCCTCCAGCCATCGGAGCTGGCCAAGCTCGCGCTGGTGCTGTGGGGGGCCGACCTGCTCGCCCGCAAGCGCCGGCTGCTGACGCAGTGGAAGCACCTGCTCGTACCTCTCCTGCCGGTCAGTGCCGTAGCCGTCGGCTTGGTGCTGCTGGAGGGTGACCTCGGCACCGTGCTGGTGCTCCTCGCGATCGTCTTCGCGCTGCTGTGGGTGGTCGGCGCGCCGCTGCGGCTCTTCTCCGGGCTTGCGGTGGCCGTGGGAGGTGTGCTGGTCCTCCTCGTCCGTGACAACCCCGAGCGGGTGAGTCGGGTCACGTCCTTCCTCGACCCGTTCGCCGACTACGAGAACTCCGGCTGGCAGGCCGCCCACAGCTTCTTCGCCCTGGCCTCCGGCGGTTGGTGGGGCCTCGGCCTGGGCGGGAGCCGGGAGAAGTGGGGGTCGCTGCCCGAGGCCCACACCGACTTCATCTTCGCGATCATCGGCGAGGAGCTCGGGCTGGTCGGCACGCTGGCCGTCCTCGTGCTGTTCGCCACGATGAGCTACGCCGGCGTACGTATTGCCAGCCGCACCACCGACCCGTTCGTGCGGCTTGCCGCGGGGGCGGCCACCGCGTGGTTCCTGGTCCAGGCGATGGTCAACATGGGTGCGGTGCTCGGCGTGCTGCCCATCACCGGCATCCCGCTGCCGCTGGTCTCCTACGGCGGTTCGTCCCTGCTGCCCACCCTGCTGGCGTTGGGCATGCTGCTCTCCTTCGCCCGGGCGGAGCCTGGGGCGCGGGCGGCGATGGCCCGCCGCCCGCCCGGCCCGCTGCGCCGCACCGCCGCCCGGCTGCGTCCGAGCCGACCGGCACCCAGTCCGGCGGTCGGCGCGCGGTCCCGCCCCACCGCCGGCGCCAACCGGGGGAGCTGAGCGGTGCACGTCGTGCTGGCCGGGGGCGGCACCGCCGGCCACGTCGAGCCGGCGCTCGCGCTGGCCGACGCCCTGCGCGGCCGCGATCCGCGCATCGGGCTCACCGCGCTGGGCACGGCGACCGGCCTGGAAGCCCGGCTGGTCCCAGCCCGCGGCTACGACCTCGCACTGGTGCCGCGTGTGCCGCTGCCGCGGCGGGCGACACCCGCGCTGCTGCTGCTACCCGGGCGGGTGGCCGGCGCCGTACGCGTCGCCGGTCGGGTGCTCGACCGGGTGGGGGCCGACGTCGTCGTCGGGTTCGGTGGCTACGTTGCACTGCCCGCCTACCTCGCGGCCGGTCGCCGACGGCTGCCCATAGTCGTGCACGAGGCCAACTCCCGGCCCGGCCTGGCCAACCGCGTCGGCGCCCGGCTCACCCCCTGGGTCGCCGTCGGTACGCCGGAGACGAGGCTGCCCCACGCCCGCTACGTCGGACTGCCGCTGCGGCGGGCGATTGCCGACCTGGACCGGCCGGCACTGCGGGGGCCGGCTCGCGCGAGCTTCGGGCTGGATGCCGAGCGCCCCACCCTGCTGGTCTTCGGTGGGTCCCAGGGGGCGCGCCGCCTCAACGAGACCGCCGCCGCGGCGGCCCCCGCCCTCGCCGCCGCCGGTGTCCAGGTGCTGCACGCCACCGGTCACGGCCACGAGGTACACACCGGCCTGGCCCCGGACGCGGATGCGCCGCGCTACCTCGCGCTGCCCTACCTCGACCGCATGGAGCTCGCCTATGCGGCGGCGGACCTTGCGCTGTGCCGGGCCGGCGCGATGACCTGCGCGGAGCTCGCCGCGGTCGGGCTCCCGGCCGCCTATGTGCCGTTGCCGCACGGCAACGGCGAGCAGGAGCTCAACGCCCGGCCTGTGGTGGGCGCCGGCGGGGGACTGCTGGTCAAGGACGCCGACCTCACCCCTGACTGGGTACGCGACGAGGTGATCCCGCTGCTCACCGACCCGCTGAGGCTGTCCGCGATGAGTCGGGCGGCGGCGGCGTTCGGCCGGCGCGACGCGGACGAGACACTGGTGGACATGGTGTTTGCCGCCGCCGGTAGGGCGCCGGGGGGCCGCGCGTGAAGTCGGTCACCCGGGGCCTGGCCCGCGAGCCGCTGCCCGCCCACCAGTTGGGTCGCGTGCATTTCGTCGGCATCGGCGGCGCCGGCATGTCCGGTATCGCGCGCATCATGCTCGCCCGCGGCATTGCGGTCTCCGGCAGCGACGTCAAGGACTCCCGCGACCTCGGCGCCCTCGTCGCGCTGGGTGCGCGCGTGCACCTCGGCCACGACCCGGCGCACGTTGCCGACGTGGACACCGTCGTCGTGTCCACCGCCATTCCGGAGCGCAATGTGGAGCTCGTCCACGCGCGGGCGACGGGGCTGCGGGTGCTGCGGCGGGCGGAGGCCCTCGCCGCCGTGATGGTCGGACGGCGCGGCGTGACGATCGCCGGCACGCACGGCAAGACGACCACGACGTCGATGCTGACCGTCGCGTTGCAGCACTGCGGCGCCGACCCGTCGTTTGCGATCGGCGGCAACCTCAACGACTCCGGCGCCAATGCGCACAACGGGTCCGGCGAGTTGTTCATCGCCGAAGCCGACGAGAGCGACGGATCCTTTCTGAGCTACCTGCCGCACGTTGCGGTCGTCACCAACGTCGAGCTCGACCACCCCGACTTCTACGGCGACACGCGCGCCGTCGAGGATGCCTTCGCCGCTTTCGTCGACCGCATCCGCCCCGACGGTTTCCTCGTCACCTGCACCGAAGACCCGGGGGCCGTCCGGTTGGCGCAGGGAGCCCGCGGGCGTGGCGTCGATGTGCGCACCTACGGCAGCCGGCCCGATGCCGACGTACGCCTGGATCGGCTCGTCACCCGCGGGGGACGATCGTCGTTCGAGGTGGTCGCCCAGGGCCGGCGGGTCGGCGAGGTGTCGTTGCTCATGCCGGGTCGACACAACGCGTTGAACGCCACGGCTGCTTTCGCGACCGGCCTCGGGCTGGGCTTCTCCGGTGCGGACCTGCGGCACGGGCTCGCGACGTTCACCGGCACCCGCCGGCGCTTCGAGCTCAAGGGTTCCCGCCGCGGCGTGCGGGTCTTCGACGACTACGCCCACCACCCGACCGAGCTCGCGGCAACGCTGACGACGGCGCGCGAGGTGGCCGGTGGCGGCCGGCTCGTTGTCGCGTTCCAGCCACACCGCTACACCCGCACCGCGGCGTTCGGGCCGCAGCTCGGGGCCGCGCTCGGGCTGGCCGACGACATCGTGGTGATGGAGGTCTACAGCTCCGGCGAGGACCCCATCCCCGGTGTCAACGGAGCCTCCGTGGCGGCGACGGTGCCGGCGCCGTCCGGGTCGGTGACCTTCGAGCCGTCGTGGAGCGCGGTTGCCCGGCGGTTGGTCGAGCGGGCCCGGCCCGGTGACGTGGTGCTGACCCTCGGCGCCGGCGACGTGACCATGATCGGTGGCGAGGTGCTGGCGCTGCTCGACGGCCAGGGGAGTGCCCCGTGAGCTCGACTCGCGGCACCGCCAATAGGGGCACCGCCACTCGGGGCACCGCCACTCGGGGCACCGCCAGGAAGTGCGCCGGCAGCACGGCATGGCCACGGCGTCGTACCGGTGTCTGGCGGGCCCGGCGGCGGCTGATCGGTCTCCTGCTGATGGCGAGCGTGCTCATCGCCGCGCTGGCCGGGGCGGTGTGGGCGGTGTGGTGGTCCGACCTCTTCGTCGTACGCGAGGTGAGCGTTGCGGGCGAGCGGCGGCTGACCGCGGCCGAGGTACGGACGGCCGCGGCGGTTCCCGGCAACGTCCCGCTGGCCCGGCTGGACACCCACGCCGTCCGCGCGCGGGTGGCCGGGTTGCGCGAGGTGGCGGAGGTGGAGATCAACCGGCGCTGGCCGGGCACCGTGCAGATCACTGTCACCGAGCGGAAGCCGGCCGCGGCGCTCGCCCAGCCGGGCGGCGGTTTCGCCGTCATCGACAGCCACGGAGTCCCCTTTGACACTGTGCAGCGGCCGGGCGGGTTACCGCTGCTCGACGTCAACGACGCCGCTCCGGCGCCGCAGACGCTGCGGGCGGGACTCGCCGTCGTTGTCGCGCTACCGCCGCAGCTTGCCCGGCGGGTGCAGGCGGTGGCGGCCGACGGTCCCTACGAGG
>Ga0136616_10001576_pt1 | contig 11970 bp, 10 predicted proteins | sample AntDrymUQ2992106_2_FD_106648 | JGI IMG/M metagenome (GOLD analysis project Ga0136616, IMG submission 106648) | Polar desert sand microbial communities from Dry Valleys, Antarctica - metaG UQ299 (21.06) | ecosystem: Environmental > Terrestrial > Soil > Desert | place: Antarctica: Dry Valley...
GACGACACCGAGGCTGCCGCACCTGGGCCCACCGCTGGTTCGGCCACCGCCAGCGGCCGGGGGTCCACAGCGAATGGGGTGCCGACGGGCGAGGCCAACCGCGAGCCCGCGCCACTGGTTCTCGATGCGGTACGGCGTGCGACCACCACGGCGACAGCAAGCGCCACCGCGGCGACCAGCACGCCGCGCCGCAGGGCCCGGCCTCGGCGTCGCTTCGGTCGGTGCGGGAGGCTGCGCGTGGGCTTCTTGGCGCTGGGCACAATCACGTTCCTCGCTGCTCTTGGTGGATCAGGTCGCCGATAAGCCGAACCATCGGTCGGTTCCACCGGGGAGCCTTTCGGAGAGTCGGCCGCAGCTCGCCAGGCCGTACCGGTCCGTGGCACCCCAATTTCACCACCACGATTGAACCTCTGACGAGTACGGCTGTACCGGATGCTTGATCACCTGGTGCCGCTCACAACGAAGGTCGGCGTTTCAGTGTCATCGCCCGCCGCCGAATGGCGGTGCGCGGGCGGCACCTGGACAGGCCGGTGGGCTACGTCCAGATGTCCAGCTGCTCGAGCAGCTCCAGAGTCCCGTTGTACCGCATGCCGGCCGACCTTGTTTGATGACGAAGCACCACCGCGGCGCGATCGAGATGGCCCGGCCGAGCTGCGGGACGGGCGGAGCGAGCCTCGCAGTTGTGTACCATACCCCCCTAGGGTAATTTCTGGAATGGAGTCCCCGGCCCCCGCGTCGGTCCGACCGTGACCATGACCTCGACAGGACGTGACATGGACGCTGCGAACGACAGCCATCGCCGCGACGACGGCAGCCTTGTGACGTGTGTCATCGAGGTGTCCGGTGTGCAGTGGGCTACCGAGAAGCGGGTGGTGGAGGCGGTGCTGGGCCGCCGATCGGGCGTGCGGTCGGTGCAGGCCAATCCTGTCGCGCAGTCGGCCACCGTCAGCTACGACCCGACGCGGACCTCCGTGGCGGAGCTGGCCGGATGGGTGCGCGACTGCGGGTATCACTGCCGGGGGATGTCGGTGCCTGGGCATGTGTGCGACCCGATGCTTGAACCCGCCGGTCATCCCGCCGCCACTGCCGATCGCGCCCCCGTCCCGGGGGCTTCGCCACACGAGGCGATGGGTCACGGCGGGCACGGCGAGATGTCCATGGCGGCGATGGTCACCGACATGCGCAACCGCTTCCTGGTCGCGGCGGTGCTGTCGATACCGGTGCTGCTTTGGTCACCGATCGGTCGAGAGGTGCTCGGCTTCGGCGTCCCGGCTCCGTTCGGGCTGCGCGACGACGTCTTCTCGCTGCTGCTGAGCCTGCCGGTGATCTTCTACTCGGCATGGATCTTCTTCGACGGGGCGGTGCGGGCGCTGCGGGCCCGGACCCTGGACATGATGGTCCTGGTCGCCGTCGCGGTCGGCGCCGGCTGGGGCTACTCCCTGGTGGTCACGCTGACCGGCGGCGGCGAGGTGTTCTACGAGGCCGCGACCGTGCTGACCGCGTTCGTGCTGCTGGGTCACTGGTTCGAGATGCGCGCCCGCGGTGGCGCCAACGACGCCGTGCGGGCGCTGCTCGATCTCGCCCCGGCCGAGGCCGTGGTGCTGCGGGAGGGTCGCGAGGTCGAGATCCTCACCGCCGAGGTCGTCGCCGGCGACCTGCTGCTGGTCCGGCCCGGGTCGAAGATCGCCGTCGACGGCGTCGTGGAGGACGGCGAGTCCGAGGTCGACGAGTCAATGGTCACCGGCGAGAGCCTGCCGGTGCACAAGGTACCGGGTAGCGAGGTCATCGGCGCGACCATCAACACCGACGGCACGCTGCGGGTGCGGGCGACCAAGGTCGGCGCCGACAGCGCCCTGGCGCAGATTGTCTCGCTGGTGCAGCAGGCGCAGAACTCCAAGGCACCCGGGCAGCGGCTGGCCGACCGGGCGGCGTTCTGGCTGGTGTTCGTCGCCCTGATCGGTGGCGCCGCGACGTTCGGCGCGTGGGCGCTGTTCTCCGACAAACCGCTCACGATGGCGCTGCTGTTCGCGATCACCGTCGTGGTGGTCACCTGCCCGGACGCGCTCGGGCTGGCCACCCCGACCGCGATCATGGTCGGGACCGGGCTCGGTGCCCGCCGTGGCGTGTTGTTCAAGAACGCCGCCGCGCTGGAGTCCTCGGCCCGCATCCAGACCGTCGTGATGGACAAGACCGGCACCCTCACCAAGGGCGAACCCGAGGTCACCGACCTGATCGCCCGGGGCATCGGTGAAGACGAGCTGCTGGCGCTGACCGCGGCCGTGGAGCGCAACTCCGAACACCCGCTGGCTCAGGCCATCGTCGCGCACGCCGACAACCAGGGCGCCGAGCGCCTCGATGCGACCGGATTCGGGAACGTGCCCGGCCACGGTGCCACGGCCACCGTCGCCGGGCGGCGGGTCGCAGTGGGTAACCACCGGCTGATGCAGCGCGAGGGCGTCTCACTCGGCGAGCTCGCGACCCGTCGCGACGAGCTCGCCTCGACCGGTCGCACCACTGTCCTGGTCGCCGTCGATGGCCAACCCGCAGGCCTGCTCGCCCTGGCCGACGCCCCACGCCTGTCCGCGGCCGCCGCGGTGACCGCGCTGCACGACCTCGGCGTGGAGGTCGTGATGCTCACCGGCGACAACGAGGCCACCGCGCGCCGCATCGCGGGACAGCTCGGGATCGACACCGTCATCGCCGAGGTCCTACCCGGCGACAAAGCCGCGCAGATCGCCACCCTGCAGGAGCAGGGCCAACGGGTTGCCATGGTCGGCGACGGCGTCAACGACGCCCCCGCCCTGGCCCAGGCCGACCTCGGGATCGCCATCGGCGCCGGCACCGACGTCGCCATCGAGACCGCCGACGTCGTGCTCATGCGCTCGGACCCCCTCGACGTGCCCACCGCCCTGCAGATCGGGCGCGGCACCCTGCGCAAGATGCGCCAGAACCTCGGCTGGGCCGTCGGCTACAACGCCGTCGCGCTGCCCATCGCCGCCGGCGTCTTCGAGCCCGCCTTCGGGCTGGTCCTGCGCCCCGAGATCGCCGCGCTGTCCATGTCCGGCTCGAGCTTCCTGGTCGCGGTCAACGCACTGATGCTCAAACGCCTTCGGCTGCCCCGCCCACCCGTACCCGCCGACGACGCAGCGGGCGCCGCGGACATGGCCGCCACCGCCGGCCAGCCGCGCCGGTAAGCCACCCAGTTTCGATGTGTTGGTGATGGCCGAACCCGGACCCGTGGTGTGGCGCGGGGTGCGCGGCTCGGCGGTCGCAGCCGGGGCTGGGGTTGGGGTCGGCGTGGCGTGGTGGCTGGACCACCATGCCCGCTCGCTCGCGGTCCGGACCTGGTCGACGCCGACCGGGGAGAGCACCTGCGCCGGCCCGCTGCAGGTCAGGGTCCTGGGTGCCGGTTCGACCGTCGTGCTGATGCTGCACGGGATGATCGCCTCGGGCAACAGCTTCGGCGCCGGTTTCGACCCGCTCGCCAGCCGGAACTCGCTGCTCGTACCCGACCTGCTCGGGTTCGGTGGCTCGCTGGCCGGGTCCGGGTCCGGGACCGTCGACGTCGACGCGCACGTCACCGCGCTGGATGACGCGCTGGCCCAGCTGCGTCCATCCGCCCGCCGCTTCGTCGTGGTCGGTCACTCGATGGGCGGGGTGCTGGCGCTGCACTGGGCTGCCCGCCGCGCGGAGCAGATCACCGCGGTGGTGACCTTCGGCGCTCCGCTGTACCGCACGGCCGCCGAGGCGGACAACCACGTCGCGGCGATGGGCCGGATGGAGGCGTTCCTGGCCGGGGACGGTGCGGTCCCCCGCGCGGTGTGCGCCTGGATGTGTACGCACCGCCGGGCAGCGTCCTGGGTGGCACTCGCCGCCCGCCCCGATCTGCCGGTTGCGGTGGCCCGGGCCGCGGTCAAGCACAGCTGGAACACCTACGCCGGGTCCTTCCACGGCCTGATCCGCAGCGGCGCCTGGCAACCGCCGTTGGCCAAGTTGGCCCAGGCCCGGGTACCCGTCGTGCTCGCCACCGGCGCCGCGGACCCAGTGCCGGTCGCCGGCCGCAACCACGAGCTCGCCGCCCTCCACCCCACGGTGACCGAGCTCGTGCACCCGAGCGCCGGCCACGGCCTGCCGTTGACCCACCCCGGCTGGTGCCGCGACCTCGTCGCGACACTGCGGTGAGTGAGCACGCTCCGGCCTTCCAGTTGCCTACTGTACCCCCCTAGGGTATATTCGGACGAGGTTGGTTGCCGAGGAGGTCCGGATGAACGGGTACACGCAGGACAAGGATGCCTATCTCAAGCGGATGCGGCGCATCGAAGGTCAGGTGCGCGGCATCGCGAAGATGATCGAGAACGACGAGTACTGCATCGACGTGCTGACTCAGGTCTCGGCGGCCACGAAGGCGCTGCAGGCCGTCGCGCTGGGTCTGATGGACGAGCACCTGCGGCATTGCGTCATGGAGGCGGCTGAAGTGGGCGGCCAGGTTGCCGAGGACAAGGTCGCCGAGGCCAGTGCCGCTGTTGCCCGACTGGTCAAGTCGTGACCGGGACCCAGGAGGGAGAGGAGACGGCAGTGGCCCAGACCACCTACACCGTGACCGGGATGACGTGTGAGCACTGCGTCGCCTCGGTGACCGAGGAGCTCCACGAGATCGACGGCGTCGCACAGGTGTCGGTCGACCTTGCCACCGGTGCGGTCACCGTGACCAGTTCCCAGCCGGTCGACGATGAACAGATCCGCGCCGCCGTCCAAGACGCCGGCTACGCCCTTGCGGCCAGCTGAGGCCGCCCAGACCGTGCGGATGCAGACAGTGAGGATGACGTGAACACCGCAGCAAAGCTCACCGCCTACGGCGCGGCGCTCGCCCTGCTCTTCGGTGGGGCGTACGCGGCGGGCACTGCCGTCGGCCCGCTGCCGTCCTCGACCGCCGCTGCTGGTGCGCACGGGCAAGCCCAACCTGGTGCCGCCGGAGAGGCCGCACCGGACCAGCCCGGTGGGCTGGCCTCGAGCCAGGCCGGCTACACCCTCACGCCCACCAACCCGACGCTGACCCCTTCGACCTCCCAGGACTTCGCCTTCCGCATTAGCGGCCCCGGCGGCGCAACGGTGACCGCATTCGACGTCGAGCACGACAAGCGGATGCACCTGATCGTCATCCGTCGTGACACCACCGGATTCCAGCACATCCACCCGGAGATGGACGCCGACGGCACGTGGCGGGTGCCGCTCACGCTGCCCGCGGCGGGGGCCTACCGGGCCTTCGCGGACTTCACCCCGACCGGCGGCGAGGGTGCCACGCTGGGCGTCGACCTGTTCGCGCCCGGCGACTTCCAGCCCATCGCGCATCAGCCCAGCCGCACCGCCCAGGTTGACGGTTACCGGGTCGAGCTGGCCGGTGAGCTGACACCCGGGCAGGACTCTCCGCTGAGGATCACCGTGAGTAAGGCCGGCCGGCCGGTCACCGACCTGCAGCCTTACCTCGCTGCCTATGGTCACCTCGTCGCCTTGCGCGAGGGCGACTTGGCTTACCTGCACGTTCACCCCGACGGGGCACCCGGTGACGGACGCACCGCCGCCGGACCTGAGATCGTGTTCATCGCCGAGGTCCCATCGGCGGGTAGCTACCGGCTGTTCCTGAACTTCCAGCACGCCGGGGTGGTCCGCACCGCGGAGTTCACCATCCAGACGGGTGCGGACGCCACAACCATCCCGCCAAACGCCCCAGCCGGGCACTCCGACGGAGGGCACCGATGACCACAGAGCAGAGCCACCGGCCGACGCCCACCGGGCAGCTCGACCTGGCTATCACCGGAATGACCTGTGCCTCGTGTGCCAACCGCATCGAGCGCAAGCTCAACAAGCTCGACGGGGTCGCAGCGACGGTCAACTACGCCACCGAAAAAGCGCACGTCAGCTACCCGGCCGATCTAGACCCCGCCGCGCTGGTGACCCAGGTGCAGGCCGCCGGGTACACCGCGACCCTGCCGGTCACCAGCCCGGATCGCCCCGACGCGGGCGCCGAGCCGGACCCCAGCCGCCCGCTGCGCATCCGGCTGGTCGGGTCGCTGCTGCTGTCGGTGCCGGTGGTCGCGATGGCGATGGTGCCGGCGCTGCAGTTCACCTACTGGCAGTGGCTGTCGTTGACCCTGGCGGCCCCGGTGGTGCTGTGGGCGGCGCGGCCGTTCCACCGTGCCGCGTGGGCGAACCTGCGCCACGGTGCCGCGACCATGGACACGCTGATCTCGATGGGCACCCTGGCCGCGTTCGGGTGGTCGCTCTACGCCCTGTTCCTGGGCACCGCCGGGGTGCCGGGCATGACGCATCCCTTCGAGCTGACCGTCGCGCCCAGCGACGGCGCCGCCAACATCTATCTGGAAGTCGCCGCCGGGCTCACCACGTTCATCCTCGCCGGGCGCTACTTCGAGGCCCGCGCCAAGCGCCGCGCCGGTGCGGCCCTGCGCGCGCTGCTCGAACTGGGCGCCAAGGACGTCGCCGTGCTCCGTGACGGTGTGGAGATACGGATCCCGACCGAGCAGCTGGCCGTCGAGGACCGGTTCGTCGTGCGACCCGGCGAGAAGATCGCCACCGACGGGGTCGTCGAGGAGGGCTCGTCGGCGGTGGACGCCTCGCTGCTCACCGGCGAGGCGGTGCCGGTCGAGGTCGGGGTCGGCGACCCGGTCGTCGGCGCGACGGTGAACGCGGGCGGGCGGCTGGTGATCCGGGCCACCCGTATCGGCGCCGACACCCAGCTGGCGCAGATGGCGAAACTCGTCCAGGACGCCCAGAACGGCAAGGCCGAGGTCCAGCGGCTGGCCGACCGGATCTCCGGGGTGTTCGTGCCGATCGTCATCGCGCTGGCAGTGGGCACCTTGGCGTTCTGGCTCGGCGCCGGCGGTGGCGCAACGGCCGCGTTCACCGCCGCCGTCGCGGTGCTGATCATCGCCTGCCCCTGCGCGTTGGGGCTGGCCACGCCGACCGCTCTGCTGGTCGGCACCGGCCGCGGCGCCCAACTCGGCATCCTGATCAAAGGCCCTGAGGTGCTGGAGTCGACCCGGCGGGTCGACACCGTAGTGCTGGACAAGACCGGCACCGTGACCACCGGGCGGATGGCGCTGGTCGACGTGGTGCTCGCGGCCGGGCAGGACCGGGCCGAGGTGCTGCGGCTGGCCGGGGCGTTGGAGGACGCCTCCGAGCACCCGATCGCGGCCGCCATCGCCACCGCAGCCCGTGCCGAGCTGGGCAAGCTGCCCCCCGTCGAGGAGTTCACCAACCTGGAGGGGCTCGGCGTCCAGGGCGTGGTCGACGGGCACGCCGTCCTGCTCGGCCGCGCGGCGCTGCTGGAACAGCGCGACCAGCCGCTGCCCGCCGAGCTGGCCGCGGCCAAGGCCGCCGCGGAGCAGCAAGGGCACACCGTGGTAGCAGTGGCCTGGGACCAGACCGCCCGTGCCGTGCTCGTCGTCGCCGACACTGTCAAACCCACCAGTAGCAACGCCATCGCCCAACTGCGCGAACTCGGCCTGACCCCGGTGCTGCTCACCGGCGACAACACCGCGGTGGCCCGAACGGTCGCCCAGCAAGTCGGGATCACCGAGGTCATCGCCGAGGTGTTGCCCGCCGACAAGGTCGAGGCCGTCAAGCGGCTGCAGGACCAGGGCAAGGTCGTCGCCATGGTCGGCGACGGCGTCAACGATGCCGCGGCACTGGCCCAGGCCGACCTCGGGCTGGCCATGGGCACCGGCACCGACGTCGCGATCCAGGCCAGCGACATAACCCTCGTGCGCGGCGACCTGCGAGCGGCGGCCGACGCCATCCGGCTGGCCCGCCGCACCCTCGCGGTGATCAAGGGCAACCTGTTCTGGGCATTCGCCTACAACCTCGCCGCCCTCCCCCTCGCGGCCGCTGGGCTGCTCAACCCGATGATCGCCGGTGCTGCCATGGCGTTGTCCAGCGTGTTCGTGGTCTCCAACAGCCTGCGGCTACGCGGATTCACCTCACACAACGAACCGGACGTCCCACCAACGCCGGCAACGGGACACACCGAGCCGACGACCGAGCCGGCCAACCCGGTCACCACCAGGCGTTGACCCGCACCGGCTCCGGCAGCGGGGTTAGGCATGGGGGTCTTCGAGGTGCTCGGGTCCGGGGCGGTCGGTGATGTCGAACGCGGCCGGGTTGGCGTGGTCGACCTGCAGGGTGGCGTGCTCGACGTGATGCTCGGTGGCCAGTAACGTGGCCAGATCGGTGCGCACGGCGTGGCAGTCCTTGCCCGCCTCGACCAGGATGTGCGCGGACAGCGCCGGCTGGCCGGACGTGATCTCCCAGATGTGCAGGTCGTGAATCTCGGCCACGTCCGGGCGGGCGGCCATGAGCGTTCCGATCCGTCCCGGGTCAAGCCCGGCGGGGGCGGCTTCCAGGAAGATGCGGCTGGACTCCCGCACCAGCCCGACGCCGGCCTTGACCATCAACATCACGACGATCAGGGTCGCAATCGCGTCCGCCCGGGTGAACCCGGTCAAGACCATGACCAGCCCGGCCACGGCGGTGGCGATGAACGCAAACAGGTCGTTGAGGATGTGCTGGAATGCGCCCTCGGCTCCACGCCGTCCTGATCCATGCTGGGTGCTCGCCGAGTCTTCCGGCGATCCGGGCATCCACTACGAGCGGCCGGAGGAGTGTTCGACGGGCCCCGTGCGCCAACTCGACGAACTCTGTTGGACTCTGCAGTGCGCCAGCTGCGGCTCGACCGTCCGCGATCAAGATCACGACGTCCATTTTGGAACACCCCGGCAGGCTGCCGCCTTCGCTTGGACGAACGGGTGGTCTATCACGGCAACGCGCCTTCGGTGTCCGCGCTGCTCGACCGTCCTCGGCAGGCCCGGTGCTAGCCAATGAGCGCACGACATCTGTGCCGCGTCATGCCGCTGCTCGCCGCGATGATCGTGCTGGCCGGCTGCGGAGTCGGCCGAGACGCCGTCACCGTGGGCGGTGACTTCACTTTCGTCGCCCCTGGCGGGCAGACCCGGATCTTCTACGACCCGCCCGAGCAGCGTGGCGCGGTGACCGGCCTGTCCGGGGAGAGCCTGCTGGAGCCGGGCAGCCAAATCGAACTAGACGAGTTCGCCGGCCAGGTCGTCGTGCTCAACATCTGGGGCGCCTGGTGCGGACCCTGCCGGGAAGAGATGCCGGGCCTGCAACTGATCTACGAGCAGACCCGCGCGTCTGGAGTCCGCCTGCTCGGCATCGATATTCGAGACGACCGCGATGCCGCTGCCGACTTCGTCCGCGATCGAGGCATCACCTACCCCTCGATCTACGACCAGCCCGGCCGGTCGCTTGCCGTGTTGCGGGGGTTTCCGCGCCACACGGTTCCGGCGACCATCGTGCTCGACCGAGCGCATCGGGTCGCTGCGGTCTTCCTTGCCGCGGTACGAGTCGGCGAGCTGATGCCGGTGGTGCAACGTGTAGCGGCCGAACCGACGAACGGGCCCGGGTCGTGAGCCTGACCGATCTGGCCATCTCCGGGCCCCTGCTGGTGGCGTTCTTGCTGGCCCTGGCCGCCGGGGCGTTGTCCTTCGCCTCGCCGTACTGCCTGCCGCTGGTGCCTGGCTACCTCGGCTATCTGGCCGGTCTGGTCGGCGCCGAGTCACCGCCGACCGGCTCGGCGGAGCCTGCCCGGTCGGATCGGTGGCGCGTTGCCGGTGCCGCATTGCTGTTCGTCACTGGTTTCACGGTCGTCTTCGCAGCCGGGGTACTGCTGGTACTCGGGCTGTCCGATCTGCTGATCCAGAACGAGTTGCTGCTGCAGCGCATCGGCGGGGTGGTGACCATCGCCATGGGGTTCGTCTTCCTCGGCTTCGTTCCCGCCCTGCAACGCGACGCGCGGCCGCGTGTCCGGCCACGGGGTGGATTGGCGGCTGCGCCGCTGCTGGGCGCCGTGTACGGCCTTGGCTGGACACCCTGCCTCGGTCCCACCCTCACCGGGGTGATCGCGCTGGCCAGCGGCACCCAGATCGGATCGACCACCCTTCGCGGATCGATCCTGGTGCTGGCCTACTGCCTCGGCTTGGGACTGCCGTTCGTCCTGCTCGCCCTGGGCACCAGCTGGGCGGTGCGCACGACGGGTTGGCTGCGCCGCCACGTCCGAACACTGCAAGTTACCGGCGGCATCGTGCTGCTCGTGCTCGGCGGCCTGCTCGTCACCGGCCTGTGGGGAGAGTTCATCGCATGGTTGCGCGGACCCATTGCCGGCTTCACCCTGCCGCTGTGAGGTCCGCGGCAGCGGCCGGCGTCGAGCATCGAGCCAACAGGTCGGGGTCGAACGGACTCCGCGAGACTTGCTGGCCGAGGGGCGAGCGCCCGCCGGGCCCGACGCGGCACGTGATCAACGCCGCGGCACGCGGGGGCCCAGCACGCTCCAGAACGCCTCGGCCCACACCTGGTAGCCGCGATCGTTAGGGTGAAACCAGTCCGCTGCGTAGTCGGTGAACATGCTCCACCACCCCCGGGCCCGCGTGCGCTCCTGCAGCGGGGCGACAACCAGGCCGCGCGGCAGGGCGGCGGCGCGAATCACCGCTGCTGCCTGCTCTGCATGGTCCTGCGCCCGGCCGTGCATGAAGTAGGGGATGTCGGCGATCACTGTCCCCGCCGGCAGGCCTCGTATCAGCTCGGTGACGTCCTGCTCGTAGCGCGCCGGGTCGTAGCCGGCGATGTCGTTGGAGCCGATGTCGATGGTGATCACGTCGGCGCGCATCCCGACGAGGCGCGGCAGCTGCTCCTGGATCGTCTGGCGAATTGTGGCACCGGTCCGACTGATGTTGATCACCAGTACCGGTTGGCCGGTAGCCGCGCGTAGCTGATCGGCCACCCGGCCGACGTATCCGCGGTCCGGGGCACTGGCACCGATGCCCTGCGCGGCGGAGTCGCCGAGCGCAACGTAGGTCAGTCCGCCAGGCTCTCCTCTGGGCTGAGCCCACCACGCGGCGTACTCCTCCACTGATTGAGAGAGCTGCCATAACCGGATGCCCCAGATTGCGCCCAGGGCGAGGAGGAGTACGGCGACCAGGGCCAGAACTCGCCGTCGCCGTCGGGGGCGTCGGGTTAGTGCAGGGTCTGATGTCACGCTAGCGACAACGCCAAACCCGCCGAGCCAGCAGGGAGTTCGATCATCTTCCCTCCGTCCGAACGGAGGGACCCGTGTGATGGACGTGTTCCCTGACCGTCGACACAGATTCCGCGCCGCGTTGCCTGAACCCTGGCACATCGCGGCGGTGCCCGTGCGCGGCGGATGGCGTGAATGCCTCAGCGAAGGAAGCTGACGTGTAGGTGGTCGTAGTGGCCGCCGGTTGCATCGCGTGGGTCGTAGATTCCGCCGCCGCTGTAGGCACGCCCCCAGCCGTCGTGGTCCGGCGAACCGGGGAACCAGATGCGTCCCTGCCAGATGATGTAGGACAGCTGCAGGGCCTCGGCGTTGCTGCGGAACCACTTCGCGGCTTGCCACCCGCGCTCGAGCTCGGCGCCGTTGGCATATTGACCTAAGTCTCCGGGGAAGAAGTCGCAGCCCTTGCCGAGGGGATGGTCGCTGTTCTGGCTGGCGGGTCGCTGGGCATAGCAGCTGGTCGATCGCATGATCGGTCCGTCACGCAGGCCGCCGAAAGCCGCCGCGGCCTGCGTGAGTGCGTATGACGTCACGGACGTGACACAGCCGTTCGTGGTCGGGTCGTCTTCGACGCAGCCTGTCCCGCCGCCCAGAAACGGCGCTACTGATCCCGCGGGAAAAGCGCACTGCGCGGCGGCCGCCACGACTTCGGCGGTTGGGCTCACCGCTGCGAGAAGGTCGGCCGCGGCCTGCTCCCAGCGCGCATAGGCGTAAGGGAAGCCCGAGCGCTGCACCGTTTGCGCGGCCTGCCACAGGGGCAGCTCAGTCCAACTCGGCACCTGCAGCAGCCGTTGAAAGAACTGGGTGGCGGC
>Ga0136616_10001577_pt1 | contig 11965 bp, 10 predicted proteins | sample AntDrymUQ2992106_2_FD_106648 | JGI IMG/M metagenome (GOLD analysis project Ga0136616, IMG submission 106648) | Polar desert sand microbial communities from Dry Valleys, Antarctica - metaG UQ299 (21.06) | ecosystem: Environmental > Terrestrial > Soil > Desert | place: Antarctica: Dry Valley...
CCGCACCACCGCGAACGCGTCGCCAGCGTCGGTCACGTCGCTCTGAAAATAATCCGGTTCGCCTTCCAACGGGCGCTCGAAGACGGGCGGCGCCAGGTCCGTCGCCCGCACGTCGTGGCCCGCTTCTATCAGAGCTGCCACCGCCGCCCTGCCGACCTTGCCCTGAGCCCCGGTTACCAATACCCGCATAAAGCCCTCCTTTCGCCGTAGAACACGCCGGATATTACACCAGCCTGTATCTCGGCGACGCCGGGTTTCGGACTGCGGTGGGGCGGGTAAGAGGGGGCACCATGCGAGTGGTCGTCGTCGGCGCTACGGGGAACGTTGGTACGAGCGTGTTGCGCTCCCTGGAGAACGAGGAGCGCGTCGAGTCTATTCTGGGCGTAGCGCGCCGGCTGCCGAACCTCTCGATGCCTAAGGTCGAGTGGGCCGCGGCGGACATCGTGACGGACGACCTCGTGCCGCACTTCAGGGGGGCGGACGCGGTGGTACTGCTCGCCTGGTTGATACAGCCCTCCCGCGACCTGAACAAGCTGTGGATGGTGAACGTGGAGGGGAGCATGCGCGCGGCGCGCGCCGTCGCTGAGGCAGGAGTGCCGGCGCTCCTGTACGCCTCGTCCGTCGGCGCGTACTCGCCGGGGCCCAAGGATCGGGCGGTGGACGAGAGCTGGCCCACGGGCGGCGTGGCTAACTCTTATTACTCCCGGCAGAAGGCGGAGGTCGAACGGAGGCTAGACTACTTCGAGGGCCAGAACCCGGATGTCCGGGTCGTCAGAATGCGTCAGGGGCTCACCTTCAAGAAAGAGGCGGCGGAGGGGGTGCGGCGACTCTTCGGGGGTCCGTTCTTCCCGAGCGCCCTCGCCCGTCAGCAATTCATCAACATCGTCCCGGAGATCGAGGGCCTGCGCTCCCAAGTGGTCCACTCCTACGACGCAGGAGAGGCCTACCGGCTCGCCCTTTTGAACGAGGTCCGCGGAGCGTTCAATCTCGCCACCGAGCCCGTAGTGGACGCGCAGGAGTTGGCGCGCGTCTTCGGGGCTCGCCCGGTCCCGGTCCCCGTCCAGCTCGCCCGCGCGGGCGCGAGGCTCTCCTGGCGGCTCAGGCTCCAGCCCGTGCCGGAAGGATGGCTCGACCTCGCGCTCAACATACCCATCATGGACACCACGCGCGCCCGCCAGGAGCTCGGTTGGACACCCTCCTACAGCGCCGGGGAAGCACTACTAGACGTGCTGGACGGGCTCCGAACGAGCGCGGGTCTCGACACGCCGCCGCTCTCGCGGAGCACCAGCGGGCCGTTCAGGATCCGGGAGCTACGCACCGGGGTAGGGGGGAGGGAACCTTGAAGGCGGTCGTCTGGCACGGTAAAGAGGACGTCCGGGTCGACAACGTGCCCGACCCGATCATTCAGGAACCGACGGACGCCATCGTTCGTATAACCTCGACCGCGATCTGCGGCTCGGACCTCCACCTTTACGCCAAGCTATCTCCCATCATGCGCGAGGGCGACATCATCGGACACGAACCGATGGGCATCGTCGAGGAGGTAGGCCGCGATGTCGAGCACATAAGCCCCGGCGACCGGGTCGTGGTCCCGTTCAACATCTCGTGCGGGCACTGCTTCTTCTGCGAGCAGCAGCTCTACTCGCAGTGCGAGACGACGCGCGATCGGGGCAAGCTCGCCGAGGCCGCCAGCCTCCTGGGCCGGGGCAAGGGCGCGAGCCTGTTCGGCTACACGCACGTCTACGGCGCCGTCCCCGGCGGGCAGGCCGAGTACCTGCGCGTGCCCCAGGCGCACTTCGGACCGATAAAAGTGCCCGAAGGCCCCCCGGACGAACGGTTCCTCTACCTCTCCGACGTTCTGCCGACCTCCTGGCAGGCCGTCGCCTACGCGGACGTGCCGCGGGGCGGTACTTTAGGCATCTGGGGCCTCGGACCGATAGGGCAGATGTGTGCCAGGATCGCTTACCACCTCGGAGCGGGGCGAGTCATCGGGGTAGACGACGTGCCCGAGCGTCTCTCGCTCGCCGCGAAGTACGGCGTGGAGACCATAGACTACTCGGTGGTCGACGACGTCAAAGAGATCGTGCTGGATCTCACGTACGGCCGGGGCGTCGACTCCGCCATAGACGCGGTCGGGATGGAGGCGTCGGGATCGCTCATAGAGTCCGTTTTGCAGACGACCAAGCTCCAGCTCGACCGGGCGCTAGCCCTGCGCCAGTGCATCGCCTCGATCCGGCGCGGCGGGACCCTCTCTATCAGCGGCGTCTACACCGGTCCGATTCAGATGTTTCCGCTCGGAGACCTCTTCGACATGCAGATACAGGTACGCATGGGCCAGGCCAACGTCCGCGCCTACGTGGACGACATCCTGCCGCTCCTGAACGAAGACGACCCCCTGGGCATCGAAGATTTAAAAACCCACGAGATGCCCCTCGAAGACGCCCCTCTAGGTTACGAGATCTTCCAGAAAAAGCAGGACGGCGCCATCAAGTGCGTCCTTAAACCGTAGTTTAACTTCCTCCCGTATTTTCTTGTTCGGCACTCGAAGCGGCTTTTCGCAGCAGACTTTCGATAGGGGCTGTGGCGAGCCGTTCTCCGAGGAGTTGGTGGACCCGATGGTGCTCGGCGTCGAGCAACTCGTCCGTGTAGTCGTCAAACCGGCGGTGGAGCTGTCGGGCCAGGAGTTGAGGCCAGTAGCTCATGGACATTTGGATCACCGTGCCGTCTATCCGTCTAGCCAGTTCCTCGATTCGGCTGCGTGTGCCGATCCTGTCGACGATGATGAACGTAGCCATACCGTGTTCCCGGTCGGCGAACTCTGCGGTGCGCTCGAAACGACTGACTTTGTCCAGCGTGATCTCCGGGTTGCCCCGGCCGATAAAACCGATATCGAAGTAGACGCCCCTACCGGGAGGGATCAGCAACGTCGCGTCGCTCTCGCGCTTTGAAGTTGTAGAGAGCCAGAATTGTCTCTTTGAGGCATCTGTGGGGCCGCTACCGGACACGAACTCGAAACCCAGTACGTGCAACGCTGTCCCCAACACAAGCCTCTCGAACAGCTTTCCGTAGAGCGATTTCTCCGAACCGCGAATGGTGAGGGTCTGGGACCCGATGCCCGTCGTCAGGTACAGAATAAAGAACCAGTCGAGAGGGATCTCTTTGTCGCCGACCCGGAGACTCCCGGCCAACTCCCCAAAGTCTTTTCGCGCCCTCTCGGAGACCTGGCGGAGCGTTTCCAGGAAACGCTCAGTGTAACCTGCCAACCCCAGGTGGTCGTCTCTCAGCACATTCTGCACCGCTTTATCTGTGAGCCCCAACGACCAGTTGAGCATCCACTCCTCGCCCCTGCTGATCCGCGACCTTTCGAGCGCCGTAGCGACGGAGTTGGCGAGTGACTCGATAGAAACGCCAGAGTCTGGCAAAGAAGTGTATTGGGAGATCATGGCTGCGTTTAACAGGGCGATCCGACGACGGGTGAGGGGTTCCGTGGAGTCCCGAATATTGATACCACTCATGACGTCTAGAATGATGCCGCGCACGACGTCCAGGCCGATCTCCTCGGCAACCTCGATCCCGCTCCTGGTGTCGAGCAGCGGCCGGACCGAATCCGGCAGGGCTTCGAGGAACAGACGAACCTCTGAGGCTAGGGGTTGATTACGTGTGCGGCGTGGCACCTCCTAGAACAGCCTCTCAGTATCCGGGCGACAGTTGACGAAGAGCACCTCGTCTTTGGTCACCTCTCCCCAGCCCTGGCTCTCGCTCACCATAGTCTTTACGTACTGTTCCTGGGCCTCAATCATGACGAACTTGCGTTCCAGGGAGGCGGCGGCGTGTCCCGTCGTTCCTATGCCAGCAAAAGGATCTAAGATCACATCACCAGTGAAAGAGTAGTACTCGACAACTCGTGAGGCCAACTCGAGCGGAAAGACTGCTGGGTGCCTGGAGCTGTGCCGAGGCTTTATTTTCCAAAGGTTCGTCGTCTCGTAGCCATCTCTAACCTTCGAGGTCGCAACCTTTGCCGGGTCCGGATGCGAGCGTATGTTCCAATCGATAAGACGAGACGTATGCTTTCTATAAACCAGGACGTACTCTGTGACGGGGACCGGCTTGTACTGCAAGGGATTCCTGTCGGCGGCGAAGCGGCGTCCCCGGCCCGTCGCCCATCCGGCCCCTTCCGGCTTGATCCAATGGATATCGTCCACGAAGTCGAAGCCCTCCGAAGAGAAGATGGCGTGCATATCGAACGGCACCGCGATCCTTTTTGAAGCCTCAGAGCGGCTAGCTCGCCGTACCAGCACGGGGGACACGTTCATCACTAAGAAGCGGCCTTCGGCCAAAACCCTGTAGCAGGCCCGGATCACCAGGCGCATGGCTTCAAGATACTCCTCATAGGAAGTGTAATCTTTGTACTCGACGCGGGCGTTGTAGTATGGGGGAGAGGTGAACACGAGGTCCACGGACCCTGGTGGAAGGTCTTCTAAAACGGCGGCGGCTTCACCCTGGGCGATGGTGTTGCGGAGGTTATGGTAGTTGCCTCCAGGGTTTGCGTTGTCCGCGCGTGCTTTGGACCGTTTCTCCTTCTGCTCGTCTCTCTTGAGAAGGCGAGCCTCCATCTGCTTCGCGCTCGTACTCCGCTTCGGATCGACGATGCTGGTGTGGGCATCTATGACTACTTCGCCCAGACGTTGTCCGGCAGTATCCAGCACTGGAACCCGCCAGATGTGGTACCGATCATCTACCTCGGGCAGGCCAAACCTGGTAACGCGATCCAAATCCATCTCGGCCAGGCGTGCCGAAGCGATCCTCTTCGCCTGCTCCGTATTCAGCACACCGTACCGGCGCTGCTGCGCCACGGTAGCCTTTTCTCGCTCGGTTTTTCCGAGCCGTTCGAGATCTGGCAACCCTACGTCCTCAGTCAAGGGGTAGTATCCACCTTCTTACCTTGCTTACCCTCTGCCTCCAGCGACCTTCGCAGGCGTTTGGAGTTTACCAATTCCCTTGCACTGCTCCAACCACCGCGCGCCAGAAGTCGTCCCTCTCGCCGGGTACGAACGGCAAGTAGAGGGCGACACGGTCTATGAGGCCCTCGTACCGCTCTTTGAGAGCCGGACCGACCTCGTCCGGCGCGGCCTCGACGGCGAAGATGTTGAGCATCTCGTCGGTTATCTGGTTCGGCATCTCGTCCCATTTTTTGTTCCTCGCGAGCTCCCCGAGCTTCTCCCCGATCTCCCCCCAACCATGCACCTCCAGTACGGTGCGGTAGGTGGGCGTCGAGGCGTAGAAGGCGGCCTGGGCGCGCATCTTCTCGCGCTGGTCTTCGACCTCTTTCTCGTTCTCGCCGGTGACGACGAAGACGCTGGTGGCGAGCGTGACGTCCTCAGGGTCCCGGCCTTCCTTTCCGGCGCCCTCGGCGATGGCGGGCTTGACGACCTGTTCCACGTATTCAGGGGTGTGGAAGGGGTGGACGTGGAAGCCGTCGCAGAGCTCGCCGGCCAGGGTGGCGAGGCGGGTGTTGACGCCGGCTATGTAGATCGGAATTTCAGGATGTTCTATCGGGCCGGGGTTGAAGAACGGCGTCATGAGGGTGTGCCGGTAGAACTCGCCCTCGTGGTTTAGAGGGCCTTCTGTCTGGAAGGATTCCCAGATGGCACGGAGCGCGAGGATATAGTCCTTCAGGCGCGCGGCTGGTTTGTCCCAGGGCATGCCGAAGCGGCGCGTGATGTGGGCCTTTACCTGCGTGCCCAGGCCGAGGATAAAGCGCCCGCCGGAGAGGTCCTGGAGGTCCCAGGAGATCTGGGCTGTCACCATCGGCGAGCGGGAGAACGCGATGGCGATGGAGGTGCCAAGGTCTATCCTCCGCGTGCCGCCCGCGGCCACCGCCAGCGGGAGGAACGAGTCGTGCTTCGTCTCGCTGGTCCAGAGGCCGTCGAAGCCCAGGTCTTCGGCTGCGCGGCCGACCTCGTCGATGCCGGGGAGGTGCTTGCCCTCGACGGCGAGCCCCGCGTCGAGCTTCATCTGCGCCTCCTACGGGATGAGGATGAGCTTGCCGGTTGTCTTACGGCCTTCGAGGTCGCGGTGCGCCTGGTCGGCTTCAGAGAGCTTGTAGGTGCCGCCGATGCGGACGTCGAGGTTGTTCTGGCCGATCCAGGTGAAGAGGCTCTCGGCCCGCCAGAGGAGCTCCTCGCGGGTCGCCGTGTATTCGGCCAGCTTGGGCCGAGTGACGAAGAGGGAGCCTTTCTGGTTCAGGATCTGGAGATCTATCGGCGGTACCTGGCCGCTGGACCCGCCGAAGAGGACCATGTAGCCGCGGGGCCGCAAGCTGTCGAGGCCGCCGTCGAAGGTGTCCTTGCCGACGGAGTCGTAGACGACGTGGACGCCCTCGCCGCCGGTGATGCGCTTCGTCTCCTCGACGAAGTCCTGCTCGGTGTACAGGATCACCTCGTCCGCCCCGGCGCCTTTCGCGAGCTTCGCTTTCTCCTCGGTCCCGGCGGTGCCGATGACGGTAGCGCCGCGCATCTTGGCGAGCTGTCAGAGGAGGAGCCCCACGCCTCCCGCGGCGGCGTGCACGAGGACGCTCTGGCCCTCTTGGACGGGGAAGGTGCTGTGAGTCAGGTAGTGGGCCGTCATGCCCTGGAGCATGACCGCCGCCGCCATCCGGGCCTCGACGTAGGTGACGTTGAAAGGCACGAGTCTCTCGAAGGGAGCCACCACGTACTCCGCGTAGGCGCCCGGTACTCCCGCGAACGCCACGTAATCGCCGGGTGAGATCTCCTCGACACCGTCGCCCACGGCCTCGACCTCGCCGGCGCCCTCCTGGCCCGCGATGAAGGGCAGATCCATGGGGTAGACGCCGGTGCGCTGGTAGACGTCTATGAAGTTGACCCCCGACGCCGCAAGCCTGACACGCGCCTGGCCGGGGCCAGGCTCAGAGACGGACACGTCCTCGTAGCTCAAGACCTCCGGCCCGCCGTACTCGTGCACCCTTATGGCCTTCATCCTACTCCTTCCGCTCGAAGAGCCTCCCCTGAACTTCGAGGTTATTGTACGGGGGGTGGTGAGCAGGCGCAGGGTAGGTAGAATCGGAGACAGACGGGCTAACAGGGGAACGGTAGCTTTATGGTGGAGCCGGTATTCGTGGTCCCGTACGACCCCCGGTGGCCCTCTCTCTTTGCCCTCGAACGTTCGCGCGTCGAAGCCGCCGTCGGTCCATGGGTGGTGGCCGTAGAACACGTGGGCAGCACGGCGGTCCCAGGGTTGGACGCGAAGCCCGTCATAGACCTCATGGTGGGGGTACGGGATATTCGGGGCGCCGGTCGTTGCATCCGGCCCCTCGAAGAGAGCGGGTACTCTTACTGGGCGGAGAATCCGAATCCCGACCGGATGCTCTTCGTCAGGTTCGCCGACGCCGACCGTACCTCGCGCACTCACAACCTGCACGTCGTGGAGGCGGGAGGAGACCTCTGGAACGACAGGCTCGTCTTCCGGGATCACCTCCGCTCGCATCCCGAGGCGGCCGGCGAATACGCGCATTTCAAATACGTCCTCGCCGAACGCTTCCGCGACGACCGCGAGGCGTACACCAGAGCCAAAACGGACTTCATCTCGGCGATATTAGAGCGGGCAAGAGCTTCGCGAGCGTAGGGAAGCGGAACGGACGTAACTTTCCGAGCGGTACTATCGAGGTGTATGATTCGTACATGCAACGTACCGTTATAGACAATCGGTATACGCTCGGCGAGCCTCTGGGTGGTGGGGGGATGGCGGAGGTGTACCTCGCCCACGACGATGTCCTCGACCGCGACGTGGCGCTCAAGATACTGCGCAACCAGTACGCCAACGACGAGGAGTTCGTCGAGCGTTTCAGGCGCGAGGCGCAGAGCGCCGCCAAACTCTCCCACCCGAACATCGTCTCCATCTACGACCGGGGGCGCTCGGAGGACGGCGCCTACTACATCGCCATGGAGCACGTCCAGCGTGGAACGCTGAAGGAACGGATCAAGCGTGACGGAGCTCTGGCTCCGGACGCCGCCATCGGGGTGACCCTACAGATCGCCGACGCCCTTCAGGCGGCGCATGAGAACGGCGTAATCCACCGGGACATAAAGCCCCAGAACGTCCTCGTGACCAGCACGGGCGACGTAAAGGTCACGGACTTCGGTATCGCCCGGGCTGCATCCTCGCCCCTGACCCAGTCGAGCGCCGTCCTCGGCACGGCGGCTTACATGTCCCCTGAGCAGGCGATGGGCGAGCAGGTGGGCCCGCAGAGCGACCTGTACTCTTTAGGGGTGGTCCTCTTCGAGATGCTCACCAGAGAGCTTCCCTACGACGCCGAGAGCCCGATCTCCCTGGCCATGAAACACGTAAACGAGCCCCCACGCTCGCCGCGGGAGGCCAACCCCGAGGTCCCCGAACCCCTTGACGCTATAACCTTAAAGTTACTCGCCAAAAATCCTGAGGACCGTTACGCGAGCGCGACCGAGCTTGCGAACGACCTCGAACGGGTGCGATCCGGGCTCACCCCGACTGCCATGGACGCGGAGAGGACGACCGCGGCGATGACCACGCCGCTCGCGCCGCCACCCGCGACCTCGGGGGAGCGGACGGCAAAAACGGCCGTTCGCTCCCCCGTCGCGCCTCCTCCCAGAGTCTCCGGACGCATGGGACGCCGGGGTGGTCCCTCCCGCGCCCTGGCCGCTCTATTATTCGGCCTGGTCCTGCTCGCCGGTGTCGCCTGGGCCTTGACGAGCTTCCTATCGCCGCAGGACGACTCCGGAAGCGAGTCTGAGAACCAGTCTGGCGCGAACCAGTCCGAGACCCCGACCACGGAGGAAGCTACCACCGTGCTGGTCCCCGACCTATTGTGGGCCTCGACGGCCGCGGCTGACCTTGGCAGCGTAGGTCTGAACCTGGGAGCCGTGGAAGAGGTCCCGAACGATACATTCCTCGCGGGACAGGTGATCGAAACGAATCCCTTCGAAGGAACCGAGGCGGAGGTGGGCTCGACGGTCAACATAACAGTCAGCACGGGCCCGGCACAGGTGGCGCCCGCTCCGGCGCCCGCCCCGCAGCCGGCCCCCGCGCCGTTGCTGCCTGCTCCTCAGCCGGTTGCCGTTCAGCAGCCCGATCCGGAGGCGGCGGAGGAGGCAGCCGAGGACAAGGAGGAAGCCCAAGAGGAGCGGCAGGAGGCACGGAGGGAGGCCAAAGAAGGCCAGAAAGGCCGCGACAAGAAGGGCAAAAACTAGAAAAGGTTACACACCGTGCTAGTTCAGGGTTCTCCGGGTATATTGCAACCCTGCAGGGGCAGAGCACTCGGAAAGGGGTAGGGAGCTATGGCGACGGTGCGCGAGGTCACCTACGATCTGCTGCGGGACCTTGGGATGACGACCATCTTTGGCAACCCGGGCTCCACGGAGCTGCCGTTCTTGCGGGACTTCCCGGAGGACTTCCGGTACGTACTTGGGCTGCAGGAGGCGAGCGCGCTGGGGATGGCGGACGGGTACGCCCAGGGGACAGGGCAAGCCGCGTTCGTTAACCTGCACACGGGACCTGGGTTGGGGAACGCGATGGGAGCGATGGTGACGGCGTGGCACAACAGGACGCCGCTGGTGGTAACCGCCGGCCAGCAGGATCGGCGGCATCTTGTCCTGGATCCCATGCTCAGCGGGAACCTGGTGGAGCTCGCCCAGCCTTACGTGAAGCGCAGTCACGAGCCTGAGCGGGCCGAGGATGTCCCGCGGGAGTTGATGCGCGCCTATCACATGGCAATGCAGGCTCCGAAAGGGCCGGTCTTCGTCTCGATCCCGATGAACGATTGGGATGTCGAGTGCGAGCCGCCTCCCAGTCACGAGGTCTACCACGAGCCCGTGCCCGACTCGGAGGGGATCAAGAAGTTCGCGCAGGTGCTCGCGGGGGCGGAGAGGCCGGCGATCGTGGCCGGCGCCTGGGTCGACCGGAAGGGCGCTTTCTATGACACGGTGGCGCTCGCCGAGAAGCTCAAGGCGGCGGTGTGGGAGGCCCCGCTAGCCTCCAGGGCGGGCTTCCCGCAGAACCACCCCCTCTTCCAGGGCAGCCTCGCCCCCGCCCAAAAGCAGGTCGCCGAGCAGCTCTCCGGCCACGACGTCGTGCTCGTCCTCGGCGCTCCCGTCTTCCTGTACTACCCCTACGTCCCCGGTCCCGTCGTCAAGGAGGGCACCGAGGTACTCCAGATCACCGGCGACCCTGAGAAGGCCGCCCGCGCCGCCCTGGGTACTAGCCTCTTCGGGAACGTCGCTTACGCCGTGCGCCAGCTCCTCGAGATGCTGCCGGAGAAGCCAGACCGCCCAGCCCCGCCCGTCCGCGAGGCGCCGGAGGTCCCCGAGCCCGCGACGCCGATACCGCCCGCCTACCTTATACACACCTTCGCGCAGATGCTGCCGGACGAGACCTCGATCTTCGAGGAGTCCGGCTCCAGCAGGGGGATCTTCCACGAGTACGTGAGGCCGAGCTGGCCTGGCGCGTACTTCAACGCCGCCTCGGGGTCTTTGGGCTACGCGATGCCCGCCTCCGTCGGGTACAAGCTGGCGATGCCCGAGAGACCGGTAGTTTGCCTGATCGGGGACGGCTCCAGCATGTACTCGAACCAGGCCATGTGGACAGCCGCCCAGTACGGGGCGAAGGTCCTCTTCGTCGTCGTGGACAACCAGGGCTACTACATACTCAAGGGCTTTCGCGACGCCATAGGGATAGACGATTCCGTCCCCGGCCTCGACGTCCCCCACCTCGACCTCGTCAAAGTGGCCGAGGGCATGGGCGTCCGCGGCGAAAGGGTCGAGGATCCGAACACCTTAAAGGCCGCCCTCGAACGCGGCTTCGCCGCGAAATGGCCCTACCTGATCAACGTTATGGTCGAGCCGCAGGTGCCCGAGCTACCAAGTTGAGGGTGGGCACGAGGCTCAATGGTATATTCCTCGCAGGGGTAAGGGTCTCGACAAGGGGGTAGGGCGATATGGCGACGGTGCGCGAGGTTACCTACGATCTGCTGCGGGACCTTGGGATGACGACGGTCTTCGGTAATCCGGGGTCCACGGAGTTGCCGTTCTTGCAAGACTTCCCGGAGGACTTCCGGTACGTGTTAGGGCTGCAGGAGGCGAGCGCGTTGGGGATGGCGGATGGGTACGCCCAGGGAACGGGGCAGGCGGCGTTCGTGAACCTGCACACGGGTCCTGGTTTGGGGAACGCGATGGGGGCGATGGTGACGGCGTGGCACAACAGGACGCCCCTGGTGGTCACCGCTGGCCAGCAGGACCGGCGGCACATCGCGCTCGAGCCGCTACTGACGGGCGACCTCGTGGATCTCGCGAAGCCTTACGTCAAGCGCAGCCACGAGCCGTATCGAGCGGAGGACGTGCCCAGGGAGATCCACCGGGCTTACCACACCGCGATGCAGAATCCCCGCGGACCGGTCTTCGTCTCGATCCCGATGAACGATTGGGATGTCGAGGCCGAGCCTTTCGCGGCGCGTGAGATCTCGCACCGCTCCGCGCCCGACCCGGAGGCTCTGGAGAGTATCGCGCGGCTGATCGCGGAGGCGCGGAGGCCGGCGATCGTGGCCGGTCCCGGGGTCGCCCGGGCGGGGGCTTTCTACGACGCGGTAGCGCTCGCGGAGAAGATGCGGGGGGAGGTGTGGGCCGCCCCGAACTCCCCCCTGGTCGGCTTCCCCGAGGACCACCCGCTCTTCAGGGGACATCTGGTCCTGGCCCAGAAAGGTCTCGCCGAACAGCTCTCCCCCTACGACATGGTGCTGGTCTTGGGTGCCCAGGTCTTCCAGTACTACCCTTACGTCCCCGGACCCGTGGTCGAGGAGGGGACGCGGCTGGTTCAGGTCACAGAAGACTTCGAGGAGGCAAACAGGGCCGCGACCGGCACAAGCCTGGTCGGGGACGTGGGTGTCGCGATCCGCCAACTCATCGGACTCCTGCCGGAGACC
>Ga0136616_10001580_pt1 | contig 11962 bp, 10 predicted proteins | sample AntDrymUQ2992106_2_FD_106648 | JGI IMG/M metagenome (GOLD analysis project Ga0136616, IMG submission 106648) | Polar desert sand microbial communities from Dry Valleys, Antarctica - metaG UQ299 (21.06) | ecosystem: Environmental > Terrestrial > Soil > Desert | place: Antarctica: Dry Valley...
CAAGTGACGTGACGTTGTCGCACTGGAGAACGGTGAGCGGGATGTTGCGGGAGGTGTTGCGGCACTCAAGGGGCTCAGCTGAACACGCTGCAAACGACGGGTTCTGGTGGCGCAAGGAGACTGGATCGCACCCAGGAGGTCGTCGGTTCGAGTCCGACTAGCTCCATCGCTAGTTTCAAGCCGTTTCCTGCCCTCTCGCGTCTTCTTGGAGGGCGTTTGGCAAGTGGTTTATCTCCTGCTCTTCGTCGGCGAGATCTGCGATTGCGTGATGCGGCAGCCGGCTTGCTCGAGGGGCGGAGATCCGACCGTCAGGACGTACGTGAACGGCGGGTACGAAAGCTCGGTCGCGATCCCTGCGTGTGCTGCTGGAGTCCCCGCTGCTCCGAGGTAGGGCGGTCGAACCCGCGAGCGTGCGGCGTGCAGCCACTGAACACCTCGATCACCATCCGTCGCTTCCCGGCGACTAGGGAAACGGCGTCGACTGCACTTCCGCCACGGGCGGCGAGCCCGTATCTCACCCCGTAGAGCGTCGGCAGGGTGGATTCAGACAGATCGAACCACACCTACGAGATCAAGGAACTCGTCCCGGCGAGCTGCGGGTGATGAGCACCGCGACGGCCTTTGCTCTGGAGACGCGGTCCACCTGGGAGGACCTCGCGGCGGTCGACGAGAATGACCGTATGGAACCGCAGCGAGCCGGGTCGGCTTCTCCGAGCTGACTGCGCCGATCATGGGCAAGGCGATGCGACGCGCAAACCGCAAGACCTCTCGTGTATCAAGGAGATCCTCGAGTCGCCGCGGAGCGCTTGATCCACTGTGAAGACGAACGGTACGAGGATCCGCGCCCTCCCCCTTCGGCCGCCTCCGATCGAATGAGCGCGAAGGTCTGGAGGACGGCGCTCACCGCAATCTCCGGACTGCGTCCGCTGCGCAGCTGCGCCGGCCTCCCGGCATGCTGGCTCGGGGAGCGCGGCTCCGCGATCGCGGTTACCCTCAACTGCGTGGGACTCCAGCAGGCTGCCCCCGCGGCGCACTACGCCGCAGGCAAGCGCGAGGTGATCGTGATGGCGAAGTGTCTGGCTTTGCGAGGCTCGCGCCGTTCGGTTTCTGCGTGAATGCCGTATCACCTGGGCTGGTCGACAGACCCGCGAGGACGCGGGAACAGAGCAGGTTCTCTTCTGGCCGAGCGATGCGGTACCGGGTTTCTCCGCCGGCCGGGGACAACCGTGCTTGAGCCGTTCTACCTCTCCGCCGTCCACCTTCGTGACTGGAGCGGTGGTCAACGCGCCGCGGTCTCTCTCCGGTGAGGTCGCTTGGGACGCCTGCGCCGACGCGCGCCCACATTGCGCGGATCGAGACCATTCGCATCGCAGAGCAGCCGAACATACTCTGGGTCGAGGTAACCGATGAACACGGAGAGGTCGGCCTGGGGGAGACGTACTACATCCCCGGCGCCGTCGAGGCCGTGATCCACGACATGGCCGTGCCCCTGATCATGGGCAAGGACGCACTGCGAATCGAAGACATCTGGCAGACCCTTTTCGCGCGCGCGAACTTTCACGGCTTCGCCGGTGCCGAGATGAGAGCCTTCTCGGCGCTTGACGTCGCCCTGTGGGACTTGCTCGGGCAACACACGGGCCTTTCGGTATCGACACTGCTTGGCGGTCGAGTTCGCGACACGATCCGCGTCTACAACACCTGCGTCACTGCCGGGCCCTACCGTGACCAGGAGGACTTCCTCGAACGCCCGGCTGACCTCGCGGAAGATCTCCTCGCGCAGGGGATCACGGCCATGAAGATCTGGCCCTGGGACAGGTTCGCGCCTCAGGTTGCCGACACGGCAAACACAGGGCCGGCCGGATGGACCGCCATGGGGCAGGTCGGGCACGACCTCACGCCCGGACAGCTGGAGGAGGGGTTGTCTCCCCTCCACGACATTCGGAGGCGTCTCGGTACTCGCATGGACGTGATGGTCGAGGGTCACTCTCGCTGGGACCTGAACGCGGCCCTCCGCATCTGCCGGGCGCTCGAGCCGCACGAGGTCGCGTGGGTCGAGGACATCCTCCAGCCCGACTCACCATCCGATCTCGCGAGGCTCGTCCACGAGACACGGGTGCCGCAGTGCGTCTCCGAACGGCTCTTCTCGCGGTTCGCGTTCCGTAACGTGCTTGCCGGTGGTGCATGCCACATCGTGATGGTGGATGTCGCGTGGACAGGCGGCTTGACCGAGGCGCGCAAGATCGCGGACCTCGCCGACGCCTTCCACCTACCCTTTGTTCCGCACGACTGCACGGGACCGGTGACGCTCGCAGCCTCACTCCAGCTCTGCGCGCACTCGACGAACGCGAAGATCATGGAGATCGTTCGCGGGTTCGTCGAGGGCTGGTACCACCAGGTCGTCGACCGCCCGATCGAGATAGCCGGCGGGCAGGCGCTGATCCCCGACTCGCCCGGATTAGGAATCGCCCTCCGGGAGGACCTCCGCGAACGCGCCGGAACGAGCGTGCGAAGGAGCGACTTCTAGTTGCGCGCCCCGCTGCTCGCGACCCTGCGCGTACCACCGAGATGAAGACCGCCTGGGCCGGCCGCGACGACGTCCTCGACTCCGAGGAGTACGCGCTCTTCTGCGCGGGGCAGCTGGCAGACCCATATCCGCTGCTCGCCTGGCTGCGAAGCAACGATCCTGTTCACTGGAGCCCCACGCTCGACACCTGGATCCTCACCCGCTACGACGACGTCCTCGCCGGCCTTCTCGACAAGCGTTTTGCGAACGACCGTATCTCGGCGAACATGGCGGCACTCCCGCCCGAGTTGCAGAAGTCCTGCGCGCCGCTCGGCGAACACGTCTCCAACTGGCTCGGCTTCACGGATCCCCCGAAGCACACACGTCTACGCGGCCTCCTGCGGACGACCTTCAGCGCCTCACTCGGGGAAGAGCTTGCGCCGCGCATCGGCGAGATCGTCGACGATCTGCTCGAGAGCATCGCCCAGGACAGCCGGGCGGACTTGATCGTGTCCTTCGCATTTCAGCTTCCTGCTCGCGTCATCTGCGAGATCCTCGGCGTGCCCGGCGAGCATACGAAGGCATTCCATCGCTGGTCGGACGACATGGCGGCCTTCACCGGGAACCTCGGTCCCACACTCGTCGAGATCGCGCCGCGGGCTATGCGCAGCTACGTCGAGCTCGAGGAGTTCATGGGTGCAATGGTCGCCGAGAGCAATCGCTGTCCGGCCGGCGACCTGATGAATCACCTGGCGCAGGCGGAAGCGGGCGGCCAGCTCTCGCGGCCCGAGCTCATCGGGCTTTCCGTGTTCACGCTCGTCGCCGGCCACGAGACGACCGCGAGTCTGCTCGCGAACGCGCTCTCCATCCTGCTCGAGGACCACGCGCTCCGAACGGAGCTCGAGCGAAACCCGCAACTGTTCCCGAATGCGGTCGAGGAGTTCCTCCGCCTGGAGGCGCCGATTCAGTTCTCACCCCGACTCTGCGCCGAAGACCTCGAGAGCCGGGGACAGGAGATTCGGCGGGGCGACGTCGTCATGCTGCATCTCGGAGCCGCGAATCGTGACCCCGAGCGCTTCCCCGAGCCGGATCGTATCGACCTCGAGAGGGAGAACAACCGCCATCTCTCGTTCGCCTGGGGCCCGCATTTCTGCCTCGGCGCGCCGCTCGCCCGTGCGGAGGCGATCGTCGCGCTACCGAGGTTCTTCGAGCGCTTCCCGCATGCTCGACTGACCGGGGAGCCACTCTCGTGGCGACAGAACATGACGATGCGCTCGGTGGAGCATCTCTCTGTCGATCTGGGCTGAGTGATCGAACGCGTCAGGGCTCACACCCTTGCCCCGCGCCTACAACTCGAGTGTCTCGCCGACGGCGAGCACCCGCGTGCTCGGACCGCCGAGGCGCTCGCACGTCGCCGTGAACTGGCCGGGATCGAGCGTCGCCTCCGGCCCGTAGCCTTCGGCCGCCCACAGGTCGTAGTGCACGGGCACCGCAAGCGCGGGCTCGAGCTGGTGAGCGAGGAGAGCCGCCTCGAGCGCGTTCATGTTCCCGCCCGTCCCGTTGATCACGAACAGCCCGACGGCGAACGGCCCCAGCCGCTTGGCGGCCCGGAGGCGTGCGTCGTACTCGGTGTCCCCGCTGTGGTAGACGCGGATGCCGCTCACCTCCAGCACGAGGCTTACGGCGTCCTCCGTGATCCAGCCCGGCACGTCGTGCCGCGCGTACTCCGCGTGCACCGTAAAGGGACCGCTCGTCGCCGTCTCTCCCCGCTCCATCGAGATGACGCGGTCCTGCGCGATGCCCCACCCGCGGAGCCGCGTAACGCATCCCGGCGGTGCGAGGAAGGTCATCCCGGGACTCGACCGCGCGAGCGCGCGGCACGTGGGCGGATCGAGGTGGTCCGGGTGCCAGTGCGTGCTCACGAGCGTGGTCACGACGGTCGTCTCGGGATCGAGCACCACCGGGGCGACCCGGGCGAGCCCGAGCTCGTCGCGAAGGTAGTCGGAGAAGTACGGGTCAACGAGCAAGAGCTCGCCCGTCGGTGCGCGCAGGGCGATGCCGGACTGTCCGAGCACCGTCATGGCGACGCCGCTGTCGGGGGCACGCACCTAGTCGTCTCCTGCCTTTACACCACTTCCGCACCCTGTTAGCCTCGTGCACGATCCATCATATTCGATCCGCCGTGGACGAGCGACGGCGGAAAACTGGGAGGTTCCCGTATGCGTGGCACCCTTCGAGCGCGTCGCATTTGGCTTGCGGGCGCTCTCATCCTCGCGGCGGCTCTGGTCGCCGTCCCCGCCGGCGGCGGTAAGACGAACGCCCCGAGGGGCGACAGCGGGCCGTTCAAGGTCGTTCTCAGCAACAACTTCCTCGGGAACGACTGGCGCCCGCAGATGGAGCGGCTGGCCGAGCTGACAGCGCAGCAAGCGCCGTTCCGGGGCAAGATCACCCTGCAGATCGTCAATTCGGAGACGACGACACAGGCCCAGATCGCGTCGCTGAACAACATCATCGCCTCCGAGCCTGATGCGATCCTCATCGACGCCGGCTCCCCGACCGCTCTCAACCCGACGGTGGAGCGAGCCTGTCGCGCCGGCATCAAGGTCATCTCCTTCGACCAGCCGGTCACCGCGCCCTGCGCATACCGCGTCTACCAGGATCACGGCATCGGCCAGCGGGCAGTCGGTCAGTGGATGGCCAAAGTCCTGAAGAAGCAGGGCGGCATCTTCGTCGACCGCGGCCTTCCGGGCGCGCCGATCTCGGCGATCATCCACGACAACTTCCTCGCCGGCCTGCGCAGGACTGCGCCGGGGGTGAAGGTGGTGGCCGAGTACGACGGCAAGTATGCGATCGGCCCGACCCAGCAGGCCGTCTCGAGCCTGCTCGCGGGGAACAGCGATGTCGCGGGAGTCCACACGCAGGGGTACTGCACGGCAGCGTTCAACGCCTTCAAGAACGCGGGGAAGACCGTCGTTCCGACGACCTGCTACGGGTACAACGGCGAGCTCGTCGCGTGCGCCCGGCAGAAAGTGCCGTGCGCGGTCCTGAGCGGGTCGACGGTCGTCGTCCAGATCGCCATGAAGCTCGCCCTCGACGCGCTTCAGGACAAGAAGGTTCCACCACCGAGCAAGGTCATCCGCGTTCCGTGGACGCTCTACCTGACCGGCCCGCGGGTCTCGCTCTCCAACGTCGGCGGTAAGGTCGAGTACGTCAAGCTCGGCAAGAACGCCTTCCCGGCGCTCGCGCCCGGGCTGGCATTGCCGTACACGCTTCCGCAGTACAAGATCAGCGCGCAGCAGGCGGCCGCCAAGCGAAAGTAAGGCCTGCCGCGGGGCCCACGTGACTGACGATGGTCAGAGGATGCAGCAGCGGGCGAGGACTGGGTCTCCCGACCTAGTCCTCGCCGACATTCGGAAGTCGTTCGGCGGCGTCCACGCGCTGCGCGGGGCGACGCTCGAGTGCTGGCGAGGAGAGATCCACGGCTTCGTCGGCGAGAACGGCGCAGGGAAGAGCACGCTCGTGAAGATCCTGTCCGGGGCCCTCCCCGCCGATGCGGGCGAGATGTCCCTCGACGGGAAGCAGCTCCGCCTGCGCTCGCCGGCGGACGCTCGCAGGGCAGGGATCGGAACCGTCTTCCAAGAGCTGAGCCTGATCGCCGACCTCAGCGTGGCTCAGAACCTCTTCTACGGCATCGAGCCGAGCGTGCACGCTGGTCGGATCGGCGTGCGAGCGCTGCGGGCCGCGGCGCGGTCGGCGCTCGCGGCCTACGGGTTCTCGAGCATCCAACCGGACCGCCTGGTGTCCGAGCTGCGGCTTGCCGAGCGTCAGATCGTCGAGGTCGTGAAGGTGCTCATCCGCGAGCCGGAGGTGCTCATCCTCGACGAGGCGACGTCAGCTCTGCTCCCCGAGCAGGTGCAGTGGTTGTTCGGGACGGTGAAGGAGTTCGCAGAGTCCGGTGGGATCGTCATCTTCATCTCGCACCGCCTGGCCGAGATCGAGGCGCTCTGCGACCACGTCACCGTCCTCCGTACCGGCAAGGACGTTGGCCATGGAGCCATCGCCGAGATGCCGGAGGACACCGTCGTCGAGCTGATGCTTGGGCGGAAGATCGAGCGCTTCTTTCCGCATTCCGAGCGGGCGGGGCGCGTCCGCCCCGATCAGGTCGTGTGCGAGGTGCAGGACTTCGGCTCGCCCCCGCGTCTGCACGACATCGACCTCTCGATCCGGCGGGGCGAGATCATCGGCATCGGCGGGCTCCAGGGGCAGGGGCAGGCCGATCTCTTCTTCGCGCTCTACGGCGTCCGCCCCTCGACGGGGAGGCTCGTCGTCGACGGGAAGGTCGTACGCCTGCGGAAGCCGGGCGACGCGCTTGCCGCGGGCATCGCGCTCGTGCCGGAGGATCGCACGAGCGAGGGCCTCTGCCTCTCGCTGAGCGTCCGGGACAATGTCTCGCTCGGGAATCTCGGCAGCATCTCGAACGCGTCGCTGATCCGGCCCGAGCAGGAGCAGCGGCTCGTGAGGTCGGCGATCGACTCGCTGCGGATCGTGCTCGAGGATCCACGCCAGGAGGCGAACTCTCTTTCGGGCGGCAACCAGCAGAAGGTGCTGCTCGGGCGCGTCCTCGCGCGGAAACCCTCGCTCCTGCTCATGTACGACGCTACCCGCGGCGTCGATGTCGGCACGAAGACCGAGATCTACCATCTGATGCACGAGCAGTGCGAGGCGGGCGTGGGCATCCTCTTCTACTCGACGGATACAGCCGAGCTCGTGAACCTCGCGGACCAGGTGGTCGTCCTCCACGACGGCACCGTTCGGGCACGGCTCTCGGGTGCCGACCTGACCGAGGAGCGGATCATCGCCGCGGCTGTCGGTGGGCGCCGGCGGGAGGCCGTTGCGTGAGCGAGACGGCCGTCGATCCGTCTGTGCGCGGGAGGTGGGCCGCGCCGCCGCTGCGCCTTGCACGGAGGATCGGCCTCGTCGCGGCGATGCCCTACCTCTACCTCGTCGCGCTCGCACTCGCGATCTACTTTCTGCAGTCAAATCTGCTGACGGGTTCGGGCGCGATCGACGTACGCGCGACAGCGGTGTTCCCGCTGGCCCTGATCGCGTTCGGGCAGACGCTGGCGATCTTCACGCGCGGCATCGACCTCGCCGTCGGCGGCATCGTGAGTACGACGACTGCGCTACTGGCGACCCACGGCGGCACGAGCGGGCTCACGCTCGGCGTCCAGGTCGCGGCGGTGATCGGCCTGGGCGCGGTCGCCGGCGCCTTCAACGGCGCGGTCGTCGCCCTCACGCGCCTGCAGCCGTTCATCGTCACACTTGCGACCTGGTCGATCTGGGGCGGGGTTGCCTTCGTCGTGCTCCCGGTCGAGGGCGGCGCAACGTCGCCAGGCCTGATCTCGCTCGTGCTCGGCAGCGTGCTCGGGGTTCCCAAGTCGGTCTGGGGCATCGCGATCCTCTTCGCGATCTGGCTCTGGCTCCGGAACACGCGCTTCGTCGTCGACCTGAAGGCGATCGGAAGCGACGAGGCGCGCGCCCGCCTCGTCGGCGTCCCGCTCGTGCGCCGGAAGGTCCAGACCTACGCCATCTCCGGCGCGCTCGCCGCGACGGCCGGGGTCTGGGTCGCCGCCCAGACGGCTTCCGGGGCTCCCACTGCCGGGGATCAGTTCATCCTCGCCTCGGTCGCCGCGGTCGTCATCGGGGGCGCCAGCATCTTCGGCGGGACCGGCTCGGTAGCCAGCTCGATCGTGGGCGCGATCGTGCTGCTCATGATTCCGGACCTCGTCTTCGCGCTCGAGCTCACCTCGTTCTGGAGCGTCTTCTTCCAGGGCTTCCTGCTGATCGTGGCGGTCACGATCAGCTCGCTTGCGATCACCCTGCGGGTGGGGCGGGGGAGGTAGGGGTGAACGTGCTCGCGACGCGTGGGGTGAAGGTGCCGCACTCGCTGAGGCGGAACCCGGCGATCCTGCTCAGCTACGCGACAGTCGCCGCGCTCTTCATCGCGGGCACGCTCTACACGAGCGGCTTCGGGAGCGCCAACAACATCCGAACGCTTCTGCTGCAGGCGTCCTTCATTGGCGTAATCGGGCTCGGACAGACGCTCTGCATCCTCACCGGAGGGATCGACCTCTCTGTGCCGTGGACGCTCACCGGCGCCGCAGTTCTGACCTCGATCCTGGCCAACGGCGACGCTTCCCGCCTCCCCGAGGTGCTCGCCCTCGTGCTCGTGCTCGCGGTCGGCGTGGGCCTCGTGAACGGGATCGGCGTCGCTTACGCGGGCGTTCCGCCGATCATCATGACGCTCGGCACGAACGGCGCTCTGCAGGGCCTTCTGCTCGTCTACACGCAGGGCGGCATCTCCTCCTTCCCGCCGCTGGCACTGAACCGGTTCGTGCTCGACCGCTCGCTCGGGCTCCAGAACCAGCTCTGGATCTGGATCGGGGTGGTCCTCCTCGGCATCGTCCTGCTCAGCGCAACGACGCTCGGGCGCAGGCTGTATGCGATCGGCACGAACCGCAACGCCGCCTACCTCGCCGGGATCAACGTCAAGCGGGTCCTCGTCATCCCGTACGTGATCTCCGCCGTCGGCGCGGCCGCGACGGGGATCCTGTTGATGGGATATACCGGCCAGGCATTCCTGACCATGGGTGACCCGTACCTCTTCGCCTCAGCGGCCGCGGTCGCCGTCGGAGGTGCGTCGATCCTGGGGGGGGACGGCCACTACGTCGGCACGGTCGCCGGAGCGATGGTTCTGACTCTCCTGAGCGGCCTGCTCCTGCTCTTCTCGCTGGGCACGGGCTACCTCTCGATCGCGTACGGCGGCGTCCTCCTGGTCGCCGCCTTTCTCGCAAGCCTGAAGCTGTCGCGAAGGTGAGCGGCGCGGTGCAAGAGGTGGTGATGCCTGCGCTCGGCATGGCGATGGAGGAGGGCGTCCTGCTCCGATGGCTGAAGCAGCCGGGGGAGTCGGTCGCCGCGCAGGAGCCGCTGGCCGAGATCGAGACCGACAAGGTGACGATGACCGTCGACAGCCCGGTTGCGGGCAGGCTCGGCGACCACGCGTTCGAAGAGGGCGCCGTGGTGCCGGTGGGCGCCCTGCTCGTCCGTGTGCTCGCCGCGGGCGAGGACGGGCAGGGCGTCCTGCCTCCCGAGCACAAGCCTGCTCCTTCGGCGCCCGCCCCCGAGGCTCACAAGCGCCCTCGCCCGATACTTCCGACCCCTCCTCGCGCTCCGGTCACCGAGGCGCTCGCCGCGACGGAGGCGGCGGCGCTCGTCGGTGAGGGCTCCGAGGCGGCCTACGGGCAGGTGCTCGTCGACGTCGAGTCGGACGACACGCTCCAGAGCATCGAGATCACGGGCCTCGATCCCGCGGTGCTCGTGGAGTGGCTGGAGACGATGGTGCTGATCCGCGAGTTCGAGGACGCCTGCGAGCCGCTCGCGCTCGCCGGCAAGATTCCCGGCGGGATGCACTCGGCGGCGGGCCAGGAGGCCGTGGCCGTCGGCGCCATTCGCGCGCTCGCGCCGACAGACATCGTCACCAGCAGCCACCGAAGCCACCACCACAGCTTCGCCAAGGGCCTCTCCCCGCGCTCGGTCATGGCGGAGCTCTACGGGAAGGCGACCGGCTGCCTCGGCGGCCGAGGCGGGCACATGCACCTGGCCGACTTCTCGATCGGCCTGTTCGGCTCGAACGGCATCGTAGGAGGAGGGCTCGGGATCGCGACCGGCGCCTCACTCGCCGCCAAGCTCGACCGTCGCGACCAGGTCGCCCTCGCCTTCTTCGGCGATGGGGGCGCGAACACCGGACGGATCTGGGAGAACGTCAATCTCGCCGCCCTCTGGAAGCTGCCGCTGATCATCATCTGCGAGAACAACCTCTACGCGGTCGAGACACACGCGGGTCGCGTGACGGCCGCCGAGACGATTGCCAAGCGCGCGTCCGGTTTCGGGCTGCCCGCGCTCCAGGTGGACGGACAAGACGTGGCGGCGGTGTACGGCGTGACCGTCGAGGCCCGCGAGCGAGCGCGCCGCGGGGAGGGACCGACCTTCGTCGAGGCGCTCACCTACCGCTACCGCGGCCACAACACCGGCGACGCCGAGACCTATCGCGGGCGCGAGGAGGTCGAGCGCTGGCGGCGGACGAAGGATCCGATCCTGCGTGTGGCGCGCGCGCTCGAGGCGGTCGGGACGCTCGAGGAGGGACAGCTCGACGAGATCGTCGCCTCCGCGCGCGCGACGGTCGAGGACGCCGTGCAGTTCGCCGAGGCGTCCCCGTGGCCCGATCCGGCTGACGCCTTCGAGGGCGTGACCGGCCTCGCACTCGACGGCAGGAGGCGACCGTGAGCACGACCGTCACCCTCTCGCAGGCGTTCCAGATGGGTGTCCGCGAGGAGATGGCCCGGGATCCGACGATCTTCGTGCTCGGCACGGATCTCTACGAGCGCGGCGGCCACTGGGCCCAGATCAAAGGGCTCGGCGCCGAGTTCGGCCGGGAGCGGGTCCGCGACACGCCTATCTCTGAGGCAGCGATGGTGGCGGCGGGCGTCGGCGCCGCCGTCAACGGCGCGCGGCCGATCGTCGATCTCAACTTCATCGACTTCATCTTCGGCGCCATGGACGAGGTGGTGAACCAGGCAGCGAAGATCCGCTACATGTGGGGCGTCCCCGTCCCGGTCGTGATCAGGGGGACAGCCGGGGTCGCCTTCGGCGGCCCGCAGCACAACAACAGCCTCGAGTCGTGGTTCGCGCACACCCCCGGTCTGCTTGTCGCCACGCCGTCGACGCCGGCCGACACGAAGGGGCTGATCAAGTCCTCCCTGCGCGGCGAGGATCCCGTCATCTTCCTGATGCACAAGGCACTGACGGGTCTGCGCGGCGAGGTCGGGGGTCCGGACGAGCTCGTCCCCTTCGGCCGTGCTGTGCTTCGCCGACGCGGCACGGACGTCACCGTGGTCGCCTACTCGGTGATGGTCGGCAAGGCGCTCCGCGCGGCGGAGAAGCTAGCCGAGGACGGCATCGACGTCGAGGTCATCGATCTTCCGACGCTCGCCCCGCTCGATCTCGACACGATCGAGAACTCGGTGCGCCGGACGAGCCGCCTCGTCGTGGCCGGCGAGGCGCCGCTCCAGGCGAGCGTCGTCAGCGAGATCGCCGCCGCGGTGCAGGAAGCTGTCTTCGACGATCTCGACGCGCCCGTTGTGCGTGTCGGGGCAGCCCATGCCCCCATCCCGCACAGCCCAGCGCTCTTCCAGGCGCTGATCCCCCAAGTCGCGGACGTCGAACGGGCGGTGCGATCGGCCGGGACCGGCAACCCCTCGGCCGCACCCGCCTAGGCGGCGGCGCGGGCGGCGCGGGGGGGCCGGCGCGGCCCGGCCGCCCCTCGAGCGCCCGCCAGCACGAACCGGTACGTCATGACCGTCTCGCAGGCGACTCGAGGGAGCGGGCGGCCGTGAGTGCGCG
>Ga0136616_10001584_pt1 | contig 11944 bp, 9 predicted proteins | sample AntDrymUQ2992106_2_FD_106648 | JGI IMG/M metagenome (GOLD analysis project Ga0136616, IMG submission 106648) | Polar desert sand microbial communities from Dry Valleys, Antarctica - metaG UQ299 (21.06) | ecosystem: Environmental > Terrestrial > Soil > Desert | place: Antarctica: Dry Valley...
CATCACCCGCTGCACATGGTTCTCGACCGTGCGCCGGGACAGCACGAGCCGGTTGGCGATCTGGCGGGCGGTGAGCCCGGTCGCGACGAGCCGCAGCACCTCGGTCTCCCGCCCGGTGAGCCGCGGACCGGCCGCGGCGTGACCAGGGGGAACCGGCCCGCGCACGGCGGCGATCAGGTCGGCAATCTTGGCCGGCGCGCCGCCGGCGGAGACTACGAGCACCCTGGCGTCCGGGATCGTGGCGAGAACGGCCTGCACCGCGTCGACCGCCGACGTGTTCTGCAGGTCGAGCACCACGACCTCGGGCCGGGCCGGCGGCGCCAGCCGGGCCAGGATCACAGCGTCGGCAGGGGTGGCGACGACCCGGACACCAGGCGCGTCGAGGCTCGCCCCCATCGTGTCGCGGGCGGTGTCGTCCATCACCATGACGGTGATCGGCTGCAGGTGGATCCGCGCCGGCTGGTACGACGTGACGGCGGTGTGCTCCAGCAGGCTCATCACCCACCGCCCTCCGCGCCGTCCGACCTGGTGAGCTGATGTTGTCAGCAGCCGGCCATCACAGCGGATGATCATGCGCCCAGCACCCGTCCGGCCCGTGCACCTCATCCGGCTGCCGCTGGCGGCAGCGCGGCGATGCCAGCGTCGTGACGGTAAGTGAGCCACGACTACTCCATTAGAGGGCGGCGTTGCGCTATCCGAGCGGCTTGGTGCCGGTCAGCAGAGCGTTGTAGAACCAGCTCCTCGGCACCACCCGCGACAGCACCGTGGCGTCCAGCGCGGACAGCGCCTGCCAGCTGCGGTAGGCGAACATCGCCCAGCGCATGCCGAGCTTGCCGGGCGGGACGGCGGCCTCGAACGTCCGCACCGGCCAGCCGAACAGGGCCGCGGTCAACTCCTCGGTCACCACCCGCACGTGCTCCGCGCCCGCGTCGACGGCCAGCCGCTCGAGGTCCCCCGGGTCGAACGTGTGCAGGTCGACCACCGCCTCCAGCGCCGCCGCGTGGGAGGACTCGTGCAGCTCCGCATCCGGCCGGCGCCATGAGCGCAGCGGCTCGAGCCTGGTCAGGTTGGTGGTGGCCCACCAGGTGGCACGGGCGACGCCGCGGGCGTAGAAGTCGCCGACCGTCGTCGGCTCGCCGGCGAAGACGAACCGCCCGCCCGGCCGAAGCACCCGCAGCACCTCGCGCATCGCGGCCGGGAGGTCCGGGATGTGGTGCAGCACGGCATGCCCCACGACGAGATCGAAGCAGGCGTCGTCGTAGGGGATGCGCTCGGCGTCGGCGACCCTGCCCTCGACGTCGAGCTGCAGCCGAGCCGCGTTGCGCACCGCGACCTCCACCATGCCCGAGGACAGATCGGTCACCGAGCCCTGCGAGGCCACCCCGGCCTGCATGAGGTTGAGCAGGAAGAACCCGGTGCCGCTGCCGACCTCCAGGGCCCGCCGGTAGGGCCAGCCGACCTCGCCGGCCACCGCCCGGAAGCGGTCGGCGGCGTAGTCGATGCAGCGCTGGTCGTAGGAGATCGACCACTTCTCGTCGTAGCTGCCGGCCTCCCAGTCGTGGTAGAGCACGTTGGCGAGCTTGGGGTCGTGACGGGCGGCCGCCAGGTGCTCCGCGCTGGGATGCGGGTTGCGGGCAGGGTCTGCAGTCACGTCGGGGGGCATGCTCACCGACCGCTGAACTCGGCCTTGCCGGGACCGTCCTGCACGAACGACCGCATGCCGAGCGCCCGGTCCTCGGTGGCGAACAGGGCGGCGAACAGCTCGCTCTCCAGGTCCAACCCCGAGCGCAGGTCGACCTCAAGCCCGCCGTCGATCGCCCGCTTCGCCGCCGCGAGCGCCAGCGCCGGGCCGGCTGCGAACTGCTCCGCCCAGGACCGCGCCGCCGCGTACACCTCGTCCGGCGCGACCACGGCGTCGACCAGCCCGATGGCCAGCGCCTCGTCGGCCTCGACGAACCGGCCGGTGTAGATCAGGTCCTTGGCCCGCGGGGCGCCGACCAGCCGAGCCAGCCGCTGGGTGCCGCCGCCACCAGGTATCACGCCGAGCAGCGTCTCGGGTTGACCGAGCTTGGCGTTGTCGCCGGCGACCCTGCGGTCACAGCCCAGCGCGACCTCGAGGCCGCCTCCTAGGGCGTAGCCGGTGATCGCGGCGACGGTCGGCTTCGGGACCTCCGCCAGCGCGCCGAGGCAGGCCGACACCCGGCGGGCCACCGGCGCGATGTCGGAGTAGGACATGGCCGCCATCTCCTTGACGTCGGCGCCGGCGGCGAACACCTTCTCGCCGCCGTACACCACCACGGCTCGGACATCGGCCCGCTCGGACGCCTCGGTGGCGCAGGCCCCGATCTCGTCCTGCATCTGGCGGCTCAGCGCGTTCAGCGGCGGTCGGTCCAGCCGGATCGTGCCGATGCCGCCGTCGACCTCGAGCCTGACGAATTCGCCCACGAGCGGCGAGGTTACCGGCGTCGGCGCCGCGTCACCGGCGCCAGGCGGTGTAGCGGTCGCGGCGGCGCTGCACCTGCAGCGGCAGGTCGAAGGTCGCCGAGAGGTTCTCGTCGGTCATCACGTCGCTCAGCAGCCCCTGCGCGACGACCTTGCCCTCGCGCAGCAGCATGCCGTGGGTGTAGCCGGGCGGGATCTCCTCGACGTGGTGGGTGACCAGCACGCAGGTCGGCGCGTCGGCGTCGGCGGCCAGCGTCGACAGCCGGCTGACCAGGTCCTCCCGGCCACCGAGGTCGAGCCCGGCGGCGGCCTCGTCCAGCAGCAGCAGCTCCGGGTCGGTCATCAGCGCCCTGGCGATCAGGGTCCGCTTGCGCTCGCCCTCCGACAGCGTGCCGAACCGCCGGTCGGCCAGCTCACGCACGCCCAGCGCGGCCATCATCTGCTCGGCGCGCGCGATGTCGGTGCCGTCGTAGGTCTCCCGCCAGCGGCCGAGCACGCTGTAGCCGGCGCTGACCACGACGTCGCTCACCCGCTCCTGCCCCGGCACCCGCCCGGCCAACGCGGCCGAGCACAGCCCGATGCGCGTCCGCAGCTCGAACACGTTGACCCGGCCGAGCCGCTCGCCCAGCACGTCGACGGTGCCGGTGGACGGGTGCAGCTCGGCGGCGGCCAGCCGCAGCAGGGTGGTCTTGCCGGCGCCGTTGGGCCCGAGCACGACCCAGCGCTCGTCGAGCTCGACTGCCCAGTCCAGCTCGGCGAGCAGCATGGCGGTGCCGCGGCGCACGCCGGCCGAGCGCATCCGGACGACGTCATCGGCCGAGCCGATCGGGGCGGACGAAGTCGTGGCGTCCGGGGTCACCCGCCTATCCTGACTGACGATGTCGGTCTTCCCGCTCGGTGCCTCCGTGCAGCGCGACGGGGTGCGGTTTGCGGTGGCGTCCTCGGTGGCCGAGGCGGTGCACGTCTGCCTTGTCGATGAGGATTCCCGAGGCGGCCTGACCGAGCGGCGCGTCGAGCTCACCGAGCACACGTTCGGCGTGTGGCACGGCGTCGTGCCCGACGTTGCCCCGGGGCAGCGCTACGGCTACCGGGTGCACGGCCCGTACCGCCCGCGCCGCGGGCTGCGGTGCAACCCGGCAAAGCTGCTCGTCGACCCGTACGCGCTGCGGATCACCGGCGCGCTGAGCGACGCCGCCGCGGCGCGCGGATATCGCGACGACCCGTTCACCGGCCCGCGGGACGACGCCGACTCCCTCGGCGCGGTGCCGCTGTCGGTGGTGACCGCCCCTGGCGGCCCGGACACCGGTACCCGGCCAGACGTGCCGTGGTCGGAGACCGTGATCTACGAGCTGCACGTCCGCGGCTTCACCCGGCTGCATCCCGACGTGCCGCCTGAGCTGCGCGGGAGCTACCTCGGGCTCGCGCACCCAGCGGTGATCGAGCACCTGCAGCGGCTCGGCGTCACCGCCGTGGAGCTGCTGCCGGTGCATGCCATCGGCGACGAGCCGCCGCTGCTTCGGCGTGGTGCCCGCAACTACTGGGGGTATTCGACGCTCGGCTTCCTCGCCCCGCACGCCGGGTACGCGAGCGTGCCCGGACAGGAGGTGGCCGAGTTCCGCACGATGGTCGGCGCGCTGCACGCCGCGGGGATCGAGGTCATCCTCGACGTCGTCTACAACCACACGAGCGAGGGTCGGGCTGACGGCCCGACGGTGTCGATGCGCGGGTTGGACGCGCCGCAGTACTACCTGCACGACGCCCACAGCCAGCTGATCGACCTGACCGGCTGCGGCAACACGCTCGACCCCGGCTCGCCGACGGTCGTGCGGCTGGTGTGCGACTCGCTGCGGTACTGGGCCGGCGAGATGGGCGTGGACGGCTTCCGCTTCGACCTGGCCAGCGCGTTGGGCCGCCCCCGCGGCGGTCCGTTCGACCCGCGGGCGCCGCTACTGACGGCGATCGCCACCGACCCGTTGCTGTGCCGGCGCAAGCTGATCGCCGAGCCGTGGGACGCCACCGGCGACGGGTACCGGGTCGGCGGGTTCGAGGCGCAGTGGTCGGAGTGGAACGGCCGCTACCGCGACGCGGTGCGCGACTTCTGGCGCGGCGCAGCGGGTGTCGGCGACCTCGCCTCGCGGCTTACGGGCTCGTCGGACGTCTACGCGCCGTCGGGCCGCCGCCCCTGGGCATCGATCAACTTCGTCACGGCGCACGACGGCTTCACGTTGCGCGACCTGGTGTCCTACCAGCGCAAACACAACGAGGCGAACGAGGAGCGCAACGCCGACGGAACCGACGACAACCGCTCGCAGAACTTCGGCGTGGAGGGCGAGTCGGTCGACCCGCAGATCCGAGCTTGGCGGCTGGGGCAGGCGCGTGCGCTGCTGGCCACGCTGTTGCTGTCCACCGGAACGCCGATGCTCACGGCAGGCGACGAGCTGTGGCGGACGCAGGGCGGCAACAACAACCCGTACTGCCTCGACGACGAGACCTCGTGGCTGGACTGGACGCCCACCGAGGACGCGCAGGCGCTGACGGCGTTCACCTCGCGGCTCACCGAGCTGCGGCGGGCCCACCCGACGCTGCACCCGGATACGTTCTTCACCGACGCCCAGGTCCGTTGGTGGCATCCCGACGGTCGGGACATGACCGGGGCGGACTGGGACGCGCGGGGGCTCGCCACGATCGGCACGCTGATCGACGGCGAGTGGCTGATCGTGCTGCACGCGGGCGATGTCGAGGCGCCGTACACGCTTCCCACGTCCAGCGACTTCTGCCCGGAGCTGGACAGCTCCGTGCCCGACGGCACCCCCGTCTCAGCTCGTCCGCTGCCCGCCGGCGCCATCGTTACCCTGCCGCCCCGCTCCGTCCACCTTCTCCGCGCCCTCCCCGGGTGACCCGCCGCGCCGTCCCCGGGTGCGCCCTCCCCCCCGTAGCGCCCCGCTCCGCCGCCATGACCGCCGTCAGTGGACATCTGACGGCGGTCAGCGCGGCTGGTTCTCCATTCGCGGCGATCATGGGGAGTTGGCCGCGCCGGCAAGTGCCGCTTGAATCTGCGCCACGACCTGCTCGGGCCGGTTGGTCAGGTCGTCCCAGGTGAACCGCAGGACGGTCCAGCCGGCAAGGACCAGCGCGTTCTGCCGCCGCCGATCAGCGCGAAAGCGCTCGACGTCGGAATGCCAGGCCCAGCCGTCCACCTCGACCGCGATCCGCTCGTGGACGAACGCGAGGTCGAGGCGGTACCTGCCGGTCGGCAGCACGACCTCGACGTCGAGCTGCCAACCAAGCAGCCCTGCTTGGTGTAGCAGGGTCACCAGCCGCCGCTCCGCCTCCGACGCGGCCCGATCTGCGGCGGCGCCGAGCTGACCGGCCGCCGCTTTCCAGCCGCGGCGACCGATGTGGCGGCAGTAGCACCGGTAGAGCTCGCGCCAAGTCAGGTCGTTCTGAAAGACGCGATCAAGGACGCGACTGCCCTGCGACGCTCCGAGCGCGATGGCCGTCTCGATCGCGGTCAGTGCCAGACCGCCGTCGGCACGCCGCGGATCTGGACCCGGTCCGCCGCCGTGATCTCGCCGCAGACCACCGCCACTCCCGGCTGTGAGTGCCGGCGGCCCTGACGCCCGACGGCCAAGGTGATGACCTGCGGGCTCCTCGGAACGAGGCCCCACCAGAACCCGGCAGCGAGGCCGTTGAGGACGGCGTTCGGGCCGGCCCACAACCATGCGGCACGCACTCTTGCCGCGTCGGTCAGCGGGCGGTCGGCCGCGAGGTAGACCCGAGGATGCAGGCGGCGCCACCGCCCGGCGGCAAGCCTGACGTCGACCGCGTCCGGGCTGATCCCCGCGCTGATGGCTTGGGGGCGGGAGAGCACGCCGCCCTGCCGGCGCAGCAACTCCGGAACGGTCATGGGGTCCACGGTGGCCGGATCGATGCTCCGGGCAGAGGTTCGGTGGCGCTGTGGAGAAACCCGGTGCATGTGGACACCCGGTGATCGCCGCGAGTGGACATGTGGCCGGGCTGAGGACGGCTGGTTGTCCAGTCGCGGCGATCATGGGCGCCGGGCGTTGACACGAGTTCGGAAACGGCGTTTCATAACGGCGTGACGATCACACTGTCCAAGCATTCGCGGGTCACCGCCGGGGTCCTGCTGCTCGCGCTGGCGGCTGTCGAGTTCGGCGGGTACTACCTGACGTCGGTGGTACGCGGCGACGTCGCGCTCACCGAGCTCCAGGAGAACTTCGCCAGGGCCGGGCACGCCCACGCCGGAGTGCTGGTGACGCTCGGGCTTGTCGGCCTGATCCTGGCCGACGCGGCGCGGCTGCGCGGTGTCTGGGGCGTGCTCGGCCGCCACGGCATCCCCGCCGGCGCGCTGTTGATCTCGCTCGGGTTCTTCCTGTCCTCGACCGGCGAGGGCACGACCAGCCCGAACGGGCTCATCGTCCTGCTGTGGCTGGGCGCGGCGTCGCTCAGCGTCGGGCTGCTGACCCTTGGCGTAGCACTGATCGTCGGCCCGCGCGGCGAGCACGTCCCGCAACCGGGCTCAGCCGGCGAGGACGATCTTGCCGAGCTCCGCCGGTGAGGCCAGCAGGCCGTGTGTCGGAAGCACGCGGACCGTGTAGCCGAGCAGCCCAGCATGCGGCAGTGGCACGACCGCCTCGAAGCGCTCGCCTCCATCCGGACCGGCGTCCGACCCGCTGCCGACGTGCTTCATCGAAGCGCTGACGGTGTCGTCCAGCCTGTCGCCGTCGTCCACCCGGCCGACCACCGCCTCCACGCACACGTCGCCCGGGTCGAGCCCGGCGAGGTCAACGCCCGCTCGCAGCGTCATCGGCGCACCCACCACCGGCGTATCCGGCAACCCGGTGACGTCCACCCCTGTCACCCGCACCCGTGGCCACGCGGCGTTGAGCCGGCCGCGGTAGGCCGCCAGCTCGCGTGCCCCGGCGAAGTCGTCCGCCCGGATCCGAGCCGCCGCCCGCGCCGCCGGGGCGTACAGGTCCTGCACGTAGTCGCTGACCATGCGGCTCGCCTGCACCTGCGGCCGCAGTGTCGCCAGCGTGTGGCGCACCAGCTCCACCCACCGTGGCGGCACCCCGTCAACCCGGCCGTAGAACGCCGGCGCGACCTGGTTACCGAGCAGCTCGTAGAGCGCCGTGGCCTCCAGGTCGTCGCGCCGGGTCGGGTCGCTCACCCCGTCCGCGGTCGGGATGGCCCAGCCGTTGCGGCCGTCGTAGAGCTCGTCCCACCACCCGTCGCGGATGGACAGGTTCAAGCCGCCGTTGAGCGCCGACTTCATGCCCGAGGTCCCGCACGCCTCCAGCGGCCGCAGCGGGTTGTTCAGCCACACGTCGCAGCCCCAGTACAGGTACCGGGCCATCGACATGTCGTAGTCGGGCAGGAACGCGATCCGGTGCCGCACCTCCGGGTCGTCGGCGAACCGGACGATCTCCTGGATCAGCGCCTTGCCGCCGTCGTCGGCGGGGTGTGACTTGCCCGCGATCACCAGCTGTACCGGGCGCTGCGGGTCCAGCAGCAGCGCGCGCAGCCGCTCGGGCTGGCGAAGCATGAGCGTCAGCCGCTTGTAGGTCGGCACCCGCCGCGCGAAGCCGACGGTCAGCACGTCGGGGTCGAACACCTGGGAGGTCCAGCCGAGCTCCGGAGCCGACGCTCCGCGCTGCAGCCACGACTCGCGCACCCGCCGGCGGACCTCGTCGACCAGCCGGGAGCGCAACGTGCCGCGCAGCTCCCACAGCAGTGCGTCGGACATCGCGTTCAGCTCGGCCGACTCACCGGTCGGGCCGGCGTCCAGCTCCGTCTCGCCAAGCAGCGCAGTGACCTCGCGGGCCTGCCAGGTGTGCCCGTGCACGCCGTTGGTCACCGACCCGATCGGCACCTGGTCGTTGTCGAAGCCCTGCCAGAGGCCGCCGAACATCTCCCGGGAGACCGCCCCGTGCAGCTTCGACACGCCGTTCGCGCGCTGGGCCAGCCGCAGGCCCATGTGGGCCATGTTGAACATCTCCGGGTCGTCCTCAGCGCCGAGCGCGAGCACTCGGTCCAGCGGAACGCCGGGGACGAGCGCGTCGGTGAAGTGGTGCTTGACCAGCTCGATCGGGAACCGGTCGATGCCGGCAGGCACCGGCGTGTGGGTGGTGAACACCGTGCCGGCCCGCACCGCCGCGACCGCCTCGTCAAAGCTCAGCCCGTCCGCCGCGCACAGCTCGCGAATGCGCTCCAGCCCGAGGTACCCGGCGTGGCCCTCGTTGGTGTGGAAGATCTCCGGCACCGGATGCCCGGTGACCTCGCAGAACGCCCGGACCGCGCGAACGCCGCCGATCCCGATCAGGATCTCCTGCTTGATCCGGTGATCCTGGTCGCCGCCGTAGAGCCGGTCGGTCACACCGCGCAGCTCGTCGTCCACACCGCCGTTCTCCTCGATGTCGGAGTCGAGCAGCAACAGCGGCACCCGTCCTACGCCCGCCTGCCACACCCGCGCGTGCAGCACCGCGCCGCCCGGCATGGCCACGTCGACCAGCACCGGCGAGCCGGCGGCGTCGGTGAGCAGCTGCAGCGGGAGCCCCTGCGGGTCCAACGCCGGGTAGTGCTCCTGCTGCCAGCCGTCAAGCGAGAACGTCTGGCGGAAGTAGCCGGAGCGGTAGAGCAGCCCGACGCCGATCACCGGCACACCGAGGTCCGAGGCCGCCTTGAGGTGGTCGCCGGCAAGGACGCCGAGTCCGCCGGAGTAGTTCGGCAGCACCTCGCTCACGCCGAACTCCATCGAGAAGTAGCCGATGGCCGACGGCAGGGTCGCATCCGACTCCTGGCGTCGCTGGTACCAGCGCGGGGCGTCGAGGTAGCTGTGCAGGTCGTCGGCGAGGGCTCGCACCTTGGCGACGAACTCCTCGTCCTCGGACAGCTCGTCGAGCCGGCGGCTGGAGACCTCACCCAGCAGCCGGACGGGGTCGCCGCCGGCCTGCTGCCATGCGGCCGGGTCCAGCGCCGCGAAGAGGTCCTGAGTGGGCGGGTGCCAGCTCCAGCGCAGGTTGGTGGCCAGCTGCTGCAGCGGCGTGAGCGGTTCGGGCAGTTGAGCCCTGACGGTGAATCGGCGGAGTGCTTTCACGGCGGGCAGCGTAGTTCACGCGGTCGGATCGGCGGCTGCCCCGAGGGGGCCGGTCACATCGCGGCCGCGGTCGGGGTGACAGAGCGCCCGGCGCGGCCCAGCTACGGCGCGGGCCGCCGGGTGCGTGTCGGTGCGTTGAGGGCCACACCCTGCTCGCTGTCGTGAGGGCTCGTCGGGAAGGGGATGTCGAGGAAACCCGCCGCCGCCCTGGATGGCACAGCCGGCACAGCGGGCGCAGCGGGCGCGGACGGCACGTCCGGCGCGGCAGGCGGAGCAGCGGACGGGCGGACATCGGGCTTACGGAGCATGGTTCCGACCGCCAGACCCAGCACGATGCTCACGCCTATCCATACGCCGAGCCCGGCGATGATCCACATCGCGTTGTCGCCGAAGAAGGCGACGATCTCTACGGAGTAGACGATCGCAAGGCAACCCAGTGCCAGGGCCGTTGCGCCCGCTAGGACTTTCAGCACCCCGAGGCCCATCTTCTGCATGCCCTGAACCTCTCCACGCGCGCCTCCAGCGAGAAAGCTGTCACTCTCTGTATCGTTTCGTTTTAGTCAAGTATTAACAGTTCTCGCCTACCCTGACGAAAAATTTGGCGCTGTGCGACGACGGCATCCGACGAGTGATGATCACCGTGCCCCGTTCGGGATTCGGCCCGAATGCGAGGTACCGTCACGTCGTGGGCTGAATCGAACTGAGCTGGGGGGTGGTAGCTGTGGCCGGACGGCTCGGAATCGATGAGGTCTCCCCGATCGTGAGCTGTGGCCGCTACCCGAGCAAGGCCGTGGTAGGCGAGTGGATACCCGTTCGGTCCACCGTCTGGCGCGAGGGCCACGACGCGGTGGCCGCCACCGTCGTCTGGAAGCAGGTCGGGACCCCCGGCGCGGGCCAGCAGCTGCGGATGGCCCCCGATCCCAGCGACCCCGACCGCTGGATCGCACACGTCGTGCCCGACGCGGAGGGCATGTGGAGCTTCCGGGTGGACGCCTGGAGCGACCCGTGGGCCACCTGGCGGCACGCCGTAGAGGCCAAGGTCGAGGCCGGCCAGAGCGCCGACGAGCTCAGCAACGACTTGCAGACCGGTGTGGAGCTGCTCAGCGGCGTCTCCCGTCGCCCCACGGAGGCGCCCAACTGTGAGCTGCTCGCGGCCGCCACCACCGCGCTGGCCGACACGACGCTTCCGCTGCCGGCGCGGCTTGCCGTAGCGCTGTCCGAGCCGGTTGAGACGATCATGACCGAGCGGCCGGTTCGCGAGCTGATCACCCGCGGACCGCAGCACCAGGTCTGGGTGGACCGACCCAGGGCGTTGTTCGGCTCCTGGTACGAGCTGTTCCCGCGCTCAACCGGTGGCCGCGACGAGACCGGCCGCGCCGTGCACGGCAGCTTCGTGACCGCGACCAAGGAGCTGGACCGGATCGCGGCGATGGGCTTCGACGTGGTCTACCTGCCGCCGATCCACCCGATCGGCGAGCTGCACCGCAAGGGCGCGAACAACGTCGAGACGGCCGAGCCCGACGATGTCGGCTCGCCGTGGGCCATCGGGTCCCCGCTCGGTGGTCACGACGCGATCCACCCCGAGCTCGGCACGATGGAGGACTTCGGGGCCTTCGTCGAGCAGACGCGCGAGCTGGGCATGGAGGTCGCCCTGGACTACGCGCTGCAGACCGCGCCCGACCACCCATGGGTCAGCGAGCACCCGGAGTGGTTCACCACCCGCCCGGACGGCACCATCGCCTACGCCGAGAACCCGCCGAAGCGCTACCAGGACATCTACCCGCTGAACTTCGACAACGATCCCAGCGGGATCTACGCGGAGATGCTGCGCGTGCTGCTGTTCTGGGTCGAGCACGGCGTGCGGATCTTCCGGGTCGACAACCCGCACACCAAGCCCCCCGACTTCTGGGAGTGGCTGATCTGGCAGGTGAAGACGCGCCATCCCGACGTCCTGTTCCTGGCCGAAGCCTTCACACGTCCCGCGCGGCTTTACGGCTTGGCGCGGTTGGGCTTCAGCCAGTCCTATACGTACTTCACCTGGCGGGTCACCAAGCAGGAGCTGACCGAGTTCGCGGTGGAGCAGGCCGAGAAGGCCGACGAGGCTCGCCCCAACCTGTTCGTCAACACGCCCGACATCCTGCACGCGACGCTGCAGCACGGCGGCCCTGGCATGTTCGCGATCCGGGCCGCCCTTGCGGCGACCCTGTCGCCGTCGTGGGGGGTCTACTCCGGCTACGAGCTGTTCGAGCACCAGGCCGTGGCGGCGGGCAGCGAGGAGTACCTCGACTCGGAGAAGTACCAGCTGCGGCCGCGGGACTTCGACGCCGCGCTGAGCGCCGGCAAGTCGCTGCAGCCGTGGATCACCAAGCTCAACGAGATCCGGCG
>Ga0136616_10001585_pt1 | contig 11939 bp, 11 predicted proteins | sample AntDrymUQ2992106_2_FD_106648 | JGI IMG/M metagenome (GOLD analysis project Ga0136616, IMG submission 106648) | Polar desert sand microbial communities from Dry Valleys, Antarctica - metaG UQ299 (21.06) | ecosystem: Environmental > Terrestrial > Soil > Desert | place: Antarctica: Dry Valley...
GTCCGGCCGAGCCCGTCCGTTCTGCCTGCGGTCCGGCCGAGCCCGTCCGTTCTGCCTGCGGTCCGGCCGAGCCCGTCCGTTCTGCCTGCGGTCCGGCCGAGCCCGTCCCGGAAGCTCCCTGAGATCCGGCGTCGTCTCGCCGCTGGACCTGCGGTCGGGGGCCGCCCTGGCTCGACGACGATGGTGCGGCGACGCGTTGTCCCTGGGGCCGGGGGCCGCCCTGGCTCGAGGGTGGCCCCGGCTTTGTCTCGCTCAAGGAGCTCAACGACCGCTGCTGGGTGTCCAGGAACGCCTTCAGCTTCTGACGCGTTTCGATTTCTAGTGCGCGCAGTTTCTCGATGGAGCTTTCGAGGTCGCTCTTGCGCTGCTGGCTAGCTCGCTCGGTGTCCTGAGCCTTCCTGCGAGCATCGGACTCGATCGAGGTGGCCTTCGTGCGAGCCTCGTCCAGCAACGAGCGACCTCGCTCGTTGGCCTCACCCAGGATCTTCTCCGCTCTCGAGCGAGCCGCGGCCACCGCTTCCTCTGCATGCTGCTGCGCGGTAACGAGCGTCTTCTTGAGCATCTGCTCGCCCTCTCTGGCTTGCGCGAGCTGAGACTCGAGCTCGCGCACGCGCCCGGTGAGCGACTCGTTGGCGCGCTGGGTCTGCTCCAAGACGTCGGCGACGCGATCGAGAAAGTCGTCGACCTCTTCCTGGTTGTAGCCGCGCCAGGCGTCGTGGAACTGCTTGTCGTGGATGTCACCGGGGCTGAGGTCCATGGTCGCAGTATCGCAGACGCTCTGCGCTCCAACGTCGCTTCTCAGCAGAGATAGGACCTCAGGAAGCTGATCAACAGGAACACGACGAGCGGGGATAGATCGATCATCCCGAGCGGGGGGATGAAGCGGCGGAAGAAGCCAAGCACCGGCTCGGTCAGGTCGTAGATGATTCGGATCAGCGGCGCGAACGCCGGGGATGGGGCCCTGAACATCGTGATGTAGCTCAAGATGATTCTGGCGAACAAGACGAAGGTGTAGAGCCCAAGAAGGGACGAGATCAGGCAGAGGATGTCGGGCACGAGTCTCCGGATTCCTAGAGTTGGTTGAAGAAGCCGCGTTCTTCGACCAGGCGGCGGCGCTCCTCCGCCGAGACCTCGACGCCGGCGGGCGAAATGAGGAAGACCTTGTCTGCAACGGGCTGCATCGAGCCCGCGAGGCCGTAGGCGAGGCCGCTGGCGAAGTCGACGAGGCGCCGGGAGAGGTCGGGATTGGCAGCCTGGAGGTTCATCAGCACCGAGAACCCGTCGCGGAACTTATCGCCCACCTCCTGGGCGTCGTTGAAGGCGGTCGGGGTCACGAGATGAACCCGCGGCGTGCCGGTAACGCCGGACGGAATCGCTCGGACAACAGCATCGCCCCGGTCGCCGCGTGACGCGGTCTGGTCGTCTTCGGCGGCGCGCCTCGAACCTCGATCCGGGAGCCTGCGCACGGGCGCGGTGCGCGCCTCGCGCTGCGGCTCCTCGGGGCCGAAATCGTCGTACGCGTCGTCGGCATATTCCTCGTCCTCGGCGAGGCCGAGGTAGACGAGCGTTTTCTTCCACACACCAGGCATGCGCACAAGGATATCCATGTCGCGCCCCTCCAAGCGTTTATGGGCGAAGTTCTGCTCTCAGCGGCCTCGATTTCAGCTCCGGCGCGGTGACCTGGGCCCGAAGATCGCGGTGCCGATCCGGACGAGGGTGGCGCCCTCCTCGATCGCCACCACGTAGTCGCGCGACATCCCCATCGAGAGGTGGGTTGCCTCCGGCACGCGGGCGACCAGCTGCTCGGACAGCGTTGCGAGGTCTCGGTAGAAGGACCGGGACTGCTCGGGATCGTCGGGATAAGGAGGCATGGTCATGAGCCCTGCCACGCGCAGCCCGGGGAGCGCAGCCACCTCATCGGCGAGGGCGAGCGCGCGCGCCGGCTCGACTCCGTGCTTGCTGGGGTCGCCGGCAACATTGACCTCGACCAGCACGTCCTGGGTGATATGCGCGAGCTCGGCACGACGGGACACCTCATCTGCGAGGCCCATGCGATCGACGGAATGCACGAGCTCGCAGACGCCCACCACCTGACGCACCTTGTTCGTCTGCAGGTTGCCGACGAAGTGCCAGCGCGCCCTGTCGCCAAGCACGGCCACCTTCTCTTTGAACTCCTGCGCCCGGTTCTCACCCAGATCGTGTGCGCCCGCGTCGATCGCCTCGAGCAAGACGTCGGCGGGCCACGTCTTGGACACCGCCACGAGCGTCACCGAGCCCGGGTCGCGCCCGGTGCGCTCGGCCGCGTCGCTAATTGCACGCCGCACCTCTGTGAGCCGCCCGGGAATCGTCGTCACGCCACCGTCCTCGTCATGGCGATGAAGCCCCCTTGCCGGCCGGTGGCGCCGTCGCGACGGTACGAGAAATAGTTGGCGAGACACGCGGTGCACTCTCCCGCTACGGCGATGTTATTCACGCCCGCACGCTGAAGAACAGCGCGCGCCGCGACCGGCGGGTCTACGCGCCGCTCCCCAGCGACCGGGAGCCCGGCCGCATCGAATGCGTCCGTTACTTCCCGTCCGACCTCATAGCAGCACGCCTCGATGGCCGGTCCGATCCAAGCCGCGCGCACGGGAGCGACCGCGGCAACTCCGCGCTCGAGCACCCCTGCCACGAGTCCTCGCCATCCCGCGTGCAGGGCGGCCACGCCGCGCTCGCCCTCGAGCAACACCGGCACGCAATCCGCGCTGAGAACGCTGAGCACGACGCCTGGAGCGCGCGCCACCAGCCCGTCCCCCTCGCCTCGCACTCCCGAGCGGCCGGGCGCGGCCTCCAGGACCTCGGCCCCGTGCATCTGTCGCAAGCCCATCAGCTCGTCGGCGTCGAAGCCGAGCGCGCCCGCGACGCGGCGGCGGTTCTCGGTCGCCTGGGTCGCGTCGCCCACGTTGCGCGAGATGTTGAGCGTGTCGAAGGGGGCGTCGCTGATCCCGCCGTTGCGATCGCTGAAACCCACCAGCACGCCGCGGCCGGCGGCTTCGGCGTCGACGAGAAGCCGTAGCCCGTGTCTATGAGTCCTTGTCAGGCGCGCCGGGGCCGTTGTCACGTCCAGCAGTCTCCCGCACCCGCCGGTCCACTCAAGACAAGCGGGGCTCCGTCGGAGCCCCGCTTGTAGGGGAAGTGGTCCTGCTGGTGTCTGTAGAGCTCGTCTACTCGTTGCGCAAGAACGACGGAATGTCGAGATCGTCTTCGGCGTCGAACACGATGCGCTCCGCCTCCTCGTCTCCCCCGACCAGCAATCCTGAGTCCTGTTGTCTCTCAGCGGGAGGCCTCGAAAAGATGTCCTCGTCGGGACGAACGATCGCCTCGTCGTCGCGCACTCCCCAACGATCGAAACCCGCCGCAATGACGGTGACGCGAACCTCGTCGCCGAGGGTGTCGTCGACGACCGCGCCGAAGATGATGTTGGCGTCCTGATGCGCAGCCTGGCTGATGATTCCGGCCGCCTCGTTGACCTCGAACAGGCCGAGGTCGGAACCGCCTGCGATATTGAGCAGCACACCGCGCGCCCCGTCGATCGAGGCCTCGAGCAGGGGCGATGAGATCGCCGACTTCGCAGCCTCCGAGGCACGGTTGTCGCCGCGCGCCTGTCCGATTCCCATGAGCGACGAGCCCGCGTCGGTCATCACCGCTTTGACGTCGGCAAAGTCGAGGTTGATCAGCCCCGGGGTGGTGATGAGATCGGTGATGCCCTGCACACCCTGGAGCAGGACCTCGTCCGCCATTCGGAAGGCCTCGAGTACCGAGGTGGTCGCGTCGCCGACGTCGAGGAGCCGGTCGTTCGGAATGACGATGAGGGTGTCCACCTTCTCCTTGAGCGAGGCGATGCCCTGCTCCGCCTTGACGGCGCGCTGGCGGCCCTCGAAGGTGAACGGGCGCGTCACCACACCGATCGTGAGTGCCCCGATCGACTTCGCTATCTCGGCGATGATCGGCGCGCCGCCCGTCCCGGTTCCGCCTCCCTTACCGGCGGTGATGAACACCATGTCGGCGCCCTTGAGGACCTCCTCGATCTCCTCTCGGTGGTCCTCCGCCGCCTGCCTACCAATCTCGGGATCGGCGCCCGCGCCCAGTCCGCGCGTCAGGTCGCGCCCGATGTCGAGTTTGACGTCCGCGTCCGACATCAGCAGCGCCTGCGCGTCGGTGTTAACCGCGACGAACTCGACTCCCTTGAGACCGACCTCGATCATCCGGTTGACGGCGTTGACTCCTCCGCCGCCGATGCCGACAACTTTGATGACTGCGAGGTAGTTCTGCGGCCCCGTGGCCATAGTGACCTCCTCCTCTCACCCTCGATCCGCACCCGAGGTCTTCAGACCACACGGTCTCCGGTCGCAAAGCCCCAGGTCAGACAGGGTGAGCTCGTGCCTCACTCTTTACTTGAGGGTTATCGTTATGTCAACCTGCACATTGGGTTGAGGAATATAACACCCAAGGGGGGTTCGTCAACCTCGCCTCGTCGGGAACGAGACGTCTAAGGCGAGCCCTCGTCGCCGGGCCCGGCCCCGCCGGCTGGGAGCGGCGCCACCGCGGGAGCCTCGGGAACGCGCACGTCTATGTACGACGTCGTCCGGCCCTCGGAGCGGAGGCGTCCGAGCAGGAGCACGAGGACCTCGTTCTTCGAGACCATGTCGGCGGCCGGTCCGTAGCGGACCTGGATGCCGTCGCTCAGTTGGAAGGTGATGCGCTCGACCGTCGGCGCAAAGACCGCCTCCACGTCGCGCCGCAGCTTCGGCGGCAGCGCCGAGAAGGCGCGCAGAGCGCTGGTCAGCTCGAGCGACGCCAACGTCTCCCCCGGCTCGGGCGTGGTGAGCCTGGGTCCCGCGAGGACCGGGAGGCCGGAGCCGTCCTCCGCGCTCTCCAGAACTCTGGCGTCCTTGTCGACGATGAAGCGTTCGTCGTCGACGGCCAGCACCATGGCGGCCCGGCGCTCGACGATGGATACCTTCACGGTGCCGGGAAGGTTGCGGTCGACTTCGACGCCCTTCACCCACGGCAGCGTCTCTATCCTGCCCGCCACGTCCGAGGCCGAGAGCAGCAGGAGGTTGTCGGACGCGTCCAGCCCCGACACGGCCTGGACGTCGGACACCCTGGTGTGCTCTGCCCCCGAGAGCGTAACCTCCCTGACCGCCAGCAACGGCGAGAAGAACGCTGCCCACAGCGCGAGACCGAGTCCCGTGACCACAGAGACCCGGATGACGGCGCGCCTGCGATTCCCGCGCGCAACCGCTTGTCGCCTCCGGCTGATCCTGGGGTCCGTCCGCGTCCGCGTCCGCGCCGCGTCGCTCACGACGAGCTCACCTCCGCCGCGCGCGTCGAGAACGGGCCTACGAACTTCACCTCTGGAGTCAGGAGCACGCCGGAACTCTCGTGCACTCGCCGCCTGACCTCGTGAACGAGATCGAAGACGTCCTGAGCGTTGGCCGTGTCGCCGGCCATGAAGAAATTGGCGTGCTTGCCCGACACCGATGCGCCCCCGACGCGAAAGCCCTTCAATCCCGCCGCCTCTACGAGCCGGCCCGCCGCATCCCCGTCCGGGTTCTTGAACGTGCTCCCGGCGTTTTGCAGGGCACCGGGTTGCGTGGCCGCGCGGTGTCGCCTGAACTCGTCGCTGCGCGCTCGAACGACCTCGGGGGCCGCGCGCTCGAGCCTGAGCCTCGCCGAGATCACGATCTCGCGCTCGGTGAGGTTCGAATGTCTGTAGCCGAGACCGAGCCGGGCCGCGGGGCGCGGCGCGACCTCGAGCGAACCGAGATCGAAAACCGTCGCCGACACGAGGCGGGAGGCGATGTCGCTTCCGTGCGCTCCCGCGTTCATTCGAACGGCGCCTCCGATCGAGCCAGGAACCCCCACCGCCCACTCCATGCCGGTCAGAGAACGACGCGCCGACCAGTTCGCCACAAGGGGCAGAGGCTTGCCCGCGCCCGCCTCAAAGCCGGTCGGGTCGTCGGGCAGCGCATGCAGGCCCGCGAACGGCTGCCCCAGTCGCAGCGCGAGTCCCGGCCAGCCCGCATCCGAGATGACCATGTTCGAGCCTCGGCCCACGACCAGGACGGGGACCTCTGCTTCGGGATCGACTTCCGCCAGAGCCGAGCCGAGCGCAAGCAGATCGTCGAGGTCGGCGGGTTCGGCGTAGACGGCGGCCGGACCGCCGAGCCGGTAGGTCGTGAACCGAGCAAGAGGATAGGACCGCTCGACCATCCCGCGCGCTACCCTCGCCAGCGCCTCGTAGAGCCGTTCGGCATTCATCGCTTCACCCCAGTCAAGAGGGCGGTGTCATTCATACCGGTGTCTCCATCAGGTGCAGAAGTTCCTCGCCGAGCGCGCTGATGTCTCCCGCTCCGAGGGTCAGAACCGCATCTCCTGGGCGCGCCGACGCGCGCAGATAGGCGACCAATTCGTCATGGTGCGGCAGATAGGCGACCGTTCGTCCGGGAAGGTTCCCGCACACGGCGTCGGCTATGAGCTTGCCACTGACGCCGGGAACCGGCGGCTCCCCTGCCCCGTAGACGTCGGTCACGACGATACGGTCCGCGTCGCCGAACGCGCCGCTGAACTCGGCGAGCAGAGCCTGCGTGCGCGAATAGCGATGCGGTTGAAAAACGGCCACGACACGCCGCCAAGGCCCTCCTCTGGCCGCCTCCAGAGTGGCTCTGACCTCGGTGGGATGGTGAGCGTAGTCGTCGATCACGGTTACCCCGCCTACCTCCCCGCGGATCTGGAACCGTCGCTCGACTCCCCTATAGGCACTGAGTCCGAAGGCGATTTCGTCCAGGGACAGGCCGGCGCGCCGGCATGCGGCGGTCGCCGCGAGCGCGTTGGCCACGTTGTGGCGTCCCGGAACGCGCAACGACACGTGTGTGTTCTCGGGCCCATGACGCAGGGTGAAGCTCATTCCGGTCGCCACGGCCTCGAGGTTGCGCGCCTCGACGTGTCCGCCTTCACCGAATGTAATCCTGGTGACGTTCCCCGCCGGTTCGTAGTCGCCGAGCACGTCATCGTCGACGGGGCAGATGACGCTGCCATCGGCCTTGACCGAGGCGACAAAGGATCGGAACCCCTGCTTGATGGCGTCGAAGGTACCCCAGTGATCGAGATGGTCGGCCTCGACGTTCGTCACCACCGCAACATGCGGAGTCAGCAACAGAAACGACCCATCACTCTCGTCCGACTCCGCCACGGCCCACTCCTCGCGTCCGTGGCGCGCGTTCGTCCCCGAATCGTTCAGTCCACCCCCGACGAGATAGGTCGGGTCTCTCCCCGCCGAGCGCAGTACCGACACGATCATGGAGGTTGTGGTGGTCTTGCCGTGGGTGCCTGCGACCACTATCGCCTTCATCTCGTTTAGCAGTGCGGCGAGAGCCTCCCCGCGCGTCATCACGTCGATGTCTACCGCGCGCGCTCTGATCAGCTCCGGGTTGCGCTCAGGTATGGCCGTCGAGATGACCACGACATCGGCGCCGTCCACGAGCGCGGCATCGTGGCCGATGTTGATGGGCGCACCCATAGCCTCGAGCAACGTGGCGGCGCGCGACCTCTTCAGGTCCGATCCCGAGACTTCGAACCCTCGTTCGACGAGCACCTTCGCGATGGCGGACATCCCCGCACCTCCGATGCCTACGAAGTGCACCCTGCGCGCTTCAAGAAGCTTCACGCCGCCACCTCCCCGACAAGGCGCGCGAGATCGGTGGCAGCCTCGGGTAGTCCGATCCCGAGCGCGGCGGCGCGCATGGCCTTCAGCTTGGTGTCGTCTGCCAGGAGGTCGCCGGCGGCGAGCGCGACTCTCTCTGCGATCGTGTCCTCGTCGGCCAGCACGAGCGCTGCTCCCGCGTGCTCGAGCACGCGCCCGTGACGCTCTTGCTGTTTGTCGCGGTGATAGGGATAGGGAACCACGATCGAGGGAAGCCCCATCACGCACAGCTCGGCCACAGTCGTTGCCCCACCGCGGCACAGCGCGAGATCCGCCGCCGCATACGCGCTCACCATGTCCTCGACGTAATCGACGACCCTGTAGATGAGAGCGCCTTCGCCGACGCATTGGCGGGCCTGCTCGAGGAACGCCTCGGCGTGCACGCGTCCTGCGATGTGGAGAATCTGCAGATCACTTCGCTCGGCCCAGATGGAGGTGAGGCCAAGGGCGGCTTCGTTGACGCGCCGCGCCCCTTGACTCCCTCCGAAGATCAGTAGCGTTGCTCTGCTCGGGTCCAGATCGAAGCGTTCGTAGCCGCGCGCGCGTTCGAGGTCGTGGTCGGCCGTAGCGATCTCGGGCGCGACCGGGTTGCCGACGAAGGTCCCCTTGAGACCCGCCTGCTTCAAGGTCTCTTCGAAGGACACGCCGATCCTGCGAGCGAAAGGACGGCAGAGGCGGTTCGCGAGCCCGAAGACGATGTTCTGCTCGTGCAACACGACGGGGAGGCGAAGGCGCGCGGCCGCGATACAAGCCGGAAGGCTGACATAGCCTCCCATGCCGACGACGACATCTGCCTCGGTACGACGCAAGAGCTCGATCGACTGGCGGACCGCGCGCAGCGCCTGCACTCCGGTCGCAACGATGCTCGCAGGCTTCGAGCGATCGAAGCCGCGTACCTCGATGATCTCGAGCGGGAACCCGGCTCTCGGAACGAGCGTCGCCTCGGCCCCCGTCGTCGTTCCTGCGAAGGTGACCTCGTCGTCGGTCAGGGCCCGGGCCAGTGCGAGAGCAGGGTTGATGTGGCCCGCGGTACCACCACCCGCGATAACCACCCTCATCGTGCCCTGGCTGGCCCTCGCCGGCGCTTTCGGCGGCGCGGCGGAGGTCCGTCCTCCCCCTGTTTCGCGATGTTGAGCAGCACGCCCATCGCAGCCAGAGAGATGACCAGCGAGGTCCCGCCGAAAGACACCAGGGGCAGCGGCACGCCCGTGATGGGCAGCGACGAGGTCACCGCGCCGATGTTGACCAGCGCCTGCAGCGCGATCCAGATCGTGATCCCCGACGCGACCAGGAGTCCGAACCGGTCGGGGGCCTTGCGCGCGGTCCTGATACCCATGTAGGCGAGAAACGAGAACAAGCCGAGTACGACGAGCGTTCCGAGGAAGCCGAGTTCCTCGCCGATGATGGCGTAGATGAAGTCCGTGTGTGCGTTGGGAATGTAGGACCACTTCTGCCGGCTGGCCCCGAGGCCGACTCCGAAGAACCCACCGGAGCCGAGAGCGATCATCGACTGGATCGCGTGGTAACCGCTCTCGAGAGGATCCGCCCACGGGTCCATGAAGGCCATGATCCGTTCGCGTCTGTAGGGGGCCGCAAGCCCAGCGAGGACCGACAGGCCCGCGCCCACGAGCCCGATCGGGACGATGTGTCGGAACGGCGCGCCGGCCACGAACAAGAGCCCCATGGCGATGAAGGCGAGCAGCATGGTCGTCCCGAGGTCGGGCTGCATCATGATCAACGTTGCCAGCACCCCGAACGCCGGAAGCATCGGAACCGCCGTGTGCGAGAAGTGGCAGAAGGTCGACTCGTCCTTGCGCGAGAAGACGTCGGCCGCAAAGAGAACTAGCGCGAACTTGGCCACTTCGGATGGTTGAAAATCGGTGAAGCCGAGGGGGATCCAGCGTTGGCTTCCTCCTACGGTCACACCGATCGAGGGAATCAGCACCAGCAGCAGCAACGCAGCCACCGCGGGCAGCATCAGGTAACCGAGCCCGTTCCAACGTCGGTAGTCAACGCGGTAGAAGAAGGCGAACGCCGCCAGCCCTAGTCCAATCGAGAACAACTGCTTCTTGAAGAACACGAACGAGGACCCATAGCTGGCGAAGGATTGAACCGAGCTGGCCGAAAGAATCATGACGACTCCGACCACCAGCAGCGCGACGATCGCCATGGTCAAGAGAACCACGGGATGCCCGAGGTGAAGGGTGGTCGACCCCGCTCTATTCGAGCGCGCACGGCGGACCTCGAACGCGCTGCTAGTTGTCGCCATCGTTCGTGCTCCCTCGCATTTCGCGTCCCGACTTCGGCGTCAGCACTTCTTTCACTGCGCGCGCGAAGTCCTCTCCCCGCCGTGCATAGTTGTCGTACATGTCTAGCGAAGCACAACCGGGCGACAGCAACACGGATCCTCCAGGGATTGCTCGCTCCTGTGCCGCGCCGACAGCATCCCTCATGGAGGCGACGCGCGTGACCGGAACGAGCCCTTCGAACGCCGCCTCGACCTCTCCGGCGGCCTCTCCGAGCGCTATCACCGCGGTCACAGGTGGCACTGTGGATCTGAGCACCGAGAGGTCTATGCCCTTGGCCCTCCCGCCCGCTATGAGCACCACGTCGGCGAGACCCTTGGTCGCGGCCAGCGTTGCGTGAGGATTGGTCGCCTTGGAGTCGTTGATATAGGTCACCTCGTGCGCCTCGGCCACGGTCTCGAGACGGTGACGCAGCGGCCGAAAGGCCTTGACCGCCCGGCGCACGGCCTCGATTTCCACCCCATACTCCAGAGCAGCCCCCGCCGCCGCCGCAACGTCCTCGCGGCCCGCGGCGCCGGCGAGCGCGACGTCCGCGCTTGTGAGGACCTCTTGGTAGCGCCACATCAAGCGATCGTCGTCCCACCCAATACCGTTCTCGGGCACGGCCACCCCGGAAAAGGGGGTTACCCGAGCGGCGACCCTTTCCGATACGGACATCGCCGCGGCGTCATCACGGTTCGGGATAAAGACGTCGTCGCTCGACTGGTTGAGCGCGATGCGGGCCTTCGCCTCCATGTAGTTACCGAAGCTCCCGTGCCAGTCGGTGTGGTCCTCGGCGACGTTGAGGAGGACCCCGACGCGCGGCCGAAAGCGATGAATCGCCGCGAGCTGGAAGCTCGAGACCTCAACGGCTATGACGCCGCCATGCCGGACTTCGCCGATCGCATCGATGAGAGGTAGCCCGATGTTGCCGGCCGCAACGGAGTCAAGCCCCGATTCACCCAGCATCTGCGCTAGCAGTGTGGTCGTGGTGGTCTTGCCGTTGGTTCCGGTGACCGCGATGAACTCACACTCCGCCAGCCGGTAGGCGAGCTCGATCTCGCTCAGCACCTCGATCTTCGATGCGGTCACCGCCCGCATGATCGGTGCGTGCGGAGCTATGCCCGGGCTCACGACCGCGACATCCGCGTCCAGAGATTCGAGATCGTGACCGCCGGTGTCGACCTCGACTCCTTCGAAACGCAGACGCTGAGCCCGCTCCTCGACCACGGACGAGCTCGACGCTTCGGTCACTCGCACCTTGGCCTCGAGGCGCGCGAGCGCGCGCGCCGCAGAGAACCCGCTCGCGCCCAGCCCGAGAACCAGCACGCGTTTGCCCGTCCACTCCCTCGCCGCGTCCGGTTTCAATTCAGACCGCCCTTGGACAAGAAGTCGGCGTAGAAGAGGCCGATGCCGAACGCGACCGACATCCCTGACAACACCCAGAAGCGAACGATGACGGCATACTCCGGCCAACCGAACAGTTCGAAGTGATGGTGGATGGGCGCCATGAGCAACAGCCTTTTCCCGGTCTTCTTGAAGACCGCGACCTGCACCATGACCGAGAGGGTCTCGAGGACATAGAGGCCTCCCAAGAGGATGAGCAGCAACTGCGTATTGAGCAAGATAGCGAACACCGCCATCGCTCCGCCGAGCATCAATGAGCCGGTGTCACCCATGAATATCTTGGCCGGAGCCGTGTTCCACCACAGAAACCCGGCGCACGCGCCGAACAACGCGGCCGCAAGCAGGCCGAGGTCGAAGGGGTCGGATCCGGTCGCGACGATGTCGTAAAAGCGCGGATGGCGGAACTGCCAGAACGCTATGACCACGAAGGAAGCGAGGACGGGCACGGCCGAGCCGACCGCGAGGCCGTCCATCCCGTCCGTGAGATTCACGCCGTTGGACGA
>Ga0136616_10001586_pt1 | contig 11934 bp, 7 predicted proteins | sample AntDrymUQ2992106_2_FD_106648 | JGI IMG/M metagenome (GOLD analysis project Ga0136616, IMG submission 106648) | Polar desert sand microbial communities from Dry Valleys, Antarctica - metaG UQ299 (21.06) | ecosystem: Environmental > Terrestrial > Soil > Desert | place: Antarctica: Dry Valley...
CGCCGGGTGAGACGCGGGAGTTGAAAGAGGTCTTGTTGGAGCAGGTTCCAGAGCTCACGGCTCAGTTCCTAACCGGTCTTACCCCCATGCGGGACGATGTGCTCTCGGCCGCAACGGTTCAGGAAGCCATCGACTTCGTGAGCGAGATCTCCGCTTTCACCGCGGACCTGCCTACCGAGCCGGAGGAAATCGTCGATTTCCTGGCTCAGAGCTTCGTTGGGTTGCCCGGTTCGTTGCTGGACGCACCGCTAGCCCTGGCCAATCCCTTGCTGGAGCGGCTGGAACAGATGGCGGACGCCGCGGCAAACAACGACGTCCAACTTCAGCTCCGGACCCTGGTGGCGCAACTGAACAGCGCAGCGAGCCAGATCGGCGGTATTGACGTTACGGTGGAGAGTAACTATCAGGCCGCCATCGACCAGCTTACCGCGGCCCAAACGTCTCTAACAGCCATATCGGGTGGTGTTCAAGGCGTCATCGAGAGCTTGAGCAACGGGTTGGGTCAGGTAGATCTGAGTCAATTCGAGACCGACTTCCGATCCGCCGTCGAAGGCATTCCCGCGCTCGAGGTCACCAGCCTGGACGAGGTCGGAGCCGGTGTTTTGGCTCCGCTCGAGCGGATCAATCAGGCGATGGACTCCCTCGGTTCACAGGAGTTCATCGACCGGTTGAGGGTCTTGCTGCAAAGCATCGCCGAAGGACAGGAAGAACTGGCGCTCGGTTCCTGGCAGGCCGACATCCTCGGGTTCTTCGAGGAGATCCAGACGTTCATCGAGCAGCTCGACCTGACCGGCGTCCGAGATCAAATAGGCTCGGCCTTCGATACCATCGACCAGGAGATTTCCGGGCTCGGCGAGGACTTCAAACAAACGCTCATCGACACCATAAACGAACCCCTGAGCGCCGTCGAGAATGCGGTCGACTCTATCAACCTGGCGTCCGTAACGGCGTTGATCGAGGACGTGTTCGGTCAATTGAACACGGCCCTGGACAACATCTCCATCGCGGACTTACAGGCAGGGTTGGTCTCCGCGTTCGGGACGCTGGACGGCGTTATCGGTGAGTTGGTGACCCAGACCACCAGTATCGCCGATCAACTCGACGACATCATTTCGAGCCTGGGCGAGATCCAGTTCGACCCCGTCGCGAGTGAGGTCATCGCCGACATCGAGGATGTCACCGAGAAACTGAGCCAGATAGCCCCGGACTCATTGAGCACCGTGCAACGGATCGCCCTGGCAGCAGCGGTAGGCATCCTCCAGGCCCTCGACTTTCAGGAGAACGTCACCGATTTTCTCACGGAACGCTGCAACGAGTTGGTAGCGCTGCCGCAAGAACCGCTGCAAACGGTGGCAGACCAGCTCGATGCGTTGTTCGAGAGGGTCACCGCGTTCGATCCCGAGATCATCGTCGCGCCCCTTAACGACCTTTACGCTCAGATCCTGGAGCCGATAGACAACCTCGAGGCCAGTGCCTTGCTCCAGCCGCTCGACGACGCGCTGTCCCAGGCCAAGGAGGCTTTTGACACCCTCTCTCCAGCGCAACTCAAGGCCCCCCTGGATGAGCTTTACGCACCGCTGCCAGCGGCATTGGACACCCTGTCACCGACGGAGCTACTCCAACCGGTCGTTGACGTGTTCGATCGGTTTGAAGAGGCTTTGCGGAAGGTGGACCTGACGATCCTCTTCGATGAGTTGGAGACTTTGTTGGATGAACTCTTCGCCCAGGCCAAAGCAGAGATCGTCGATCATATCCAGGGGCTCGGGCTACCCGCTCCCGTGAGTGATTTCCTGACATCGCTGACGGCGCTGTTGGACCTCGTTTCGCCTACTTTCTTTACGGACCCCGCGAACAAGTTTATCGGCGCAATGGATGCCATCATGGCGGACTTCAGTCCCGGTGACCTGTTTATCCCGCTGCAAACGCTGTATGACCAGTTGGTGGCCTTGTTGGACCAGGTGGATGATGAGGTGCTCGTTGGTGGCTTCGAGCAGGTACGCGAAACCCTGACCACGACCCTGAACAGGACGGACCCAGCCATCCTGGCTGGCGGGATAAACAACCTGTCGCTGGAGACCTCGACTTTCTACGCTGCCTTGAACCCCGGTTCACTGACCACCGCGCTCGATGGACCGTACCAGTCGCTGACCACCGCTTTCGCCCGCCTCGACGAAACGACAATACCCCCGGAGCTTCAGGCACTCTACGATCAAATCGAAGACCTGGTTACGAGCGTAAACCCACAGCCGAGTCTTAGTACTCTACAGGGCTCCTACACTACGGCTCTGAACCAATTGGACGGTTTGGGTCAAGTTTCGCTCGACGGCCTGGCCGATACTTTCGCTCCCATCCGGCAGCAGATCGACGGATTGATCCCCGATTTCTTGCGCGAACCGGTCACGGCCGAAGGGGTGGCCGCGGCCCTGAACGATCTCCGGCCGGATGCGATCGCCGCAGAAGTAGATGCGGCCTTTGCCGAGTTCAGGCAGCGTTTCACGGCCCTCAGACCCCAGTTGGTGGCGGAACTTCAGGGGTTCGCCGAAGAACAGCGGGACCTGTTGGTTTTCTTTGACTTTCGGGTCCTGGCGGAGAAGTTCCAGGAGATCTACGATGCCATCACGGCGCAGGTCGCGGCCCTGAACCCGGCGGCGATCGTCGCCGACCTCCAGGGGACCTTCGATACTGTAAAGACTCAGATTGACGAGCTCAACCCGACGTTTTTGGTGGATGAGTTGACGGAGACGTTCGATCAAGTCAAGGATAAGCTGGACGCTCTGGGGCTCGATACCGTCGAGGCCGGTCTCGACGCGAGCCTGCAGAACGTGAAAGACAAGCTGGCCCTGCTGGACCCGGTCGAGATCCTGCGCCAGGCCGGTTTGTTGGATACCTTCGCGGAGCTCGAGGACGCCCTGGCGGCGGTGTCGGTAGCCACCGTCATCGCCGATTTGGATGAGGCGCTGAAGAAGCTGTGCGCCGAGTTGGAATCGGAGCTGGAAAAGACCCAGGCGGCGTTCGAGAGGATGATCTCGGCCATACCCGCTGTCAGCGCGGGAGTCGGTTTTTGAAACGCACAACGAAAGATTGGGAGTTTTCTCCTTGAAGGATGCCATGACCGATCGACGCGTTTTCCACATCGGGGGGCTCAACCTGCGAGCTGCGGAGCGAGTGGCCCATTATCGGCGCGCCGGAGATCTAGCGCGCACGCGTACCATGACCGACCGCAACGGTCATACGCGACGGGTGAGTTTCGAGAACGGGCGCCTCATCTGGGTGCAAGAACCCGATGGCTCTCGTACACGTTACCGTTATGATGACTCGGGCCAGCTCGTTTCTCGCACCGACGCTCTGGGCTCATTTACTCGCTATGCATACGACGATGCCCGACGCCTGGAGAGCGTAACTTCACCGGATGGAGCTACGCTCCATCTGGCGTATGACAGCCGTGGCCGTCTCATCCGCCGCGTTCTGCCGAACCAGGATACGACCCGCCTCGAGTATGCCGGGGATCACCTGGCTAAAATAACGTTTTCGCCTGACGACACGGTCACCGTAACTTACGATGCCCGAGGAAGACTCCAAACGGTGACAGAGTCCTGCTGCGTCACGCGCCACTCCTACGACCCGCAGGGCCGGCTGGACGCCGTGACCCGCCTCATCGACGGGGTGCCTTTTACGCTTCGTTGCGGCGCCGAAGGCCAGCCCGTCGCATTACAATTGCCGACTGGTGAGACCATAGGCTTCGAAGGCCGGCGTCCGGATCCCGGTGTGCAAGACGTAGGCGGCAACGTGCGATTCGATCGCGCGGCCAACGTCGTTTCCAGCAACGAGGGTGAGTTCGCCTACGACGCCTGCAACCAGTTGGTCGAGGCGCGTCACCCTGGTTATGGTGCGATCCACTACGAATACGACGCGGTCGGCAACCGCACGGCCCGGCGCGCGGCGGACGGCCAAACTCTATACTCCCATGACGACCGCAACCGGTTGACCCGCGTTTCGCGCCCGGATGACTCCTCCATCAACCTGGAATACGATGCCCAGGGCAACCTGACCCGTAAAACGGCGGAGAACATCACCTGGCGTTACGCTTATAACGGACGTCAACAACTGGCGAGCATTAGATGCAACGGGCAGGTTGTAGCCCGTTACCGCTACGATCTCTGGGGGCGGCGCATCTGGCGGCAGGCGGGTGAGGAGACGACCCTGTACCACTACGACCCGGCCGGCCGGCCGGTCGCCCTGACCCGACCAGACGGACATCTCATCGCTGCTTTCGACTACGAGCGAGGCCGAACCGTTGTGCGTTTGCTCGACACGCAAGGTCACGAGGAGACGTTGTCGCTCCACACCGACCACCTGGGGTCCACGCAGCGGATCACGGACCAGGACGGGCACGTCGTGTGGCAGGCTGAGTACTCTCCCTTTGGCCGGTTGAGGAATGGTCCCCCTGACTTCGATTGCCCGCTGTTTACGGGCCGGATGTGGGATGCTGAGAGCGGCTTCTATTATTTCGGCGCCCGCTACTACGATCCCGAGCTCGGGCGTTTTACCACGCCGGATCCATGGACCGGTGGGCCGGACGACGTCCGTCTCGTGGGAGGAATGGGTAGCCTGCCTGCTCTTCCGCCGTCATGGCTGGCCCAACCCCGGCTAGCCAATCGCTACCTGTACTGTCTGAACAACCCTCCGACCTATCGCGACCCTGAGGGCCTGGGGGTGCTGGGTACAATCGGCAAGACCATTCTAGCCATTATCTGGTCGAGTCCCTGGACGCTCCTGGGGACAACCCTGACGCTGTTAGACTGGCTGTTCCAGTTCCCGCTGCTCGGTTTCCTGTACCTGCCGAGTTACGGCATCGACGGTGTATCCAGCAGCCGATTGGGCAGCGCCGCCATGATCAACATCGGCGGCCTGGGTCCAAGCCCTCTGGCAACGGCTAACATCCTCTTCGCCAGGCGCGGCTTCGTGGATGACCTGGACGATACCGCCCAGGAGTACATCGTCCCGGTCGAGGCCCACCATAAGCCCAGGCAACTGCGCACCGCCCGGACGGCCTATTTCGAGCACCTGTTGAGCCACACCGTACAGGCGAACTTCTCCGGCCCGTTCTGGCCGTTCGTCTACCTCTTCGCCTCCGACGACCTCGAAAAGGACGCGGCCCGGGACTCCGGGTTCACCCGCATCGCCGAACCGACGCTCACCCTGGCGCCGGACAAGGTCTACACGAGCGCCGGCAGCGACCTGATCGTCATCGGTGGGCAGAAGCCGTACACGAGTCGCATCTCCAACGCAACGGCCGGAGCGATCGGAAACTTCACCGATCACCCACGGTTCAGCGAGGCCCACTTCACCCCGCAGTACCGTCCAGGTAAATACACCATCACGGTCGAAGACAGCGCGGGCTTTACCGACAGCCGGGACGTGGAGATCGCGTCGTTGAGGATCAAAGACATCGATGTGGTACGGCCCGGCCACATCTTGATGGACAAGATCAGCGATCCCGACATCCCCACGGTACGGCTGGTAGATGCCGGTGGGCCGGTCAGGCAGAGCGTGACGGTGAAGTTCGATATCGAGCCTGACGAGGGCGAGATGTTCTTCGAAGTCGTCAACCCCATCCCGGCCAATCCACCCCCCCTCAATCTGTCCCGGACCAGCGGCATAGGCGACACGGAGGTTACCATCACCCCTCAGACCTTCCCCGTGGGTGTCCCGCCCCAGGATTTCATGGTCAACGTGCGGGCCTGGGACCAGACGGGTCCTGTACTCAAGCAGCTCCGGGTCCGCAGCATGACGCCCATAAACATAGTGCTCCAAGTACACATCGTGAGGGAGAATGATGGTACCAAGCCTGTTCGCACCGGCATGGCCGAGATCAATACGATGATTGCCAGGGCCGACAGAGTGTGGGGGCAGGCCGGGATACACTTCAGCACGCGGGCGTTTCCCCGGTTCATCGACGAGACACTTTCCAAGTTGATCGACGTCACCTGTGTCCCCCCTGGAGGGCTCACCTCTACCGAAGACATTCGTATGTTCAGGTGGCGCCCGACGCCTCCCGGACCTTTCCTGGCGCCTCAGGACACCAACAACCAGGACCCCGTCGTCATCAATCTCTACTTCGTCGACGACCTCAATCCAAACAACTGCGCAGTGGCTTATGCGGGGACCCCCTCTAACTTCATGGTGATTACCAAGAACGCGGGTCCTACGACCCTGGCCCATGAGTTGGGCCATTGTCTGGGCCTGGGTCACCCGGAGAACGAAATCCCCAACCCCCGTGAGCTCGGTAAGCGTCTCATGCGTAGCGGAGAGACCAACCGGGGCGAACCCTACCTGGTCGCCAATCAGGCGAATCCGGCGCGGGCTGGAGCGGGAGCAGACGAAACGGCGAACGCGCGGACTCGAGCGGCGAGAACTCCCGGACCCTGAGACCAGCGAGGAGCATGCGAGTGAGAAACCTGAGAGAGCGGGTAAGAGAACTGGTCACCAGAGAGCGTGTCGCGGATGCCGAGGTGCGCCGGTTGGGTGCCCGAGCGGTGCCGCATCTGATCGAAGTCTTTCAGACCGCGTCCGGAGAACTCGGCAACCGGCAGCGCAGACTAGCACTTTATGCTTTGGGCGTGCTTGGCACCGATGAAGCCGTCGATTTTCTGATCGCTACCGCTGAGGACGACGCGGTAGAAGGCTGGCTACAACGGGCGGCGGTGCGATCTCTCGGCCCTGCGGAGCAGCCCAGGGCCGTGGCGTATCTCACGTCGTTGCTGGAACGCGCGGATCTTAGTAACAGACAAAGTGCCGCAATGGCCCTGGAACATTCGGGCGACCCGCGAGCGATCAGAGCCCTGGAGGAAGCAGCGGCCTCGGACCCGGACGAGCGGATACGTCAGCGCGTCAGGAAATCGCTGGCTGAGACTGAACGAGATAGGGGATGACAGTCCGTGGTCAGTAACCTCTTTGCGGGTAATGGCTCGAACCCCGCAGTGAGACGCCCGCTATTCTCCATCAGTCTCGGTGGTGATGCCGACGAGTGGCGACAGGCCCTCGTCTCGCTCACGGTGGAGGCCGGGCTCTCACCTTTCGCGGACGTTGTCACCCTGTACCTGGCTGGCGGAGCATCGGTGCCGAGCGTGACGCTAGAGGATAGCGGCGCCATTGAACTGGGCTATGAAGACGCTACTACAGAGACGGTCTTCACCGGTCAGGTGGAAGAAGTACGGCGCAGTGTGCGGGAAACGACGTGGATCACGGCGGTGAACGGGGGTGCTCTGCTTTCCCGAACGCGGGTGAACCAGAGCTATGAGCAGCAGACAGCCGGAGACATTGTCAAAGACCTTGCCGGAAGAGCCGGACTTGACACAGACACCGTCGAAGGTGGTGCGGACTTCCCGTTCTACGTGGTCGACGACCGCCGTAGCGCCTACCAGCACGTCGCCGCGCTGGCCCGCAAGAGCGGCTACCTGGCTTACTTCACACCGGAAGATAAGTTGAGCTTCGTGCCTTTCACCGCTGGGCAGGCGGTCCAGACGTTCACCTACGGCGAGGACGTACTTTCGCTTCACGCCGTCGAGGCTCCTCCGGTCGTTGGGGCGGTGACGACCGTCGGCGAGGGGGCCGCCGGAAGCCAGGGACAGGAAGCCTGGAGCTGGTTGGTAAAGGACCCGTCTTCGGTGACTGGCATCGCCGGGACCGGCGACCCGGAACGTCTGGTCCAGGATGCGTCGCTACGCAGCGGCGAGGCGGCGCAGGGCGCGGCCGACGGCATCGCGGGCGCGGCGGACGGGGAGAAGTTGATCGGGGAACTGCTGGTGCCCGGTTCGCCAGCGGTGGTCGTGGGGAGCGCCATCGAGATCCTGGATGCTCCTCAAGACGTACTGAACGGTCTGTTCCTGGTGCGCCGGATACGCCACCGCTTCTCCAAGCGTGGGGGGTTTACCACCTGGATCCACTTCGGCAACACCGGCGATGGTGGCTTGGGAGGGTTGCCATGACCCTCACGCTGTACGAGACCGTCCAACGGATCGTGCGGGAGGAGTTGGGGCGTGTCCGCACGGCGGAGCTTGCAATCGTACAGGAGCAGCATCCTCACGCGGGCGACTCGGACAAAGACAACTACGCCTGCACGGTGAGGTTGCGCAACTCCGGCATCGTGCTCAAGCAGGTGCCCGTAGCAACGCCCCGCGTCGGTTGCGTCAGTATCCCGGCGGTGGATGAGTTGGTGCTCGTCCAGTTCGTCGGCGGGGACGTCGGCGCTCCCATCATCACCGGCAGGCTCTACAACGACGAAGACAGGCCGCCGGTCAACGAGGACGGCCAGGCCATCACGCACCTGCCCCTTGGCGCGGAGGACGGCGACGCGGTACGCATCGAGCTGCACAGCGGTGACAGGCGCGAGATCCTGGTCAAGCTCGGAGACGGCATCTCCGTAAACGTCGTAGACGACGACCCGGTGGTGAAAGTGGAAGTGGATGGAGGGAAGCTCACCTTGCAGGTGGATCGGGACGGCACACTCACGCTGGAGAGCCAGGGCAACGTACAGTTGAAGGGCAACGAGGTCACCATAGAAGCGCAGAGCCAACTCAACCTCAAGGGCGGCACGGTCAACATCAATTAGTTTTCGGAGGAGCGCCTTATGGGACAACCAGCAGCGAAACAGGGTGACCAGGTCGTGGCCACCGATACGCACATCGTCATGATCCCATCGCCGGGGGGACCTGTGCCCACGCCGCTGCCGCATCCGTTCTCTGGGCAACTGGACGGCTCGCTCAGCGGCGACGTGAACGTGGAGGGCAAGGCGGCGGCGGTGCAGAGCAGCACCGCGACCAACACGCCCGCGCACGTGCCGCAGGGCGGGCCTTTCCAGAAGCCGCCCAGCAACAAGGGGACGGTACAGATCGGCAGTGGCACGGTGCTCGTCAACGGCAAGCCCGCAGCGCGAAACGGAGACAAGGCCATGACCTGCAACGATCCGGCGGACCTGCCCGTCGGGACGGTCGTCGCCGCGAGCACCGTATTGATCGGAGGATGAGCATGGAGGATCAGCATCTCCTACAAGACATAGGACTTACGCTGCGGCACTCGGAACTGCGGCCCGTGTACGCGGTGGGCACGGAACGCCGTCGTGTGCTCCCCGGACAGGAGCGAGTGCTCGACATGGGCGTTGTGGGCGGCGACCAGAACCTGGGACAGGCAATCGTCATGAGGTTGCTCACGCCCAGGGGCGAACTGTCGGGGTTGGCGCATCCGGAGTACGGCTCCCGGCTGCACGAGCTTATCGGCAGGCAAAACACCGCGACCGTCCGCAACCTGGTCAAGCTATTCATACTCGATAGCCTGCAAGGAGAGCCCAGGATCGAGGAGGTGTCGGAGGTCGCCGTCGAGCCGGCTCCAGGCAGACGCGACGGCGTCAGTGTCCTGCTGCGGGTCAAGCCCGTGGGCACAGCTCCGACGCTCACCATAGGACCCTTCACGCTGGAGCTCGAACGATGAGTCTGCGACGCCGCGTTTTCCCCGAGGTGCTCGAGAACCTTCTCACGTCCGTCTCAGGAGGTGTCGCCGCGGAGTCGCACCCGTTTCCGCCGCCGGGCGCGAACGGGTCCCCCTTCCTGCACGGCCTGCAACGACCGCCGGTAGCGGACGTGGTGTCGGTGTACGGTAGCAGGGATGGGCAGCCGCACCTGTTTCGCAAGGGCGTGGACTATGTGCTGCTGGACGCTCCGCAGCCCCAGACGCTCGGGTGGAAGGAGGGAGCAGAGTTGCCGGATGCGGGGACGGTCATACAGATCAACTACCGTCCGGAGTCGGCCCAGTCGGTTCTCACCGACCTGCACGCCGGTAGCGTCGTGCGGACGCTCTCCGAGTCGATCGCCCTGGAGCTAGCGGGTCTGTATGCCCAGCTCGAGGCGGTCTATCAATCGGGTTTCGTGGACACAGCGACCGGCAGTTCGCTGGACAATGTGGTGGCGCTGCTGGGGATCGAGCGCGTAACGGGTGGCCGCGCCGTTGGCGAGGTGGAGTTCACCCGCTCGCCCGGCAGCCGTGGGATCATCCACATCCCGGCGGGCACCCGCGTTACGACCGGCGACAGAGCAGCGGAGTACGAGACGACCGGATCCCTGACTCTGGCCGAGGCACAGAACACCATCCGCGTGGTGGCCCGGGACTTGCGGGAGGCTTCGGACCCGGAAGCCAGGGGGCCGTTGCCAGCTGACACTCTTACCGTGCTGGCGGCCCCGATCGCGGGGATCGAGGGCGTAACCAACCCGGCTCCGACCTCCATCACGACCCAGGACGAGACCGACGCCGAGTTGCGTGTCCGGGCGAAGAACTTCCTGCACGGCAGCGAGCGGGCGACGCTGGGAGCTATCAAGGAGGCCATCGCCAGGCAGGGAATCACCGCGGACGTGGTGGAGCCGGAAGGTGCGCCGGGGTACGTAGAGATCACGCTTCACGCGGAGACCATCTCGCCCGAGCAGGAACAGAGCTTGCTGACCGCCATCGAGGAGTCGCGGCCCGCGGGCGTGAAGGTCATGCCGCCGAGAGTGCAGCCCCCCAGGAAGGTCAACCTGGAGCTACGCCTCACCACGTTGGGCGGGCTATTGGAGCAAGACCTCCGCGCCGCGCAACGGTCGGTGCGCGAGAAGATCGAAGACTACTTCGCGCGGCTGCCCGTCAGGGAGGCGGGTAGCATCAACCGCATCGTGGGGCTGGTGCTGAGCGTCCCCGGCGTGGAGGACGTGAGACTTCTAAGCGCCACGTGGCTGGTAGAGGGCACGGTCGAAGACGTGCTGGACACCTCCACGGGTCAGCTCGAGATCGATGGCTTCCCGACCGTATTGGGCGATCTGCGAATCGCCGACCCCAATCTGCCGACGCTGCTGGACGTGACGGTCTCCCATCCCGAGGACGAGGACCCTCCCGACGTACCGGAGATCCAGGCTGCGCTATCCGGCGCGTTGACGTACCTCAACGCGCTGAACGCCACGGAGCTTCCTTCCGATACCGCTGCGGCGGAACGGTCGAGACGGGTTCTGTCGTACGGCAAGCTCCTGCGTGTCATCCCGCTCCCCGGCAAGCCGGGCGCGTCCCTGAAGGAGTATGACGACGCGGTGGCATCGGGCACGCCACCGGCTCTACCGGACGAGACGACGGTCGCTCCGTACGGGGTGCAGTTCGCCCTCACGCTGGAGAGCGGCCTGAGCAGGATATTGGCCGAAGCCGCTGATGAAGACTACACGCTCACGCCGTTCGAGCGGCTGTCGCCCGGCGGCGTGGAAGCTCAGCCGGAGACCAGCGATGGCTAGATTCGAGCAGATGCGAGACCGGCTGCCGACCCTCTACCGCCCGGAGGAGGACGATGACGGTCTGCTGTCCCTGACACTGCGGGCGGTTGCGGAGGAGCTGGAAGAGCTGAACCGGGAGGCGAGCGACGCGCTGCAATCACACTGGTTCGGGTATGCGGATAGCGCGCTTTATAGTCCTTACTTCATCCGGAGCCGTCAACTTGCGGGACTGCCGTTTCCGGCTTTCGGGGATCCGGCGCTCGACGAGTTTCCATACGTTCACGACCTGGCCCGTCTTGCCGCGCTCCTGGCTTTGCCGTCGTGGCGGGAACCTCCGGCGCTGCGAGAGACCGTCGAGGAGTATCGGCAGAGGATCGGACGCATTGTCGCACTGTATCGCAACGGCCTCGGGACTCCGGGCGCGTTGCGACGCATGATCGAAGCCCAACTGCCCGTGGATCTGGAGGGTCCGCCGGAGGAGCAAGATCGGCCTTTCTGGCTGGAAGAGTTCGCGCCCCTCGTGAGGCGCTCGCAGGCGATCACGACGCCGGGAGAGCCGCTCGACATGGTAGGTCCCCTCATGCGCTGGACTCTGGAGAACGACGGCCTCGCCGCGGTCGTGCCAACCTTATACGTCCAGGGGGTGGAACCCGAA